>Ga0255188_1000792_pt1 | contig 9936 bp, 6 predicted proteins | sample Miss_Cont_RepB_8_FD_188427 | JGI IMG/M metagenome (GOLD analysis project Ga0255188, IMG submission 188427) | Freshwater microbial communities from Mississippi River, Louisiana, United States - Miss_Cont_RepB_8h | ecosystem: Environmental > Aquatic > Freshwater > River | place: USA: Louisiana... | reverse complement strand
CCACCCTTTTCCCGAGCGCGTCTTCCGTATGCGATTCCCCCGGTTGCTGTCCGTGATCGGTGGAGCGGCCCTCATCGCCGCTCCGCTCGCCGCACAGACCATCGACCCGACCGTCATCGACGGTCTCCGATGGCGTAACATCGGTCCCGCCAACATGGCGGGCCGCATCGCTGACGTGGAGGGGATCCCGCATCCCTCCAGGACCTTCTTCGTCGCCGCGGCCGCAGGCGGCGTCTGGAAGACGACCAACAACGGCACCACCTTCCGTCCCGTCTTCGACAACTACGGCGTCGCCTCACTCGGCGACCTCGCGATCGCCCCGAGCGACACGAACATCATCTACCTCGGGACCGGCGAGCCGAACTCGCGCAACTCGATCTCCCCAGGCGGCGGCGTCTTCAAGTCGACCGATGGCGGCCTGACCTGGAGCTTCGTCGGGCTCAAGGAGACGCAGCACATCGGGCGCATCATCGTCCACCCGACCGATCCGAACGTGGCCTGGGTCGCGGCCCTCGGGGCGGCATGGGCGACGAACCCGGAGCGCGGCCTCTACAAGACCGTCGACGGCGGCAAGACCTGGCAGCTCAAGAAGTTCATCAACGACTCGACGGGCTTCGTCGACGTCGACCTCCACCCGCGCGATCCGAACACCCTCTTCGCCGCGAGCTATCAGCGCATCCGGCAGCCCTGGTTCTACCGCTCCGGCGGCAACGGCTCCGCGCTCTGGAAGTCGACCGATGGCGGCGAGACCTGGACCGAGGTGAAGGGGGGCGGCTTCCCCGCCACCACCAAGGGCCGCATCGAGGTCGCCATCGCCGAGTCCAACCCCGACTATATGTACGCGATGGTCGAGGCCGACTCCGTGAAGGGGGCCAAACCGCAGGAGCTCCTCAATGGGCTCTATCAGTCCAAGGATGGCGGGAAGACCTGGGAGCGCACGGCCAAGGACAACGTCCGCCCCTTCTACTATTCGCAGGTCCGGGTCCATCCGACCAACCCGGAGCGCGTCTGGTTCTCGTCGACCCCGGTGAAGGTCTCCGATGAGGGCGGCAAGAACGCCCGCAACGCCACGGTCGGCATCCACGTCGACCACCATGCGATGTGGATCGACCCGAAGGATCCGCAGCGCCACATCGTCGGCAACGACGGCGGGATCGGCGTCTCGAACGACAACGGCGGCAACTACATCTTCCCGAACACCTTCGCGATCGGCCAGCCGTACAACGTCTCGTTCGACATGGCCGTCCCGTACAACGTCTGCGGTGGGTTGCAGGACAACGGCTCGTGGTGCGGCCCCTCGCGTCGTCGCCAGGGCCCGATCACCAACGCGATGTGGTTCACCTACAACGGCGGCGACGGCTTCGTCACGCAGCAGGATCCGACCAACCCCGACATCATCTACGGGGAGTCGCAGGGCGGGAACATCGGGCGGTACATCGTCTCCACCGGGACGCGCACCGCGCTTCAGAAGCCGAACTACCGTCCGCAGTACATGAAGTGGGAGGACAGCATCCTGGTGGTCCGTGGCGACACGACCAAGCCCGCGACCCCGGCGATGACCCGGCAGATCGCGGCGCTCCGCACGCAGCAGAAGGCCGATTCGATCGGGCTCTCGCTCCGCTGGAACTGGAACACGCCCTTCTTCCTCTCCCCGCACAACCCGTCGGTGCTCTATATCGGCGCCAACCGCGTGCTCAAGAGCGTGAAGCGTGGCGACGAGATGTACCCGATCTCCCCGGACCTCACCTACGCCGATACGATGAAGCTCCGCGTATCGACGACCACCACGGGCGGGATCACGATCGACGCGACCGGCGCCGAGACCTTCGGCACGATCGTCTCCCTCAACGAGTCGCCGGTGAAGCCGGGCTACCTGTACGCCGGCACGGATGACGGCCGCCTCTGGAAGTCGGAGAACGACGGCGGCAGCTGGACCGAGCTCACCGCGAACGTGCGCGGCGTCCCGGCAGGCACCTATGTCTCCCGCATCGAGCCCTCGCACTTCGATGCGAACCGCGTCTACGTGAGCTACGACAATCATCGGCGTGGCGACTTCCGTCCCTACGTCTACGTATCCGAGGATGGCGGCCGCTCCTTCCGCTCGCTCGCCGGCAACCTCCCGATGGGGGGCCCGGACTTCGTGCATGTCGTGCGTGAGGACCTCAAGAACCCCGATCTCCTCTTCGTCGGCACCGATGTGGGCGCCTATGCATCGGGTGATCGTGGGCAGAGCTGGCAGAAGTTCATGACCGGGCTCCCGAACGTCCCGGTACATGACCTTGCGATCCACCCCCGTGAGGCGGAGCTCGTCGCCGCCACGCACGGTCGGGCCTTCTGGGTCGTCGACATCGCCCCGCTCCAGCAGCTCACCGCGACGGTCGCGGCCAAGCCGGCGCATCTCTTCGCCCCGCGCCCCGCCTTCCAGTGGGGGGACCGCCCGGTCAGTGGCGAGTCCACGGGGAACATGATCTTCCAGGCGCCGAGCCCGACCTACGGCGCCGACATCTGGTATCGCGTGACGAAGCCGGTCGGTCCGGTGCGTGTCGTCATCCAGGACGCGAGCGGCGACACGCTCCAGACGCTGACCGGCGCTGGGCAGGCTGGGATCCACAAGGTGACCTGGAACTTCCAGGGCCGCGCCGCCCCACGGCCGGGGCTCACCGGCGCCGCCCTCCGCGATTCGATCCTCCAGTCGCGGAAGGTTCGCACCGCCCTCGACTCCATCGAGAAGGCGGGCGAGGTCCCGAAGCCGGCGATCGAGATGATCCGTCGGAACATCGAAGGCGGGGCGCAGGGAATGCAGGCGATGGCCCGCGCCTTCGGCTTTGGTGGCGGTGGCGGCGGTGGCGGGTTCGGTGGTGGCCAGCCGCAGCGCTGGGCCGAGCGCCCAGCGGAAGGTCCGGCCGCACCCGCCGGTGGCCGCGGTGGTGGTGGTGCCGCTGGTGGCGCGATGGCCCAGATGATGGGGATGGATCAGAGCCAGCTCTTTGACATCATGCGCGCGATCGGCATGACCGGTGGCGGAGGTGGCGGCTTCGGTGGCGGCGGAATCCCGATCGCCGAGACCGGGGACTACCTCGTCTCCATCACGGTCGACGGCCAGACGATGAAGCAGCCGCTGCGCGTCGAGCGGCTCGCCGGCGGCGCCTCGAGCGGCTTCCCCTTCGAGCTGGAGGAGATGATGACCGCCTACGAGAAGTGGCTGAAGCGGCAGCGCTGATTCTCAACGAGCGAGATGACAGAGCGGGGGCGGACCGAATGGTCCGCCCCCGCTCTCGTTTCCGCGATCATCGCGATCACCTCACGGCGCGCTCACCCGCATCGCGACCGCCGGCCCCTCGATCCCCCGCCGATCCACCGGACGCACCACCAAACGGTCCGCCGGCGTCATGAGCCGCACCTCGGTCGCGCTCCCGTGTAACAGTTGGCTGCGCCACAGCCCGCCCGCCTCACGCAGCTGCACCATCCACCACTGCGGACGCTCGCCATCGACGGCGCGCAGGCGCGCGACGACCTCGCGCGACCCCGCACGGCGCACCTCCACCCGCGTCGCGCCCACCGCCGGCGCCTTGAGCCAGGGCGAGGCCGGCACCAACGCCGTCCCCACATACGCCTCACGACGCAACCGCGTCGCCACCGAATCCCGATCATCGAGGAACGCGATCGCCGAGAAGTGGATATTCCCCGAGGCGCCGCTGTCCGCCCGCGTCAGCCTCACCTGCTGCAACATCTCCTCCGCCGCCCACGGCGTGCGCGACTGGTCGGCCACACGATTCGCATGATTGCCGGGCCAAAGATGCCGCCCGAAAGCGTTCTGCTCCGCCCACCACCGGAGCAACACCGTGTACGGCTGCGCCGGCGCGGCATGCGGCCAGTAGAGCTGCGGCGCGAAATAATCGACCCACCCCTCCTGCAACCACTTCCGGGCATCGGCATAGAGCTCGCTATACGCGTCGAACCCCTTCACGATCGCCGGGCTCCCCGGCCGCCAGATCCCGAAGGGACTCACCCCGAACTTCACCCACGGCTTCACCACATGGATGCTGTCATGCAAGGCGTGCACCAGCCGATCGACATTGTCCCGACGCCAATCATCGCGCGCCAAGGTGCCCCCGTCCCGCTGATACCGGGCATAGCTCTCGGCGTCCGGGAACTCGATCACCTGCCCACGGCGATCGCGCTCCTTGTACGGATAGAAGTAGTCATCGACATGGACCCCATCGATGTCATACCGCCGCACCACATCCATCACGACCCGCACCGTATGCGCGAGGACCGCCGGCTCCCCAGGGTCCATCCAGAGATGCGTCCCGTATCGCTTCACCAGCGCAGGGCGGCGATTCGTGAGATGCGAGCGTGCCAACGTTCCCTTCGCCGAGGGATGCCGCGCCCGATACGGATTGAACCACGCATGGAGCTCCAGCCCGCGCTGGTGCGCAGACTCGACGGCAAAGGTCAACGGATCCCAGCGTCCCTCAGGGGCCCGGCCCTGCTTCCCCGTGAGATACTCCGACCAGGGCTCCAACGACGATTTGTAGAGCGCGTCTCCGGCCGGCCGCACCTGCAGGATCACGGCATTCAGCCCGCTGGCCTGCGCCCGGTCGAGGATCAGCTCCAACTCGCGCTTCACCTCGGCGACAGGCAGCCCGGGCTTCGACGGCCAATCGATGTTGCTCACCGAGGCGACCCAGAGCCCACGGAACTCCCGCTCCAGCGGCGGCGGGACACAGGTGGTGTCCGCCGCATGGCAGTCCTCCGTCGGGATGAGCGCGGCGGTCCGCCCCGCAGACGCCGTGCCGCGCTGCGCCTCGACCACGGGCGCCATGAGCGCCACCAACACAAGCAGACGACGCAGGAACACCGCCTGACCGACTGAGAGCATACGCGACCTCCTATCGCACGACATAGACGAGATTCCCGCTCGGATGGGTCGAACAGGCCCCACCATAGGTCCCTGGCGTGCTGATGGTGTAATCGATCGTGGACTGCGGCTCGGCTGTGAAGAGCGCCAACGCATGGCGCGTGGTGTCCGCGTTGACCACGCGGATCACCGTCTGACGTCCACGCGCCGCGACGAAGAGGGTCTCCGGGAGTGGCCGACCCTCCACCGTCGCGATCCCACCAGCCGCGATGTCGATCCGCACCGCCGGTCGCGGCCAGAGGACCCAGGCCGCGAGTCCCGTCACGATCACGACCAGGACCGTGATCACCGCGCGATCACCCCTCATGGCGTCCGCACGCCCGCACGCACGGCGAGCGAGCGTCCCGAGGCGAAGTCGAAGGTGACCTCTACCGTATCACCCGGCACCAGTGGGTCACGCAACCGCAGCAGCATCACATGTGGTCCCATCGGACGGAATGCGATCCGCCCACCGCTTGGCAGCGCGACCCCGATCATCGGTCGCATCCGCATCGTCGCTCCCTCCATCACCGACTCGTGGAGCGCGGCGCGCTCCGCTCCTTCACTCCGCACCCCGATGAGCGAATCGCCATCCGGCAGGGTGTTCTCCAGCTGCAGATAGACCGCCGTGTTCTTCCCGGCATCGGCGGGGCGCGCCCACGGCTCCACCGCGGCGAGCCCCGTCGCCGTCGTGACCGACACCGTGGCGGCACCGTCATCGGCACTCTCCTGGGAGCTCCCCTGCTCGGAACCGCCGCAGGCGCCACTCAACAGGAGCAGCCCGCTAGCGCAGGCGGCGCAGATCGTCCGCGAGGTCATCGGCACGCACTCCAGGAGGGATCATGAGACGAAAACGCCCATCGGCATCCACCACGAAGGTGTGTGCCGGATGGGCGACGGTGTAATCGGGGGTGCGAGGATCCCCTTCGGGATAGGCCGCGATCGCCCAATCCGTGAGGAGGCGCTTGAGCTCCGCATCGGTCGGCGCCGTCCCGGTGAAGGCGGGATCGAACTGCCGCGCATACCCGTGCGCCTCGGCCGGTAAATCCCGCGTCGGATCCACGCTCACAAAGATCCAACGGATCCCGGTCGTGTCGGCACCGAGCGCGCGCTTGGCCCGCGCCCAATCGGCCAGCGTCGTCGGACAGACATCGGGACAGTGCGTATACCCGAAGTAGAGCACCACCACCTCGCCACGGAGCGAATCGAGTCGAAGGCGCGTGACGGGACGATCGGCGGCTCCCGCGAGGACGAGTGCCGGCGCGGGATCCGCCGGTGAGCGCACGATCCCATGCCAGGGCCGTTCGGCACAGCCGACGATGGAGAGCACCAGCAAGGTGATGACGACGAGCGGACGCATCACCGAAAACTAGTCAGCTCCCTCGGTGCGGAGGCCACGGGACGAAGGCGCTCACCTCACGCTGATAGCGGCGATACGCCTCACCGCGTGACCGCACCGCGTGTGCCTCGGTCGCCGCGATCCCCGTCACCTGCAATAGGAAGTAGAGCATCAGCAGGGGACTCCCGATCGTCGCCCACCCGAACGGGGACGGGAGCGCGAGGAGGACGAAGGCGCACCAGCTGAGCCAATCGAAGAAGTAGTTCGGATGGCGCGACCACCCCCAGAGCCCCACGCGACAGACCTGACCACGGGTAGCCGGGTCGGCGACGAACCGGCGGAGCTGGGCATCGGCGACGCTCTCCCCCACGACCGCGATCACCGCCAACGCGACCCCAGCGAAAAAGACAGGATGCAGCGTCGGCGAGGGATCCATCGCCGCGACGAACAAGGGGGAGGCCAACGCCGTCGCGAGCACCCCTTGGAAGAGGAAGAAGGCGAGCATCTTCACCTCGACATTCCCACCCCACCGCGCCCGAAGCTCGGCGTAGCGTGGATCCTCCGGCTTCCCTGCCACGCGGACGATGAGATGCGTCGCGAGGCGCAGACTCCACGCCCCGCCGATCACCCCGAGGATCACCCGCCGCGTCGCATCACCCGTCCCGAGCATCGCCGCGGTGACCGCCTGCATCCCGATCGCCAGCGTCCACCCGATGTCGACCACCCCGGCGTTCTGCCAGCGACGGTGCAGCACCCAGAGGGTGAAGAGGAGCGCCGCCGCCCCACCGAGTCCCACCGCGACCATCGGGATCCATGCCATGCTCGGCAAACCGACCACCCCCTCCCTTGGTTCCGCCGCTCCCGCTCCCCAGGATCGGCCGTCATCCGTCATATTGCTACCTACCACCTCATGTCCCTTCTCGCCTCCCTCCTCGCCCTCGGTATCGGGATCGTCCTCGGACTCGTCGGGGGGGGTGGCTCGATCCTCACCCAACCCGTCCTCCATCACGTCGTCGGCCTCAGCACCGAATCCGCGATCGTCCTCGGCTACCCCATCGTCGGCATCACCGCCCTCGTCGGGGCCGTACGGCACCTGCGCTCCGGCGCCATCACCCTCCGCGGCACCGTCCCGATAGGGCTCGCCGCCATGGGGGGCGCCTGGCTCGGGACTCGCACCATCACCTGGCTCGGTCTCTCCGGAGAGACGCGCTTCCTCCTCCTCGCGGGGATGATGATCCTCGCCGGCATCGCGATGCTCCGTGACGTCCTTAGCACACACCCATTGGAACCCACCGAACCGCGTCCCGCCGCGCTGCTCGCCATGGGTGTGGGGGTTGGTGCCCTCACGGGGATCGTCGGCGTCGGTGGTGGCTTCCTCATGGTGCCCGCGCTCGTCGTGCTCGGGGGCCAAGCCATGCGTCAGGCCGTGGCGACCTCGCTGCTCGTGATCAGCGTGAGCACCGCCCTCGCCTTCGCCCTGCAGCACGGGGACGCCCCGATCGACTGGGGCATCGGACTCCCCTTCGTCGCGCTCACCGTGATCGGGATGCTCGGCAGCGCCTCCCTGCTCCAGCGCATCCCCCAGCGCCCGCTCAAAGGGATCTTCGCGCTGACGCTCATCGTCGTCGGGGCGTTCCTCGCGCTCCCCTCCTCGAGGTGATCTCGGATGTTCCTCAAGCGCTTCTATGACGACGGCCTCGCGCAGGCCTCCTACCTCCTCGGCTGCGCCAAGACCGGGGAGGCGATTGTGATCGACCCCAACCGCGACCTGCAGCCATACCTCGACACCGCGGCGGCGGAGAAGCTCACCATCACCCACGTGACGGAGACGCACATCCATGCGGACTACGTCTCGGGGTCACGCGAGCTCGCCCAGCGGGCCGGCGCGAAGCTCTTCCTCTCGGCCGAGGGTGGGCCCGACTGGCAGTACGCGTTCGCCAAGGAAGCGGGAGCCGTGCTCGTCCACGACGGCGACATCATCACGGTCGGCAATATCACGATCGAGGTGATGCACACCCCAGGCCACACCCCGGAGCACCTCAGCTTCCTCGTCACCGATACGGCAGCCGCGAACGAGCCGATCGGGATCGCGACCGGAGACTTCGTCTTCGTCGGCGATGTCGGCCGCCCCGACCTTCTCGAGAAGGCAGCAGGCGTCGCGAACACCATGGCGGCGGGTGCCCGGCAGCTCTATCAGAGTCTCGAGCGCTTCCGTGCCCTCCCCGACTTCGTGCAGGTCTGGCCCGGGCATGGTGCCGGGTCCGCCTGCGGTAAGTCGCTCGGGGCGATCCCCACCTCCACGGTGGGCTATGAGAAGCGCTTCAACTGGGGCGTGGGCACGACATCGGAGACGGCCTTCATCGCCGGGGTGCTCGAGGGGCAGCCGGAGCCGCCCCTCTACTTCGCCGAGATGAAGCGCATCAATCGGGATGGACCGGCGATCCTCGGTGGGTTCCGTGTGCCGAACGAGGGAGATCTCGCGCAGGTCGAGCAGGCGCTGGTCGATGGGAAGGTGGTGATCGACACGCGCCCCGCCGATGTCTTCGCCGCCGGGCACATCCCTGGCACGATCAACATCCCGATGAGCAAGACCTTCTCTACCTGGGCGGGGTGGCTCGTGCCGTATGATGTGGACATCCACCTCATCGCCGACGATGCGACCGTCGTCCTGCGCGCCGTGCGAGAGCTCGCCATGATCGGGCTCGATCGCGTCACGGCCTGGTATGCCCCGCACATCATCGCCGATCGCCGCGCTGCCGGCCGACCGCTCGGCACTGTGGCCACGATCGACGCGGCCGCGCTCACCGCCGAGCTGAGAGCTGGCACGGTGACGGTGATCGACGTCCGCAATCGGTCGGAGTGGGACTCCGGCCACCTACCGCACGCGCTGCACATCCCGATCGGCTATCTCCCGCGGCGCCTCGCCGAGATCCCCCGCGACCGGCCCATCGTCATCCAGTGCCAAGGCGGGGCGCGCTCCGCGATCGCGACCTCGGTCCTGCAGCGCCTCGGCGTCACTGGCGCTCGCGATCTCGTCGGCGGCTTCCAGGCCTGGGAGCGCGCCGGCGGTCCCGTGGAGCACTGACCCGGGATCCTCAGCGCAGGAACGCCACGGGGCCCGGTCGCAGCAGCGGCCGGGCCCCGTCGTTCCTTCCCTCATCAGAGGCTCAGGGCGTGCGCACCGGCGGTCCCGCAGCCGCCGCACTATCCGTCGCCACCGCCACGGTATCCATCGGCACCGGGGCCGGTGGCGTGGTGTACGGCGGCGGGAACGGTGTCACCCAATCGGTATGTGTCCCCCAGAACGCCGGATAGTGCTTCGCCATCTGGAACCCGTATAACGGCTTGTAGACCCCGTTGTGGCAGGTCGAGCACTGCGCCTTCGGCGCATCACCCTTCGGCCCAAGCCGTGACGGATGGTACACGGGCGCGAGCGGGGCCAGATAGTTCGTGTTCAGATCGCGGAGCATCTGGATCCCAGCATACGCCGTCACACGTTGCGGCGGTGCCTGATCCCAGCTCGCGAACTGCCGCGAGTTATGGCAGAAGGTGCAGTTCACCCCGAGCGAGTTGGACTGGCTGATCATCAGCGCGTAGGTCCACTCGGTCTGCTTCACGCTGCTCCGATTCGCCGCACTCGGCGCAATCGTCTTCGAGGTCACCCGCGCCCCGGCCCCATCGAGATAGTGCCGAGGAT
>Ga0255188_1000788_pt1 | contig 9970 bp, 6 predicted proteins | sample Miss_Cont_RepB_8_FD_188427 | JGI IMG/M metagenome (GOLD analysis project Ga0255188, IMG submission 188427) | Freshwater microbial communities from Mississippi River, Louisiana, United States - Miss_Cont_RepB_8h | ecosystem: Environmental > Aquatic > Freshwater > River | place: USA: Louisiana... | reverse complement strand
AGCTTCGACTGCGCTCGCTGAGCGTTGGCGATCTGCCACAGCAAGTCGGCGCTCGGATTGAAATCCACGTTTTCGCGCGCCGCGAAGGCCTGCAGCCGGTCCAGCGCCGCGGCCGCCGACTCCTCGTCCCACGCCGCGCCGTTCTGTCTGCCCCCGCCCTCCACCTCCACCACCACGCTCACCCTTCCGCGTGAGGCCGTCTGACGCACTTGCTCCGCCAGCGCCGGCTCCAGCTCACGCCACTCGTCGGGGAGATTGAACGCGAGATCCAGAGTCCGGCGATTCACGGAACTCACCTGGACGGTGACCGCCAGCGCGTCGAGCGGGGCGGCTTCCCGCCCGTATCCCGTCATGCTCTTCACAGCGTCACCCCGAGGATCCGGGCCACCTGGTTCACATCCTTGTCGCCCCGGCCGGACAGGTTGATCACCAGGATCTCGTCGCGCCGCATCTCGCGGGCGCGCTTGATGCCGTGCACCAAGGCGTGCGTGCTCTCGAGCGCGGGAATGATGCCCTCCAGACGGGAGCAGAGCTGGAAGGCCTCCATCACCTCGTCGTCGCGCGCATGGGCGTAGTCGATGCGACCGCGGTCACGATAGAAGGCGTGTTCGGGACCGATCGCCGCGTAGTCGAGGCCGGCGCTGACCGAGTGGGTCAGCTCGATCTGGCCGTCGTCGTTCTGAAGAATGTAGGTCTTGCAGCCCTGCAGCACCCCGAGCTTTCCGCCCTCGAAGCGCGCCGCGTGGTCACCGCGCCGGATGCCGCGGCCGCCGGCCTCGACGCCCACCAGTCGCACGGCGGTGTCCTCGAGAAACTCGAAGAAGAAGCCGATGGCGTTGGAGCCTCCGCCCACACACGCGATCATCTCGTCGGGCAGCCGGCCCTCGCGCGCCAGGATCTGCTCGCGCACCTCGCGGCCGATCACGCGGTGAAAGTCGCGCACCATCATCGGGTAGGGGTGCGAGCCCAACGCAGAACCGAGGATGTAATGCGTGCCGCGAACGTTGGTGACCCAATCGCGCATCGCCTCGTTGATGGCCTCCTTGAGGGTGCGCTGGCCGGCCTCGACGCCACGCACCTCGGCGCCCATCAGGCGCATGCGGAACACGTTCAACGCCTGGCGCTCCATGTCGACCGCGCCCATATAAACGACGCATTGCAGGCCGAACTTCGCGCAGACCGCGGCGGTGGCGACCCCATGCTGTCCGGCGCCCGTCTCCGCGATGATCCGCTTTTTGCCCATCCGGCGCGCGAGCAGCGCCTGGCCGAGGGCGTTGTTGATCTTGTGCGCTCCGGTGTGCAGCAGGTCCTCGCGTTTGAGGTAGATCCGCGCGCCGCCGCAATGCGCCGTGAGACGCTCGGCGAGGTAAAGCTCGGTCGGGCGCCCCGCGAACTCCTTCAGGTGGAACCGCAGCTCCTCACCGAACGCGGGGTCGGCCCGCGCGGCATCGTAGGCCCGGCCGAGGTCCGACAGCGCTGTCATCAGCGTCTCGGGCACGAACACTCCGCCATACCGACCGAAATGCCCGCCGGAATCCGGCAGGCTGGTGCGATCAACGACTTCGGGCGCGGCGGCGGCAGACATCCGGTCAACGGCAACCCGCGTCGCCGGCGAACGCAAATCCGTTTTCCTCGCCTGGCCTCAGCGCCGGCGAAGAAACGTCAGCACATCCTCGAAACGGGTGCGGTTGGCCTCATCGGCCGACACGAGGTTCTCATGCGCCTCCAGCACGAGCCGGGCGTTTTCCGCCTGCGAGAGCTGGCGGGTCCCGAGCGCGGTGTCGCAATGCGTGGCGCCGGCCTCGCCTTCGCCCGCCTCGATCGTCACCAGCCGGTGCAAACCGAGGTTGCGCATGAGCTCGACATTCCGGGGACCAGCCCGAAGCACAACAAAACTCCCCGCCGGGGAGGCCTTCCGGAGCGAGATCGCCGCACCGGCCAGCACACCAAGAAAGGTGCTGTCCATCCCCGCACACCCCTGGCAGTCCAGCACGAAGCGGGTTTTCCCGTGGCCGAGCATCTCCGCGATGAAATCACGCAGGCTGCCGCTGTTCTGGAAATTGGCGCGACCCTCGACCCGGATGACCACGGGGTCGGACCGTGGATCAACCAGGAAGACGGAGGCGCCGGAGGCTTCGGACATGCTACAGAGGAGCGGGCTCGGAGGCCGCGCGGTAAACGCGGCGCCCGGCGGGCGGTATGATCAGGAACGGGAGACGATCTGGCGGAGAACGAATGGCAGGATGCCACCGTGCTGATAATAGTCGATCTCGATGGGCGTATCGATGCGGCAACGCACCGCGACGTCGTCGACCGTGCCGTCGCGACGCGTGATGCGCAGGGTGAGATCCTGCTGCGGGCGCAGCGCAGGCGAGAGCCCGAGCACGTCGAACTTCTCGTGACCGTCGAGCCTGAGGGTCTGGGCCGTGACACCCTCCTTGAACTGCAGCGGCAGGACGCCCATGCCGACGAGATTCGAGCGGTGGATCCGCTCGAAGCTCTGCGCAACCACGACCTTCACGCCAAGGAGGTTGGTGCCTTTCGCCGCCCAGTCGCGTGAGGAGCCGGTACCATACTCCTGACCGGCCACGACGATGAGCGGGGTGCCGTCGGCGATGTGCCGGGCGGAGGCGTCGTAAATCGACATTTCCTCACCCGTGGGCTGGTAGATCGTGTTACCGCCCTCCTTGCCACCGAGCATCAGGTTCTTGATGCGCACATTGGCGAACGTGCCGCGCGTCATGACGCGGTCGTTGCCGCGACGGGAGCCGTAGGAATTGAAGTCCTCAAACGTCACGCCGTTCTCGAGCAGGTGGCGGCCGGCCGGCGACGACTTCTTGATGGCGCCGGCGGGTGAGATGTGGTCCGTCGTGACCGAGTCACCGAAAATGCCGAGCGCGCGAGCGCCCCTGATCTCACCGATGACGCCGGGCTGCATGCCGAAGTTCGCGAAGAACGGCGGCTCCTGGATGTACGTCGATTTCGAGTCGAACTCGTAGACGTTACCCGTGGAGGCGGGAATCTCGTTCCATTTCGGATTCTGCGCGGCGAAGTTGCGGTAAAGCGTCCGGAAGACCTCCGGTTTGAGCGCCGCCTGCATGGCGTCCCGCACTTCGGCGAGCGTCGGCCAGATGTCGGCCAGGTAAACCGGAGCGCCCGCCTTGTCCTCCCCGAGCGGTTCGCAGCTCAGATCGATGTCGACCCGTCCGGCGAGGGCAAACGCCACCACCAGGGGTGGCGACATGAGGAAGTTAGCCTTCACGTTCTGGTGCACGCGGGCCTCGAAGTTTCGATTCCCGGAGAGCACCGACGCGGTGATGAGGTCGTTCTTCACCACGGCGTCCTCGATGCCGGGATCAAGCGGGCCGGAGTTGCCGATGCAGGTGGTGCACCCGTAACCCACCGTGTTGAACCGGAGTTTGTTCAGGTAGGGCTGCAGGCCGGTTTTCTTCAGGTAGTCGGTGACCACGCGCGAACCGGGGGCGAGAGAGGCCTTCACGGCCGGATTCACCTTGAGCCCCTTTTCCACGGCCTTCTTGGCGAGAAGACCCGCCGCGAGCATGACGCTCGGGTTGGAGGTGTTGGTGCAGCTCGTGATCGCCGCGATCACCACGGAACCATGACCGAGCTTGGCTTTGCGGCCGGCGGCGGTCTCGACCTTGACGCCAGAGGCAAAGGCCGCGCGGGACTTGCCGAAGCCGTTCTCGGTGACGGGACGCTGAAAGGCGCCGAAGAATTCCCGCCGCAGATTGGAAAGCTCGATGCGGTCTTGAGGCCGCTTCGGGCCGGCCACGCTCGGGAGAACGGTGGCGAGGTCGAGGCTGAGGTCGGTGGAGTAGTCGATCTGGCCCTGGCTCGGGATCCCCCAGAGCCCCTGCGCCTGGTAATAAGACTCGTAAAGGGCCACCTGCTTATCATCGCGGCCCGTGGCGCGGAGGTAGGCGGAGCACTCGGCGTCGATCGGGAAGAAGCCCATCGTCGCGCCGTACTCCGGCGCCATGTTGGCGATCGTGGCGCGATCCACCACCGGCAGCGCCTGCGCGCCGGGGCCGTAAAACTCGACGAACTTTCCGACGACCTTCGCCTTGCGAAGCATCTGCGTGACCGTGAGCGCGAGATCCGTGGCGGTGACTCCTTCGCGCAGCGCCCCGGTGAGGTGCACCCCGACGACGTCCGGTGTGAGGAAATACACCGGCTGCCCGAGCATGCCCGCCTCGGCCTCGATGCCACCCACGCCCCAGCCGACGATCCCGATTCCATTGATCATCGTCGTGTGGGAGTCGGTCCCGACCAGGGTGTCCGGGTAGTACACGCCGTTGCCGTCCCGAAGGACACCCTTCGCGAGATATTCCAGATTAACCTGGTGCACGATGCCGATGCCGGGCGGCACCACCTTGAAGGTGTCGAACGCCTGCATGCCCCACTTCAGGAACTGATAGCGTTCGCGGTTGCGGGAGAACTCGAGCTCGAGGTTGCGCTGCATCGCGTCGGACGAGCCGGCGAAGTCGACCTGCACCGAGTGGTCGACGACCAGGTCGACGGGCACCAGCGGCTCGATGATCTTGGGATTCTTGCCCATGCGGGCGACCGCGGAGCGCATCGCCGCCAAGTCCACCAGCAGCGGCACCCCGGTGAAGTCCTGCAACACGATACGGGCGACCACGAACGGGATCTCCTCGGTGCGCGGCGCCTTGGCCTGCCAGCCCGCGAGGTCACGGATCGCGCCCTCGGAGACGCGCTTGCCGTCGCAGTTGCGAAGCAGAGACTCCAGCACGAGCCGGATCGAGACCGGCAGGCGGGAGACCGGATAGCCGGCCGCCTCGAGGGCGGGCAGCGAGTAGAACGGGTGCGAGGCGCCGTTCGCCTCGAACGAGCGCAACGTGTTGAACGGATTCGGCAGGCTCATGACGGAAAAATTTGGGCGGGAAACCCGGCCCCGCCCGGGCCGGAAAAAACTCCTCCACCGGGGCGCGCGTCGCGCCGCCCAGCGGGCGGGAGCACCTTAGCGGGCCAGCGCCGCCTTCACCGCCCCGAAGTTCGGGAGATCCTTGGGCGTGGGAGTCTGCTCGGCGTACTTGATGACACCGTCGGTCCCGATCACGAAAGCCGCGCGGGCCGAGGTGTCGCCCATTCCCGCCAGATTCGGGAAAACCACGTCGTAGGCCTTGGTCACGCTCTTGTTCAAGTCACAGAGCAGGGTGAGACCGATCTTGTTCTGCTTCGCCCACGCCTCCTGCGCGAAAGCGTTGTCGACGCTGATTCCATAGACCGTCGCACCGAGTTTTTCATACTCCGCAAGCCCGCTGGTCTGGTCGCACATTTCCTGGGTGCAGACGCCGGTGAAGGCGGCCGGGAAGAACAGCAGCACAGTCTGCTTCTTGCCGAAATGATCGCTGAGTTTGACGTCCTTCAGCCCCTCGGGGGCCTTTGTCTTGAGGGTGAAATCGGGAGCTTTGGCTCCGACGGGGAGTGGCATGGTGGAAGAATTAACGAGTGATTAGGCCTTCGGCACCGACCGTCGGACCGAAGGGAGGTGCACCTTGGAGCCCGCCCTGTCGCGCCGCAAATTGTTTTTCAGCCAGAGCTTCCGGTGAAACGGCCGACAAAAAAAGCCCCCGGTTTTCACCGGGGGCTTGGACAGGGAAACCAACTCACTCCTCGCGACGGCCGGTCAGCATCAGTAGGATGTGAAGCAGGCTGCCGAGGGCGGCGACGAAGGCCGCGACATAGGTAAGAGCGGCCGCATCCAGCGTCTGGTGCACGCCCTTCATCTCGTCGTTACCCACGATCCCGAGACGGACGAGTTCGGCCTTCGCCCGACGGCTGGCGTCAAACTCGACCGGGAGCGTCACGAGATGGAACAGGCAGATAAGAGCTAACGCGACCGCACCAATCGTGAGCAACGTGCCGCCCAGAGCGGTGCTGAGCAGGAAGATGCCGGCGATCATGACGAAGTTGGAGACGCCCGCGGCGATCTGCGTGGCCGGAGCGAGCGACTGGCGCACGGTCATCATGGCATAACCCACCTTATGCTGGATGGCGTGACCCGCCTCGTGAGCCGCCACGCCGAGCGCGGCGAGGCTGGTGCCGTGGTAATTCGGGGAGGAAAGCGCGAGACGCTTGTTGATGGGGTCGTAGTGGTCGGTGAGCTCCCCTTCGACCTCGACGATTTCGACGTCGCTGATCCCGGCGGACTGCATGACAGCGGCGGCGGCCTCGGCGCCGCGGATATGACCGCGGGAGGGAATCTCAACGTTCCGGGCGTAGGCGCTCCGAATCTTCATCTGCGCATAGAGCCCGAAGAGCATCGGAACGAGGATGAGGATGATCCAGATCAGCATGGTGGTGTTGGGTTAAATTGATGGTGGGATGACGGCCGCCGGGTGGCGGTACGAGCGGAAAGTACTCATCCGTCGGGATTTTCCAGAGCAAAAAGATCGTTTGGAAAGCCTCGCGTCCGGTTCCAGCGCCAGCGCCGCACCGAATGTCACTTCCCCTCCGCCGCCCAGCGTTTCATCTGCGCGATGTTACGTGAGGTCGCGGAGGCGCCCGCGCCCTCACCCTTATCCTTGCCCGTGCGGCCTCCCACATAGACGGCCATGTCGCTGTCGTACATCGCCTCCGGCTCCGGGCCGCGGTCTCCCGTCTCGATCATCCAACGATCGAGCCGCGCCCGCATCGCCTCCAGGTCCGCCCGAAAGGAGGGGTCAGCAGCCAGGTCACGCACCTGCCAGCGGTCATTTCTCCACTCGTAAAGCTCCTCCGCCGGACGTTCAGGACGGAATAGCAGTTTTTCCGCCAGCGGGTCCAGCGACCCGGCGGCATGGAGGGTGCGCAGGGTCTGCACGATGGATTTCCCGTCCTTGTAGGCGTTGGGCTGCAGGTGAGGCCGCCGCGGGAGGAAATTACGGATGTAAAGAAAGCGGTCGGAGCGCACGCTGCGAATGCGCTCGACGGTCTCGTCGCAGCGATCACGGGCGGCGAAGACAAAATCCCGCGGCCGGTAGGACGGAGCGAGCACGTCGCGCGCCTGCATGCCGGACGGCAACGGCAGCGCGGCAGCCGCCAGCGTGATCGCCGTGATGTCGATCAGTTCAATGAGGTCCTCCCGCACGGCGCCCCTGGCCACCCCCGGCCCGCGCACGATGAACGGCACGTGCGTGCCCTCGTCGTAGAGGAATTGTTTCCCGCGCGCATGGCTGATGCCGTGATCGGTGGTGAAGATCACCAGAGTGCGATCGAGAATTTCCTCACGCTCGAGCCGCGCGATAACCTCGCCCACATGGCGGTCGGTGAAACGCACCGCATCGAGATAGGCGGCCCAGTCGCGCAACATCACCGGATCCCGCGGATAGTAGGGGGGCAGAACGACCTTCGACGGATCCGTCGCTCCGCCGAGCTCGGCCGCGGCCCGCTCGGACAGCCGCCGCGCCGCGGCATCGTCACCCCCACGCAGTTTTCCACCGGCCAACTGAACCTGCATGAAGAAGGGCTGCCCGGGGGCCCGTCCGCTCCAATCGCTGGAGTCGTACATGGCGGGATCCCACTCGAAGTTATAATCGGTCTTGCCCAGCGCCTCGCCGCGGGCCTTGCGCGCCTTGCCTTGCCCGCGCCGGTCGGCGTCGGGCAATCCGCTGCCGATGCAGGTGAAATATCCCGCCGCCTTCAAACGCGCCGGCGCGGGCTGAACGCCCTCCGGCAGACGGATCTTCAACTCGCCCCGGCCACTGCGGTGGTGGTGAACGCCGATCGATGTGGCGTACATGCCGTTGATGAAGGCGGAGCGGCACGGTGAACACACCGGGGCGGTCGTGAAGGCACGCGTGAAACGCGTCCCCTCGGAGGCCAGTCGGTCCAAATGCGGCGTCCGAATCAGCGTCTCACCGTACGACCCGAGGTTGGCCGACATGTCGTCGACGATGATCCAGAGGATGTTCGGCCGGGCATCCGGCGCGGCGGCGAGTGAACGCGCCGCCGAGAGCGCAAGGAGGAGAGGAAACCAAGAAAACTTCATGGGAAGAGCGGGGTGGGAAAACACGAATCAGAAGAAACAAAGTTTTCTCTTGGGCGCCCCGCTGCCGGCGGCAACCTTGAATCCACCCCCGATGTCGACCCGCTCGCTCCTTGCCGCTCGTCACCTGCGCCACTCCGCCCTCGCTCTCGCGCTTTCAATCGTGCCGATCCCGACCGACCTCGATGCGGCCGCGCCTGGCAAAACGGTCGTGTCGGATGCTTCCTGGGTGGAAGCGGACTTTCCCTTTTTTTCGTCGATTCTGGACGCCCGCAAAGCCGGGGTGGGACTGCCCGCCGATAACCTCGCTCCACGCGGGCTGGTGCTAAATCTCGGCCAGGACTGCTGGGCCTGCTTCGACCCGGATCTCCTTAGAATGACGATGATTTGGCGGGGAGCCGGCGTCACGCCCACCGCGCTCGCCCCCGGGTCGTACCACGACATCGCCCGCAAAACCCCCGGCGGCCAAACCAACCTGCCGCGACCCGACGGCCGGCCGTGGATCGCCACGGGGATCTATCCTGGTGGTGCCGAGGGCGAATCTCTCTCCCTCACCGACCAGCGGTCGCCGGCGCCCAGCCCGCAGGAACCCGGCCGCGGCGCGCTACCGGAGGAAGCGGGACGTTTCCACGCCGTCAGGATCAACGGGCGACACGCGGTCCTCGAGTACACCGTCGGACGGACCCCGGTATCGGAATGGTTAACGGTCACAGGAGACGCGGCGTCGCCCGTCATCCAACGCAACTTTGAGGTCGGCGCTTCACCGAACGCACTGCGCCTGGTCCTCGGAGTGAAGGCCCCCGGCACGCTCGTTTCCATCGGCTTGCCCGCGGATACGTCTGCCGATGCCGTCCGCCTCCTCGAGGAAAAAGGCGTGACGAGCCTTCTGCTGGCGCCGCGCGGGAGTCCCTTGAGATTCACGGCCGCGCTCACCCACGGCGCCGCCGTGGCCGCCACCGCGTCCGGAGGTGAAGCTCCGCCCGCCATGAGGATAAGGCGATGGAAGGACGAGGTCGTCACTGACGTGCACCCCGCGAAGGAGGAAGCGGCCTATGTCGTGGACCGGATCGAGCTGCCTGCGGAAAACCCGTGGCGACGCGGCGTGCGTCCTTCGGACATCCAGTTCCTGCCCGATGGTACCGCGGTCGTTGTGACTCTGGACGGCGACGTCTGGCTGGCCCGCGGCCTGCACGAGACCTCCGGGCGCGTGACTTGGCGCCGCTTCACCTCGGGACTGCACGAGCCGATGACCATCGCGATCCGCGATGGCGGAATCTTCGCGTTCGATCGCAACGGCGTCTGGCGCCTGCTCGACACCGATGGCGATGGAGAGGCCGACCGTCACGAGATGTTCGCCAACGCCTTCGGCCAGACCGCAGACATGCGCGAATTCCCCTCGCAGATCCGTGTCGGGCCGCGCGGTGAGTTTTTCCTCGCGAAGGGCGGCCAACAGGCGACCACCCAGGGGAAGCACAACGGCAGCGTCCTTCGCGTGAGCGCCGACGGACGCGAGACAACGGTGCTGGGCTGGGGCTTCCGTCAGCCCAACATCGGCGTCGATCCCGTTTCGGGCCTAGTCACCTCGAGCGATCAGCAGGGCAACTATGTGCCCACCACCCCGCTGTTCGTCGTCGAAAATGGAAATTTCCACGGCTTCCTGGCGCCCTTCGAGGCGGTCGAAAAATATCCGGCGCCCATCGCTGAACCGCTTACCTGGATCCCGCATCCGGTTAACGCCTCGGCGCTTTCGCAGGTCTGGTTGCACGGGGCGAACCTGGGACCGCTGAACGGAGGGCTCGTCCACATCGGCTACAATCGCCCGGAGGTTTTCGCGGTGTTGTTCAACCGCCGGGGAAAACTGCCGCAGGCGGCGATCGTGAGCATCACGAAGGATTTCCACTACCCTCCCCTCAACGGCGCCGTAAATCCCGCCGACGGCCTCCTCTATCTCGCCGGCTT
>Ga0255188_1000787_pt1 | contig 9978 bp, 7 predicted proteins | sample Miss_Cont_RepB_8_FD_188427 | JGI IMG/M metagenome (GOLD analysis project Ga0255188, IMG submission 188427) | Freshwater microbial communities from Mississippi River, Louisiana, United States - Miss_Cont_RepB_8h | ecosystem: Environmental > Aquatic > Freshwater > River | place: USA: Louisiana... | reverse complement strand
GATGAACTCGGTCACGTAGCCCTCGCGGACGAGCCACACGAGGTCACCCTGCAGGCGGGCGAGCCGGGCCCGGTCCTCGATGCTGACCTCCTCGACCTTCGGCGCCGAGGCCTCCGGCGCGGCCGGGGCCTCCGCGGCGGAGCCATCGGCGGGAGCCGGCGCGGTGCCGGCGGGCTTGAGACCAAGGAACTTCACCGGCAGCTCGCCGGCACGCACCATCGGGTTGGCCTCGATGTAGGCGATCAGGGCGCCGATGCTGTCGGAGAAGGTCTGCCCCGGGACGCGGAACTTACGCTTCACCGCGCAGACGTAGGAGACGCCCTTGGAGCCCTTCTTGAAGATCGTGAAGTGCTCGCGACGGAGACGGCCGCGGAGGCCGTTCGCGGTATCCAACGGGAAGCGACGCTGACGCTCGAGCGCGCCTTCGACCGCGCGTCGAACCTCGCCCGGCGGCAGGGTCTCAAGCAGACGACCGGCGAAACGGGCGCTCTCCGAGGTCCGCACGACCTTGTCGCGCGCATGGGTGAGAAGGTGAAGACGGGCGTCCTCCAAGGTGTCGAAGTACGGGACCGTGGGAGCGGCGGGGGCGGCGTTTTCCGCGGGCGGAGCATCGGCCGGAGTTTCAGCCGGCGCTTCGGCGCCCGGGCTGACGGCGGGAGTCTCGGCTCCGGCCGTCTTCCACGTGTACCGCGTGGCCTTCTTCATCTTCGCCAGCCACTGGTTGACGAGTTCGGGATCGCGAACCGTCTCGATGCGGCTGCGGAAGGCCTCCGGGCCCATGCGACCGCTGAGGCGCGACGTGTAATGCTGCTGCACGATCTGGTTGTAGCGGTGATAATTCGGCGGCCCGAGCAACTCACCGGTGACCCCGCAACGGTTGATGACCTGATAGCTGCCCTTCGGGGCCTCGACCTCGACGTCGGCCTTGTCGAAGAACCGCTCCAAATGGACGGACATCACGTGGGCGACAGCGGCTTCGTCGCTCTCAAAGGGCAGACCGTCCGGCACGGAGATGTGGAACACGGGCTTGGCGGCGGCGGGAGCCGACTCCGCCCCGGCGGGCGCCGCGGCCGCGGCGGGAGCGCGGTGGCCGAGCACAACCACGAAACGATCGTTCTTCGCCACGACGGTGCGGGCGATCTCGAAAAGCTCCACCGTGCGGCACGACTTCCGAATCGTCTGCACGAGCGTGTTGAAGCTGGAGTCCTCCGGGTAGAAGGTCGCCGTGAAGTAAGGGCTCTCGTACGGACCGAACTGCGGCGCACCGCGACCGCCGAATTGCGGACCACCGGGCCCGCGCCGAAAACCGCCGCGCTCGCCGCCGCCCTCGCGCGGGCCGCCTTCGCGCCGCGGGCCGCCCCGGAACTCACCCGGACCGCCCCCGCGGAAACGCCGCTCCCCGCCTTCCTCGCGACGCGCGGGGCCGCCCGGCCCGGAGTCGCCACCCATTTCACCCGCGGGACGACGGAACCCGCGACGATCGCGGCGGTCAGGCCCGCCACTATCGCGACGCGGACGCTCCCCGGAGTCCCGGCGGTCACCTTGGCCAGGTTTCTCCTGGGTCCACTGCGTGCCGAAGCTGAAGCCCTGCAGCTGAGTCAGGTCGATCTTGTTGAAGTCCGCGGCGGGCTGTTTCTCTGGCGAGGCGTTGTCGTCCATAACTTACGGAAAAGCGGGCGCGAGCCCGCGAGGATTGCTGGGTGTTAAACGACGGATAGTCCGGTCCACGCGTCGGCAGTGGCAAGCAGTTTCCCCTCGGGCGGTTGACCGCCAACGGCCTAACGCAACACGTAGACCTCAGTGAGAACCTCACCCGATGAAGCATCGGCCCCGGAGACGTGAATGGTGTAGGGGCCGGGAGGTATCACGACCGTCAGAGCCGAGTCCGCGCTTCCCGGCGAAAGCGGAAAGGCACCCGCCGCGCGGGCCGCTCCCGCCAGATCGGCGGCGAACGGAACCGTTGACCAGCCCTCGTTGGAACCCAGCAACCGCGAACCGCTGTAAAGCGCGACCTTGGGGCGGGCCAGGACTCCGCCGACCCCGAAGACCTCAAGCCCGGGGCCGACCGCTCGCAAAAGGAGATTCACCGGACCCGTTCCTCCCACCACCACACCGGCGATGAGGGTCGCGTCGCCCGTCCCTGCGTGGCCGCGCAAGGAAAGGTTGATCAAACGGCTGCTCGGGTCGCCTCCGATCGCGTCGTAGGCCTCGAACAGGGTCACCCCTCCGACCGAGTCGCCGGCGCGCAGGTGCGCGGAATAGGGACCAGGCGGAAGCGCCAAAACAATCGCCGCGTCCCGGCTGCCTGCCACGAAAGGAAATGCGCCCACCGCGGCGGCCGTATCGGCTACGGAAAGACCCGGCGACGCCTCCTCCCAGTTGTCGTTGCCACCGATGCGCACCGCCCCGGCGTAGAGATCCAGGCGCGGATCCGCCAGAAATCCACCCACCCCAAAACCTTCCAGGGCGGGTCCGGCGCCACGCACCAGATAAGCCTTGGCGCCCGCCCCCTGGACGAAAAATCCGGCGATCAACGTTTCCTGCGGAGCCACCGGGGCGCGCACCGAAAGATTGAGTAACCGGCCCGCATCCACACCGAAACGCGCCCGGCCCGTGCGGCGGGCGTCGCCCCGGAAAGAGGGCCAGTTCGAGACCTCGGAAAGACCGAGACCGTTGCCGCGCAGCTTGTAGAGCTTGCCGTCCAGGGATGTGAAATAAATCGAGCCGTCCGGCGCGATCAGCGGCGACGAATCGATCGTGTCGTCCGGCACGGCCTTCCGGGTGTCGAAACGCCACCGCACCGCGCCGTTCGCCCGATCGAGCGCCCGCACGACGCCGTCGTCGGCGCCGAGGATGATCACGCCGTCAGCGCGAACCGCCGCGGAGGACACACTGTTGCTTTCGAGCGGAACACGCCACCGCAACGCTCCGGAAACCGGGTCCAAAGCATAAAAGGAAGCGTCGAGCGCCGCGAAGTAAACCGTGCCGTCAGCCCCCAGGACGGGCGAAGCCTGGATATCCCCGTTGGTGAAGTAATCCCAGCGCTTCCGTCCGTCGGGGAAGAGCGCGTACATCCGCTGGTCGGCGCCTCCGAAGTAGATCGTGCCGTCGGACCCGAGCGCCGGCGAGGTAACCACCGCCCCCGCGACCGCGAAACGCCACTTTTCCCTACCGTCCGCGCCGACCGCGTAGAGGTGGCGGTCACGCGAGCCGAAATAAACCGTGCCATCGGCGCCGAGCGCCGGCGAGGACTCCACCCAGTCCCCGGTTTGAAAAGCCCAGCGGCGCGATCCGCGAGAATCCACCGCGTGCAACCGACCGTCGCCCGCGCCGAAATAGGCGGTGCCGTCGGACCCGATCGACGGGGAGCTCACAATAAAGGAGCCGGCGTCATACTGCCAGAGAATCGCCCCGGAAACCGGATTCACCGCGTAGAGCTTTCCGTCGTAACATCCGGCGTAAACCGTGCCATCGGGTCCGACCGCCGGGGATGCGCTGATGCCGTCCGGACGGACGATGCTCCATCGCACGGCCCCGTCCGCCCCCACCGCAACCAGCCTCCCCGCCGTGCGCGTTTCCACGCCGACGAACACCGTGGCGCCGTCAGCGCTCACCGCCGGCGAGGACACCGACCATCCTTGGAGCGTGAGCGCCCATTGCAGCGAGCCATCCTGCGCGGGTAGTGACGGCGCGAGCAGGCTCACGGCGAGCAGCCACGACCGGAGCCGGGCCGGCAGCGCCGGAAGCCCGCGTCGGCGGGAATCAGGATCCCGCGCCCCGAGAGTTGACGGCCTTGAGCGCAGGCTGCGCAGGAATCACGGCTCCCGGGCCAAGACAAGGCGGAAGCAGGTCCCACCCGGTCCGGAGCGGACCAACTCGAGGCGTCCGCCGGCCTGCTGCGCGAGCCGATGGCTGAGGGCGAGGCCGATGCCGGTTCCGCCGGGCTTGCCGGAAACACACGGCTGAAACAGCCGCGCCCGCACCGGATCGGGCAAACCGGGTCCCTCGTCCTCGACCACGAATTCCACCGCGCCGTCGGTGCCCGCGCCGGCGCGCAGCCGCACCCTTCCTCCCCGGGGCGCCGCCTCGGCCGCGTTCTGCACCAGATTCTTCAGCACGAGCATCGTGAGATTGGCGCGCCGTCCATCGACGCGCACCGCCGCATCGCCCGCCGGCTCGAGCCGCACCCCGGCGCGCGCCAGCTCGGGCCGCACGCGCGAGGCCACCACCTCGAGCAACTCCTCGCACGTGAGCTCGAAGGAGGCGCCGGACTGCTCGTCGCGCATCACGCCCACGGCCTCGTTGACCATCGTGCGCAGCCGCCGCGTGAGCTCCGACGCCGCGGCCAGCTCCGCGCCGCCATCCTCCGAGCCGCCGGCGCCCTGCGCCGCCACGATCTGCTCGAGTCCCGCGAGGGGGCTTTTCAACTCGTGCACCAGATGGGCGGCGACCGCCCCGAGCGCGGACGTCTTCGCCGAAAGCACGAGCTCGCGGTTGGCCCGTTCCAGGTCCGCGGAGCGCGCGGCGAGCGCGCGGTTCGCGGCCGCCAGCCGTCGGAAGGCCCAGGCGACGCCGATCACGATGACGCACGAACCCGCCGCCCAGGCGATCGCGGCCTGCAGCCAGAGACGGTCGTCGTGGGCCGCGAGTTCCGCGCGCACGGGAGCAGCCGACAGCCAGAACTGCGCGGCACCCGCCAGCGCGCCGTTTCCGCCGCGGTGAAGCGGCACCCACGCCTCCACCAAGCCAGCCTCCCGGGGCGCCGAGGCGGGCAGCAGAATCTCCTCCGGCGGGCCCCCGGGGAACACCCGCGCGAACGCCTCACCCCGCGTGACCCGCCGCCAGTCGTCGGCGGACGGCGGCGGCAATTCACCGATGATACCGTCGGCGGAGTTCAACGCGCCGCGGGCGTCGAAAACACGGACCGCCGCGACCCCGCGCAACCGCGCGGTCTTGAGCACGGCCACCAGCAGCGCGCCGGGAACCTCTTCGAGCGCCGCCGCCCCGTACTCGGCGGCGCCGAGGTCCAGCTGCATCGAGGCGACCGCCGACAGGGTCGCCGCCTCGCGATTGAGAATCTGCTCGCGCAACCCCGAGCGCAGACGCCAGGTCGCGATGCCCACCACGATCGCGAACACCAAGACCGTGAGACCCAGCCCCGCCGCCGCGGTCCGGAGGCGCGTGGACGGCGGATGATCGGAGGCAGTCATCGGGGCGTTTCGGCCCCTTATTTTTCCCAGCTCCAACGCACGCCTAGCAAGCCTTCGTTGACCGCGTAGGACGCGACCCGCTCGTTCGAGCGCGCGCGTTCCCAGCGGAAACCGGCGATCGCGCTCCAGCGCGCGGATACCTTCTTCTCCCCGCGCAGCTCGACTTCATGCTCGTCGCGTATCCGCTGCGCCGGGTTCAACCCGACCCCGACGGTCTGCACACCGAACTCCACCCGGCGCGCCGCGGCGCGCCACCGCACGCGCCAGCCCGCGCGTTCCCACTCCAGCTCCGGCTCCGCCTGGAACTCGCGACGATCGAAATACCCGGATCCGTTGTCACGGTAATCCAACAGGGAAAATCGCAGACCGGCCCGCCACGCGTTGTCCCGCCCCCACTTGAAGCCCGCGCGCGCCTCGCCCTCATCCTCCCGGGTGCGCAAGGCCGTGCCGGGCAGCACGCGCCCGGAGGCGGAGTACTGCTCGCGCGCGTCGAAATCACGCCAGCGGGAGTTCACGCCGAAGCCCAGTTCCCAGCCGGACCACGGCGACGCACTGACCCGCAGACCCGCATGTTTCGTCCAGCCGTCGTTGCTCCCGTCGGCATAAACATCGCGCTGCGCCGCGCTGCTCGCCTCGAGCCACGCGCTGCGGTGGAAATCCCAGCGCAGCGTGGGACCCGCCATCGCCCCGAGGACGCGCAGCACCGCGGTCAGCCGCTCGACCTCGGTGTCGGATTGATCGAAAACCTTGTCGTCGAAGTAGGCGGTGGCCGGCAGGTGGAGCTCCCACTGCGGCCCGGGCCTCCAGCCGAGCTCCTGCCGCAACCACCAGCGGGACTCGTTGCGCACGGTGCGCCCCTCGAGGAAACGCGTGCCCTCGGCCTGGGCGAAAGCCGAGTATTCAAATGATCCCGTCGGCGCGCGCATCAGCAGGACCTCGGCCGTCCCGCGCGCCAGCGCGCTGCGCTCCTCCTCCGCGGCGCTCAGCAGCAGGTTGTCCTTGTAGCCGAAGACGGTCTCGACCGCGACGTAGGTGCTCCAGACCGGCAAGGCCGGCAACGCGGCCGGCGACGGGGCGGCCCGCCCCGCGACGAACGCGAATGCAAGAAGCAGACAGGCGGCGACTCGTGTTGGGAGAATCAAGACGCGGGATGGACAGGAGACTGCGACCGCAGGGCGCCTCCGACAAGTCATGTTCACGCGGCGTGGTCGGTGAAAAACATGGGGGCGGTCGCGCCGGCGACCGCCCCCTGTGACTGATATTACGCTAGACTGAAAAAATCACCGCGAGCGTTGCAGAGCCCGCTGCGCCCGTTGCTCCTCGCGGATGCGCTTGTGCAACGCGCTCTGGGCGGCCTCGAAGGCCTTCTTCTGTTCGCTCATCTTCTCGTAAATCTCCCTGCGCTTCTCCTCGGTCGCATCCTTGAGTTGCCGCGCGAGCGACTCGTGCTCCGCAATCATCCGATCGCGCTGCTGGTTGGACTGCTCGACGAGCTTCTGGAGCTCAACCGGAGCCGCGGGCCGGACGGGAGCGTTCGGACCTGCCTCGGCCGCCCCGGTGAGGTTGCCAACGGCCACGCAAGCGGTCGCCAAGGCGAACCGGACGGGCTGAAAAAAGAACTGTAGGAACTTAACCACGGAACCCCCTTTGCAGCCTACGTGCCAACTTCCTATAGATGAGTTTAGTCACTTTTTATCAACGACTTAAATTACTCCTTGGTCGGCACTTGGTGCGTAGGTCCCAGGGTAATCCGTCCCATCAGCCCGCATCGTTCGGGGAATTTTCCCCGGATGCTTCGTCGGTTTTAACCCCTTTGAGCCTGTATCGCACCACATCGCGGGAGACCCCGAGCAACCGGGCCGCCGCGGACACGTTGTCTTTCGCCTGCCGTAGTGCCCGCAGGACCATTTCGTCGATCGCCGCATCCATGGAGAATCCCGCTTCCGGAAAAACGAATTCCGACCGCAGGATGCCACCGTCGCGCCCTGCCCCGCCGCTCGCCGGAGCCGCGGCGAGATGCGGAAACGAAAACGCCTCATCGCCGCCCATCACGACCGCCCGCTCGATCTCGTGCGCGAGTTCGCGCACGTTGCCCGGCCAACGGTGCGCGAGCAGGCGACGGCGGCCGGCGGCGGGAATGGCCGGCGTTTTCTGCCCGTAGCGCCGGCAGACGCGCGCGAGCAATTCCTCGGCGAGAGCGATGATGTCGTCACCGCGCTCACGCAGCGGGGGCAGCCGCACGCGGAAAAGATCCAGCCGGTGCATCAGGTCCGCGCGGAACCGGCCCTCGGCGGAAAGCACGGACAGGTCGGCGTTGGTGGCGGCGATGATCCGGACGTCGACCGGCAGAGAACGCGAAGCTCCCACCCGGCGGAGTTTCCGGTCCTCGATCGCGGTGAGGAGCTTGGCCTGCAGCGCCGGCGCGAGGCTCGGAAGCTCGTCGAGAAACAGCGTGCCGCCATCGGCCGCTTCCATCAGTCCGATCCGGCCCGCCTTCGCGTCGGTGAAGGCGCCGCGCTCGTGTCCGAACAGTTCGGCCTCGGCCAGCGATTCAGGCAGGGCGGAACAGTTGAGCTCCACCAGCGCCTGGTCGGCGCGCGGGCCATTGCGGTGGATCCAGCGGGCGAAAGCCGTCTTGCCCGTGCCGGTTTCACCCTCGATGAGAACCGGCGGCAGATTTTCCCCGAGCCGCCGGTCGGCGGTGGTGATGCGAATCAGCTGCTCCCTCACCCCGGCGAGGCTGGGACCGAAAACGAGTTCGCTCTCCTGGCCCCGCCGGTGCTCGTCCGCCCGGCGTTCATGGCGCTGCCGGCGCGCTTGCGCGAAACGCACGGCGAACTCCTCGGGGTCGAACGGCTTGACGAGGTAATCCGCCGCGCCGGCGCGCAGCGCCTCCACGGCGCCCGCCACCCCTCCCTCCGCGGTCATCACAATCACCGTCGTCGTCGGGGGAAAGGCCTTGTCGCGCAGCAGGTCGGTGCCGAGGCCGTCGGGCAAGTTGACGTCGATCAGCGCCGCCTCGAACGGCAGATCCTCAAGGGCGCGCCGCGCGGCGGCCACGGTGTTCACGGCGGTGACCTCGGCCTTCTCGGACTCGAGGAAGCCGGTCAGGCGGCGGCGCAGCAGCGTGTCATCCTCGAGCAGCAGAACGTTGAGACCGGCGAGCGGCGACTTCGGCATGACCGGGGACTGTGCGCGCAGCCGCGCGCGGCTCCAACCAAAACCGCGCCTCAGCGCGCGGCGGCGGGCGCGGCGACCCGCTCAATAAGAGGCGCCAGCCCGCTGAGCCGGATGCCCAGATGCGGCGTGGAGTCGAAGAGCGCCATGAACTTGGAGCGCCGCAACACCAGCAGGGCCCGCGTCTCGTTCTGCTGCGCGGCGTCGAGCTGGTGGGCGCGCGTGAGCATCTCGAGGCGCGGGGTGACGGTGATCTTCCAGTACACCCAGGTCATCGAGCGGTCCTGCTCGCGGAAAATCTCCTCGTCGGAGAGCGGCTCGCGGGAGCCGGCGCGCTTCGCGTCGCGCTCGGCGAACTTGCGCTGGGTGGCGAGGTAGCGGTCGCGCTGGTCCGGCCGGAGGAGCCGCAGGAACTCGCGGTCGAACTCGGCGTCGATCTCCTGCATCTGGGCGCTGTAGGCCTCGATCTGCGGACGGAGCTTCTGGATCTCCGCCACGAGCCGCGCACGATCGACTTGCCGCTGGCGGCGCTCTCCGCTTCCCGCGGGCGGGGCGAACTCGCGCGCGAGCGCGGCCGGCGCCGGGGGCACCGAAGGAGCCGGCTCGGTGAGCAACCGGGCCAGGTAGCCGGCGGCGAACACCACGACGGTGAGGAGGGCGACGAAGACGCGGGGATTCATCGGCCGGGCACGTCAATCTCCTGCGCGAAGGCGACGATGGCGCGCCACTCGGCGAGGTTGCGCTCGTCGGCGAGACGCTGGTTGCGCTGGTGCAGGAAGAGGACCGCCGCGAGGCACAGCGCGACGGTGGCGGCGCTGAGCGCGAACTGGCTGGCGTAGGACGGGACGGTCGCCCCGCGCGCCGCGCGGAGCACCCGCGCGGCGAAACCCGGCCGCAGGCAGGCCGCGGCGGCCTCCCGCAGGGCGGCCCACACACCGGGTCCCGGGCCACGCGCGGCGTCGAGGACCCGGCCGGCGAAGCCCGGCCGCAGCCGGACGGAAGCGGCGGTCCGCAGATCGTGCCAGGCCTTTTCCTCAGGTTTCATGATGGGATTGGTAGTGCTCACGAAGATGCTCCCGCGCGCGGTGCAGGCGAGCCTTCACCGCGGCCACGCTGGTGGAGAAGACCGCGGCGATCTCGGCATGGCTGCGCCCTTCCTGCACGAGGGCGAGCAGCGCGCGATCCTGCGGCCGCAGGTGCTCGAGGGCGTGCCGCAGCGCGTCGAGTTCCTCGGTGTCGACCGCTCCCGGCGGCTCGGCGATATTCTCGTGCTCCGCGGCGAAGGGCAGGAAGATCCGCCGCAGCTTCTGGCGGCGCAGCTGGTCGATGCAGGTGTTGCGGGCGAGACGGAAAAGCCACGACTCGAACTGCGAGGGAGCCTGCAGGCCGTCGATGGCGCGGACCATCTTGATGAAGACCTGCTGGCTGAGGTCCTCCACCTGATCGCGGCGGTTGGTGATGGCGAAGACGAAGCCCGCCACCCGGTTCTGATAGGTGACGATGAGCTCGTGCAAAGCCTCCTCGTCGCCACGCTGCGCGCGGCGCACCAGGTCAACCCGATCTGTCGTCGCGGTTTCATCCATGCGGCTGG
>Ga0255188_1000785_pt1 | contig 9991 bp, 12 predicted proteins | sample Miss_Cont_RepB_8_FD_188427 | JGI IMG/M metagenome (GOLD analysis project Ga0255188, IMG submission 188427) | Freshwater microbial communities from Mississippi River, Louisiana, United States - Miss_Cont_RepB_8h | ecosystem: Environmental > Aquatic > Freshwater > River | place: USA: Louisiana... | reverse complement strand
ATGGTGAAGGCACCTGCGCTGGGTTCGCGTCAAAATAGAGGGTTTTCGCGTACTCCACCACCATGATCGGCCGCACCCTCTACGACAAGCTCTGGGACGCCCACGTCGTCCACACCGAGGAGGATGGCACCTCCATCCTCTACATCGACCGCCACCTCGTGCACGAAGTCACCAGCCCTCAGGCCTTCGAAGGTCTGCGCATGGCCGGCCGGCCGGTGTGGAGGACCACCTCCATCGTGGCCACGGCCGATCACAACACCCCCACCACGGGATGGGAGCTGGGACTGGACGGCATCACCGATCCCACCTCGCGCCAGCAGGTGGAGACGCTGGACCACAACATCCGCGCCGTCGGTGCCGCTGCTTACTTTCCCTTCCTCGACAAGCGGCAGGGTATCGTGCATGTCATCGGCCCCGAGAACGGTGCGACGCTGCCGGGCATGACCGTGGTCTGCGGCGACAGTCATACCTCCACCCATGGCGCCTTTGGTGCGCTGGCCCACGGCATCGGCACCAGCGAAGTCGAACATGTGCTGGCCACGCAAACGCTGCTGGCCAAGAAGGCCAAGAACATGCTGGTGAAGGTAGAGGGCACGCTCGCTGCGGGCGTGACCGCCAAGGATGTGGTGCTGGCCATCATCGGCAGGATCGGGACGGCAGGCGGCACCGGCTACACCATCGAGTTCGGAGGCACCACCATCCGCAGCCTGTCGATGGAAGGCCGCATGACCATCTGCAACATGGCCATCGAGGCCGGCGCGCGGGCGGGCTTGGTGGCTGTGGACGACAAGACGCTGCAGTACATCAAGGGCCGCCCCATGGCGCCGAAGGGTGTGGAATGGGACCAGGCTGTAGCCTATTGGCGTACGCTCCAATCGGATCCGGATGCGAAGTGGGATGCTGTGGTGGAGCTCGATGCCGCTCAGATCCGCCCGCAGGTCACCTGGGGTACCTCGCCGGAGATGGTGCTGTCCATCGATGACCGCGTGCCCGACCCCGACAAGGAAAAGGACAGCAGCAAGCGCAGTGCCATCGAGAACGCGCTGAAGTACATGGGCCTGGAGCCCAACAAGGCCATTGCCGATGTGCGCATCGATAAGGTGTTCATCGGCTCCTGCACCAACAGCCGCATCGAAGACATGCGGGAAGCCGCCGCGGTGGTGAAGAAGGTAGGCGGCCGCGTGGCATCGAATGTCAAACTGGCCCTCGTGGTGCCGGGTTCGGGCCAGGTCAAGGCGCAGGCCGAGGCCGAGGGTCTGCATGAAATCTTCAAAGCGGCCGGCTTTGAGTGGCGGCAGCCGGGTTGCTCCATGTGCTTGGCGATGAACGCCGATCGCTTGGAGCCGGGCGAGCGCTGCGCATCCACCAGCAACCGGAACTTCGAAGGCCGTCAGGGAGCTGGCGGACGTACCCACCTGGTGAGCCCGGCGATGGCCGCCGCTGCCGCTTTGGCGGGGCACTTCGTCGACGTGCGCCGCATGGCCTGAGGACCTTGTGATGAATCCCTTTACCGTTCACCAAGGGCTGGTGGCCCCGATCGACCGTGAGAATGTCGATACCGATGCCATCATCCCGAAACAGTTCCTGAAGTCCATCAAGCGTTCGGGCTTCGGCCCCAACCTCTTCGACGAGTGGCGCTATCTGGATGCGGGATACCCGGGCCAGGACCCGGCATCTCGCAGGCCAAACCCCGATTTCGTGTTGAATCAACCACGCTTTGAAGGGGCATCGGTACTGCTGGCGCGACGCAACTTCGGATGCGGCTCCTCGCGCGAGCACGCACCTTGGGCCCTGGAGCAATACGGGTTTCGCGCGCTGATCGCGCCCAGCTTCGCGGACATCTTCTTCAACAATTGCTACAAGAACGGCATCCTGCCCATCGTGTTGCCGGAAGTGCAGGTGCACCGCCTGTTCGATGAGGTGGCGGCCTTCCCCGGTTACACCCTGACGGTAGACCTGCCGCGCCAGGTGGTGGTCACGCCCGATGGCATGGAGCTACCCTTTGAAGTGCAGCCCTTCCGTAAGCAGTGCCTGATCAACGGTTGGGACGACATCGGTCTGACCCTGCGTCACGCCGACAAGATCCGCACCTATGAAGCCGAGCGTCTGGCGCGCATGCCTTGGTTGGCACAGCGGATGCTCTGACCGTCCATACAGAAAGAATTCAAATGAAGATTGCGGTCCTGCCAGGCGATGGCATTGGTCCAGAGATCATGGCGCAGGCCGTGAAGGTGCTACAGGCCTTGGGCCTGTCCCTGGAGATGGAGTGGGCCGATGTGGGCGGCGCGGCCTATGAGAGCAGCGGCCACCCGCTACCCGAAGGCACGCTGAAGCTGGCGCAGGCAGCCGACGCCGTGCTGTTCGGTTCAGTGGGCGACTGGAAGTACGACAAGCTCGAGCGCGCCCTGCGCCCGGAGCAGGCCATCCTGGGCCTGCGCAAGAACCTGGGGCTGTTCGCCAACTTTCGCCCGGCGATCTGCTACGAACAGCTCACGCATGCCTCCAGCCTGAAGCCGGAACTGGTGGCCGGGTTGGATATCCTGATCATTCGCGAGCTCACGGGCGACATCTACTTTGGACAACCGCGCGGCCGCCGCGTGGCAGTGGACGGGCACTTCCCCGGTGCCGAAGAAGCCTTCGACACCATGCGCTACAGCCGCCCGGAAATCGAGCGCATCGCGCACGTGGCCTTCCAGGCCGCGCGCAAGCGCCGCGGCAAGGTGACGAGTGTGGACAAGTCCAACGTGCTGGAGACCTTCCAACTGTGGAAGGACGTGGTCACGCAGGTGCACGGCCAGTACCCCGATGTACAGCTCGACCACATGTACGTGGACAACGCGGCCATGCAGTTGGTGAAGGCGCCCAAGAGCTTTGATGTGATCGTCACCGGCAACATGTTTGGCGACATCCTGAGCGACGAAGCTTCGATGCTGACGGGCTCCATCGGCATGCTGCCCTCGGCGTCGCTGGACAAGAACAACAAGGGCCTGTACGAGCCCAGCCACGGCAGTGCACCGGACATTGCCGGCAAGGGTGTGGCCAACCCGCTGGCCACCATCTTGAGCGCGGCCATGATGCTGCGCTTCAGCCTGAATCAAGAAGCGGCGGCTCAGCGCATTGAGGCAGCGGTTCAGCAGGTGCTGGCCCAGGGGCTGCGCACGCCCGACATTTACAGCGAAGGCACCACCAAGGTGGGCACGGCCGAGATGGGTGAAGCGGTGGTGCGCGCTCTGGCGTGATCGGTCGATGGGCGGGCCAGCTGCGTGCGCGGCCTGCCACTCTTCCGATCTCAGTCCGCTGAACGGCGCACCAAGGCGCCGAGCCCCAGGAGGGCACAGGCCAGAGCGACGCTGGGGCCGCTGGGCGCGTCCCACCACCAGGACGCCACCAGACCGCTGAGTGCTGCCCCGGCTCCAGTGGTGATGCCAAGCCACAGATCCGAGCGGTGTTCCTCGCGGCGCATCCACAGCGCAGGACCGATCAGCAGCCCAAACACCACGAACAAGCCCAACACCGGGACCGCGAGGCTGACCATGACCGCGAACACGCTGTAGAACACGGCATCACGTGTCAGAAGTTCGGGTCGCCAGGCCAGCAGACCCAACAACAGCGCGGCGGCGGCGGCCAGCACCTGCACCGGCGGCGCCTGGGCCCACAGCACGTCTGCTGCCAGCAACTCCAGCATGCGGTCGCGCCCGTGCGCGTCCATGCGCGCACCCAGTAGGGTAAGACAGGCGAACACCACGTACAGCAGGCCGATCAGGGCTTCACGCCGTTCGGGCCAGCGTCGGCTGACTGCTGCCACAGCGCCGGCGCACAGCAGCGAACCGATCAGGCCGGCCACATCGATGAGCCCATCCGAAGGTGGTTCACCCTGATGCAGCAGGACCATGCCCCAGAGTGACCCCGCTGCAGCGGCCTGGGCCACGGCCAGGTCGATGAAGACCACGCCGCGCTGCAGGACCTGCTGGCCCAGTGGTACCAGCGCGGCAGCACCGGCGACCAGGGCCAGGGCGGGCAGGGCGTACCAAAGCTCCATGTTTGGTGACTTCAGCGAGGTGCCCTGAGCAGGCTGTCGATGAGGCCTTCAAACCACGCATCCAGTGCTTCAGGCTGGGTGGGGTCGATGACGGTGGCCGGCAGCACCAGTAGTGGCCGCGCGGGTTGGGCGCGATCGCTAAACCAACGGCCTGAGCGTGGGTCCTGGTGCGCGGCCACGACGATGGCAAGCGGTGGCTCGGCCTGCCAGCGCTGCAGCAGGGACTGCAGGTGCGCAGGCGTGGGTGGCAGCCCCGGCTTGGGTTCCAGATCCATGCTGTGGCGAAGGCCCAACCATCGCCACAAGTAGGCAAAGCTGCTGTGCTGGGCTGCCACTGTACGACCGCGAAGGGCTTGCGTGCGCTGGCGCCATTGTTCAGTGCGCGCGGACCAGCGCTGCTCGAATGCGGTGAGTCGTGCAGCGACTTCAGTCGACCGCGCAGGCCACAGCCGTTGCAGTCGCGCCGCCAGGGCGCGGGCCACCTGGACCAGTCGCTCGGGGTCGGTGTGCACGTGCGGGTTGCCGCCGGGATGGATGTCGCCGGCGAAGGGGTTCAGGGTGGCCGCGCGGGCGTCGATGAGGGTGACCTGTTCGGCGGCATAGAACATGCCGTCGCTTCCGTCCTGCACGCGGGGGTTGGCTGCGCGTTGCTGCAGTACGGGGAGCCAGCCCGCCTCAAGCCCGCCGCCCGTGCAGACAGCCGCATCCGCCTGGCGCATCTGCGCGATCAGCGAGGGCCTCGCTTCAATGTGATGCGGGTCCTGCATGGCAGTGGTAGCGGTGTGGACTTGTGCCTGCGGCATCAGTTCAAGGACCAGGGCAGCCCATTCGGGTTCGCAGGCGAAGATGCGCGGCGCTGGGCTCTCGGTACGCGCGGAGGACGAGAGTGGCGTGAGAAGGATGGACAAGCACAGCCACAGGGCCGCTGCGCTCGTGGGCGGCGGACGGTGGCTGATTCGGGACCGGTGCATGGTCCTCAGAAGGGGTGCGCGCCGTGGGCGCCGAAGGCGACCACGTACTGCAGTGCCACCACGCGGCGTGCGGACATGTCGAAGCCCTGTGCGTTTCGGTTGGTGGTCCACTGCAGGCGCAAGGCCTGCCTGTGGGAAGGCTTGTAGACCAGCATGGCCGAATGCTCGTTCAGGTGGGCCGGATCAGCATGGTCCTCATGGGCATACGCCGCGCGCAGGCGATCAGCCCGGATGCCGGCTTCCCAGTCCGGCCGAAAGCGCCAGACCAGGGCCAGGGAACTGCCCCCGTGCCGGTATTGAGCCTGCGCCGGATGGGGTACACCGCTCAGGCGGGCATGTTCCAAGACCAGACGGATTTGCTGTTCGCGCGGATTGCCGTTGGGCGCCCATTTCCAGGCCAGGTCGAATATCGACAACCGTCGTCCCGAGAAGGCTACCCCGTGCCCATGGGATTCCTCATGTTCACCGTGAAGGTGTTCCACTGCGTGATCCATCGCGGAAGCATCGTGACGGTCCTCAGCGAAGGCGGCGCGCCGGTTGCGCAGCAGTGACAAGCCAGCTTGCCAAGCCTGGTTCGTTCCGATGTCGGAGCCGACCTTCACGGTGATGGTGTCCACGCCGCTGCGGGACCGCAGGGTACTGTCGGGGTTCAGCTTCTTGCCGGAGAACGACTCGGCACCGAATTGCAGCAGGAAGGGCGTGGGTGCCGTCCAGTTCAGGCGCAGGCCATCGTCGAAGTAGTGATGCCCCAGGAATGCTCGATACAGGGCCGGGCGCTCCACGAAATCGTCCGCATGCGGGTGCTGCTCGTTGAGGTAGCCCACCTGCGAGGCAAAGCGTCCCATTCGGACCTGAAAGCCGGCGGGCAGGGTGCGTGTCTGGATGAATAGCTTCTCGACGCCCTTCTCCAGATGTCCTTCGTGAGTCGAAACGGCCGCGATACCCTCGGCGCTGAAGTGGCGGCCCAACGTGCCACGGGCAAGGAGGTCCGAGTGGCCCAGGCCCAAACCCTTGTCGCGCAGTCCCAGTGGCACGGTGTTGCTGAGGTGGGCCGCATCCAAAACAGCGCCGAACTGCCAGCCTGTATGGCCTGCCGCACCGACTGTGCCTGGTGTGGATTGGGCGTAGGCGCTGGCTGCAGCCCCGTGAATGAGGACAAGGGCGATGCGTGTGGCTGAGGATTTCAATGGGCGCATGGGCACGGTGGAGCGTTTATGATGAGATCCTTGATTGTAATGCGAATTCATTTGCAATAAGGATTTCAAAATGGAACGCAACACCCGGCAGCGCAGCGCCATCCGCCAGGCCATTGAGCAGGCGGGGAGGCCTTTGTTGCCGGCCGAGGTGCGGGAGGCCGCGCAGCAGGACGTGCCCGGCTTGAGTTTGGCCACGGTGTATCGCGGCCTGAAGTCGCTGGTGGAGGAGGGTGTGATTGCGCCAGTGGCGCTGCCCTCGGAGGTCACGCGCTATGAGGTGGCGGGACATCACCACCACCATCATTTTCAGTGCCTGAATTGCCAGCGCGTGTACGACGTGCACGCCTGCCCAGGTGATCTGGGGCGGCTCGCACCGCCCGGCTTCAGCGTGGAGTCACACGACCTGACCTTGTATGGGCGCTGCGGTGAGTGCCGCGCCCATAAGCCGCCGCGTTCGCTTCACTGCGCCTGAGCGCAGGTCAGGCCTGCGGCGCGGGCGCGTCGAAGTCGCTGGCGTCGTGGCGCTCGCGCAGTTGCAGCGCCGGGTCACCGCTGACCTTGTTCACACGGCGCCCACGCTGCACCGCAGGTCGCGCGGCCAGTTCATCAGCCCAGCGCGCCACGTGCGTGTATTCGTGGACCTGCAGGAACTCACCAGCGTTGTAGAGCAGACCCTTGGCCATGCCACCGTACCAGGGCCAGATGGCCATGTCGGCGATGGTGTAGTCGTCACCGCAGATGTAGCGCCGTTGCGCCAGCAGTTGATCGAGCACATCCATCTGCCGCTTGGTTTCCATGGCGTACCGATCGATGGCGTATTCGATCTTGAAGGGTGCGTAGGCGTAGAAATGCCCGAAGCCGCCACCCACGAAGGGTGCACTGCCCATCTGCCAGAACAGCCAGCTCAGGCACTCGGCACGCGCCGCACCCTCGCGCGGCAGGAAGGCGTCGAACTTCTCGGCCAGGTACATCAGGATGGCGCCGCTTTCGAACACGCGCGTGGGCTGCGGTGTGCTGTGGTCCAGCAGCGCCGGGATCTTCGAGTTCGGGTTGATCGACACAAAGCCGCTGCCGAACTGCTGGCCTTCACCGATGTTGATCAGCCACGCGTCGTACTCTGCGCCGGAGTGTCCCAGGGCCAGCAGTTCCTCGAGCAGGATGGTGACCTTTTGACCGTTGGGCGTGCCCAGTGAATACAACTGGAGCGGGTGACGGCCTACTGGCAATTCCTGCTCGTGCGTGGAACCGGCTACGGGCCGGTTGATGTTGGCGAAGCGGCCGCCGTTGCCTTGCTTCCAGGTCCAGACCGTGGGCGGCGTATAGGAGTCGGCTGAGGGCGTGTTGGAGGAATCAGACATGACGAGATGGGCGCAGTGGTTGGAGAAATCTCGTGGGATTACACATCAAATGGGCGGTGCAAGGAGTCAGCAGGTCATCGGAAGTCTGCTTGCCGTGCTGCGCTTGCAACTCGTCGGCCACCACTGCAGTCTGTCGCTTGGCGCTGGTGATGACCTTTGCGGCCACCTAGAGTTCACCCATGGACAAATCCAAGCAAACCCAAGTGAACCTCAGCAAAGGGAGCACACCATGAACACCACCCACACCACCCGTTTCCTCAGCGTTCTGATGGCCCTGGCCACCACGGCCTTGATGCTCAGTGGTATCGACGGTCTAGCCATCACGCCCATGCCTGACGCGCTGCTTTCGCAAGTCGGCGCGGAGGCGATACGCTTGGCCTCATGAAGTCAACTGCACTGCTGAAGCTCATGACGCGTGTCCTCGCCTCGGGACTGGCTGAAGACCCGTCGCAGTTTTCGCTGGCTTGCCGCCAGATCGGGCCCATCACCATTCCGGAATAGCTGCCAAAAGACGAAGTGGTGTTCTCTGAGGACACCTCGCTCATATTCAAGGAAACGCGTGTGGTGCAGCTATGGGATGAAAGAATCGCACGCTCGTGTGCGTGGGGATCAGCCGCAAGTTGATTGATGGTGCGCCGACCAGCAGCATCTCCACTGTGCCGGCGATGAACTGGCGCTGAGCCTTCTGTGCAGGTTTAGGCCCCGTAGGACAACCGCCTCCACAGCGCTTCAACAGGCCCCATAGGGTGCCTGGCCAACCACCAGTGGGCCAGGGGAATCTGGATGCAGAGGAACAGCACAAACGCCAGCGCCAATTGAGCGGCGCTCCCCAGTTCCTCCCAAAGGCCCAAGCCCCAGCCGTGGAAGATGAACGTTCCCAACAGGGACTGCAGCAGGTACTGCGTCAGGGGCATGCGGCCCACCAGCGCCAGTGGACGGCGCATCATCAGTCCCAGGCCAGAGGGTGGTGTGATGCACCACCTCAGTACCCATCCGGCATAGGCTGCTACCAGCACCAGCCGACTGAGGTCGCCCAGGGCCCAGCCCACCACCGCGCTGGCACCGGGTGGCCGAAAGGGTTCAAGACCGAGGCCCAAGAGATGCGCGGCCCACCACAACGCCGATCCCAGCACGATTGCTTGCCAGAGCCGCTTGCGGCCCGCCGCTGAGGCCAGCCACTGCTGTTGCAGCCCGTTTGCGTGAAGCCAACCCGAACGCCAGGCCCATGCGCCCATCACGGCGGTGGTGGCCAACGCGAGCCAGAACCACAGGCTTGGCCAGGCAATGAAGGGGTTCAAGTACTGCGTGACGGCTTGTTCGGTGCGCAGCAGTACGCCTTGCCACCATGACCCTTCGCCGTAGATTGCGTTGTCGCGCGCCATCTCACGAGTGAGGAAAGCTTGCTCGGCACGGGCGCTGGACAGACTCCAGCGGTCGGCGCCGATGACGGCGTGCAGCAACTGAGAAGCGTAGAGGGCGACCGCAAGCCAAGCCAGAGACGCCGCTGACCATCCCCGCAAAAGGATCAACCCCACCCCCAGAACGGCGTACACGTGCAGCACATCGCCACCCCACAGCAAGGTGATGTGGAGGATGCCGAAAGCCAGCAGTGCCAGCATGCGCCGCAGCACCACGCCGATGGCCGATGCACCTGAGCCCTGCAGTGAAAGACGCTGCAACTGCAGCATCAGGCCCACAGCGAAGAGGAAGGAGAAGAGGCCGTTGAACTTGCCCTCGAACAACCAGCCCATCAGCACGTAGGCGGCTTTGTCCAGTGCGCTGGTTTCGTCGACGAGTTGCGGAACCTCGGCAAGCGGCTGATGAAAGCTCGACGAAAAGCCGGGCATGTTCATCACGAAGATGCCCAGCAAGGCGATCCCGCGAAGGACATCCAGGCTTTCGATGCGTTCGGTGGCGGGAAGCGCCGAGGGGCGATGCATCGTGTGGCTGATCGATGTAGGCTCAGGTCAGCAGATCCTTCATCCGCTGCTTGACATGCTCGGGGATGGACGCGTCCCAGGCGGCTTCTTCACCGGGCAGGGGCAGCAGTTGGCCCCACTCCGCAATCTGCCGCGCGGGTACGTCCACGATGTAGACCTGCACATGGCTGGGGTCGGTTTGCGCAATCTCGGCGGTCGCGCTCATCATCTGCAGGATCAGCGGTTCCTTGATCTCCGGGCCCCGCCCGGCGCGGATCTGGCCGTGCACGAAGATGTTGTCGTCCTTCAGCGGTTTGCCGCCCAGGAAGTAGTTGCCCGGGGTGACGTCGGTGAACAGCACCTGCGCGAAGTAGGCGGGCGCGCCGGTGATCGTGCAGTGGATGTCGGTGATGCGCGCGGCCAGGCGGGCCTTTTGTTCGCCTGAAAGGCGGCCGGCGGGGGCGGTGACGACATAGGTGGGCATTGCAAACTCCTTCGATGTGGATGA
>Ga0255188_1000783_pt1 | contig 10005 bp, 10 predicted proteins | sample Miss_Cont_RepB_8_FD_188427 | JGI IMG/M metagenome (GOLD analysis project Ga0255188, IMG submission 188427) | Freshwater microbial communities from Mississippi River, Louisiana, United States - Miss_Cont_RepB_8h | ecosystem: Environmental > Aquatic > Freshwater > River | place: USA: Louisiana... | reverse complement strand
GATCCGTTCCATTAAACCTGGCCAGATGTTTGACCTTCGCATCGACGAAACCGGCAGCCGTCACTCGGCGCAGATCGTGGCTGTCGGCAGTCAGGTCGATGCGGTGAGCCAGACCATCAATGTTCGAGCAAGAATCGCCGCCGACCCGAAACTGCTCCCCGGCATGACGGGCGACGCACAGTTGCGGTGAGCCGGCCCAGATGAGCACCGCGCCAGGCAGCCGCGATCCGCTGCAGATGTTCGCTGCCTTGCTCCAGCTCGAAAAACTGGTGCTCGACGCCGAAACCCTGGTCGAGACACGCTACGTCATCGCCAACGCCACGCGAACCCTGTCCCCGTTCGTCCAGTCCATCCTCTTTTCCGACGCGGGCAACAAGCGGCTTCGGGTGAGCTGCGTATCGAACGTGAGCGACGTTGATCGCGCATCGCCCTACGTGGCCTGGGCCGAGCGCCTGGCGGCCCACCTGATCGCCACCAACGCGGATAGCGGTTTGCGAGTGATCGAGCCCGATCAACTGACGCCGACCCTGCGGCGCGACTGGGCCGAATTTGCGTCAGCCTGCCTGCTCTGGATACCGCTGTTTGCCCGCGGTCAGCAGCGGCGCGGCGCCCTGCTGCTCAGCCGCGAAACATCCTGGACGCCCCAGGAACTCGCGCTGCTCACCCACCTCGCCACGATCTACGGCCATGCGCTCGACCGCCACCATCGACAGACTCTCGCGTGGCGATCGGCCTGGCGACCCGCCCTGCTGTCGACGCTGACCATCGCAGTGGTGGCGGGTATCTCGATCATTCCCATCCGGCTGAGCGTCGTTGCACCCGCAGAGATCGTTGCCCGGGACGCCTTCGTGGTGGCCGCTCCCATTGATGGCGTCGTGCGCCAGTTGCATGTGGTGCCCAATCAACCGGTACAGCCCGACGCACTGCTGGCCGAGCTCGAGTCGGGCGATCTGAAGGGCGTTCAGGACGTGGCCGCCAAGGCGCTCGAAGTGTCCCAGGCCGAGCTGCGACGGTCGCAGCAGGCATCGTTTCTCGATCCCGCGCGCAAGGCCGACCTCGCCCTGTTGCAGGCGCAGGTGGATCTGCGACTGCGCGAGCTGCAACTGGCCCAGACGCGCTTGTCGAAAACCCAAATGCGGGCCGAACGTTCCGGCGTGGTGGTCGTGGACGACCCTCAGCTCTGGAGGGGGCGGCCGGTGCGGGTCGGCGAGCGCATTCTGAGCATTGCCGACCCGGCTCATATCGAGGTAACCATCCTGGTTCCGGTCAAGGATGCGGTCGCGCTCGAGCCTGGCAACGAGGTTCGGCTGTTCCTCGATACCGACCCGCTGAACAGCCTGCGCGGCACCGTCCGGTATGTGGTGTATGAATCGACGCTGGCCGGTGAGTGGCCTGCCTACAAGGTGACGGCGCAACTGGATGCCACGCCGAGCATCCCGAGAATCGGCTTGCGCGGCACCGCACGAATCTACGGCGATCAGACCACGGTCTTCTACTACCTGTTCCGACGCCCCATCACGGTGGCTCGCCAGTGGCTGGGTTGGTGATGTCGGCCCCTGCCATGATCCTGCCCGAGCTGCGCGCCGATCTTGCCTTGATTCCCGGTGGCGCGGCCGAAGACGGCTCGCCCACCTGGCTGATTCACGACGTGAGCCGAAACCGGTATTTCCGCCTGGGGCTGGATGCGTTCCAGGCCCTCGGCCAATGGAAGGCAGGGCTGCGCGCGGAGGAATTTCTATCGGTCTGCGCGTCACAGCGCATCAACCTCGACGAGGTTGACCTGAGGCATCTTCTGCAATTCCTCGTGTTCAATCAGCTGATACAGGTTGGTGAGGTCAACGGGATCAAGCGGCTGCTCGCCGACCATGCGCGAAGCCGGCAGCACTGGCTCACGTGGCTGCTGCACCACTATCTTTTCTTCAAGATTCCGCTGATACGCCCCGATGCGTTCCTGGAACGCACCTGGCCCTGGGTGTCCAGGCTGGTCAACCGGTGGACGCTGGGCGGGATCCGACTGCTGGGACTGCTGGGAATCCTCATGGTGATCCAGCAATGGGAATCCTTCGTTGCAACCTTTCTTCATTTCTGGTCGCTTGAAGGCCTGGTGCTTTACACGCTGACGCTTGCACTCGTGATGTCGGCGCATGAGCTCGGTCACGCCTACGTCGCCAAGCGGCATGGCTGCCGCGTCGGTGCCATTGGCGTGGCGATGCTGGTGATGTTTCCGGTGCTCTACACCGACACCACCGACTCTTGGCGCTTGCGATCGAGCCGCGACCGGCTGCAAATTGTGCTTGCGGGCGTCAGCACCGAATTGCATCTGGCGATGCTCGCCACCTTCGCCTGGTGTTTCCTGCCCGACGGGCCTTTGCGAAGCGCGGCGTTTTTCGTGGCAACCACCAGCTGGGTCAGTTCGCTCCTGGTCAACATCAGCCCGTTCCTCCGGTTTGACGGCTATTTCGCACTCTCGGATCTGATGCGCGCCGAGAATCTGCAGCCCCGTTCGTTCGCGCTGGCGCGCTGGAACCTGCGTGAGATGTTGTTCGGGTTTGGAGAACCGGTGCCGGAAATTCTCCCGACCTGGCGCCGGCGCGTGTTCATCGCCTACGCCTACGTCACCTGGGCGTATCGCGCAGTCATTTTTGTGGGCATTGCCCTGCTGATCTACCACTTCAGCTTCAAGGTGCTGGGCATCATCCTGTTTGTGGTGGAGATCGCCTGGTTCATCCTGATGCCCCTCAGGAACGAAGTCATGCAATGGTGGATGCGGAGGAAAAAAATCAGACTCAACCTGCACACTTCACTGACCACGCTCGCGTTGGCCGGACTGCTGCTGGCCGCCATGACCCCCTGGCACGCTTCGCTTTCGCTTCCGGCGGTGCTGCTTGCCGGAGACTTTCGAGTGGTCCACTCCCCCGAAGCGGGCCGTGTGGTCAGCGTGCATGCGAGCCATCGCGATCAGGTTGAGCCCGGCCGGGTACTGGTCCGGATCGAGCAACCCGAAATTGAGCACGGCATCGCGCAAACCAGGCGGGAGATGAGCCTCGTCGAGGAAAAAATCCAGCGGCAGGTCGGCTCGCTCCGGGACAGACAGGACGCTCTGGTGCTGACCCAGCAACGCGACGAGTTGCGGGCCCGCCTCGCGGCTCTTGTCGACCGCCAGACGAGGCTGCAGATCGCGGCACCCATTGGCGGCATGATCAGCCAGATCGAGCCGCTGCAACGCGGACAGTGGGTGGCCCAGCACGCCCCCCTGGCCACGGTGCGTTCAGAGCACGGACTCCGATTGATGGCCCTTGTGTCGGCCGCGGATCTGCATCGGCTCGAATCGGGCGCGCAGGCCACCTGGATGTCCGACCTGGGTTCCGACAAGCCTCGGGCGGTGCGGCTGGCGCGGATCGATTACACGGCGATCCAGACGCTGCCCTGGCCCGAACTGTCATCCGAATACGGTGGCCCTGTTCCCAGTCGGAAGGTGCAGCAGGTGCTTCGCCCGGAAGGTGCGTGGTATCAGGTCGAACTCGAGGCCGTCGACGACATACCTGCACCCCGCCTTCAACAGACCGGGCGCGTCAGAATCGACGCCCGAGCCGAAAGCCTGATCTCGCGCTACTGGCGGCATGCTGCAGCGGTCTGGATCCGCGAAAGCGGTTTCTAGACGAGCAGTCGGTGTAGGGGACTTCTCCAGCGCCGGCAAGCCGTCCATCCTGGTCCCAGGGCTTGCGCTCGCCTGAAGCGTCGATGGACCTTCACTATCCGGCCTGGAGGCGCTACCGCAATGCAAACGCTTCCTGGTGAACGCGGCGCGGAGCTTGCCCCAACTCGTTCAGTCCCGAAACAAGGGTATCGAGAAGACCGGCGGGGCCACGGAAATAAAGCTCGGAGGATTTCAGCTGGAACGGCGTCAGGCTTGACAGCGCCTGTGCATTCAGACGCCCGCCCTCGTCACTCGCCACGATATGAATCTTGAGGCTGGGCCGATACGCCGCGAGGCCAAGCAGTCGCTCGGCGGCAAATGCCTCGGCGCGGCTCGACACCGCCCAAAACAGGGCGATTTCCCGAGTATCGTCTGCGCTCAAGGCCTCTGCCCACGCCAGGAAGGGTGTGATTCCCACTCCGCCAGCAATCCAGATCTGGCGCGGTGTGCGCCGATGCAACAGGAATCGGCCATAGGGCCCCTCGACCCGCACGCGCTGTCCCAGCCAAAGCCATGCCCACGCTCACCTTCAGGCCGAAGGGCGCGTACGTCCGCGCGGCCAGAACCGCAGCAAGCAGAACAGCCAACGTGGAAAGGATGGGACCGATCGCGCGAATCAAGATCTTTGGATGCTCACACCATGAAACTCATCTGCTGGCAAGCGTGATTTTTACGCCCAAGGGAACCAGGCAGACTGCGATCTACGAACTGCCATGGACTGCACTGGCGCAGATGGGTGAGATCAAGAGCCGTCTACCACCCGAGCAACGACATGCAGCCGTGATGAAACTGGATGCAGACAATCTGTACTCGGTCATGCAGCCTCGCTGACACCATCATGCGGGCTCGCCGATGCACGAGATGCTGTGTCCGGGGGCAGACGATCCCCGCTTTCCGCTAAGATAAACGGATGCTAACCATGTCGAGACTTCGCTCGGGCCTACCGCGGTTCGCGGGCATCTTGCTTTGCATGCTCGTGTTCTCGCACGTGTTCTCGGTCCTGAACGCGTCTACGGCTCGGGCATCCAGTCTCTTGACCGTTTGTACAAGTGCCGGACTGGTCCAGGTCCAATTCGATCCGGGATCACCCACCTCGGGTTCAACAGAGCATCGTGCGGGTTTTGACTGCCCGCTGTGTTCGCCTGGTGCTGCACCGCCAGCGAGTTGCAGCACCATCGTCCGGATCGACCTGCCGCTCTTTTCAGAGCCCACCGGTCATCTCACTCGTCTCCGAAGTACTCGAGACGCAGGTCCTCCTCTCCCCGCCCGCGGCCCCCCTTCCGCCTGACCTTCCCGCAAAGCCGGCTGGCAATCCATTGCGGTTGTCAGGCCAGCATCGTCTCGACTCTCGGTCTCATCCACAGCATCGCTGGACGCAAGCAGTGGGCGTTTCCACGCCGCATCGCGCTCTCGGCGCCGTACTGGTTACCAGAGTCGTTCGTAGTCAGTTCAATTCAGATTTCGTTCAGGGGACAACATGTTTCCCATCCAATCTAGCGCCGCGCGCCGCGCCACGGATTTCGCGCGTTCGTTGCTATTTATGGCTGGATTTTCGATCAGCGACGATGAGGTTCGGGATGTGGTCGCATTTATGGAGTCGCTGACCGACGAACAGTTTCTGAAGGATCCCCGGTTCGGCAATCCTTGGCGGGTCGCAAAGCCATGAGATAGCGCCGCGGACTCAGCCCACCACCCGATTCAACCCACCTGGAGAAATCAACATGATTCGCACCATTCGCCAGTATGTGTACATCTCATGCCTCGCAGCCACGTTGGTGCTTTTTCTGGCAAGCACGACATCAGCCCACGAAAAACCCGCAGCCCACGGAACAAGTGCTCAAGCCATCGAGCAGGTCATGAAGGCACAGTTCGACAAACCGGAAGCGCCACTGACTGTTGTACCCGTCACCGTGGAAGGGGACTACGCCATCGCTGGCTGGATTCAACATGACAGAGGCGGGAGAGCCTTGCTCAAGGCAGAAGGCGGCAACTGGACGATTCGGGTGTGCGCGGGTGATGGCCTGCTCCAAGCCTCAATGCTGGAGATGGCCGGGGTCAGCGGGTCCGCCGCCAAGCGGCTTTTAGAAAAGGTCGCCGCAGCTGAAAAGCGCCTCCCGGTTGACCTGGTCAAAAAATTCTCGCTCTTCGAGGGCGTGCTGAAGATCGAAGCCGGGAACCACCATGGCCATGGTCATGGTCACGGACATGGTTCCGGGCGCAGGCAATAGCTCAGCCCGGTTCGAGCGACTGATTAGCCCGCAGCGCCTTGACGGATAAACCATAATGGAACCACAATGGTTTCGTTATGGACGGAGAACAAGATGCCCACGACCCTGACATTGAAAAATATCCCCGACGCCGTGTACGACCGGCTAAAGCTGGCTGCAGAAATGCACCGCCGGAGTTTGAACAGCGAGGCCATTGTGTGCCTTGAGTCGGTATTGCTGCCAACCAAGATGATGCCGAGCGAGCGGATTGCTCGTGCTCGCGCGCTGCGGGCGGCCCTACCTGCCGGCAAATTCCGCGCACGTGATATTGACGCAGCAAAGCGCAAGGACCGACCATGATCGTGGTCGACTCAAACGTGATCGCGTACTTGTATTTGCCTGGTGAGTACACAGCAGCAGCAGAAGAACTGCTTGAGCAAGGCTCCGAATGGGCTGCCCCAATCCTCTGGCGTAGCGAGTTTCGCAACATCCTGGCCGGGTACATGCGACGCAGGACGATCTCGCTGGAACAAGCAAACAGCCTGCAGCGGGAGGCAGAGAGCTTGCTTGAAGGCGCAGAGTTCGAGGTCGAGTCCTCGGCTGTATTGGAACTGGTGCGGGACAGTGACTGCTCCGCATACGATTGTGAATTCATTGCCCTTTCGATGAAGCTCGATACGAAGCTGGTCACCATGGACAAGAAGCTGCTGCGAGCATTCCCGAAACGGGCAGTCGCCCTTCATTCGGGCTAGATAGGAAAAGCGAGCAAGGACATTTCATGGCAACCAGCCGACAACGCAAGACTCGCGCGCCACGCGCATCCCGCGCATCGATCGCGCATCGCGCAACCGCATGGCAATGCGGCGTGGCGCAACTACCCGGCTATGTCGGCGGCGAGGGCGAGCCATTTCGGCCGGTGGGCATCTTCTGGATGAACGAGGACGGAATGCTGATCGGCACTCAGGTCGCGCATCCCGACTCGCTCGAAGACCAGATCATCATCAGCCTGGAACAGGTGATGGCGCGCCCGCTCGCTGGAGTGCCACAACGCCCTTCCCGGATTCGCGTCAAGTCGCCGGGCATTGCGGCGCTGCTGCAGGCCAACACGGTGGGCATCGACATCGTCTGCGGCCCAACCCCGGAGGTGGATGAGGCGCTTCGCGCCATGACCGAGGCCTTCGCAGCCGATGCCGACCAGCTAACCGACTCGTATCTCTCCGGTGGCGCCGATCCCAAGCAGGTGGCATCCCTGTTCGATGCCGCGGCCGGCTTTTACCGGGCTCAACCCTGGCGGGTCATCCCCGACGACCAGAGCCTGTTCGAAGTGACGATCACCGAGCTCGGCATCCGCAACTGGATCATCAGTACGATCGGTCAGATGGGACAGAACTTCGGGCTGGCAGTCTTTCAATCGATTGATTATTTCGATCGCTTCGTGCATGCCGCCACCGACATCGAAGGGGACCGCGAACCCGACGTGCCCGCGTATCTTTCGATCAATTTCGAGTCGCGCGGCGACATGCCGCCCGCCCTGCTCGAGGAAATCACCCGGCACCGCTGGCCGGTGGCCGATGCCAGAGGCTACCCTTGGATCCTGTGTATCGAGGAAGACGCGCTGACGCGCCCGGTCGCACCGCGGGACATTCAAATCGCCGAATCGCTGCTGCGAGCCATTCCACCGGCGCTGCAGGATCGCAAGGCGCTGCTGGCTGCCTGGCAGCGCGGCACGCCCTGGGAGCGCACGCAGACCATCGCTATCTTTGACAGTCCCGTCACGGTCAGTCTGCGCGCCCGGGTCTGATTGCCTGGCGTCGCAATACGTGGAGCCGCCTGAATATTACGTCTGATCTGGTCACCCCCAGGGTTGAGGGTGCTGGAGCGGTCGCCCAGATTACCGGGCGCGCGTCTTTTTGCGCGGCGACGGCGAAGGCGCTGAACGCGATGGGTCTCGCCTGGCGGGGCGCTCGGCCCGCGCGGGCGGCTCGCTGGCGGAAGTCCGTGGACCGCGCGGTGGCATCGCCTCGGTGGGGTGGATGCGAAGCATCTGTCCCGCCACCCGCACTGTACTCAGGTGCTTGATCAGCCGAGCAGGCAGACCCTCGGGGAGCTCCACCAGACTGTGCTGCTCGAACACCCGGATGCGCCCGATCTGACGCGCCTCCAGGCCCGCCTCATTGGCAATGGCGCCCATCAGGTTGCCGGGCTTGGCGCCATGGGCCTCGCCCACTTGCACGCGGAAAGTCTGAAAACCGGTTGAGCCGGGGCGCGATCGGACAGACCTGGTCGAGTCTTCGCGGGCATCGCCCCCAGGCTCCGCACCCCAACGGACCGACGGGCTCGATTCGTGTGCCGCGAGGTTTCGACGATTCGTGCGTTCGCCATGACGGTCCAAACCCTGATCACTGGATCGATCATCCAGACGATTCGACGGCCTATCCGAGGCGCCGGCGACGCCTTCCGCGGCATCCTGACCCTTGACCAGCAACAGTGGCAGCCCTCCGCGCGACATGCGCGCCAGGGCGGCTGCGATATCGATGGCAGCAACACCGTGCTCCCGCTCGTACTCGCTCACGATACTGGCAAAGGCCTCAAGGCCGCCTGCATCCAGTGTTTCGGTGATCCGGTCCTTGAAGCGGGCGATACGCACCGCGTTGACAGCCCGAATGGTGGGCAGCTCGAGCGCTTCAATCGGCTGGCGCGTGGAGCGTTCGATGGCCTTGAGCAGCCCGCGTTCGCGCGGCGTGACAAACAGAATCGCCTCACCACTGCGACCGGCCCGGCCGGTGCGGCCAATGCGATGGGTATAGGTTTCGGCGTCGCTTGGCAGATCGTAGTTGATGACATGGCTGATGCGCTCCACATCAAGCCCACGCGCTGCCACATCGGTGGCCACCAGAATGTCGATCTCGCCTTCGCGCAGTTGGGCGATGGTGCGTTCGCGTTGCTGCTGCACCATGTCGCCATTGATTGCAGCTGCAGGGAAACCCCGGGCCTGGAGTTTTTCGGCCAGCTCTTCGGTACCAAGCTTGGTGCGCGTGAAGACGATCATGGCCTCGAAGGTCTCCGCCTCGAGAATGCGGGTGAGTGCATCGAGCTTGTGCATGCCGCTCACCAGCCACTGCCGTTGCCGGATGTTGGTTGCGGTGGCGGTCTTGGCGGCAATCGTGATCTCGGCGGGCTCGCGCATATGGGTTCGGGCGATGCGGCGGATCTCGGCTGGCAGGGTGGCCGAGAACAACGCCGTCTGGCGCCCCTTTGGCGTGGCGCTCAGGATGCGCTCGACCTCTTCCACGAAACCCATGCGCAGCATTTCGTCGGCTTCATCGAGCACCAAGGTGCGCAGGGCCGACAGATCGAGGGAGCCCCTGTCGAGGTGATCGATGATGCGCCCGGGTGTGCCCACGATCACATGCAGGCCCCGGCGCAGGGCCGACAGCTGCGTGCCATAGCCCTGACCACCATAAATGGGCAGCACGTGAAAGCCCGGGATCGCATGCGCATAGCGCTGAAAGGCTTCGGCCACCTGAATGGCCAGTTCACGCGTGGGCGTGAGTACCAGCGCCTGAGGTGCGCCCGCGCTGGGCTCCAGCCGAGCCAGGATGGGCAGCGCAAAGGCTGCCGTTTTGCCGGTGCCGGTCTGGGCCTGGCCCAGGAGGTCCTTTCCCTGCAACAGGGGCGGGATGGCCATGGCCTGAATCGGTGAGGGGGCCTCATAGCCAACTTGTGAGATGGCCTGGAGCAGGGTGGGGGGCAGGCCGAGTTCGGCAAAGGATGAGGGCGTCATATGCCCCGATTGTCCCACGGGCCGGCCCGGGTAGGCGGTTCTGCTGGCGCGCGCACACGCAGGGCGATGTGGATCAGAACGGCAACTCCTCGTTGCCGTGCTTAGCAATCGGACAGACACGCGTTACAGCTTCCACTTTCGCCCCTGACAGCCCAAGCGTATGATGTACAGAATATTGCACATCTTGTGCGGCTTAAGAGACGACCATGGGAATTGCTGCAAGCGACGTTATCCCCCTCTCGCACGCCCGCGCCAACTTCTCTGAACTGGCCGAAGAGGTCAAGGGTGGGGCCGAGAAGATCATCACCAAGAATGGT
>Ga0255188_1000782_pt1 | contig 10014 bp, 6 predicted proteins | sample Miss_Cont_RepB_8_FD_188427 | JGI IMG/M metagenome (GOLD analysis project Ga0255188, IMG submission 188427) | Freshwater microbial communities from Mississippi River, Louisiana, United States - Miss_Cont_RepB_8h | ecosystem: Environmental > Aquatic > Freshwater > River | place: USA: Louisiana... | reverse complement strand
CCATCACGACCCGCGCGAGTTGCACGGTGTCGAGGAACACCTGCCGGAAGAGCAGCTTCGCGGGATCGGGATCCTCCAGCCCGCGGATAATATGGCCGCGGAGCGTGGGGCCGGCCACGCGCGTGGGGTCTTCCGATCTGCCGCCCTGGCCGCGGCAATCCATCGCCGCTAGGCAAATGCCCTCCGCGGGCCAGCCGAACTTGTCGAGCCAGTCGCCGCTGTGCCCGGTGTAGCCGTGAAACTGCAGGACCGCCGGGTGCTTCACGCCGATCGCCGCGCGAGGCCGCAGGTACTTCGCGTAGATCCGGGCGCCGCCGACGCCGGTGAACCAGAGATCGAAGCACTCGACGTGTTCCGAGCAGACGACGCCCGCGGGCTTGAGCTCCGGTCGCGGATCGGTCGCGGCCAATTCCTGGAGCGCGTGCTGCCAGTACGTATCGTGATCCGCGGGACGAGGGTTGCGGCCGCGGTAGTCGCGCAGTTTCTCCAAGGGCAGGTCGATGAGCGGCATGGGTAAGCGTGAGTGCGCGTGAGGCGAAAATCCCGCGCCTCAAAAAACCCGGATGAACGAGCGTGGTCCGACGTCGATCAGGGGAGAACCAGCCGGCGTCGAGGTGTTGCGGAAAAAACGCCCGTTCTCATCGAACACCGCGATTTCCCCCGGCTGTTCGGGCAGGGGCGCGTGGTATTCCCGTTGATCGGAGTCGAACGCCAGCGCGGGACCGGCGCGCCGTTCGAGGCTAACTTCCGCGACCTTCCGGCCCGTGAGGTCGTGGGCGGTGACGCGACGACCCTCGTCGCCGAGAACCAGCAGCATGTCTTTGACCATGTCGAAGGCGAGGCCGGTCGCGCCGGAAGCCGGGTTCTCCAGCGTGAGTTCGCCGAGGTATTTCCCGAGCCGCGTGCAGTAGAGCAGCCGACCAGGGGTCGGTCCGAGCAGGTAAATGTAGCCGTCGCGCGGGCGGATCGCGAGGTCGCCCGCTCCCTCGGGCGCACCGTTGATTTCCAGCTCACGCTTGATCGCCCGGGCGGGGCGGTCGACGACGCGGATGCGGTTGCCCGGCGCGAGGCGCAGGAAGAAGTGGTCGGTGTAGGGATCGTAGGCGAAGCCGGTCACGCGATCCTCCTCCTTAAGGAAGCTCGGCACCTCGGCCTTGGTGCTCGCGCCGAGGTCGAGCACGGGGCGGTCCCCGCCGGCCGTGAGGGTGTAGATGTGCAACGGTCCGCGGGTGGCGCAGCCGCTGAGCGCGACGGTGAGCGCGACAATGGCCGCGCGGACCACCACCGGTTTTCGCGTTGCCCCGGCGCGGGACCAACCCGTCACTGCGCCCATGAAAGTCGCGTTCATCAGCGGTACCAGCATCGTGAATTCGACCCTGTTCTCCGCGTGGGAGACGGCGAAGGTCGAGACCAATCACGGTCCGGTGACCTTCCGGCGCCGGGGGGACCACGTGCTCCTCAATCGCCACGGTTTCGGCACGCCGCTGCCGCCGCATTCGATCAACCACCGCGCCAACATCGCCGCGATCTCCGCCTTGGGTTTCCGCGATGTCGTCTCGCTCAACTCGGTGGGTTCGCTTCGGCCGGAGCTGCCGCCCGGCACCTTTGTGTCGTGTTCGGACTACGTCTGCCTGCAGCAGGGGCCGGCGACCTACTTCGACGACGAGCTGAAGGGCGGGGCGCCCGGGATCGCCAACAACCTGATCCCGCGCATCATCGCGGGGCTCGCGCCGGAATTCGCCGTGCATCCCGGCAAGGTTTACGTGCAGATGCAGGGGCCGCGTTTCGAGACCAAGGCCGAGATCCGCGTGATCCGCAGCTGGGGGGATGTCGTCGGCATGACGGCCGCGCACGAGGCCGACCTCTGCACGGAGACCGGGCTTAATTACAACAGCCTCGCCCTGATCGACAATTACGCCAACGGCCTCGAGGGCACCGAGATCGACTTCGCGCGTTTCAAGGAACTGGTGCGGGAAAACCAGGCGCGGGTGAACCGTCTGTTCGAGCGGATGCTGGCGATCCTCGGGAGCTGAGCCTTCCGTAACTCCCGGCTTGCGGGATGCCGGCTGCGGTGGCGCGCTCTTGGCCGTGCTCCTTACCCCGCCCCTCGCGCTGACGCTCGGTCCGGTCACGGTTCTCGGCCTCAGCATCGTCCTGATCGTGCTCGCGATCGCGTGGCTGCGCATCCACGCGTTCTTCGCGTTGTTCTTTGCGGCGCTCTTCGTGGGCCTTGCCACCGCGCTCGGTCAGACCGGCCCGGGGCGTTTCGCAAAGGCGGTGGAGTCCGCGATGGCCGAGTTCGGCATCGCGGCCGGCAAGATCGGGTTCACCATCGCGGTGGCGTCGGTCATCGGCGTGGCGCTCATGGAGAGCGGTGCGGCCGACAAGATCATCCGCCGGTTCATCGCGGTGCTCGGCGAGGCGCGGGCGGCCTTCGCGCTGATGGCGTGCGGCTTCGTTTTGGCGATCCCGGTCTTCTTCGACACGGTCTTCTTCCTGCTGGTGCCGCTGGCCCGCGCGCTGAGCCTGCGCACCGGTAAGAACTACCTCCTCTACGTGCTCGCGATTTGCGCTGGCGGCGTGATCACGCATGGCATGGTGCCGCCCACGCCGGGTCCGCTGGTGGTGGCGGAGACGCTGAAGCTCGACCTCGGTGTCGCCATCGTGGGCGGCCTGTTGTTCGGCATCCTACCCGCCCTCGCCGGGCTGGGCTTCTCCCATTGGATCAACGCCCGCTCCCCGGTGCCGCTGAGAGAGACGGCCGGTTCATCGCTGGCGTCGCTCGAGGCCGTGGCGTCGCGCAAGGAGGAGGAACTGCCCGGGTTTTTCGTGTCGATCGCCCCCGTGGCGCTCCCGGTGATCCTGATCGCCACCGCTTCGTTCCTCGGGCCGGTGCGCGCCTCCATGCCCGCGGGTTTGATGGACGCCCTCGATTTCCTCGGTAACAAGAACATCGCCCTGCTGCTTGGCGCGCTGATCGCGCTCGCGGTCTACGTGAAGCAGAAGGCCGTGGGTTGGCGCCAGCTGGGCGACATCATCGGGCCGCCGCTCGAGACGGCGGGCGTGATCATCCTTATCACCGCGGCGGGCGGCGCCTACGGAGCGATGATCAAGAACGCCGGCGTGGGCGAATCGGTGCGCGTGCTCGCGACGAACGGCGGCATGAGCCACGTGCTGGTCGCCTGGCTGCTTGCGGCGGTTATCCGGGTGGCGCAGGGCTCGGCCACCGTCGCCATGATCACGGCCTCCTCCATCATGCTCTCCATCGCGGGTCCGGAGGGGTTCGGCGTGCACTTGTTCTACATCTACCTCGCGGTCGGCTACGGCGCCACGACGCTCTCCTGGATGAACGACAGCGGCTTCTGGGTGTTCAGCCGGCTGGGCGGCCTGACCGAGGGCGAGACGCTGCGCAGCTGGACCGTGCTGCTCACGGTTATCTCAGTGGTCGGCATTTTGCAGGCGCTGGTCGCCTCCGCGCTCTGGCCGCAGCTCTGGTTCTGAGCCAAGGACTGTTGCGTTGAGCCGCGACCCGCCTGGTCGCGCGGCAAAACCATTTGCGCGGACCGTCGCCCCGCCTACGGTCCCAGCAATGAGCGACTTTGTGGCGGCGGGCCGGATCACCGAGGCCAGGCGGGCGCTGGACCGCGTGCGCGAAAACATGCGCGCCACCATCCGCGGCAAGGACGACGTGATCGACCACGTTCTCGTGTGCCTCGCGGCCGGCGGGCACCTCCTGCTCGAGGATCTGCCCGGCGTGGGCAAGACCACTCTCGCTTACTCGCTCGCCCGTTCCCTCGACTGCTCGTTTTCGCGCATCCAGTTCACCAGCGACCTCCTGCCGGGTGATGTCACCGGTGTCGCGATCTACGACGAGACGACGCGCGAGTTTCTCTTCAAGAAGGGGCCGGTCTTCGCGAACATCGTCCTCGCCGACGAGATCAACCGCACCACGCCGAAGACCCAGTCGGCCCTACTCGAGGTGATGGACCGGGCGCGCGTCACGGTGGATGGCGAGCCGCATCCGGTGGGCGCGCCGTTCATGGTGTTCGCGACGCAGAATCCCGTCGACTACGAGGGCACGTTCCCGCTGCCGGAGAGCCAGATGGACCGTTTCCTCATGCGGCTGCGGATGGGTTATCCGGGAGCCGAGGATGAACGCGAAATCCTGCGACGCGCGCACGGCGGCTATGACGCGATCTCGGTCAATCCCGTGCTCACGCGATCGGAGGTCGTGGCGCTGCAGGCGCTCGTGCCGCAGGTCTACGTCGAGGACAGCGTCATCGATTTTATCCTGCGGATCGTGGCCGCCACCCGGACGGAGACGGAGTTCCGGTGCGGCGTGAGCGTCCGCGGCGGCCTCGCGCTGCGCGCGGCCGCCCAGGCCCGGGCGCTCGCGCGCGGTCGCGATTTCGTGGTGCCGGAGGATGTGACCTCCCTCGTCGAACCGGTGCTTGCCCACCGGCTTACCCCCGCGCGGCCGACCAGTGACGCGTTGGAGGAACGGCGCGCGGTGGCGGCGGCGCTCAAGCGTCTGGTCGGCGCGATCCCGGCCCCGGCCTGATCCATCCGGCGATGGCCATGGCGGGAGATCGCGATCCGATCGCGCCGGGCACTGCGGCCGGGCGCGAGGTCGTCAGCGGCTGGGCCGGCACGGGAGGGGAGGAGAAACGCGCGCCGTTCACCTGGAACGCCCTGCTCTGGTCGATGGTGTGCCCGCGCCGCGGCCACCGTCTGCTGCCGACGGTGGCGGGCACTTTGTTGATCGCCGTGGCCTTCGGCATCGGCGCCGCCGCTTACAACTCCTCCAACAACATCCTCTTCATCACGCTGTCGCTGCTGCTTTCGTGCCTGATGTTCAGCGGCCTGCTCTCGTGGATGAACCTTCGGCGGGTCCTTTGGCGACTGCGCGTCGCGGGTCCGCTGCGGTCCGGGCACGACGCGGTCGTGACCGCGGAGCTGAAGAACGGCCGACGGTTTCTTCCCGCCTACGGGCTCTGGCTCGATTTCTCGGCGCGTCCCGTCGACGACGAGGGAAAAGGGGCGGAGTCGACCTTCACCGCGCGCGCGGCCGACATCCGCGCCGCGCTGGCCGCGGCGGAGCGAGGGGAGCGCCGTGCGCGAATACCCCTGGCGGACCGTATCGCGCCCAAGGGACAGGCGGCGGTGGAATGGATCCTGCGTCCGGAACGTCGCGGCCGCCTGCGGGTCGAGCTGGCCGGCGTGGCTTCCCTGTTTCCCTTCGGATTCCTTCGGAAGGACGTCGGGGCAGGGCAGCGGGTGGAGGCCGTGGTTTGGCCGGCGCCGGTGGAGTACCGCCGCTTTGGTACGCCCGGGGCGAAGCGGCGCGGGGAGGGTGAACGTGAGCGGCGGGCCGGTGGCGGTTCCGACCTGCTGGGGCTGCGTCGTTACGCGACGGGTGACTCGCACCGTTTGGTGCACTGGAAGGCGAGCGCGCGCTCGGGTACGCTGTTGGTGCGTCAATTCTCGGCCGAGAGCTCCGAGGGGTGCTCGCTGTGGATCCGAACGGATCGTGAACTCTGGCCCGAGCCCGCGCGATTCGAGCTGCTGGTCAGTTTCGCCGCGACCTACGCGGAGGACCTTTTCCGGCAGGGGCGGCTGCGGGCGGTCACGATCGGCCGGGAGGCGCCCCGGCCCGTGCGTGGCGTGCGGGACCTCGAGGATCTGCTCGACCGTCTGGCGCTGGCGACTCCCTCCCGGGAGTCCGGCGAACAAGCGACTCCGGATCCGCGGTCCGGTCGCGGCAGCACGGTGGTGTTCGCGCCGGAGGGGCCGCATGGCGTGGCGGCGTTTGCTGAAGGGATCAAGGTGGCCTCGGCATGAAGGCGCTGGAAAAACCCGCGGTGCGTCTCACGGCCGAGGAATTCCGTCTGCTGCGCTGGGGCCTGGGCGCGGCGCTGAGCGTGCTCGGCGCCGCCACGGTCCTTTACATGGAAATCGAGGCGCCGGTCTTGATGGCCTTGGCGTTCGCGGCGGCGGTGGTGACGGCGCTGCGTCCCGCGCTGCCGGCGCATCTGCCGCGGCTCGTCCACACGCTGGCTTTTCCCGTTATCGTCCTCCTGTTCGCGGCCGACCTCTGGCGCGGCGGTGAACTGCTTCCCGCGGTCGTGCGGCTGGGCCTGCTGCTTTTGATCTACCGCAATATTTCCTACCGGAAACGAAGGGATGACCTGCAGGTGATCCTGCTCGGGCTGTTCCTCGTCATCGTGGCCGGTGTGCTGACGGTCTCTCTCACCTTCGCCGCGCATCTGCTGGTTTACGCCGCGGTCGCGCTCGCGCTCCTGCTGGTGATCACCCTCGGCGAGGCGGCGGAAACCTCGGCCCCTTCGGAGCCGGCCGGCGGGGTGCCGGCCTGGGCGCGCGCGGCGGATTGGCGGGCGTTGTGGCGGCGTCTCGCCGCGGTCGCAGACTGGCGCGCGGTGGGTCTGGGCGCCGCGTTGTTCGCCGGCTTGGTCGGGCTCTCGGCGCTGCTGTTTCTCGCGATCCCGCGTTTCCAATTCGAGAACAGCATGTTCATCGAGCGGCTGGTCTCTCGGAAGGCGCGGTCCGGTTTTGCGGAGACCATCCAGCTGGGGCAGGTCAGCGAGATCCAACTCGACTCCTCGGTGGCGCTGAGCGTCGACGTCGCGGACCAGACCCGTCTTCCGGCGATGCCGTATTGGAGAATGCTGGTGCTCGACGATTACGCGGCGGGCGTGTTCCGGCAGTCGCCCGCGCTGCGCGGCCAGTTCCGCGGGGAGCGTTCGGCCGCGTTTTTGCCCGGGGCGGGGCCGCGGGAATCGGAAGGTGCGGAAATCTGGACATTTTATTTGGAGGCCGGAGTGAGCCGCTATTTGCCTCTGACCGGCCCGTTCGGCGGTCTGCGTTTCCGCGAGTCGGTCGCTTTCCGTCACGCCCCGGGACCTTCGCTCGTGGCGCTGCGCGACGAACCGGTTGCCATGATGGCCTACCGGGTCGAGGCGCCGGAGCACGGTCCGTTGCTTCGTGATCCGGATTTCGCGGCGCGTTGGGCGGCGCGCGAGCCGGGTGGCTCGCGGGGCACTCCGCCCTACACCAGGCTCGCCCTGAGGGAACCGGACCGCGAGGCGTTGCGTAAGGTGTCGGTGGAGATCGCGGGCGGGGCCAGCCTGGCGGCTCCGGAATTCGCGCGGCGCGCCAGCGAGTGGCTGCGCCGGCGTCACGCGTATTCGTTGAATCCTTCGATCCCGCGCGGTGACGTCGACCCGGTCGTGGGATGGCTCGTTTCCGACGGTGCCGGCCACTGCGAGCTCTTCGCGGGATCCCTCGTGCTGCTGGCACGTACCGCGGGGCTGCCCGCACGGGTCGTCACGGGATTCCGCGGCGGCAGCTGGAACGCCTATTCGAATAACTTCACGGTGCGGAACTCCGAGGCCCACGCATGGGCGGAGATTTTCGACGAGGTCGCCGGCGGTTGGCGGCGTGCGGATCCGTTGCAACCCGAGGGGGCGGACCAGGGCGCGGGCGCCGCCGGACCGGCCGCCGCGGTGGCGCGGATCGACCGCAGCTGGACGGCCCGCTTGGACAGCCTGCGGGTCTTCTGGTACCGGCGGATCGTGAGTTTCGACGACCGCGCTCAGGCGGAGGCGCTGCGTTCGGTGAAGGAGGCGGCGCGTGATTCCAGCCGGTGGCTGGTGGACAGTTTGGCGGCTTGGGCCGACTCCGCGCGGGGTTGGTTGTCCGGCCCATGGGATGCGCGCCGCTGGGGTATCGGTGCCGCCACGCTGGGCGCGGTCGCCTTCTTCGGCTGGGTTTTCTTCACGGGGCGCTGGCGCTGGCGCGGAGGCGGTGTCCGGAGGCCGGATCCGGTGCGTCGCGAGGCGGCGCGCTGGCTGGTGTCGCTGCGCCGCGCAGCGGGCGGCGATGTTTCGTCGTGGCGAGTCGCGGCTGACCTCGAGCGGTTGCGGTTCGGGGCGCCCGCGACGTGGCCTGATCCGGGACAGACGTTCGCCGAGGCGCGGCGGGCGGTGCGCGCGGCGCGAAGGATTCGTCCGGTCACTCCGAGGACTTGAACGGCACCTTCAGTCCCGCCCCGGCCCGGGTAAGACTTTCCTGCCAGGCTTGGAGAATGGCGTGGGCGACCGGGCTCGCGTAGCGGCCGCCACCGGTTTCCTCGCCGGGGGTGTCGCCTTCGATCGCGACGGCGATCGCGATGCGCGGGTCCTCGACGGGGGCGAAGGCGATGAGCCAGGCGAAGTTGATCATGCCCTTTTCGGTCTGCTTCTGGGCGGTACCCGTCTTCGCGGCGATCCGCAGTCCCGGCAGCGGCGGGAGCACGCGCGGGTCGTCGAGAATGCGGGCGGTGCCGAACGGGCGGCGGGTGACCTGCTCCATTCCCGTGAGCAGGGCCGCACGTTGGTCCGGATTCAGCCCGATGGGCTCCGTCCGCTGACGTGGCCGATTTGGATCATGCAGGAGGAATGGCCGGGTGCGCACCTCGTTGCGCGCGACCGACGCGGCGAAGCAGGCCATCTGCAGCGGGGTCACGTCGACGAAACCCTGGCCGATGGCGAATTGGGCCGTGTCGCCGCCCTGCCACGCCTCGCCGGTCACGCGGCGCTTCCACTCCGGGTCGGGGATGATCATGCGCCGGGTCTCGTCGGGCAGGTCGATCCCCGTCGGCTGGTCGAGGTGGAATCGCCGGGCCTCGCGGGCGAGTGCCTCGGGGCCGATCGCCATGCCCTGTTGGTAGAAGAAAACGTTGCAGCTCTTCGTGATCGCCATGACGAGGTCGATCTCGCCATGGGCGTGGCCGTCGTGGCAGGCGAAGGAGCGGTTGCCGACGCGGAAGAAGCCCGGGCATTGCGTCTTGGAGTCAGGCTGGAGAACCCCGGCGCGGAAACCCGCGATCGTGGTGAGAACCTTGAAGACGGAGCCGGGCTTGTAGGCTCCCTGCACGGCGCGTTTGAACCAAGCCCCGCGGGCGGTGATGTCGGCCGCCGAGGCTGCGTTCAGCTTCGGGGAAAAGGCGTTGAGGTCGTAGTCGGGCTTGCTGGCGAGGACCAGCACTTCGCCGGTGTTGACGTCGAGGGCGACGGCGGCGCCGGCCATCTCCGTCTCGGCGAGACGACGCTCCGCGGCGAGCTGAAGGTCGAGGTCGAGGGAAAGCGTGAGGTTGCCGCCCTGGCGCGGCCGCACCTGGGCGAGCGGGGGGTTGATGCGGTTGCCGGAGGGATCAACGCGGAAGATGGCGCCACCGGCCTCGCCCTGCAGCAGTTCGTCGTGGCGCTTCTCCACCCCGTCCCGGCCGACGCTGCCGCGCATCTTGAACGTCCGCAGGTCCTCCCCGGGAAAATCCTCGATGCCGACATCGTCGGTCGAGCCCACGTAGCCGAGGACGTGGGATGCGGCGGAGCCGCTCGGATAGTGGCGGACGCTGGAGGTGTAGACCTGCGCGGGGGAGTTGACCGGAAGCCGCTCGAGGAGCCGCGCGTAGTCGGAGGGCGCGAGGTCATCGAGGAGCGTGTACGGCAGCAGGAGCTCGCGGGTGAAGTGCCGGTCGAGTTCGCGCGCGTCGACTCGCTCGTTACGGCCGAGGATGCGGTTAATCTGGTCGAGGTAACGTTGGACGACGCTCATCCGCGCCAGCCGCCGGATTTCCGGCAGCGTGGGCAAATCCGGTTTGTCCGCCTCGTCCTGGGCGCGGAAATTCCGCCGGATGATGCGTTCCTCGTCGCGAATCTCGGGCCGGATGGCGTCGAGCAGGAGGCGCACCGAGAAACGGGGGCGGTTGTCGACGAGCACGCGCTGATGGCGGTCCAGGATGTTGCCGCGCGGTCCGGGGTGGACGATGCGGCGCTGAGTCTGGACGCGCTCGGCGTTGGCGTGCTCTCCCGTGCGACGCAGCTGCTGGTGGGCGAGCCCGCCGCCGAGGAGAAGCAGCAGCACGGTCAGAACGACGTAGAAGAAGAGAATCCGCGGGTCGCGGCCGTCGCGGCGTTCGACCGTGAGTCCGGGCACATCGCCTGGCAGAGGCTG
>Ga0255188_1000781_pt1 | contig 10024 bp, 8 predicted proteins | sample Miss_Cont_RepB_8_FD_188427 | JGI IMG/M metagenome (GOLD analysis project Ga0255188, IMG submission 188427) | Freshwater microbial communities from Mississippi River, Louisiana, United States - Miss_Cont_RepB_8h | ecosystem: Environmental > Aquatic > Freshwater > River | place: USA: Louisiana... | reverse complement strand
CAAGGCGCCGCCTCAGTCGATCGGGATCATCCGCACGAGCTTCGTCTTGGTCGAACCGACGCCGAGCGTCTCGGCGAACTCCAGGGTACGGATCTCCTCGTCGAGGTTCTCGAACCCCTGCTGCTTACGATGGCCGTTAATGCGGTCGCGCGCGAGCGAGTCCATCATCACGGGGTCGTTGGTCAGCCAAAGCAGCGGCTCGGAAACGGTGTAGAGGGAATTGAAGAACGGACCTCCGACGAACTGGTAATGCTCGAGACTGGCGAGGGTGAACATCCAGGTCTGCCGCAGTTCGGGGATCGCGCTCATCTCGGCGACCGCGGCCGGAGCGTTGGCCGGCGACCGGAAGAACCGCGCGGTGTTGGAGGCGTTCCAGAGCGTGGCGTTAACCAGGGCGCCGTTCACACCCAGCGTGGGATGATCGGTGAACACCGGCAGGTTGATCCAGAAATCAGCGTCGAGGAACAGCGGCGTGGCGAGGAAGCTCTTGCGATCCTCGTCCTTGGTGGTGTTGGCCTGCACGCCCTTGGTCTGCTCCTGCGCGAAGATCGGATCGAAGCGCTGCGGCAGCGGCGAGTCGTAGAACCATACGGGGTCGTAGTAGCGTCCGGACTCCAGCACGTAGACGGGATTCCCGGAAAACGGCGTCGATCCCGAGACCAGCGAAGGCAGATAGCCGGTCATCCGCAGGCGCAGGGCGTTGAGCCCGACGAGGAAGATCCCGTTGTGCTCGAAGCCGCGTTTTTTCAGAGAGGCGATCACCGCCTTCACCAGCGGGAGCGGCGTGGCGAGACCGGGGCCCGAGTCGGCGTAGATCTTCAACCCGGCCTTGCGCTTCGGCCCGGGAACAAGCCGCTTGCCCGACGCCTGCTCGAAAGCGGCGATCATTTTCTCGACCTGCGCGGCATAGGTAACCTCATCGAAGGCCGCGAGCCGCGCCTGCCAGACGGGCTCCATCGGAACCGGCGCCGGCTGGGCCGCCCGCGAGTACGGGAAGGCCGTGATGATCAGCAGAACGACGACCGCCGGAACGAGGGAAACACGCATGGAGTGAGATGAGGTGGGACATCCGCCGGGCCGCGGGTTCCGCCGGAGACCGGGGAAATCCGCCGCCGCGGGCGCGACGGGCCGGGGAACTTGACAGTCGGGTGCGCGGGTTGAAAGTGCATTCTTGTTCGGCGACGCGACGGCGATCGGCGGCGCCGCCGGGCCCGCGCGAAGCGGTCGTTCCCCGTCTCCTCCGCCCAATGCCCGTCATCAAGCCCGCCTGCGTCCGCGACCTGAAGTTGCGCGTCAACCTGGCCGACGTCGTGGGCCGCGTGGTCACGCTGCGGAAGGCCGGCGGCTCGCGGCTGAAGGGGCTGTGCCCGTTCCACAACGAGCGCACCCCTTCGTTCAACGTCGATGCCGACAAAGGTTTTTACAAATGCTTCGGCTGCGGGAAGGCGGGGGACCTGATCACCTTCGTGCGCGAAACCGAGCAGCTGGGCTTCACCGAGGCGGTGGAGGCGATCGGCAAGCGTCACGGCATCGTGATTGAGTACGAGGAGGGCACGGGCGGGCCGACGCGGGAGGAACGCTCGCTGCGCCAGGAGCTTTTCGACCTGCACGAGATCGCGACCGACCACCTGCACCAGGCCTTCCTCGCGCGCGACGACGCCGGCGCCTGGTTCCGGGATTATTGGACCGGCCGGCGCCGTTTCGCGCCGGAGATCGCGGCGGAGTTCAAGATCGGCGCGGCTGACGCCGCGGGCGGAGGTTTGGCGGGAGTGCTCCTGCGAAGGAAGTTCTCCGAGGAGGCTTTGCGGCGTTGCGGACTCTTTTTCATCCACGATGACGCCGCGATCACGCTGCACAGCCTGCGTCCGCGCTTCCGCGGCCGGCTGATCATCCCGATCCGCGACCATCAGGGCCGCGTGGTGGCATTCACCGCGCGCCAGACCGACCTGACGCCGGAGGATGACCCCGCGCGGGAGGCGAAGTACGTCAACTCCCCCGAGACGCCGATTTTCACCAAGGGCAATCTGCTCTTCAACCTGGACCGCGCACGCACGCAGGTCGGGGACGGGAAGCCCTTCGTGCTGGTCGAGGGCCAGCTCGACGCCATCCGGTGCTGGAGCGCGGGCCTGAAGACCGCCATCGCGCCGCAGGGAACCTCGATCACCGACGGGCAACTCGCGCTCCTGCGCCGGTACCATCCGCAGGTGGAGTGTTTCTTCGACAGCGACAGCGCCGGCCAGAAGGCCGCCCTGCGTTTCCTGCCGCTCGCGCTGCGCGCGGGTCTCGAGGCGCGCTTCCTCACACTCGGTGGCGACGGCAAGGTCGACCCCGACCTTCTGTTTCTAGAGCGCGGGCTGGAGGCCTACGCGGAGGTGCGTGCGAAGTCGCTCAGCGCGGTCGCCTTCGCCAGCCGCGCGTTTCTCCCGGACCCGATGAACGCCAGCCCGGAGGAACGCAGCCGCGCCGCGCGCGCGGTGGCGGAGCTCATCGCCCAGAGCCCCAGCGAGTCCGCCCGCGCACACCTCGTGATCGAGGCCGCCGCTAATCTCGGGCTGCTCCCTCGCGTCATGGAGAAGGAACTGCAGACCGCCGAGGCGCAGGTCCGCCGGCAGTCGCCGGTCCGCCCCGGCGAGCCCTCTCCCGCTCCAGCCCCGGCTCCGACGCTGGCGGGAGTCACACCCGAGCACGAGCTGCTGATGCTGTGCCTCCATTTCGAATCGCTGGGGAAACCCCTGAGCCACGCCGTGAGGCCCGACTGGATCGACCAGGGCGCGTCGCACGTGGCCGGGCGGCTGCTCAACCGCTTCCTAGGGGAGTTCGAGCACGATACGTGGCCCGGTCGCGAGCAAATCGACAGCTTGCTCGAGACCGAGGAGGAACGCACGTTGGTCGCCGGACTCCTCTTTGAGGTGCCGGCGATCGATGACCCGGTGAAGGTGGCGCAGGAAGGCCTGCGACGGCTGCGTACACGCAGCCTCGAACCGCGTCTGAGGCAGATAGAACTTGCTTTGGCCACCCCCCAAACGGACAGTGATTCTGCCGCAATTTCTCTCTTGAAGGAACGTTCTGAAATCCAGCGCCAGCTGCGCCTTCCGATATCGCTCACGACCGCGGTTTGACCTCCGCGCCGAAAGCCGTTCCCTACCAGCCACTCCCACATGTCGCGCAAGTCCAAGTCCGCACCCGCTGCAACCGCCCAGTCCGACGCCGTCGAAGAGGCTCTCGCCAAGGTCCCGGCGACCCCGGCCGAGAACGCCGAGGCCGGCGCGGAGGCAGCTCCGGCGGGAGGCATCAACGACAAGATCCGTCACCTCATCCGTCTCTCCAAGGAACAGGGCTACCTGACCTTCGACGATATCAACGAGGCGCTGCCCGAGTCGGTCGAAAACCAGGAGGAAATCGATAACGTCCTCTCCATCCTGCAAAACCTTGAGATCGAGATCCTCGAGCCGGATCAGGTCGAGGACTACAAGCAACGGATGGAGGAGGCCGAGGAGGAGCAGTCCAAGTCGTCCCAGAACGACATCCTCGACGATCCGGTCCGGATGTACCTCAAGCAGATGGGCCAGGTCCCCCTGCTGACGCGCGAGCAGGAAGTCGAGATCTCGAAGCGGATCGAGACGGCCGAGCTGAAAGCCCAGGAGGCGCTTTTCCAAGCCTCGGCGATCGGAGCCTACATCGTGGGCCTCGGCAGCAAACTGCTGAATCGCGAGGAGCGCTTCGACCGGCTCGTGATCGACAAAAAGATCGAGTCGCGCGACGCCTATTTCAAGGGCCTGCCGAAGCTGGTCGATCAGGCGCGGAACGCCGAGGAGGGCGTCGCCGAAGGTTGGGAGGAACTGCAGAAAGCGCGCGGTGACGCCGCCCGCAAAAAGGTCCAGACCAAGCTGAAAAAGCGCGAGACGGTGCTGCGCGCGTGCTTCGGGAAATTCTATTTCAAGCTGAAGGTCTACGAGGAGTACCTGGAGCAACTTCGCCCCGTGCTGGAGGAGATCGAGCATCTCCAGGTCCAGCTGGAGCGGGCCAAGCACCCGAAGACAAAGAAGGACGCGACCATCGACACCAAGGGGGTGCACAACCGCCTGCGTCAGATCGAATCCCAGCAGCGGATCTCACCCGAGGGACTGCTCGCCGTGGTGGCGCAGACCATGGTGCACGTGCGCGAGGCGCACCAGGCGAAGACCGAAATGGTCGAGGCCAATCTGCGCCTCGTGATCTCGATCGCGAAAAAGTACACCAACCGCGGCCTCTCCTTCCTTGATCTGATCCAGGAGGGCAACATGGGCCTGATGAAGGCGGTGGAAAAGTTCGAGTATCGCCGCGGCTACAAGTTCTCAACCTACGCCACCTGGTGGATCCGCCAGGCCATCACCCGCTCGATCGCCGACCAGGCGCGCACCATCCGCATCCCGGTGCACATGATCGAGACCCTCAACAAGGTCATGCAGGTGCAGAAGCAGCTCCTGCAGGAGTTCGGCCACGAGCCCACCCCCGATGAGGTGGCCGACGAGATGAACCTCCCGGTGGAGCGGGTGCAGCAGATCATGAAGATGGCGCAGCAGCCCATCTCCCTGCAGTCCCCGGTCGGTGACGGTGACGACACTTCGTTCGGCGACTTCATCGAGGACAAGTCGGCCGAGAATCCTTACGACATGACGGCCTACTCGCTGCTTCGCGAGAAGATCATCGACGTGCTCGACACCCTCACCGAGCGCGAACGGCGCGTGCTATCCCTTCGCTTCGGGCTGGTCGACGGCTACAGCCGGACGCTCGAGGAGGTCGGCAAGCAGTTCAAAGTCACCCGCGAGCGCATCCGGCAGATCGAGGCCAAGGCGCTGCGCAAGATGCGCCACCCGACGCGCATCCGGCAGCTGCACGGCTTCTTCGACGCCGAGCAGATCGACAACGCGCAGAACCTGATGAAGGTCGCCGCGACCGCCCGTCCTCCGGGAGCACCGCGTCCCGCCGGCACCCCGGCACTCCCATCGATTCCGGGAATCGCCTCGGGCTTCACCTTCCCGCCCGCCAAGTCCTGACCACGGCGGGATGGTCGCGCGCGGGCCACGGGTTTCGTCCTGGATGAAAACGAGCCCCGCGCGCCTGGCCCTGACCTTTGCCATCCTTGCGTCGACCGGCTGCACCGTGGTGCGCCCGGTCGTCAATCGCCCGCCCCCGCCGCGCGAACCGCTCGCACCCAGCGCCCGGCTGACCGTGGGTCGCGTCATCGCCGTCGACCTGGAGCGCGGCTTCGCGTTCGTTGAGCTCGCCGGCGACGCGCCCCCCGCAGCCCTCGCCGAGGGCGGCGAACTGCGGGTGCGAACCTTGGCCGACCTGCGTGAAACCGCCCGCCTCACCGTCTCACGCATCGTCCGCGGGCGCACGCTGGGCGCCACGGTGGCGAACGGACGTCCCGCGGTGGGCGAGGAAGTGGTCTGGATAGCACCCTGAAAGCCGCCCCGGCCCGGCGTGGATCACGCCCGCCGCACACGCAGCAGCATCTCCACCGCGGCCACGGCCGCTTCCTCCCGCAAGGCCCACCCGCCGCGGATATCCACCCGGGGGAGACGTCGCGAAATCAGCGCTTCGCGCCATAGGACACGCGCCCTTTCACGTGCTTCCGGCTCCGGGAAACAGCGCTGCGGGTCCGGCGCGAACGGCACGTCGGCGTCGCAGAGCAGATAGAGTGAGCAGCGGCGCGCCCTAGCCTCGGCCTCGGCCCGCACCCAGGCGGGACACGCGCCGGGATAGAGGAGATCGTTCCAAAGCGTGCAGGTGAGCAGATCCGTATCCAGGAAAACCATGCGTCGCGCGGCGACCGCGGCGCTCTCCTCGGCCGCGATCTGGCCGCGTGCGATCGTGTCGAGGTCCGCCGCGCTGACGCGCCCGCCACGGGCCTCCCAGAATCCCCTCACGAACTCCGGGGACCACGGCTCGTCGAACCGACGCGCGAGCGCGTCCGCCAGCGCGGTCTTGCCGGTCGATTCGGTGCCGAAGAGGACCACCCGCAGCGGCTCAGGCATCACCCACCTCCTTCATCGCGCGCCGCCATGAGAGGTATCCCCACGCCGCCATGACACAGAAGAGCAGATAGAGCGCCGAGAATCCCCGGAGGTCGCGCGCCCAGTAAACTCCTACGGCAACCGTATTCACCGCCATCCACCCCGCCCAGTTCTCAAGATGTTTCCGCGCCTGCAGCCACTGCGACAGAAGGCTGAAAACCAGAATAAACGCATCCCAATGCGGCAGGGCGGCGTCCGTGGCCCGCCGCATCACCTCACCCCAGACCAGCGTCACCCCCACGCCCAGACCGGACCCCACCAGAATGATGCGCGGCGCCAACCGGGTCACCGGAAGGGTCTCCCTCCCCGCCCCGCCCCGGCGCCAATGCCACCACCCGTAAGCCTGCAGGACAAAAAAGCATCCCTGCAGCAGAACGTCGGAGTACAGCCGGGCCCCGTGGAACACCCACGCGGACACCGCCACTTGCACGAGACCGACCGGCCAGCCCCAGACGCTCTGGCGCACCATCAGTGCGACGCCGATCACGCCGAGCACCGTGCCCGCGATCTCCGCCGGGCTCATGCCGCCGGGGCCGTGTCGCCGCCCGCCACGAAGGCCTCCAGCGTCTCGCGCGTGATCACGTGCCGGGCGGCGCACCGCGGACAGCGCATTTCCAACCGCGCCTCACCGCCGAAAAGCTCCTCCGGCGCTTGACGCATCACCGGCGCCAGGACCTCGAGCATGCGCCGCTGATTGCAGCCACAATGCCACCGGTAATGGCGGCGCTCGAGCGGCACCACCATCTCCTCGGACTCGACCGCCGCCGCGCGCGCCCCGTCGAGCCCGCGCAACCACGCGACGTCGCAATCCGGGTGCTCCGTGAACAGACGAAACTCCTCCTCCGCCGGCTGGAAATACCGCGCTCCGCGCTGCTCGCTCTGCGCATAGAACTTCTCCACCGCGACCAGCGGGTCCTCCCCCTCGAAGGTCACGGCGCTCCGGCGCTTGGGCTGACGCCCCCGCACCACGTCCGCGTAGAACAGGTTGTCCGGACCGACCTTCACGTCCTCGGTGAAGACACGGCCGGTGACGATGCCGGTGTCGTTGTCCCCGGCGAGAAACACGTTCACGAGAGGCCGCTGGAAGTTGATCGTCCACGCCGTGAGCTCGTTCCGCGGACGAGAAGCGCAGTGCAGCGTGAAGGCCGCGAGAGCCCGCTTGAAGAGGGCGTCGATCGCCGGCTCCAGCCGCAGCCCATGGGCGCCGAGGTGCAGGTAGTAGTCGACGAAGAGCTCCCCGAAGTCCGCCCGCGCGAGCAACGCGTTGCGGTTGCGCACGAAGGAGGTGCGAACCTCGAGGCCGGAGTCGGCGGGATTGGGCGGCGTGGATTCGTCCATCGCGACCACCGTCCCGCAAACCACGCAGTTGTAAAGCGCGGGGCGTTGCGTCCACCGCGGTCACCCGCCAAAACCCTTCCACCCCCAATGCGCCCCACCCGTCGTTCGTTTCTCCGCTCCGCCGCCCTCGCCGGCCTCGCCGCCGGCGGGCTTTCCCGCCTTCGCGCCGCCGCTCCGGCCCCGCGGATACCCAAGGCTGAACTCGACCGCATCCTCAGGCAGCCGGTTCTCCGCACGGACTTCCTCACCTCCCCGGTGCGCGTCGCGTCGGTGGATCTTTTGCGCAACGGGAAGCACTACCTGCTCCGAACGCGGTCCGCCGACGGACTGGAGGTGATCACCGTGCCGAATCCTTCCCGGATGGCGGAGTCGTTCCCGGTCTTCCTCAAGAATATCCGGCCGGTCTTCCTGGGAAAGGACGCCCGGCGGCTGGAGGATCTGCTCTGGGAAGCCTACCGCCACGGTTCGAACTACAAGCTGCAGGGGATCGCTCTCTGGTCCGGCGTGGCCGCGATTGAAATGGCGCTGCTGGAGCTGATGGCGCGCACCGCGCGTCGCCCGGTGGCCGACCTTTTCGGCGGCGCGATCCGGCGAGACATTCCCGTCTACTACGCGAGCAGCAACCGCGGCAACCGCCCTGAGGAAGAGATCGAGCATCTACGAAAGCTGGTGGCCGGCTCGGGGGTGAAAGCGCTGAAATTCCGCCTTGGCGGCCGGATGAGCCGCAACGCGGACTCACTGCCCGGCCGCACCGAGGCGCTTATTCCCCTCGTGCGGCAAACCTTCGGGGACGGCTTCACGCTCTACGCCGACAGCAACAGCTCCTACGATGTGCCGGAGGCGATCCGGATCGGCCGGCTCATGGAGGCGCACGGCTACGGGTTCTACGAGGAACCCTGCCCGTTCGACTGGCTCTGGGAGACCAAGGAGGTGGCTGATGCGCTCAGCCTGCCCGTGGCCGGCGGTGAGCAGGAATTCAGCCTGCGGAACTGGCAATGGATGATCGAGCACCGCGGCGTCGATATCGTGCAGCCCGATCTGCATTACGGCGGAGGTTACGTGCGCGCGACCCAGGTCGCTCGCATGGCGGCGGCCGCCGGAATGACGGTCGTGCCGCATATGTCGGGCGGCGGCCTCGGCTATCTGGACGTCGTCCACTTCGCCTCGTTCACACCGAACATCGGCCCCTTCATGGAATTCAAGGGCAACGCCGACCTGCCGGTCGCGTGCGCCACATCCTCGCTCCGGTGCGAGGAGGGCCGCGTGCGCTGCCCGACCGGCCCTGGATTTGGCGTCGAGATGGATCCCGCTTTCGTGAAGGCCGCGCAGGTCGTGACGCTGGCGTGACGTAACGCGCGGGTTACCGGACCCGGCGGGTCATCGCGCGACCTGCAAAGCCAGGTCCCGGCACGCCTTCAGATCGGTTTTACCAGTACCCAGCATGGGAATCTTCTCCACGCGCTGGATGATCTTCGGCACCCAGAGATTCGGCACGCCGCTCGCCGCGAGGCGCGAACGTAAATCCTCGAGACTGACCTCCTGGGTCGTCAGCAGCACGAGCGCCTCACCCTTCGCGACGTCGGGCACCCCCGTGACAAACACCGTCGGGGTCTCGCCATGTTCCCAGCCCATGACCCGCTCGATCGCCTGCTCGACGGTGCCGTGCGGAACCATCTCGCCGCCGATCTTGGAGAACCGGGACAAGCGACCCTCGATGTAGAGGAAACCGTCGTCGTCGAAGCGTCCGAGGTCGCCCGTGACAAACCAGCCGTCGTGGAACGCCGCCGCCGTCTTGGCCGCGTCGTCCAGGTAACCGCCGAAAACGTTGGCCCCGCGCAGGAGCAGCAGGCCGGTCGCCGTGAGCGGCAGGTCCGCTCGCGTTTCCGGATCGATGATGCGCGCGGTCATACCCGGCATGAGCCGTCCGACGGAGCCCGCGCGCTTTCCCGGCTGATGTTCGTTGGTCGAGAAGACCATCGGGGGATCGGGCTGGTTGATGTTCGCCACCGGGGTGGTCTCCGTGAGGCCGTACCCCTGCAGGATCTCGAGGTGGAAATTCTCGAGGAATCCCCGGTGCAGATCCTCGGGCAGACGTTCCGCGCCGGTCACCACCAGATCGAGCGAGCGCAGCTCGGCGGGCTTGGCCTTCTTCAGGACCGGGCGGATGAAGGTCGGCGCACCAAGCAGCACCGTGACGCCCTCCGCCGCGATCGCGTCGATGATCCGGCGCGTGTCGAGCGGACTGGGCACGGTGACCACCGCACAGCCCCGCATCATCGGGTACCAGAGCGTCGCGAGGAATCCGAAGCTATGGAAGATAGGCAGGCAGCCGAGCAGCGTGCACGTCTCGGGCATCACGGAGAGGGACGAAACCTGCGCGCAGTTGGCGAGGATGTTGCGGTGGGTCAGTACCACCCCCTTGGGCTCCCCCGAGCTGCCGCTGGTGAACAACAGGCCGGCCTCCTCCCGGTCCCCCTCGCGGGGAAGCCCGAGCAGACTCGCGCACCACTGATTGGGCAGCAACAGCGCAGCGAGCATCCACGGCGCCATCGCGCGCTTGCCGCCGGCGGCCTCGATCTCGGACTTCAGGTCCAGCGTGCGCTCAGGCCACGGGAAGTTCGGCACCT
>Ga0255188_1000778_pt1 | contig 10054 bp, 8 predicted proteins | sample Miss_Cont_RepB_8_FD_188427 | JGI IMG/M metagenome (GOLD analysis project Ga0255188, IMG submission 188427) | Freshwater microbial communities from Mississippi River, Louisiana, United States - Miss_Cont_RepB_8h | ecosystem: Environmental > Aquatic > Freshwater > River | place: USA: Louisiana... | reverse complement strand
TCGCGCCCGTGATCGAAGCGCGAACTGGTTTTCGATCGGCGGCTTCGCATGCGTCGCGCAACGCCTAGAATTCCGAGTTCCATTTTCGACCGGCGACCCGCCCATGCCCCCGGACACGATCCCGCCAGCCATGCCGGCAACGCCTGCTGCATTTGATTCCGGTTACCTCGATTGGAAACAGTGGAGTGCCGAGAACTTTGCCCGTCTCAAGAAAGCGGACTCAAAATATTTCGATGCCGAGGTGCATCGTGCCCGGCGCGATTTCGGCCCCGGGTCGGACGTACTCGAGGTGGGTTTCGGAAGCGGCGCTTTCCTTGCGTATGGGCGAAACCGGCAGTGGCGGATCTGCGGACTGGAGGTGAACCCGGATCTGGTTCGCCTCGCGCGCGAGGCAGGGTTCAACGCCGAGTGTGGGCAGGGGCTTGCAGGCTTTGCAGACGAAAGCGCAGACCTGGTGGTGGCCTTCGATGTGCTTGAGCATATCCCGCAGGATCAGCTGCGCGATTGGCTGCTGCAGGTGATGCGGGTGCTAAGACCCGGGGGCGTGTTCATCGCGCGTTTCCCCAATGGCGACTCACCCTTTGGCCTCATCCACCAGAACAGCGACATCACGCATGTCACCGTGCTGGGCAGCGGCAAGGTGGAGTACCTGGCCCGGGCGGTATCCGCCGAACTGCTGTTTGCGGGTGGGCAGGCGCAGGTGCTCTACAGCTCGAGCCCTGTCCGCGTGCTGCGAAAGCTGCTGGGCCGGATTTTCCGGTGGGCGTTGAACACGCTGGTGTACCTGGTGTATTTCCGGCGCCGCGATTTTGCCTCCGAGAACATGACCGCGGTGCTGCGCAAGCCTCAGCGCCAGATGCCGTAGCGATCGCGCAGGTAGTCGATGCACATCCGGTTGGCACCGTCGCGATCGACGCCCTGCTCAACGTGATCCTTGAGCGCCGAGGTTCGGTCGAAGCGGCTGTCGCGCGGCATGGTGCGGGCGACGGCATTGACCCAGACCTTGATGCCGTTTGCGCGGGCCATGCCGGAGAGCCACACATCATCAACAGTCCAGAGAATGTCGGGGATGCTCCAGGCATCGGAATGAAAAACGCGTGGCGACATCATCGCGCCGTAGACGCCCATGAAGACGTCGACATAGCCCGATTGAGAATAGATATGAATCTTCGGGGTGTAGAGCTGCAGCGTGAGCAGGCGCTTCAGGCGGTAAGCGAGGTTCTTGCCAAGACGGGGGGACACCTGAACGCGCGGCGAGTCGATCTCGGTACGGGGGTGTGGCGAAAAGCTGTCAACGAACCAGCCTGCCTCGCAGATGATGTCGTCGGGCCGCTCATGGCGCACCCGGGCGAATCGCTCGACCCAGTCTGGGTCCTCGGACCGGTCGTCGTCACAGAGCAGGAGGTCGACGTCTTCGTTCTGCCAGCGCTGACAGGCAGGCAGCACCTTGGTGGCGGGGCCCAGGTCATGCTCGACCTCGATCACTCGCACGCTTGTCGGCAGAGGCGGGAGCGCCGGGCGCGGGCCGGGGAAGCGTCGGTAGGTTTTCGCGAGATAGAGCTCGATGAAATCGGGCTTGACCGTTTGTCGCTCGAGCGAGGCGAGCTTTCGCGACAGATTTTCGAAGCGGGGCGGGATGCTGGTGAGGGTGACGACGATTGGCCTGACTTTCATCGGGATGAGCCGGTCTTGTCGGGCAAGCTCGCGACGGCGCTCACTTTCCTGCCGGCGCGCCCGCGACCAGCATGGCGTTGACGGTCGTGAGATCAGCCTCGCCCAATGAGCCGTTGGTGGTCTTGAGCCGCAGGCCGTTCAGGAGCGTGTCGTAGCGCGCGCGGGCGAGATCGCGTCGGGTGGTGAAGAGCTGTTGCTGCGCGTTCAGCACATCGATGTTGATCCGAACACCCACCTGATAGCCGAGCAGGTTTGAATCAAGCGCGAGCTGGCTTGACCGCTCTGCCGCCTCCAGGGCGCGGATCTGCGCAAGCCCGCTGTTGACACCATAGAACGCCTGCCGCGCGGCGAGCTCCGCCTGACGGCGGGCGGTTTCGAGATCGGACTGTGTGCGTTCGTGGCTCGCGAGGGCTTCCTTGATGCGCGATTCGATCAGCCCGCCAGTGTAGAGGGGCCTCGCCACCTGAACGCCCACCCCGCCAATCAGGGAGTTGGTGCCCACCTGGTTGAAGTTGGCGCTTCGCCCGTGTGCCACGGACGTGACGAGATCCACGGTGAAGTTGTTCGCCACGCGTTGACGCTCGATTTCACGCTTGGCGATTTCGGCGTTGAGCCTGGCCTGCTGGACCGAGTAGTTGGCCTCGCGCGCGGCGCTGGTCCATTGCGATTCCTGTGTTGGCTGTGGCGCGGTCAACTGGATGCCAGGCTTGAGCATGGAGAGGGTTCCCACCTGTCGACCCACCAGCAGGGCGAGCGCTGCGCGCTTGACCTCGAGATCGTTGAGCGCGGCGAGTTCCTGGGCAACGGCGAGGTCGAACCGGGCCTGGGCCTCCTGCTGGTCGGTGATGGTGGCGGTTCCGACCTCGAAGTTGCGCTTGGCTGCTGCCAGCTGCTCGGTAATGGCTCGCTTTTGTGCGCCGATGGTGGCGAGATTGTCCTGTGAGGCGAGTACGTCGAAGTAGGCCTGCGAGACCCGCAGCACCAGATCCTGGGACGCCGCGGCCAGTTGTGCCTCGGCAACCGAGATCTGCAGCTTGCTCTGCTCGAGCACTTCAGCATTTTGCGCCCGATAGATCGGGTAGGTGAGCGATACCGAGTAGTTCTGGTTCGTGAAATCGGTGCTGTACTGGTTGCCCTTTGCAGGGAAAATTTCGCCGTATTGCTGTTGCAACGTGGCGGCGCTGTTGATCTGCGGGCGGAATGCCGCTTCAGCCTGGGGCAGCTTCTCGCGGACGGCGCCAAGCTGCAGACGCGCACTTGCAACCTGCGAATCATTGGCGAGCGCGAGCCGGTAGGCCTGCACCAGGTCCACCGCCCCGGCCAGAGCGGGCAGTGTTGCAAGTGCAACGAGCAGCAGTGAACGGACGGACGCGCGGGATGTCATGGCGAGGGGTCTCCGGAGCCGCGGCTGACGGGGCTTGCGCTGCGGTTTCAAAATACGAAGCGCTCTTTGTGGGGAAAACCGACCAGCGGGCGTGCGATGGTTTCAAACAGCGGTTCAGCGGTAAACCGGTTGTCTGACGTGCGGGTAATGAGTTGCGCCGTCATGACCGGGGCGTCGCCAACAATGGCGACCACTCGACCACCCGCGCTCAGTGCCTGCAGCACGATGTCGGGTACAAACGGAACCGACCCCGACAGCACGATCAGGTTGAACTGCGCCGCGCCCTTGAGTTCATCGAGGCCGTTACCGTGCTTGACGGTGACCTGGCTGAAGCCGGTACGGGAGAGGTTGCCGCGCGCAAACCCTGCCAGGTCGGCGCGGACCTCGCAGCTGAGCACGCGTTGTGCGTGGCTGGCGAGGAGCGCAGCCATATAGCCCGAGCCAGTTCCGATTTCAAGAACCGAATCGGTGGGCTGCGGACGCGCCGCCTGGAGCAGGCGTGCCTCCACCTTGGGCGCAAGCATCACCTCGCCGGTCTTGACGCCGCTCACATCCAGCGGCACTTCCATATCGGTGAACGCGAGCGAACGGTAGGCTGGCGGGACGAAGTCTTCACGGTGAATCGCCGAGAGGGTCTCGAGAACGGCTGGATCCAGTACATCCCAGGGGCGGATCTGCTGCTCGACCATGTTGTGGCGTGCAAGTTCAAAGTTCATGGCGAATCGGATGAGGTGAAACGGGCGGGAGATCTAGTGTATCAACGAGCCGGTACGCTGGGCACCTCCGGAGCCGGTTTTTGGCGGCCACGCCACCCTCCCAGATCATCCAGAAGCGAATAGAAGACGGGAACCACCAGCAGGGTGAGGAGCGTGGACGCGATGACGCCGCCAATCACGGCATGCGCGAGGGGTGCCCGCTGCTCGGAGCCTTCGCCCACGCCCACCGCAAGCGGCAGCATGCCGAACACCATGGCAAGTGTGGTCATGAGGATGGGGCGCAGGCGCACTTCGGCCGCCCGCAGCAAGGCGGCGGTGCGCGCCATGCCCTCGCGGCGTGCCTGGTTGGCGAAGTCAACCAGGAGAATCGCATTTTTGGTGACCAGGCCCATCAGCATGATGAAGCCGATCATCGAAAAAATATTGAGCGTTGAGCGCCAGGCGAGGAGTGCGATCGCCACCCCCAGAAGCGAGAGCGGCAACGACGCCATGATCGCGACCGGCTGAATGAAGCTGCCGAACTGTGAGGCGAGGATCATGTAGATGAACACCACCGCCAGCACCAGTGATTGCAGCGCGTAGCTGAACGACTCGGTCATGTCCTTGTTGCCCCCGCCCGTGGCAAGCCGGTAGCCCGGTTGCAGCGCGATGCGTTCCAGATAGGGCTGCAGGAGCGCTCCCGCAGTGCCAGCCGCGATGCCGTCCGCATTGGCCGAGATGAGCACTTCGCGGGTCAGTGCCTTGCGGTTGATCTGCGTGGGGCCGAAGCCCGGGGTGAGTTCGGCCACCTGACGCAAGGGAATCATGCGGGGTTGTCCGTCGGCATCGGGGAGAGACGAGGCGAGAGTCAAACGGGAAAGGTCGGCAATCGAGCTTCGACCGGCGGCGGGAAGCCGAACTCGGACATCATAATTTTCGTCGTCGGGTGCGCGCCAGGTGGTGGCCGATTCGCCCGCGATGAGCGGCCGCAGTGACTGCGACAAGCGGGCGACGCTCAGCCCCAGGTCGGACGCGAGTGCACGGTCGATCTCGACGGTGACGGTGGGCTTGGCGGGCTTGGAGCTGCTGTCGATTTCGACGATTGCCTCGCGCTTGAGCTGAGCGTTGACGGCCCGCATCGCTTCCTGAACCTGCTGGCCGATTCGTTCGAGCTCGCCGATGTCCTGTCCCTGAACACTGATCTGGATGGGCTTGCCTGATCCCACGGTGTTGAGGTTGCCGAGATCGGTGAGGGTGACACCGGGGATGGTCCTCAGGCGCTCTCGCACCGGGGCCCGCATTTGCTGAACCGACAGGTTGCGCTCTGACCGGTCGACCAGGCGCGCGAACACGCTTGCGTAGTTTCGCCCGAGCGCGACGCCGGTGTTGATCGTGCCGTAGGTGAGCGTCACACCCTCGAATTCGCGCAGCGCCGCCTCGACCATTTTCAGGCGCTGCTCGGTGAAGGAAAGCGGCGATCCGGCCGGTGTGTAGAACTGGACGTAGAACTCGTTGTTGTCGGCTTGCGGAACGAACTCCTTGCCCACCTTGCTCACCAGTGGGAACGCCGAAAAGAAGGCGACCAAGGCCAGCGTCATGGTGAGCGCGCGGTGGGCCAGTCCCCAGCGGAGCAGCGCCACATAGCCGCGCTCCAGACTCTGCATCAGCGCCTGAAAACGGCGCAGCAACCAGGCGATCGGACCGCGGCCCCGGGGGCCGTGCGCATCAGGGTCATGCCAGATCGAAGACAGCATGGGGTCCAGCGTGAACGAGACGAACATCGACAGGAGCACGGCGAAGGCAACCGTGACACCGAACTCCTTGAAGAAGCGGCCGATGATGCCGCCCATGAATCCGATCGGGAGAAACACCGCCACGATGGTGAGCGTGGTGGCTGTGACAGCCAGTCCGATTTCGGCGGTTCCCTTGAGCGATGCGGTGCGATGGTCCTCGCCCATTGCCTGGTGACGCACGATGTTTTCGCGCACCACGATTGCGTCATCAATCAGCAGACCCACGCAGATCGACAGCGCGAGGAGCGTCACCAGGTTGATGGTGAAGCCCATGGCGTACATCACCAGGAAGGTGCCGATCAGCGAGATCGGGAGCGTGAGCCCGGTGATGACCGTTGAACGCCAGGACGACAGAAAGAGAAACACGATCAGAACAGTGAGTAGCGCACCCTCGACGATGTTGCGCTGGACGCTCGAGACCGAGTTGCGAATGGACGTGGAGGCATCGCGCACCACCACGAGCTTCACATCGGGCGGCAGCTGGCCGTTGCCGAGCGCCTCGGCGGTTTTTCTGACGCCGTCGACCACCGCGATGGTGTTCTCGCCCTGCGCTTTCACCACGTCGATCGATACCGCGCGTGCGCCATTGACGAGCGAGCTGGTTTCGCGCTCCTGTTCGCTGTCGACGATATCGGCGATCTGCGCGAGGCGGATCGGCTGATTGCCGCGGCGACCGACGATGATCCGCTCGAACTCCTCCACGGAGCGCATGCGCGCGCGGATCTGTACCACCTGTTCGCGATCGCTTGCGATCAGCGTGCCGGCGGGGAGCTCCTGATTCTCGGTGCGAAGCGCGGAAATGACCTGGTCGACGCCCACCCGGAACGCCTCCATGTCGGCCGGGCGGAGCTGGATCAGGACTTCGCGGCGCACCCCGCCGACCACGGTCACGCGTCCCGCGCCACGAACGTTTTCCAGCCTTCGCTTGACGATCTGTTCGGCGAGTGTGGTGAGTTCGCGCGCACTGCGGGTGTCGGACTGCAGTGCCACCGAGATGACCGGGTTGTCTTCCGGGTTGACCCGGGTGACAAGCGACTCCTTGACTTCGGGCCGGAAGCTGGGCCGTACGAGCGCGATTTTTTCCCGGACATCCTGGGCGGCCTGAGCCGGGTCGACGGAGAGATCAAACTGAATGATGACGACCGACGAGCCTTCGTATGAACGCGAAAACAGTTCATTGACGCCGCTGATCGTATTGACCTGTTCCTCGATCTTTCTCGAGACATCGACCTCGACCACTTCAGGCGCGGCGCCCGGATATTCGGTGCTTACCACCACCACGGGCAGCTGAATGTCGGGGAACTGATCCACCGCCAGGCGCTTGTAGGAAAAGAGCCCGAGCACGACGAATGCGAGCATCATCATCGTCGCAAAGACAGGGTGGTTGACCGAGACGCGGGTGAGCCACATCGGAGCGGTGTCTGGTGACTGCGGTCAGCGAGCGCCAACGCGCGCGGGCGCGCCGGGTCTGAGCAGGCCGACATTGATCGCGATCACCCGATCGCCGGCAGAAAGCCCGGACACCACCTCGACCAGACCCATTCCGCCAGCCGGTGCGCGGGCCGCATCGTCAAGAAGGCCCAGCCGGACTTCGCGTTCGGCAATGACCTCGCCGTCGATCAGGTAGACAAACCGTCGGCCTGCTGCATCCCGAACCGCAGCCGGAGGGACTGCAATGACGCCTTCCCGGGTTTCGAGGATCAGCGAGCCCTGAGCGAACAGACCCGCGCGCAGGCGCTCATCGCCCCGATCGAGGCCGATGTAGACCGCGATTGCGCGGGTGCCCGCCTGCGTGGCGGGGTTGATCCGAAGCACTCTACCGCCGAAGGCCTCCGGGACGCCCTCGATGCGCATCGTGACCCGCTGACCGATTCGCAGGCCCCCCGCTTCTCCGGCGGGCACCTGCGCCTCCAGTTCAAGGCGCGACAGATCGACGATCGACAGAATCCGGTTGTCGGGCGAGACCTTTTCCCCCGGCTGCACAAAGCGTTGCGACACCAGGCCCGACATCGGAGCGGTAATGCGGGTATCGGCGAGCGACTTTCGCGCCTGGTCGAGGAGCGACTGCGCGCTGTCGCGCGCTGCGCTCGCCACATCCACGCTCCAGCGGGCATTGTCAAAGGCGTTCTGCGAGATGAAATTTTTCTCGAGCAGTGCCTGGTTGTTTGCGAGCGTACGGCGCGCCTGCTCGAGTTGCGCCTGCGCCGACCGAAGCGCTGCTTCGCGTTCGCTCACCCGCAACTGAAACTCGGTCGGGTCGATGCTGGCCACCCGTTCCCCCGCCTTCACCGACATGCCTTCGCGCACCGTGATCTCGCTGATATCACCCGAGACCCGTGATTTGACGATGGTCTGGATCGTGGCGGTGAGCGTCCCGGTGATGGGCACCACGCGAGTGAGCGCGACCGGCTCGAGTCTGATCACCTCGGCCGCCGAGAATTCGAGCGCACGCGCGGTGCTCGCTGCTGGCGGCTGGGGAGGCTGCGCAACCGGGTTGTGCTGCGAGCGCTGCCACCAAACCACTGCTCCCGCTGCGATGCCAAGTCCGACGATGATCAGCCCCAGTGTGCGGGTTCGGCTCACGATGCCGCCCCCATGGGCTTGAGCGCTGCCAGCACCAGTTCGGTATGGGTTCTGAGGAAGCGCTCGGTGGGCACGACCTCGATTTCGGCGCAGCTTGGTGCAATCGAACGCATCCAGATTGCTTTCAGGATGAGCGGCGACATCCAGAGAACGGTGGCCGCCTCGACATCTACTGCACGGAATTCACCCGATGCGATGCCCCGGTTGAGGATCAAGCCAAGCAATTGCCAGGTGGGAAGCGTGACCTCTTCGAGAAAGAAACGGGTGATGTCAGGGAAATTTCCCGCTTCGCCCACGATCAGTTTGGCAATACCTGCGAGTCGGGTTTCGCCGACCTGGTGCCACCAGTCGTGGAAGAACCGGCCCAGCAGTTCAGCGCTGGCAAGCGTGGAGCGCCCGATGTCCTGCCTGAAGGCTTCGATGAGCGGCAGCGCGTTGCTTCGGATCACCGCCTTGAACAGATCGTCCTTGCCGTCGTAGTAGAGGTAGAGCGTGCCCTTGCTTACGCCTGCGCGGGACGCAACGTCTTCCAGGCGCGTGGCGGCGTAGCCGCGCTCGACGAAGCAGTCAAGAGCGGCTTCTAGCAGCTCGGCCGGACGACTTTCCTTGCGGCGTTCCCAGCGCGGGGACGCGGCCGATGGGTAGGACGAGGGGTTGGCCATGGCGGGGTGGCGATGTAGACGGCCCAGTCTATTACTGACCGGTAAGTCATTAAGTCTACATGATTGCTTACAACTCTTGCAGAGATGGTCTAGTTGAAGGTTGACCGTTCCCGGTACTGTCGGGCTGTCCTATCCGTCAGATCCCCCAGGAGTATCGATCATGAAGTCCCGATTCCCGATTGCCCTCAGTGTCTGCCTGCTTGCGACGGCGTTGCCGCCGGTGGCGCAGGCCAGTGATTCGCTTCTGGGCGCGGTCGTGGGTGCAGGCGCCGGCGCGCTGCTGGGCCAGGCGTTCGGCGGCCGTGACGGTGCGATCGCTGGGGGTGTGATCGGTGCGCTGGCGGGCGCTGCGCAGAGCGCACACGATCCGGTGGTGCGGGTTGCGCCGCCAGTGGTTTATCACCCGCACGCCTATCAGCCGCAGGTGGTCTATACCGCGCCGGGCCCCTACTACCCGCCGGTCTATGGCGCTCACCCGGTCTACGGACCTGCCTACACCTACAGTGCGCCGCCGGCAGTGATCTATCGGAGTGCGCCGGTGGTGGTGATCACCCATGGCCGTCCGCATCATCACCACGGGCATGGTTATGGGCACGGCTACGGGCACGGTCGCGGCCACTGGCACCGCTGACGTGACTTGTTGCGTGAAGGCCTCGCGGCGTCGAGGCCTCCCGCCAGTTTTCGCTCAGTCTTCGCTCAGTCGGCCCAGCTGACCACGCCGGTCCAGGCGGTGATCAGCACCACGCCGCCAAACACAATCCGATACCAGGCAAACACCACGAAGCTGTGCGTGGCGACAAAGCGCATGAGCCAGTGCACGCACGCGAGCGCACTCGCAAACGACACGATCAATCCCACGGCGAAGAGCGGCAGATCGGCGGCATCAAGCAGTGCCCGCTGTTTCCAGGTGTCGTAGGCGCCTGCGCCAATCAGGGTGGGAATTGCGAGATAGAAAGAAAATTCGGTGGCCACCTGCCGGGACAGCCCGAACAGCATTCCGCCGATGATGGTGGCGCCCGAGCGGCTGGTGCCGGGGATGAGCGCTGCCGCCTGAGCCAGACCCAGTTTCAGCGCGTCAATGGGTGCGAGCTGATCAATGTCGCTCACCCGCGCAGGCGCGGTGGCGCGCGCCGCTCGTCTCTCGGCCCACATGATGATCAGGCCGCCCACGATGAAGGCAGTGGCCACCGGCACCGGCGAGAACAGGTGCTGTTTGATGGTTTTTGCAAACAGCAGCCCGAGTACCGCTGCGGGCAGGAACGC
>Ga0255188_1000775_pt1 | contig 10075 bp, 2 predicted proteins | sample Miss_Cont_RepB_8_FD_188427 | JGI IMG/M metagenome (GOLD analysis project Ga0255188, IMG submission 188427) | Freshwater microbial communities from Mississippi River, Louisiana, United States - Miss_Cont_RepB_8h | ecosystem: Environmental > Aquatic > Freshwater > River | place: USA: Louisiana... | reverse complement strand
TCCGGAGATGGGTGAAGGTGGAGTTCACCGCGATCCGGTAGAGCCACGTGAAGAACGAGGATTGGCCCTGGAAGCGGTGAATCGACTGGAACGCCTTGATGAAGGTGTCCTGCGCTAGGTCCGCCGCATCCTCCCGGTTGGAGCAAAGGTTGTAGATGATCCCGAAGACCCGCTCGCGATACCGCAGGATCAACTGGTCGAACGCCGCCACGTCACCCGCGTGCACCCGCTTCACGATGGCAACATCAGCGTCGGCTTCCTGGAGGCGCTCAGGGGTCGCCACCAGCGCCTTGCCCATCACTTTCGCGGCATCGGTCACAGCGGAAACGAACGCCACGCTCCGGCGCGGCGCAAATGGAAAAACCGGATCAGCCGTAACCGGGCTCAGGCCGCCGCGCCGCGGCGCAGCCCGGCCACTTGCGCTCGCAGCACGTCGCCCAACTCCGCCAGACGCGCGACCCCCGGCTCCGCGCTCCACGGCCGCAGCGCGGCATCAGCTTTCGCCAGCTCCGCCTCGATTTCGGCGGTCACCGCGCTAAAAACGTCGAGCTCCGCCATCTGGCGCAGCCTCAGCTCGAGACGCGCCCCGCCGCCGGTGATTTCCCCCGCGAGTTCGCGCGCCGCTTCAGCGGGCAACCGCTCCATCAGCACGATCAGCGGCAAGGTGAGCTTTCCGCTCGCGAGGTCCGTGCCGAGGGTCTTGCCGATCCGGCCTTCCTCGCCGAAGAAATCCACCAGGTCGTCGTAAATCTGATACGCGATGCCGAGGTGCCGCCCGAAGAGAGCGGCCGCGGAAACATACCCCTCCGCACGCCCCGCGAGGCTCGCGCCGAGGTGGCACGAGACGCGGAAGAGCTCCGCCGTCTTCAGGTCGACGATCCGGTGGTAATCGGCGCGCGTCACCGCCAGGGACCCGCGCCGCAGGGTCTGCACGATCTCCCCCGCGCACACGCGGCGGATCGCCTCGGAAACCGCGGAGCAGACCGCCGTCGTGGGGAACTGCGCCGCCAGATGCAGCGCGTGCGCGAACAAAGCGTCACCCAGCAGCACCGCCGCCTCCGGTCCGTACTCGCGCATCGCGGTCGGCCGGTTCCGTCGGAGGTCCGCCTCGTCCATGATGTCATCGTGCACGAGGCTCGCCAGGTGGACGAGCTCCACCACGGCGGCCGCCCGCAGCAGGTCCCGCGAGGCGCCCGCACCGCCGGCACCTCCACTGAGGAAGACCAGCGCCGGCCGGATGCGTTTGCCCGAGGTGTCGACGCAATACTCCACCATCGGCCGGATCTCCGGCTCAAACTCCGCCAACTGTTCCCGCAGCAGACGATCCAACCCGCCGAAGGAAGGCTCCAGCAAGGAAAAGACCGCGGTGAACGCGTGGGGACGGACGGCGGCGGATTCAGGACGGAGGCTGCACATCGGGACGAAGAGGCTACGCGCGGAAACGGAAATGACCACCCATTCCCGCGGTTTTCCCGCTGGAAAAGCCGCCAGCAATTGGCGGCGGCAAGCGTCAGGGAACCTCGTAGACCTCGACGAGCGCGATGCCCGTCGAAGTGCCGGCTCCCGTCACCTGCGCGCTGTACGTGCCGGGCGGAAGGCTGAGGAGCAGCGCGGCGTCCCGACCTCCCGCGGCGAGCGGGAAGGCGCCCACGCGCGAGGCGGCCTCGGCGACCAGCGCCGCGTCGTTGCCGCTCTCCCAGTTATCATTTTCGCGCACCACCACGTCCGCGCCACGCACCAGCCGCAGCTGCGGGTCGGCCAGCGTGCCGGCGACATTGAAGGGCGCACGACCGAGGGTCGGACCCACCGCGCGAACAAGCACCTTCTTCGCGGTGTTCCCGCTGACCACAAAGCCCGCGATCAGCTGCGCCTGGCCAGCACCCACCACGCCGCGTGTCGCGACGTTCACCAACTTCTGCGGGGTGAACGGTTGCGCCGTATCGACATCATAGAGCTCAACCAAAGCCACTCCGGTCCCGCCACCCGCGCCCGAGACCTGAGCCGTGTACGCACCCGGCGGCAACGTCGCCACCACGGCGGCGTCCCGCGAGGCAACGTCGAGGGGGAACGCCCCGACCTGACCGGCCGCGGTCACCAGTGCCGCCGTGCCACCCCAATTGTCATTCTCCAACACGAGGGTCCCGCCGCTGAAAATCTGGAGCTGGGGATCAGCCAGCACTCCCGTGACCCCGAACGCCGCGAGCGACGGGCCGACCGCCCGCACCAGCACCCGCTTGGGCGTGTCGCCCGCCACCACGAAACCGGCGATGAGCACATTCGCCGCCGTGCCAACCTGGCCGCGCGTCGAAAGGTTGCGCAACGCCCCGTCGCTGAACGCCGCGCCGGAGGTCAACGCCCCGGAAACCGCACCGCCCGGTCCACCCGTCAGCGTGCCCGTGAGGAATCCCGTCGCGGGATCAATCCGCGCCACCAGGCGCGTGCCGGCCTGGGTGACGACGGTGAACGCACCGCGGGCGTCGATCGTCGAGGCACCGGCGTCGCGGAAAGTACCATCAGCGATGTACGCGGTCACCGCGCCGTCGGCTCCGGCGATCACCGCCAGGACGCTGTCGGGACGACCGCTGATGCCACCCGAATAAAGCCCGGCCGGCACGGGCGGCGTCCCGCCCAACGTCACCGCACCGATGAAGGTGAGGCGTCCGGCATCCAGCGTGCCCGTGGCACCGGTGTCGGAAAGCGCGCCGTTCACCTGCAATCGGCCCGCCGCATCGGCTAGGACGATGCCACCCGCGGAATCAACCGGCACACCCGAATGGAAGTAGACCCGCGCGGGTGCGGCCGAGGAAAACGCGATCAGCGTGGCGTGGGTGCCGCGCGCGGAAATCACCGCGAAACGTCCGCTCTCACCGCCGCCCGCGTAGCTGCCGGTGTAAATCGTATCGCCACCCTTCAGGCCGGGCGCCACCGCCAGCACATAAGTCTCGGTCGAGAGCGTGCTCGCACCGGAGTTGTCCACCGCCAGCGCCGTGATCCGGTAAACCCCCTCCGCCGCCGGCGTCCAGGCCGCGGCGTAAGGCGCCGTGGTGTCGGCCGCTCCCACCGCGATGCCGTTGGCGAAGAACTGCACGCTGGCGATCGTGCCGTCGGCGTCGGCCGCCGTGGACGTGAGATTGGTCGCGGTGCCCGCTCGCACCACCGTGCCGGTGCCTGGGGCGGTCACCGCTACCGTCGGGGCGCGGTTCGCGTTCACCGTCACCGTGACCGGCGCCGAGGCAGTCACGTTACCCGAGTTGTCCGTCGCCTGCGCGGTCACCGCGTAGGAGCCGGCGGCACCGGGTACCCACGCCACCGCGAAGGGCGCGGCCGCGGCCGTGCCAACCACATTACCATTTGCCAGGTACGTCACCGAGGCGACCGTGCCGTCGGGATCCGCCGCCACCGCCGTGAGGTTCACCGTGGCGCCGCTGTTCACGCTCGTGCCCGCCGGAGGGCTCGACAAAGCGACCGTCGGCGGCCGGTTGCCGTCCACGCGCACGTTGATCGTCGCCGCGGTCGAGGACGAGAGCCCCGCGCTGTCCGTCGCGACCGCGAGCAGGCTGTAGGTTCCAGAAGCGAGCGGTGTCCACGTCGCCGCGTAAGGCGCCGCGGTGTCGGCGGCGCCGAGGCTAGCGCCGTTCACGAAGAACTGGACCTGCGCGATCGGTCCGTTGCCGCCGGAGGGCGCGGCAGTAAAGGCCACGGGCGTGCCCGCGACGAAGACAGCCGACGCTCCCGGGTTGGTGATCGTGACCAAGGGCGCGGCGACCCCGGAGACGGCTATGTTCACCGTCGCCGTGGTGGTGACGTTACCGGCGTCGTCGGTCGCCTGCGCGGTGATCGCGTAATTGCCGGCCAAGGACGGACGCCACGCTACAGTGTACGGAGCCGCCGTCGCGGAACCGATCGCCAGGCCGTTCGCGAAGAACTGCACGGAGGCCACTTTGCCATCGGCGTCGTTGGCCGCCGCCGCGACCAGCACGGTGTTGCCGAGCGCGTAAGCGCCCGAGGCCGGACTCGTCAGGGCCACGGTGGGGGCGGCATTGGCTCCGATCGTGACCGTGATCGCCGCACTGATTCCTACGTTGCCGTTATTGTCGGTCGACTGGGCGGTGATCGTGTAAACCCCGGCCGCCGCTGGCGTCCAAGGAGCGGTGTAGGGCGCCGCCGCGTCGGCTGCGCCCAAGGGCAGTCCGTTCAAGAGGAACTGCACGGAGGTCACGGTGCCGTCGACGTCCGCAGCATCCGCGGTGAGCGTCAGGGCCGTGCCAACCACGAAGGCGCTGCCGTTGGCCGGATTGGTCACAGTAACCGTCGGCGCGGCCGAGGCGCCGACGGTCACCGCCACGACCGCCGACTCGGTGACGTTCCCGAGGTTGTCGGTCGCGCGCGCCGTCAGCGCGTAATTGCCGGTGGCGGCCGGCGTCCAAGTCGCCGTGTAGGGGAAAGCGGTGTCGGTCGACAGTGAGACGCCGTTCACAAGGAACTGCACGCCGGTGATGAAGCCGGAGGTCGAGGTGGCGGACGCCCGCAGCGTGACCGGGGCATTGACGCCGATGGTCGCGTTGTTGACGGGAGTCTCGATCGTCACAGCGGGCGCGGTGCCGCCGCTCACCACCACCGAGAGGGGAGCGCTGGTCGAGACGTTGCCGCCGTTGTCAGTCGCGCGGGCCGTGAGCACGTAGGTGCCGGTGGCATTCGGCGTGAACGTCACCCCGTACGGGTACGTGGAGTCGGTGGCGAGCGAGACGCCGTTGGCGAAGAACTCGACCTGTGTGACCGTGCCGTCGGCGTCGGCCGCCGCGGCGGTGAACGACACCGGCACACCCACCGGCAGCGACGCGCCAGCGGCGGGACTCGTGACGGAAACGGTCGGGGCTCCCGCGCTCACGGCGGCGACGGTGACGTTGACCGCCGCGCTCGGGGTGCGATTGCCCTGCGAGTCGGTGGCGACCGCGGTGAGCACCACGGTGCCCACGCCAGCCGGCTTCCACGCAAAGTTATAAGGGAAGCTCTGGTCGACCCCGACCGAGACCCCGTTGGCGAACAACTCGACCGACGTGATCGCGCCGCTGGTCGCGGAGGCACTGACGACCACCGCCTGATCCGCTCCCGCCGAGATCGTGGCGTTGGCCGGGGGTGTCGCGATCGCGACGTTCGGCGCGGTGCCCGCGCTGACGGTCACGACATTGGCGACGGAGGTGGCCGACGCGCCGTTGCTGCCGGTGGCCGTCGCGGTGAGCGAGTAACTGCCGGGTGAGGTCGGCTTCCAGTCGACGATGAAGGGATAGATGCTGGCGGAACCGACCGCTACTCCGTTGGCCTGGTAGGCAATGCTGGTGATGGATCCGCCCGCAAGGCTGGCGGTGGCGACGAGGGAGTGCGTGGCGTTGACCGCGACGGTGGCTCCGTTGGCCGGTGAAACGAGCGCCACGACAGGCAAGGTCGGACCGGCGCCACCACCCCCGCCGCCGGGAGCGGTTACCGTGACGGAGACGGAGGCCGACGTGGCCTGCGTGCCGACGCTGTCCGTGGCGACCGCGGTGAGCGTGTAGGCGCCTGCGGCGGGCGGCGTCCACGCGACCGAGTAAGGCGCAGTGGTGTCGGCCGCGCCTTGGGCCGCGCCGTTCACGTAGAACTGCACACTGGCAATCGTGGCGCCCGGGTTGGAGGCCGAGGCGCTGGCGTTAAGGGTGGTGGCGACGCCGGCGGTGAGGGCCGACGAGGCGGTCGGGCTGGTGATACCCACGGACGGCGCGGCGTTGATGGTGACGCGCACGTTGGAGGAGACGCCGATGTTGCCGAAGCTGTCGGTGACGAGCGCGCTGAGCGTGTAGGAGCCCACCGCGGTGGGCGTCCAGACCGCGGAGTACGGGAAGACCGTGCTCGTGCCGAGGCTGGCGCCGTTGACGAAGAACTGGACGCTCGAGACCACGCCGAGCGTCGTGGTGGCGCTGGCTGAAACGCGGATGGCGGTGTTGACGAGGAGCGCGGAACCGTCGCCCGGACTCGTGATGCTCACCGAAGGCGGTGTGGCCGGCGTGACCGACGCGTTGGTGCGGCGGTCGTGGAGGAATACGTCGCGCACGCCGTTGCTGTCGAGCGCCAGCAGGTTGGTCGCGCCATAGGCGAAACCGCCGGTGTTGTCGGCGTCGGACGGGAACGCGACGAAGCGGCCGTTGGCGCTGATGACCGGATAGATGTTGGACGCGGCGGTGCTCGGAGCGCCCAGGACTCCGTTGGTTTGGTAACCGAAAGGATTCACGCTGACCATCTGGGTCGCGACATTGCCCGGCACATCGAACGCGCCCGAACCACTCACCTGCCGGTCGCGCACGAAGACATCGAGGGCGCCGTTGGAATCCTGCAGCTGAGACTGCCCGCTGGTGTCACCAGCCGTAAGGTTATTGGCGAGCGAGGCGAAGGCCACGTAACGACCGTCGGCGCTAATCGTGGGATTGATGCTGCCGAGCTGGAAGCCGGCAGGGTTGGGGTCGGCAGCCTGCACCCCTGCAGTCGAGACGCTCACCCGTGTTACCACCGGCGCTGCAACGGCGGCAGCGCCATCGTAAACGAAGATGTCGGAAACCGCGTTGGTGTCGCCGGCCACCAGATTCGTGGCAACGGAGGCGAACGCGACCCAGCGGCCGTCCGCGCTTAGCGCCGGTGTCTGGCTGGCGCCGTTGGCCAGCACTCCGGTGCCATTCACAACGCTCACGATGCGCGTGGTGCCGAGACCAGCCCCGGAGCGGGTGCGCAGGAACACATCGCGAACCCCGTTGGTGTCGCCGGCCACCAAGTTGGTCGCGTCGGATGTCCAAGCGATCGTCGAACCGTCGGCGCTGATTACGGCCTGAATGCTGGAATCACCGCCCTCAGCACCGGCGGGCGAGGTGTCGACCAGTACCGTCGAGGTGTTGCCCGGGGTGTCGAAGACACCGCTGCCGGAGACGTCGCGGTCGTGGAGGTAGATATGGCTGCGACCGGCGGTGGTGGCGGTGGCGGTCAGGTTCGTCGCCGTGGACTCGAAGGCGATGAAGCGGCCGGTCTGGCTGATGGAGGGGCGGAAGCTCGGGTTGTTGGCCTGGCCGCCGGCGGCGTTCGCGCCGCTGATGCGCGTGATCACGCCGGTGAGCGTGTCGGCCACGAAGATATCGCTGAACCCGTTGGTGTCGCCGATGACGAGATTCGGGGCGTCGGACGCGAAGGCCACGTGGCGGCCGTCGGCGGCGCTGATCACCGGGTTGTTCGACGCCGCGGCGGCCTGGTTTCCCTGCTGGGAAACGCTCAGGCGGCGCACGCCGTTCGTCTGGCTGTCGTAGAGGAAAATGTCGCGCACCGCGTTGGTGTCGCCAGTCACGAGGTTGGTGGCGTCAGACGCGAACGTCACGAAGCGCCCGTCGGCCGTCATCGACGGATTGTCGCTGTAACCGTTGGCCGTGTTCGCGGCGCCCGCGGCGCGGCTGGCGGTGGTCACCGTCGGGAAGTTGGACGGCAGCAGGTTGATCAATGTAGCCGCCGGATTCAGTCCCGTGTCGCCCGCCCAGACGTTGTTGCCGTTCTGCGTCAGGACCGGCGGATCGTTCTCGGCGAGGGCGTCGAGGGAATCGATCTTCGCGAGCACGTAGTAGGAGCCCGAGAAGTTCCCCGGAAGAACCTGGTTCCAGTTGATGGTTTGCTCGACGCCATCGGCATTCACCTTCGACGTGATGTCATGGATAGTGAGCTGGAAATCGTCCGTATCCCCGAAGGCAGGATTGGAGGACAACACCACGGCAATTCGGACAAACGAAGGGGAACCCGTAAACCCGGGTGTGAGCGGCACGTTGTTCGCCCCGACGGTCGCGATATTGTTGCGATACTTGAGCGCCATCGGAATGACCGTTCCTCCAACGTAGGACGTACTCGCCTGGTAGGTGAGCGCCGTGATCTGCAGGTCCGGTTTGCCGGTGACGGTAAGGACATTGTTGGAAGAGGCAGTAGCGGGATTACTTAGGGATCCGGCCCCCGCACTCGACCCGGTGAGGCTAACCGACGCGTTGTACGCGCCGGCCTCCGTTAAACTAATCGGTACCTGGAAAGAACGGGTGAATGACCCGGAGCCACCGCTGGCGGCAACTGCTGATGATGAGACAAACGTCTGCGGTCCGGTGTTGAACTGATATCCGGTGACGCGATGCGTAAATTCTACGCTGCCGGTCACGGAGGCGCCCGCCGCCAGCGCCAGGCTGTCTGAATTCACCATGGTAACGGTGATTACCACGTTGTCCCCGGGAGCTACCGACTGCGGCGTAACGGCGATTCCGGTAGGCCGAAGAGTTCCCGGGCTAAAAACGGTTAATACGCCATTAGTAGTTGCCGTCGCTGGATTAGTAGCGAACGCGCCGGAACTGGCAGCCGTAATTGATACCGCTGCGTTGTACGAACCTAGCACCGCGCCAGCAGGGATGGAAATGGATCGCGTGTAGGTCCCTGAGCTACCCGCTAGAATACCTGACGCGGTCGTAAAAACACCGGATGGAATCGCAATAGGCGTTCCTCCCGACACCGGCGTTAGGGTCAATTCCCCTGTGAGAGTCGAACCTGAAGGGACTTCCTGTGAAGTCGTCACAGACAAAGCGACGGTGACAACATCACCCCGCACGGCCGAGCTCGGCGTCACAGCAACCGAAGCGAGTGTAAGAGAGTAGACCGTTAGCACACCGTTCGAACTAGCCGTTGCTGGATTAGCAGCCAAAGCACCCGAACTAGTCACAGTGAGTGAGACCGATGCATTGTACGAACCTAGTACCGCGCCAGCGGGAATAGGAACGGACCGCGTGTAAGTCCCCGAGCCGTTGGCCGGAACACCCGCGGATGCAATAAATGGTACCGCCGCGATAGTGATAGGTGCGCCGCCCGCCACGGGCGCGAGCGTCAGTGTACCGGTGACGGTGGCGTTTGCCGGAACTGCAACAGCCAAGTCAGAGTTCTGAACTGTTAAGGTGACTATAACCGAGGCGCCGCTCGCAGCAGAGCTGGGAGTAACGGCGATGCCGGTCGGCGAAAGGGTTTGCGCCGCCAGCGGGCCGGCGAACGCGAGAGCGGCCGCCGCCGCGGCGAGGATGCGGAGCCAAGTTTTCATGGGTGCCTCCAGGGTTGTCGGGGCTTACTTGGCGGCGGGGGCCTTGGCAGCGGGAGTCTTGAGGAACGGGTCGGACCCGTCGCGGTTGCCGGGCAAATCCTCGCGCCGGAGGTTCATCGCGCGCACGCGTTCCGAGTCGAAGATCTTCTCCACCGGGGCGCCGTCGGCGCTGAGGGTCTTGGCGGTGATGAAGATGATGAGGTTGGTGGTCTCCTCGCGTTTGTTCTCGCTGCGGAAAAGCCGGCCGATGCCCGGGATGGCGCCGAGGAAGGGCACGCGGTTGCCGCCGTCGGAGGACGACGAGGTGAGCAGTCCGCCGATGCCCATGGTGTAGCCGTCGGCGAGCGAGACGGTGGTCGCGGTCTTCCGAGTGTCGATGATCGGGATCTGGTTGCCGTTGAAGACGACGTTGTTGATCGACTGGCTGACCTCGGGGGCGACGGTGAGCTTGATGCGCCCGGCGGCGTTCACCTGCGGCGTGACCTTGAGGATGACGCCGATGGGTTTGAAATCGAACCCGTTGACCTCGAGGTTGCCGGTCTGCTGGTTGTACTGGTAACGCGGAATCGGGCGCTCCTGGCCCACGTTGATCACGGCCTCGGAGTTGTTGAGGGTGACGACGGTCGGATTGGAGACGATCTTGACCTGCGTCTGCGACTGCAGGGCGCTGAGCACGAGGCGGAACTCGGTGGCGGAGAAGACGGCGTTGAGCGTGCGCGCGGTGCCGTCGTTGTTCACCAGCGAGGCGAGCGAGTTGAAGGTGTTGTCGAGCGTGTTGGTGAGCGCGTTGTTCACGCCGTCGGTGACCGAGTTGGTCGAACCCGAGGAGTTGGAGGAGGTGCCGGTGGTCCCGAGCGTGCCGGTGGTACCGGTGGTGGAGGTCGGGGTGACGACGCCTCCTGTCGAGGTGACGCTGCTGGAGTTGTTGGACCCCGAGGACTGGTTGGAACCGCT
>Ga0255188_1000771_pt1 | contig 10099 bp, 8 predicted proteins | sample Miss_Cont_RepB_8_FD_188427 | JGI IMG/M metagenome (GOLD analysis project Ga0255188, IMG submission 188427) | Freshwater microbial communities from Mississippi River, Louisiana, United States - Miss_Cont_RepB_8h | ecosystem: Environmental > Aquatic > Freshwater > River | place: USA: Louisiana... | reverse complement strand
TTCTCGATGGCCGCCTTTGTGAACACTAACTTATCGCATAGCAAGGTATCGTAAGTGTTCAAACTTTCTCCGGTGCTATAGGTTACGCGCGCAATATTCCGGGATGCAAGAACCAAGTTCCGGTCATCCGAGGCTACCAACAGGATGGTTCCATCTGAAAGTTTCAAAGTTTCGAGCAGGGCAATAAAGTCCTTGGTCTTGTGACTCGGCAGCTTGATGTCTTCAATGACCACCACATCTCCGGATTTGAGCCGCTCGCTGAGAGCCTTCCTTAGAGCAAGAGCACGGGTCTTCTTGTTAACTTTCTTTGAAAAATCACGCGGCTTGGGACCAAACACCACACCACCACCACGCCACAACGGTGAGGCATAAGATCCTGCCCGCGCCCTGCCAGTGCCCTTCTGGCGCCACGGCTTCTTATTGGACCCATTGACTTCACCAACGGTTTTGGTGCAGGCAGTGCCACTTCGCTGCCCAGCGCGAAAGGCAACGACAGTGTCATGGACGGCTTGAGTGCCGCGACCGTTATCAATCAGCTCAAAGCCCACCTCTAGCTCGCCTCGGCTTGCTCCGCTGATATCTAAGACTGGAAGTTTCATGACTTGATCCTACTTCTTCTTGGCCGCATCCTTCTTGCCCTTTGCAGCGTCCGCTTTTGCCTTTGCGTCTTTGGCCGATTGCTCACGATCCTTGCGAGCCTGCGATATTGGATATTTTTTGGCTTCCCGGATAACGACGTAGTCACCTTCAGACCCCGGGATGGATCCTTTTATTAGAAGGAGATTTTCATCTTTCCGGACTTGGATGATTTCCAAGTTCTGAGTGGTCCGGCGCTGGCTGCCCATGTGACCGGGCATCTTGAGCCCGCGACGAACAGTGCCGGGAAACAGGCGCTGGCCAATGGCACCTGAACGACGTTTCCACCCCTTACAACCGTGAGTGGCATCACCACCACGGAACGACCACCGCGCCACCACGCCTTCAAAGCCCCGCCCTTTAGTCGTGCCAATGGCGTCAACAAAATCGCCAACTGCAAAAATGTCAGGGCCCACGATATCGCCAGACTTCACTCCGAGAGAATAATCTCTAAACTCTCGGATGTGCTTCACTGGCACCCCCTTTTGCTTGGCAATGTGGCCAAGCTCAGCCTTAGTCACTCGGGACTGCTTTTGGTCGTCAAAGCCCAACTGGACTGCATTATAGCCGTCCTTACCATCCTTTGACTTGATCTGAAGAACACGGTTGGGACCTGCCAGAACGACGGTAACCGCTATCGCATTACCCACCGCGTCATACACACGTGTGTGGCCAAGTTTTTTTCCAAGCAAGCCGATCATAAAGTTAGATCTTGATGGTGATGTCAACCCCCGCCGGCAGGTTGAGCTTCTTGAGTTCATCCACCGTCTTAGCCGTCGGATCCAAAATATCCAACAACCGCTTGTGGGTGCGTTGCTCGAACGTCTCCTGGGACTTCTTGTCAGCATGGGGGGAGCGAAGCACAGTCAGGCGCTCAACTCGCGTAGGAAGAGGAATCGGCCCCGCCACCCGCGCGCCGCTGCGCTTGACCGTCTCCACAATGTCGTGGGCCGACTGGTCAATGACCCGGTGGTCGTATGCCTTAAGGCGAATGCGAATGCGTTGTCCAGCCATACAAAGAACAGAGTAAAACTATCAGAGCATACCCGCGCCCCCGAACAAGTCGCCCCAAAAGGAGCATACCATTCCGGCTCGCGGATTTTCCCAACTACGGTTGGTCAATTTTTTTGACACTTTTGTTTTCTTCCGTCGCATTCTTTCGACGAAAGGGCGGGCAAAATAGCAGTCCGCCTTTTTGTTGCAACATATTTCCCGTTTTTTTTTACCGAGTGCGCAATTCGAGAGCCCCACCTCGATTTATGAGGATGCTTTCGCCAGTGCCAAGGGACACCAAAGATGCACAAAATGCATGGCAATTGTCTAAACCAAGGACCGTCAGGGGGCCCGAAGACGGACAAGGGGGCCGCAGGGAAGCACAACACTGCAGTAACGGTCTGACGAGTAGCGGACCGGCAGATTTGCCCTCTCGCTCCACGGTTGCCCCGGCGGCCACGACACCCAAAGAACGAGCATGTATTGGATGCGGACCCGGATTTTCGCTGATTGTGCGTCGGGCGATATCCCTGCGTCCCACCCCTTTGAAAATGTCCCGTTGTCTCGCGTGACGCGGACACGCTACCTTTCCCCCATGACCTCCTTGTGCCCGGCCTTGGTTGCCGCACTCAGTCTTGGCTTCACCTTCATCTCCTACGCTGCCGAGTTCGCGGTCACTGTCCGCACCAATGTCCTAGTCGCCATGCGCGACGGCACGAAGCTCGCCACAGATGTTTATCTGCCGGCACAGGATGGTGAATCACACGTCGAAAAGCTGCCGGTCATTCTCACCCGCACGCCCTACAACAAGTCCGGCGCGCGTAGCTTCGGCCAGTATTTCGCGAAGCACGGCTATGCGTTCGTCGCGCAAGACACGCGTGGACGCTATGACTCCGAAGGCGTGTGGCACTGGCTGACCGATGACGGCCGCGACGGCGCGGATTGCGCGGCTTGGATCGCGCAGCAGCCGTGGGCCAACGGCAAGATCGGCATGGTGGGCACGTCCTACGTCGGCGGCACCCAGCACGCGATGGCGATGGAAAAAGTGCCGCAACTCGTCACCGCAATTCCCGTGGATGCGGTATCCAACATGGGCCGGCAAAGCATGAGGAACGCAGGCGCGTTCGAGCTGCGCTTCTGGAACTGGATCCTGCTCAACGCCGGCCGTGGCAGCCGCGCGGCGCAGGATCCCGCCACCGCCGCCGTGCTCAAGGAAATGGCGGCCCACCGGCTCGATTACCTCAAACAGCTTCCGCTGCGTCGCGGCACCACGCCGCTCAAGCTCGCGCCCGAATTCGAGGACTGGCTGATCGAAGCGATGCGCCACGGCGCGAACGATTCCTTCTGGGAGCAGAACAACATTCTGGACTTTCCCCAGCGCTACAAGGACATGCCCTTGTATCTCGTGGGCGGCTGGTATGACTCGTGGGCTGGCAACACAACGGCGAACTTCACCGCCCTCACGCGCGCCCTCAAGAGTCCGGTTTACCTCATCATGGGGCCGTGGATTCACGGCGCACAGGGTCGCTCCGCGCACGGGCAGGTGGATTTCGGCAAGGACGCCGCCATCGCCGACGAGCTGGCATGGCGACGCGCGTGGTTCGACCACTGGCTCAAAGGCGCTGACAATTCCATCGGCAAAGCCGCGCCGTTCGCCACCAAAGTCCGCCTCTTCGTCATGGGCACGGGCGACGGGAGCAAGACCAAGGAAGGCCGCTTGAACCACGGCGGCTACTGGCGCGACGAGCAGGAGTGGCCGCTCGCGCGCACGCGGCCCACCCCCTTCTACCTCCAACCCGGCGGCGCGCTCACCACGTCGCAGCCCGCTGCGCCCAACGCGAGCACAAGCTTCATCTTTGACCCGCGCGATCCGGTGCCCACGCTCGGCGGCAACATCTCCTCGGGTGATGGCATCATGCAGCAGGGCGCGTGGGACCAGCGTGGCGGCACAAACTTCTGGAACTGGCCGCAGCCGCTCCCACTTTCCGCGCGCAACGACGTGCTGGTCTTCCAGACCGAACCGCTCGCCGCCGACACCGAGGTCACGGGCGAAATCGAGGTGCGGCTGTGGGCGAAGTCCACGGCGGTGGACACCGACTTCACCGCGAAGCTCGTGGACGTGCATCCCCCGAATGCGGGCTTCCCCGGCGGCTTCGACTTGAACATCGCCGACGGCATCGTGCGCGCACGGTTTCGCGACTCGCTCAAGCAGGAGAAGCTGATGCGGCCCGGCACCGTGTATCCGTTCACCGTCAAGCTGTATCCCACCGCCAATGTCTTCAAGAAAGGCCACCGCATCCGCGTGGACATCTCGAGCAGCAACTTTCCGCGCTTCGACGTGAACCCGAACACGGGCGAACCACTCGCCGAGCACCGCCGCACCGTCACCGCCAACAACACCATCCTCCACGACCGCGAGCATCCGTCGCACCTCGTGCTGCCAGTAATTCCGGGCAAGTGACGGCCGCGGGCGGGGATGAGCCGTTGGTCACGGGGAGGACAATAGGCTGCTGTCTCCCGTCTGCTGGTCCACCCTCGCCGCTCTTCGCCTGCATGAACTCCTTTCGCCGATTCCCAAGCGGAACAAAGGCGGTTACTTTTCCCGCCCATGAAGTCGTTGCTGGCCGTGCTGGTTGCGTTGTCACCGGGGTTCGCTCTCCACGCGGCGGAGCCGGCCGGACCCGTCGTGGTCGTGCGCGACGCGGCGCAGTTGCGCGCAGCGCTCGGGGCGTTGCAGCCGGGCACGACGTTGCGCATCGGTCCCGGCGAGTATCCGGGCGGACAGTCGGTGCGCGGCGCGGCGCGGCTCACGGTGGAGGCGCTCGACGCGAAGAACCCGCCCCTCTTCAAGGGCGGCTCGGGCGGCTGGCATTTCTCGCAGTGCAACGGGTTGACGGTGCGCGACTTGCGGGTGAGCGGCCAGCGGGCGGGCGGGTTGAACCTCGACGACGGCGGGCAGGCGGCGCGGCCCACGCGCGGCGTGACGCTGGAGCGCGTCGAGGTCAGCGACATCGGCCCGCGCGGCAACCACGATGGCATCAAGGCGTCGGGGATCACCGGCCTGACCATCCGTGATTGCGCGGTGTCGGGCTGGGGCGGCCAGGGCATTGACCTCGTGGGCTGTCATCAAGTCCTCATCACGGGCTGCCGGTTCACGGGCAAGCCGGGCTTCTCGGCGACAGCCGGCGTGCAGGCCAAGGGCGGCAGCGCGGACGTGACGGTGGAGAAGTGCCGTTTCACGAATGCCGGCGAGCGCGCGCTCAACCTCGGCGGCTCGACGGGCCTGCCGTTTTTCCGCCCGACGGACGCGAGGCACGAGGCGGCGCGTCTGATTGCGCGCGACAACGTCATCGAGGGCAGCCTGTGCGCGGCGGCGTTCGTGGGTGTGGATGGCGCGGAGTTCACGGGCAACACGGTGCTGTTCCCCGAGCGGTGGGTCTTCCGCATCCTGCAGGAGACGACGGACGCGCGGTTTGTGCCGAGCCGCAATGGCGTGGTGAAAGGCAACCGCATCGTGTTCCGCGCGGCGCAAATGCGCGACGTGGTGAACGTGGGCGGCGGCACCGCCCCGGAGACGTTCCGCTTCGAGGGCAACCAGTGGTTCGCCGAGGACCGCCCGGCGGCGTCGAAGCCAAGGTTGCCCGTGGTGGAGAAGGACGGCGTTTATGGCCGCGACCCGAGGTGAGGGGCATGCGCGTTCACGCTCCTTTCGCTGTGCAGGTTCGCGGACTGAGATCACGGCGCTCGGGCCGTGTTTCCTCTTCCGGAAGCCGTCGGGTCCAGCGGCCTGCTAGAGTTTCCAACCCTCGCGATACTGGTGCTGGATGAACTGGTCGGCCTCGGGACAGCCCTTGGCCTTGAGTGTGTTGGCGTCCCAGACGAGTTTCTTGCCCACGCGGAAGGCGACGTTGCCCAGTAGTCCGGCCTCGGAGAGCGGGCCGCCGTAGGCGAAGTCGCATTCCGCCTTGCCGCCGGTCTTGATGGCCTGAATCCACTGCTCGTGCTGCCAGTTGTTGCCTTTGGCGTCGGGCACGAAGGGCGTTGGGGGAGTGAAGTTCACATACTTGTCCTCCGGCAGCAGCAGACGTTGCGTGTAGTTCGCCAGCAACCGGCCCTTGTCACCCACGAAGAGCACGCCGCCGCCCCTCCACTTGTCGAGCAGCGGGCCAAGCTCCTGTTCGGGACGATACTTGCCTTGATACCAGGTGAGTTTCACCGGCGGTTGTTGGCCGCGCGCGGGGTATTCGTAGCGGACTTTGAGGTCCACCGGCACCAGTTCCGGGTCCGCCTTCGAGCCTTCCGCCTCGACGGTGAGGGGGTATTTCAAATCCAGCGCCCAGTGGGCAAGGTCGCCGAAGTGGCACCAGAAATCGGCAAGTGTGCCGCCGCCGAAGTGCCAGAAGTGCCGCCAGTGGAACGGCACATACTCGGGCCGGTAGCTGACATATTGGACCGGGCCGAGCCAGAGATCGTAGTCCAACGTGCCGGGCGGTGGTGGCGGATTGGCGACCACTGCTTTGTTTCCGTAAATCGCTCCGGCCCAGACGTGGACCTCCTTCACCGCGCCGATGGCTCCGCTTTGCACCAACTCAACGCAGCGGCGGTAGTTGTTACTCGGATGCGAGTGGATCTGGTTGCCCATCTGGGTGATGCGCTGGGTCTGCACTGCCGTGTCGCTCATCGCCCGGACTTCAGAGATGGTGCGCGCCAGCGGCTTCTCGCAATACACATGGCGGCCGCTGCGCATGGCCATGATCGCACAAACGGCATGGGTATGGTCAGGAGTGGCCACGACCACGGCATCAATATCCTTTTGCTCAAGCATCTTGCGGAAGTCGGCATAGCGCTTGGCGGCGGGGAATTTCTCCCCCGCCTTGGCGAGGTTGGCGGAGTCCACATCCACGAGTGCGACGATGTTTTCACCTTTCACGCCCTCGATGTTGCCGGCCGCGCGTCCCGCGGTGCCGATGCAGGCGATGTTGAGCTTGCCGTTGGGAGAGCCCTGGCTGCGCGAGAAATACGGTGCGACCAGGGTGGCGGAGGTGGTGGCGAGGAAACGACGGCGGTTGAGCGAGAGATTCATGCGTGGGAGTTGGAACGCGGGGGGCGGGCGGACTATTCAGGCCATCCTCGGGGAAAGCATCAACGGCCCGCCGGCACCCGTGATTTCGGCCCCTGAACCGGAGGGGGAAGGTAGTAGGATTAAGCCCGAATTCCGAAGCAGGAATTGATCAACCACGGATGGACACCGAGGAACACGGATGGGAGCGGGGACGCGGTGATACGCGTGATTTTCCCCGGCTCCAAACGCACTGGCATGAGAGTTCCTCGTGCTGTGCCGTTGCTTATCCGTGTCCATCCGTGTCCATCCGTGGTTCAACTCCGACGTTCGGGTTAAGATTAGGATTACAGCGGGACGGAAGGCTGCGGCCCGGACTCCTGCGCGGAATCGTAATCCAAATCTTAGTCTTGCTCCTCCTTGGTGCCGTGAGGGGGCACGCTGGTCCCTCGTGCTGAGGGCCTGACCAAGAACAAAGAGGACAGGAGTGTGCCCGCCACAGGCGGTTCATGGGCAACCACCACGGCCCGCAAGCCGCGCATTGGAACCATGAACTAAAGGCTGAAGACCCAAAGATGAGGGGCGGACAAAGAGGGGCTTTGGAATCTTTGTCCGCCCCTCATCTTTGGGTCCTTATCAGGCGGTTCATGGAGAGGTCGAAACGTGCGCGGGATTCCGCCCCAAGTTCGGTTGGCCCTCGCGCTTTCCGCCCAACTCGGGGGGGCGCGATGAGCCCCCCGCCGGCCATGGAATGGGAGGCACGTTTCGCCGCCGCCTGCCCTCCGAGATGGGGCGGAGAGACATTGCAGCTTGCCAGATCGAGCCTGTTTGGCTTAAAAGCACGCTGATGCCGTTGCCGTTCTTCAGCAGCTTCAACAAGCAGCGTAACCAGGTGATGGTCATTGACTTGGGGGCCAAGGTCACCAAGGCGGTGCATATCCAGCGCAACGCCAGGGGCATGGTGCTCAAGGGATTCGCCTTGGTGGACAGCCCGGCGTTTGAGAAGGGAATCAAGGTGGAACCCCTAGCCGCGCACCTCAAAGCCGTGGCCGAGTCACTCAATGCTGACTTGCGTCCGGTCTCCGTGGCCTTGGGGGTGGACACCAGCCTGCTGCGCCACGCGGACATGCCGCTGGTCACGGCGCATGAAATGCGGCAGATGCTCAAGTTCAGCAGCAAGAACTACTTGCAGCAAGACCTCTCAGACTGCGCATTCGATGTCCATGTCCTCCCCCCAAGGGCTGACGTGAAGGGGGCCGAGGCGACCAAGGCAACCCCCAAAATGCGCGTCCTGGTCGGGGCCGCAAAACGCCAGGTGGTCGATGACATTCAGACGGCGGCACGCGAAGCCGGGCTGCTTGCGGACATGGTTGTGCCCAGCTTCATCGGGCCACCCAATGCCTTCGAAATGGCCTTTCCCGATGCCTTCGCGAAGGAGGTCGTGGCCTTGGTGGACGTAGGTTACAAGAACACCACCATCTGCATTCTTTACAACGGGGAGCTCACCCTCAGCCGCGTGGTCGCTTTCGGTTCGGGCCGGATCACCCAAGGAATTTCCGAAGCGCTGGGCATGAGCTTGGAAGAGGCGGAGGGGGCGAAAGTCACCATGCCCCCGGAAGTCGAGTCGGTCGCCCAGTCACTATTGACCCCGCTGGGGCGGGAGCTGCGGGCATCCATAGATTTCCACGACCACCAACGGGACCGTGCCGTGACCCACGTTTACTTCAGCGGTGGAGCCGCGCGGAATGTCCAGATCGTGCAGGCGCTGCAAGTCGAGTTGATGGTGCCCTGCCAGACGTGGAACCCGGTGAGTTTCATGACCTTGGAGCTGCCACCGCAGATGCTGGGTGAAATCGAATCCGTGGCCCCCCAGTTGACCGTGGCCATCGGCACGGGCCTTTCAGCCTTCTAGCGCCATGCCCATTCGCCTCAATCTGCTGGCCGAAGACCAGTTCCTCGCCGAAATGCGGCGCCGGGATCCGGTCAAGCGCGCCGCCTACCTCGGCGGCTTGCTCGTTGCGCTCATGTTCGTCTGGTGGGGCTGGCTGCTGCACAGCAAGGGCAGTGTCCAGGCCGCGCTGGAGGCGCAAAACGGCAGCTTCGGCAAGATCGAGAAGCGAGCCAAGGAAGTCGCCGACTACCAGAAGCGCACCGGCGAAATCGAGCGCAACATCCAAAATTTGCAGCGCATGGTCACCAACCGGGTGACTTGGTCCTCCTGCATGGACGCCTTGCAGGAATGCACACTGCCGCAGGTCCAGGTTACCCGCGTCCGCGCGGACCAGAGCTATCAGATTCAGCCTGCGGTAGTTTCACGGGAGCGCGGCAAGAGCAAGCCGGCCAGCTCCACCGAATCGATTGTTCTGGTGATTACCGCCCGGGATTACGGCCGACAGGAAGACCGGATTTATCAGGCCTTCAAGGATAAGATTGAGACTCACCCGTGGTTCAAACAGCACCTCGCCAAGGACAACGCCATCCGGTTCAGAGGCTTCTCCAACCCCACGCCGGACAAGGACGATCCGAGCAAGGTGTTCGTCACCTTCACCATGGAGTGCCGCTTCCCCGAGCAGTTCCGCAACTGACATGAAATAACATGATCAGCGACATCAAACAGCTCTCCAACCAAAAGAAGCAGCACTTTGCCCTGGTGCTCATTGGCACGGTGCTGGCGCTTTCAGTCACCTTCTTCGTCGTTATCCGGCCTACCACCGCAAGCATAGCCAAATTGAAGGGCGACCTGGAGGCAGCGGAGAAAAAGTATGCTGATGCCGCCAAACTCGTGCGCAGTGCCGATGCGGAGGAGGGCAAGCTCAACGCACGCGAAACCCAGTTGGGCGAGATCGAGACGGGCATGGTCAACGGCGATCAGAACCTTTGGATCCGGTTGACTTACGAACAATTCCGCACCCAGGCCCCCTACAAGGTGGAAATCCCCAACTTCCCCCCGCCCCAGTTGGGAAACATGGACATGATTCCGGAGTTCCCCTACAAGGCCGCCGCCTACCGGGTATCCGGAACCGCCTTTTATCATGACTTGGGCAAGTTCCTCAGCGACTTTGAAAATACATTTCCCTACATGCGGGTCTTGAATCTGGACCTCACGCCCGAGGATGAGACCGGCGCATTGAACACCGGCGTCGATCGCGAGCGGCTCCGGTTTTCTTTCGACCTCCACGCCCTGATCAGGCCCACCGCCAAGCGCAACTAACCGACCATGAAACGTCTGGCCCGATTCCACCACCTGCCCACGGCCCTCGCGCTAGCGTCCGGGCTGGCCTTGGTGTGGAACTCCAGTCCCGCGGTCAACGCAGCCCCCAAGACTGAGCCCCCCAAAGCCGGCGTCCCCAAAGCCGCCGAAGCAGAGGCCAAACCGCTCACCAACACCCCGCCCATCGTCATCTCGTTCCC
>Ga0255188_1000769_pt1 | contig 10108 bp, 5 predicted proteins | sample Miss_Cont_RepB_8_FD_188427 | JGI IMG/M metagenome (GOLD analysis project Ga0255188, IMG submission 188427) | Freshwater microbial communities from Mississippi River, Louisiana, United States - Miss_Cont_RepB_8h | ecosystem: Environmental > Aquatic > Freshwater > River | place: USA: Louisiana... | reverse complement strand
ATCGCCACCTTGGTTCGTTTTCTTGCCATCCCCGAGCTTGCATTGCCGCCTAGGTTTTGACCAGCTTTACTTACCGATTGTTATAAAGACTTGGTATTACAGCCCGGACGGACCGCGCGAGAACGGCCCCTGAACCCGTGCCGGCGACTTGTAGTCGCCGTCCATGGACGAGAGCAGTTCGAGGGTTCTTTGAGCGGCCCGCGCGCAACGCGGCGACTGCAAGTCGCCGGCACAGGGTTCATGGAGAGGGGACAAGGCTGTCCCCAGCACGTCACTTCCCTCCGTGCGCGAGGCTTTCGAGGTAGTCCACCAGCGAGGCTAGGTCGCTCACACTGATGCCGGCGGCGAGGCCGTCGGGCATGAGGGACTTCTCTAGCTTCGAGCGCTTGGCGATGTCGGCGGGTTTGATGACGATTTCCTGCGCGGTGACGAGGCGGGCGATGATTTTGTCCGCCGCTTCGCTGATGACGAAGCCTTCGTATTCGGTCTCGCCGTCCTTCATCACGAAGCGGTTCGCCGCGAAGCCCTGCGCGATGGTCTTGCTCGGCACGAGGATGGCCTCGGCCAGCTCGCGGCGTTTGTAGATGGTCGCGACCTGCGAGAGGATGGGGCCGCGCGCGGGTTCGTTCGGGCTGACCGTGTGGCAGTTCGCGCAGCCGAGCTGGGCGTAAACATCCTTGCCGCGCGCGACGGTGCCTTTGGTGGTCAGCACGGCAGCGAGCACGTCGTCCACCTTCAACGTGCCGATGAGCGGGCCGGTGGCGGGGCCGGTTTCCAGCTTGAGGCGGTCAACGGCCTTCTTTGCGGCGGCGACGACGGCTTTGTCCGCGTCGCTGACAGCGGCAAGAATCTTGGGCGCGAGGGTTTTCTTGTTCGCGCCGATGCTGGCTTCAATCAACTGCGCGCGGCGCTTCGGCTCGGCCCAGCCGGCATCGAAGGCGGCGGCGATTTCCGCTTTGCCCTTCTGCTTGTCCTTCAGCCGGTCGTGGATGCGGAGCAGCGCGGTGTCGGCCCAAAGGCTCGTGTCGCCGGACGCCTTCGCGGCTTCGGCGAGGAGCGTGGCGAGCTGTTTCTCCAGTTGCGTGGCGTTCAGGAACGCCTCGGTCGCCGTCTCAACGGCGGGACCGTCGCCCTTGCTCTTGCGGAGCGCGGCGACGCCGGTGAGCAACGCGCGCGTGGTGTCGGCGGTGAGGTCGGACTTCGCGAGCGCGGTGATGGCGGCGGCGCGGACGGCGGACGGCGTGTTCTCGGCCGTCGCGTTGCGGGCGAGCAACGCGTGCGCGCCGGGCGGCACGGTCTGCGCGCGGGCAAGCTGCTGCACGAGCACGGGCTCGACGGTCGTGTCGTTCGCGGCGAGGGCGAGTAGCTTGTCGAGCGACGCACCACCTTCGAGGCGGTGGCGGTTGAGTTCGCCGGCGAGGAAGACGGCTTCCTTCGCGTCGGCCTTGGCCATCACAGCGGTGAGGGTGTCGGCGATGCGCTTGGACTCGCTCCATTCCTCGGGCTGGAAGTAAGGCCCGCGCGTGTCGGGGCGCGTGCCCCAGCTCGTGCCGGTCCATTTGCCTTCGAGGAAGTGCAGGCGGGCGAGCGCGGTGAGCAGGCCCTGGCGGCGGGTGAAATCGCTCTCCTTCGCGAGGCGGGCGAGCAGGGCGTCCACGACCTTCGGCTCGTGCAAGAAGCGCAGGACGCGCAGTGCGGATTCGCGCAGGCTCGGCGAATCCGTGCGGTCCACGGCGGTGAGGCAGGCATCGCTGGCGCGCAGGGCGATGAGCGCGCGCATCGCGGTGTGGGCGACGACGGGGTCGGAGTCCACGAGCAGAGGAAGGGCTGCGACTGCGAGCGGAGCGCGGGTGTCCTCACCCGCAGTGGCGGAGGCAGCGGGACGGGGCTGCGGAGTATTCGGTGCCGGCTGGGCGTTGGTGGCTTGCTGCGGCTCGGAGAGCCGCGCTCCGATGCGTCCGGCGGCGACCAAGGCTTCCTTGCGCGTGCGGGCGTCGGGGGATTTCAACGCCGCGGTCACGGGCGTGGCGGCGCTGGCGTTGAGCGTGCGCTCGTCATCGGTCAGCGCGCGCAAGGCCCACGGGGCGAGCGTGGCGTCGGTGGCGAGCTTGGCGACGCTGTCGTGGGCTTTCGCCCCAAGCGATTGCGTGAGCGCGAACAGCGCGGCGATGCGCGAGGCGAGCGGTTTGGCTTTGTCGGCGGCGAGGACGGAGAGCGTGGCTGCGGTGGCATCTTTCAACCCGCGCCGAATCAGCGTGCGCTGGGCTTCGAGGCGGACGCGGTGGCTGGCGTTCTCCAGCAACTTCACCAAGTCAGCATCATTGGCCTTCGCGAAATCCGGCAGTGCGGGCGCTTGAAAACCCTTCGGCGTCACGCGGACGAGATAGCCCACGTCCATGCCGTTCCAGTTGAAGGTCGCGCCCTTCCAGCTCGCGGCATACACGCGACTGGAGGCGTCCACGTCGAGGTCCGTGGGGCGCGTGAGCTTGAGGAACTCGGCGGGCTTCTCGGTCTCGGCGAACGTCGCGCCCTTCGCCTTCACGGCGTGGCGGTAGATGACGCCGCGCCCCCAGTCGGCGGTGAACGGCGCGTTGCCCCACGCGGCAGGGAAGCCCGGCTCGGCAATCCACGCCGCGCCGCAGCCGGAGCCGCCGCCGTAGTCCGCGAGCGGCGCGACATGCTCGTCGCCGAAGTTCTTGTAGAGCGACGGATAGCCGTGTTCCTCCAGCCCGCTGAAGTGATGGAAGCGCACGTCCCAGCCGCCGCCGTCGTTGGTGTTGTCGCGCGCGAAGCTGTCCAGCTCGGGGCTGACGGCGGCTTCGAGGATGTTCCGCGTGCCGCGCGCGAAGAGGTGCAGGCCCGTGCCGTCGGGGCGGAAGCGCACGATGCCGCCGGCGCGGAGCTGAAGTTTCCGCCCGTCCGTGCCCTCGGCCTCCATGAAACCGAAGTCGCCGATGGCCGCGTAAATCCAGCCGTCCACGCCCAGCTCGATGCCGTTGCTCGTGTGGTCGGCGGGGCGGTCCTTGAAGCCGAAGGCGATGCCCTTGATGAGCACCTTGGTCTCGTCCGCATGGCCGTCGCCGTCGCGGTCAATGAACGCGCTGACGTGCGGCGGGTGCAGGCAGATAACGCGGTCGTGGTCCCAGAGCAGGCCGCGCGGGGAGTCCACGTTCGGCACGAACACCTTCACCTCGTCGGCCTCACCGTTGCCGTTGGTGTCGCGCACGCGGAGGATGCGGCCGAGATTCGGCAGGCGGCCGAGCGAGCCGTTGCCGTCGCTCGAAACGTAAACTGTGCCGTCCGCCGCGGCGGCGACGAAGACGGGGTAATTCACGGCCGGCGGCGTCGCGAAGACCTTCACCTCGAAGCCCTCGGGGGCTTTCACTTCGGCGAGGATGCCGGCGACTTTCTCGGCGGCGACGGGCCTCATCTTCTCGACTTCGGCCACGCTTGGGAGCACGGGCGGCTCCTTCGCTGCGGCGGCTTGTTTGCCTTTCTTGCCAGCGGGCGGAGCGGCGGGCTGCGGCTGGTCTGCGCCCTTCTCGCCGAGCACAGCGAACTCCCAGAAACTGCCCCAGCCGCCTTGCGACGAGCCGAGATACGTCAGGCGAATGTGCCGCGTGCTGGTGGCGGGGAAATCATTCTTCGTCGCGCCGGGTTGGTCGTTCTTCGCGGCGTCGGCAAGCGGTTGCCACGACTGGCCGTCGGCGGAGGCTTCGAGCTTGTAGCGGTAGGCGTTGTTCTTCGACTCCCAGTTGATGTGAACGCCAGTGATTTTCTGCTCCTTGCCGAGGTCCACTTGGAACGTGTGGCCGGAGCCGCCGCCGTTCGCGCACCAGCGCGTGCCGGGGTCGCCGTCAATGGCGTTGCCCGCGTAGTTGCCTTTGCCCGTCTCCTCGCTCGACGCCTTCGCGGTGCCGGCAACGGCGAGGTTCGGACGGCCATCAATCGGCGCGACGACGACGGGCTTGGCCGGGTCAGCGGGCTTCGGCGCGGGCGCCGGCGGCGGCGTGAGCAACTTCGCCTTGGCGGCGGCGCTGGCGACTTGCTGCGCGGCGGTCGTGGCGGGCACGGGCTTCAGGTAAGTCGGGTTCAGCTTGTCGCACGACCAGAGCAGGCCGCGCGTGACGAGGTCGAGGTAACGCGGGTCGGCGACGGTGTCGTTGTTGTGGCCGATGGTGCTGCTGAAGACGCGGGTCTTGCCGGGGCCGTATTGGTTGACCCACGTGACGACCGACTCGACGGCGCGCTCGCTGCCGTCCTTCTGCTTGAGCACCTGCTTGCCGCGCATGAGCGGCGTGGCGGTGGGGAAGATTTTGATGTTGTTGTAGAGCTCCTCCTTGATGGTGGTCCACTCGGGCAGGCCGGCCATGATGGGGTGGTCCTTCGCGACGATGGTGAGCGCGATGGGTTCCTGCGGGCCGTGGCCGGTGGATTGGAGGCCGAGGAGGTCGAACCACAGCGCGTCCGGCGAGCCGGGCACGACGGGCTGGCTGATGTTGCCGACGCGGTAGCTGTGCATCGCGCAGTGGAGGTTCACGGCGGGAATGCCGGCGCGGTGCGCGGCGAGGATGTTGTTCACGTAAGCCACGTCCTTCACGTCCGCGCTGCACTCGTCGTGGACGATGACATCATAGCCCTTGGCCCAGTCGGGCTTGGCGTAAGGCGCGAAGGTCGCCTTCGTGCTGCGGTCGAAGGAGTGAATCGCATCCACCTCGACGTGCGCGCGGGCTTCGAGGCCTTCCTTGAGGATGAGATGCTGCACGGCGTAGTCATGGCAGCAACCCCCGGCGAAGAGCAGGACGCGCAGCGGCTTGGGCGCGGCGGCGGAGGAATTTAGGGCGAAGCCGGCGAGGCACGCGGCGAGGAGTAACTTCAGTTTCATGGTCAAAATGACAGGGGGCAGAGTGAAGCGGAGCGGAGCGGCCGGGTCAACGCGGTAAAGCCCTTGCCGGCGGTTTGCAACCGCCGAGTTACGGTCGATGCACTCGTAGCGTTTTCTTCGTGCTGGATGGTGCAGACGGCGATTGCAAATCGCCGGCACGGCGTCACGCCACCGCCGGCGGCGCGAAGCCTTCGCGGTAGGTGCGCTTGAGGATTTCCTGGTTGGCCTGCTCGTGGTTGGTGAAGCGGAAGTTCGCGCCGTCCCAGCGGAGTTCCTGACCGGGGAAGCGCGTGGCTTTCACCGCCAGCAGCGCCGGCTCGGTGATGCGCCAGCCGATGGTCAACGGCGCCCAGAGGTGCTTCTTCGCGCCGAGGCAGTTGTCGGCCCAGTCCTTCCAGTGGTGGTGCGGCGTGGTCTCGGGCATCGGTTCGTTGGCCACGACTTCGCCTTTGCGGAAGACGGTGATTTTGCCGTCGGCCTGCAGGAGCAAGGTGCCTTCGGTGCAGACGACCATGGTGTGGTTGGCGCCGACTTTCGCCGGCGGCAGGCCGAGGGCGGCGAAGGACGGCAGCATCGCGTCGTCGTTGTAGCGGACCACGAACTTCTCGCGCGCGAACTGGCCGCGGCCCGGGTAGGTGATGGTGCTTTGGTTGTGCGACGTGTGGCTGGTGTTGGAAGGCTTGGGCGTGTGCGTGAGGACGGCCTCGGGCGACGGGAGGTCGTAGGCGAAGTAAAGCAGGTCCAGCAGGTGGCAGCCCCAGTCCGCGAGCTGGCCGCCGCCGGTTTCCCAGAAGGAACGCCAGCGGCGCGGCGCGAGGTCCTCGCTGTAGGGCAGGGGCTTGGTGAGCGGGCCGTTCCAGAGGTCCCAGTCGAGGTAATCGGGGACGGGCTTGGCCGGGGTGTAATCGCTCCACGGGTCGCTGAAGTAGGTGCCGCGCGCGACGCTGCCGGTCCAGACGTAGGCTTCGATGGCCTTGCCGAGCTGGCCTTTGCGCAGCAGTTCGACGGCCTGCATGCGCCCGGTGTTGCACGCGCGCTGGTTGCCCATCTGCGTGACCAAGCCGGGCCGGGCGGCGAGCGCGTCGCGCATCAGCCGGAGCTCCTCCAACTGATGCACCAGCGGCTTCTGTCCGTAGAGGTGTTTCTTGTGCTTGAGCGCCGTGATCATCATCGGCGCGTGGTGGTAATCCGGCGTGTCCACGATGACGGCGTCGAAATCCCCGACCTTGTTGGCGAAGCCTTCGCGGTAGTCCTTCACCGTCCATGCCTTGGGAAACTGCTTCTTCATCTTGTCCAGCTCGCGGGCGTCCACGTCGCAGAAGCCGGCCCACTCGACTTGCGGGTGGTCCTTCAAACCGTTGCGTTGCAGTCCGCCGATGCCGCCGACGCCAATCTGATAGATGCGCAGTTTGCTGTTGGCGTTGGTCTGCGCACGCGCGGCCGGCGAGAGCGCGGCGACGGCGGTGGTGAGCACCGCGCCGGTGCGGAGGAAGGTGCGGCGGGTGACGGGGGAGGTGATGGAGGCGGTGTGTTTAGTGTTCATGGCGAAGTGGGAGGAAGGTGAGCCAAAGGGGCGGCGGCTGCAAGCCGCCGGCACGGGTGGACTACTTGCCAATGGCGTAGAGCGCGCGGTTGGAGCGGAGCAGGAGGCGGCTGCCGTCGAAGGCGGGCGTGGCGTTGAAGTAGCCGCGCCGGTTCTCCAGCGAGTTCTCACCGAGCACCTGGAACTTCGGCGATGCCGCGAGCACGACCGCGAGCCCAGTGCGCCCGAAGTAGTAGAGCTTGCCGTCGGCGATGACGGGCGATGAGTAGATGCCTTGGAGGCTTTGATTCAAGCGCTCTTCATAAACCATCTCTCCGGTCTTGGCATTGACGCAGTAAGCCACGGCGAGCGAGTCGCTGGCGAAGTAGAGGTGGCCGTCGTGCAGCACGGGCGAAGGGACGTTCGAGCCCTTGCCGATTTTCCAGAGCACGTGGCTGCCGCTGACTTCTCCGCGACCGCCGGCCTTGATGGCGAGGCCGTTCTGTGGGTTGCGGCCGCCGATGGCGTAAACGATGCCGTCCTTCGCCACGGGTGTGGGGCACATATACCAGCCGATGCCGGTCTGGCAGGTCCAGAGCGGCGCGCCCGTGTCGGCGTCGAAGCCGAACACCTGCTTGATGCACGCGGCGACGACCTCGGACTTGCCGCCGGGCAGGTTCACGACCAGCGGCGCGTGCCACGACTCGGTGATGCCGCCGGCGCGCCACTTCTCCGCGCCGGTCTTCTTGTCGAGCGCCACGAGCGAGCTGCTCTCGACGCTGGCGTTCACGAGCACGAGGTCCTTGTGCAACACCGGCGACGTGGCGGAACCCCAGCCGTTCAACTTGTCGCCGACTTTGGTGTTCCACAGTTTCTTGCCCGCGTGGTCGAAGGCGAAGACGCCGGACTTGCCCCAGAAGACATACACGCGCTCGGCATCGGCGACGGGCGTGCTGGTGGCGTAACCGTGGTCCTCGCGGATGCCGGACTGCTCGGGGAGGTCGGCGGGGACGGGCGTGTTCCAGAGCAGTTTGCCCGTCGCGCGGTCGAGGCAGACGAGGTGGCGCTTCAGATCGTCAAGGCTCGCGCCGCGTCCGGGGGCGACGCCGGTGTAGCAGGTGAGAAAGATTTTGTTGCCGAAGACAATCGGGCTGGAGGTGCCGGGGCCGGGCAGGTCGGTTTTCCACGCCAGGCCTTCGGTGTCGCTCCATTTGAGCGGCGCGCCTTTGGCGTCGCTGACACCGGAGCCGCCGGGGCCGCGAAACTGCGACCAGTCGGCAGCGCTGGAAAAGGAAGCGAGGGCAAGGAGGATGGCAAGAGCTGGGCGCAGGTGCATGGCCCTCATTTCGCTGTCCAGGGCGGCTGAGGCAAGGCGAAATTATCTGCCGTAAAGCTGGGGGCTTCCCTTGTTTGACGGCTTGGCTACAGTCCGGGGGTGCGCAGCCGCGTCAGCGAGCCTTTCAGCGAACGCCCCTTCTGGCAGGCGTGGCCGGGCGCGTGGCATCCGTTGTGCGGGAGCTTTGCCGGCATGGGGTGGAGCTTCGAGTGGCACGATTTCGAGCCGGCGACGCGGGTCGAGTGGGGCAAGAGTTTTCATCCGCAGAGCTTGGAAGTCTGCCTGAACCTCACCGGCAACGCGCGGCTCGCGGCGAAAAAGAGCGAGGTGGAATTGCGCACGGACACGGCCGCGCTCTACGTGACCGGGGACACGCCGTTGACCGCGTGGCGCGAGGCGGGGCAGCGGCACCAGTTTCTCACGGCGGAGTTCAGCGGGGATTTTCTCCGGCGCAATTTGCCGCGCGGGCTTGGCCCGGTGCGGCCGTTTGTGCAGCGCGTGCTGGACGCGAAGAAGCCCGCGGCCGCCGTGGATGCCGCGCAACCGCTCACCCCGCGCCTGCGTTTGCTGGCATCGGCGTTGCGCTCGCCGCCGGTGAGTGGAGCGGCCCGGACGATGTGGTTCACCGCCAAGGTTTATGAAGTCGCGGCGGAGTTGTTCTTCGATCATCAGGCCGAGGAGGCTTTGTTCTGCACGCGGCAGACGCACGTGGCGCAGGAGCGCGTGGAGAAGGCGGCGGCGTTCGTGCGGGCGAATCTCGCCGAGCCGCTGACGCTGGAGGAGCTGGGTCAGCGGGTGGGGTGCAGTCCGTTCTATCTGAGCCGCACCTTCACCGAGCAGATGGGCATGACGATCTCGCAGTATCTCCGGCAGGTGCGGCTGGAGCGGGCGGCGGAGCTGCTGCGCTCGGGCAAGTTCAACGTCACGCAGGCGGCGTTGGAGGTGGGCTACTCCAGCATCGGCCATTTTAGCACGGCGTTTCACGAGACGTTTGGCTGCTGCCCGGGTCTGTATCCGTTGCAAATGCCCTCCCAGCAGGCGGACAAGGAATAGGGGCCCGCGCGGCACAGGGGCTCGGAATTTCAGGTTGAACCGCATTCCGCATGGGGGGAAGCTGCCGGCATGAGCACCCAAGCGTCCCTCACTGGCGACGGAGACCGTCTCAAGACGCTCGTCGTGGTTTTCCTGCGCGGTGGCGCGGACGGGCTGAACATGGTGGCTCCCCTGCACGACGATGGCTACTACCGCGCCCGCCCCCGCATCGCTATCAAGGCCCAAGATGCCGTGAAGCTGGACGGCAGTTTCGGATTAAATCCGTTGCTCAAGGATTTGGAGCGGCCTTTTCGCGACGAGGCCATGACAATCCTCCACGCGGTGGGCTCGGAGGATTCAACGCGATCTCATTTCGAGGCACAGGACTTGATGGAGCGCGCGGGCGATGTGGCCGGCGGCTGGCTCGGGCGCTACCTGCGTTTCCGGGGAGCGACGACGACCGGTGCGCTCTCGGCCATCGCCGTGAGCCGGGCATTGCCGGAAAGCCTGCGCGGGGCGCCATCGGCCACGGTGATGCGCACGCTGGAGGACTTCACCCTGGGGCAGGGCGGCGGGGCGTTGCAGATGAGTCTGGAAAAGCTTTATGCGCAGCAGCCGGATGCTTTGGGAGCGGCTGGCCGCGACACCTTGGAAGCGCTGCGCCGCATTGAAAAGGTGCCCACCACCACCTACCTGCCCGCACACGGTGCGAGCTACGAGCGCGATGAGTTCTCGCAGGGCTTGCAACAGGTGGCGCGCTTGATCAAGGCCCGCGTCGGCCTCGAAGCCGTCTCGCTCGACCTCGGCGGCTGGGATTCGCACATCACCCAGAGCGCCATCATGGATCCGCAGATGCGCCGGCTGAACGCCGGGCTCAGCGCCTTCTACCGCGATCTCGGCAAGACGATGGAGCATGTCACCGTGGTCGTGCTGACCGAGTTTGGCCGGCGGCTGGGGGAGAATTCCGCGTTCGGCACAGACCACGGGCGCGGCAGCGTGATGTTCGTCCTGGGCGGCGGGGTGAAGGGCGGCCGGGTGCTGACCCAATGGCCCGGCCTGACCGATGATGTGCTCGAAGGTCCGGGCGACCTGCCCGTGACGATCAACTACCGCGATGTGCTCGCGCCCGTGTTGCAACGACATCATCCCAAGGTGGACCTGGCGAAGGTGTTTCCGGCCTACACGATCACGCCACAGCCCATCTACGCCTGATACCAAGTCTTTATAACAATCGGTAAGTAAAGCTGGTCAAAACCTAGGCGGCAATGCAAGCTCGGGGATGGCAAGAAAACGAACCAAGGTGGCGATGAGCGAGGCCGAAGCGACCCAGCTC
>Ga0255188_1000765_pt1 | contig 10124 bp, 1 predicted proteins | sample Miss_Cont_RepB_8_FD_188427 | JGI IMG/M metagenome (GOLD analysis project Ga0255188, IMG submission 188427) | Freshwater microbial communities from Mississippi River, Louisiana, United States - Miss_Cont_RepB_8h | ecosystem: Environmental > Aquatic > Freshwater > River | place: USA: Louisiana... | reverse complement strand
CCTTGACGGAGTCGGTGAGGAAGCTGCCGCGCGCGGGCGCACTGGCACCTTCAGCGGGAATGCGAAACGCCACCGGTTTCCACGACTTCAAATCACGCGAGCCAAGCAACGTGTAGGTGCGGCCGTTGACGGCGAGGAACTCCAACTTGGGCGCACCGTTGGTGAACCCGAGGATGCTCAGGGCAAAACCGTTTTTCGGGTCCACCGCATACGTCCCGGCGTAATAGGTCTGCAGGTAGTTCAAGCCGTTCCCCGCGTCCGCCGTGGGCGTCACCTTGGTGAGGTCGGGATTGATGAGCCGCTCCCACGCGTCAGGCAGCCCATCACCATCGCTGTCTTCACCCAAGGTGAGATTGAGCCGCGTCCGCTGGCCGGGCTGGCCGAGATTGGTGTAATCACCGACCATCTCAATGGGCAGGTAAGTGCTGCCGCCGATGCGGACCTTGATGCGGAAGGGCACGAAAGGCCGCAGCGCAGTGGGTTGATACGGGGCCGCCATCAGGCCGGAGTCCATGGGCACTTCCAGCCGGTAGTTCGCTGCGGTCTCGATGCCGGGGTTGACCGTGGTCTTGACCCGCACCCCGCTGGACGTTTCCAGAATCACCTCGGCTCCGATGATGTTGATCGGGGTGCCGTATTCGTCGCGCAGCATCCCGTAGAACAGATGAAACGGCGCGGGCGGATAGGCGGAGGCGATGAAGGCCGAGTTGTAAATCAGGCCGGCGGTGAGCAGCAGAAGCCAGCGCGACGGGCGCTTCCCAAGCCGCTTTCCGCATCCCGCATGTTGAGTCGTGTTGGCGTTCATCGCAGTTGGCTTGGCTCAGTTGCCCGAGTAGGAATAGGTCGTGAAGTTGAGCTTGATGTCGGTCACGGTCTGAATGAACCGGGTCAGGCCCTCCTTCGGGTCCGCCAGCAACGAATCGGCCGGAATGACCAGTTTCCACTGGCTGTTCCAGACCGAACGGCCGACGAGCCGACGGTTGGTGAACTGGGAGAATTGCAGCCCGGTTCCCAAGTAGGGATTTCCCGAGAACTGGCCCGCCGAATCCACCGGGCGAAAGGCCTGGTGCTTCCGGATGGTGAACAGCGGCTCCGTCAGCGAATCCGACGACTGGTAGAAGTTTTTGCCCGAGAAGCCGGAGCCACCGATGTTGAAGGGCAGCGGAATCGCCACGTCGTCCACCTTCCACGTCCGCAACTCGCTCGTATCGCCCAAGGGCGGGCTGCGCATCGTGTCCACGCCAACGGGGATAAGATACACGTAGGGCGTGGCCATGAGCGCTTGAGGATCGAGGTAGGAGAGATTCGGGTCACTCGTGTTGTTCGCTCCCGGAAGATTCATGCCCTTGTAGCCCTCGAAGGCGACGCCGACGGAATTGAGCTTCGTGGCGAAGGCACTGCGATGGAAGGCAACGTCGCCCGCCGCTGAAGCCTGACCAAACAGGTTCTGACCGGGGTTAATGGACGTGCTGAAGGTGATGACAATGCCCGGCACTGGCAGCCCATCGCCCCGGTCCACCTGCTGGCAGTAGCGGCGCACGTCCGAGTCCTCGAGGATGTTCTCCATCGTGCTGCGCTGGAGGTAATCCTGCCAGGTGGAGAGGCCGTTGGTATCCGGCAGGATGCGCAGGTGGCCGGTGCGCAGGGAGGCGAGCGTGGTGTAAACGTCGGGCGAGTTGAATCCGAGCCGGCCCTTGAGCACGTCAAAGTCGGTCTTCATCTCAGCCAGCGCGCTGGAGATGCCGGGATCGCCGGTGTTGCTGCCGGCGAACTGCGGTTCGCCATTGCGCACCACGCCGAGCGCACGGCTGTTGATGATCCGGCTCACGAAGGACTTGCCCTGATCCGTGCCCAGCAGGCCGGTCTCGTAATCGTAGGCGTTCGCCGCGAGCAAGGCGTAGCGCGAGGCGAGATCGAAGAGCGTTTTGTAGCGCTCCAGCTTCTCGCTGCGGAAGAGCCGGAAGGCCGCGTCCCGCGTGCTGAACCCGCCGATGACGGCGGCGGTGCGCTGCCGAGCGATTTCGCGCGTTTGCTGAAGCCGATTCCCATGGGCGACGAGCGCGGAGACCTTGCGCTGGGCGGCGTCGTAGTTTTGCAGCGCCTGGTTGATGCCGTAGGCGGCGCGCTGCAGGTCGATCAAGGCCCGTTCGAGTTCCGTCATCGCCGCGCGATTGTCCTCCGTCTGCTCGATGGGCTTGACCTGGCCATACTGGATGCCGATGGCGTCGGCTTGGGCCTGCGCTGACCGCGCGGCGGCGACCGTCTGTCGCGCTATGTCAATCGCCGTGGCGGAGTTCTCAATTGCCAGCGTCGCTCCTTTGAAAAGGCCCCGGCCCACTGAAGTCAAGTCACCGCCGAACGACAACCCCGCGACCAACGACGTGGGCAGCGAGAGCGAAGCGGCGTCCGCTGCCAGCTTGGATGCCTCCTTGATGCCGTCCTGCACCATCCCAAAGATCTCCGCCGCCTTCTCAATCTGATCGATGATCTGATCGGCTTCATCCAAGCCCTTCGTCAGGGCGTCCTTGGCAGCCACCGCCTGCACCAGCGCCTGACGCAGGCGGATCATTCCGTCGAGGGACTCCTTGGACCGCACACTGTTGTCCATCGCCTGAAGCAGCGCGGCGCGGGCGTTGATCAGCTCGGAGATGGCCTGTTGGAGCTGCCCGGGACTGCTGCGCTTGCCGGTCCAGGTGGATGGCCTTCCGAAATAGCCGTGCGAGTTGAGCGTGTATTCGACGTAGTCGGTGGAGCCGCGCAGATCGTTGCCATTGCCATCGTTGTTCAACTTGAGGAAGTCGAAGCTTTCCGGCTTGGCTTGCAGTCCGGAGACCCAGCCGGCCGGGAAGTTCTGAACGTCCAGGCGATAGGTCTTGCTGCTGGCCGGTTCGAGAATGCCGGGGAAGGTCAGCTCGGGCGTCTCCACATACATGTAGTGGAAGAGGTCCGGCCCGGCGTAGTCCTGCGTGTAAGTCTTGCCCGGTCCCAAGTCATCGGCATACGGCGTGCCGTAAATTTCAATCAGCGCATTGGTGAAGGTCAGCTCCTGCTGCGCGTTCTGCGCCTGCACGTCCGCCAGTGAATCGCCTTCGGAACGCATCAGGCGCGTGATGTCCTTCGCGTCGTCGAACGCCGCCATCGCATTGTTCAGAGCGAGCTTGGCGCGCTCGAAAACCTGCTCGAAGTGCGACTTGGGGTCGGAACCAACGATTTGCGCGGGGTTGATGTCGAAGGCGATGCTTCCCTGCGTGATGCCCAGCGGGGAGAGCCGGCCCTCGGCGTTGTCCATCGCGGTCTGCAAATCCAAGGCGGTGGCGGCGAGCTCGTTAAGCTCTGGCACCGTGGTGCGGTCCACCTTCTGGATGCCCTCGTGGCTCGGGTCGGGGTCCACGTCCGGCAGCAGCGCGTTGGCGATGACCCAGTTGACCAGGGCACCCTGCGCGGTGCGGGAGGCCCATTGGTCAATGCCCCACTCGCGGACGATGCTGTTCGTGATGCCGGCATCCGTCACTGTGCGGGTGGAGACGCGGTTGGTGGAGAAGGATTCCCAGCCGGTGTTTTCGCCAGGCACGTAGTATTTGCGCCAGTTGAGGTCAAAAATCTTGCGCCCCGTGCTGGCCACGTTGGCGGCGGCGGCGGCAAACTTGCGCTCATCCATGTAGCCCACGGTCACGGGCAGGCCCAGCACGATCACGGATTGCACGCGCGGAACCCACTCGAAATAGGGGTTCATCAGCAGCGAGTGATACCCTTTCAACGACGTGAGATAATGGCCGTAAGCATCGCCGTGGCCTTGGGGATACAGGATGGCCGCATCTGCCTCATCCGCGCTGCCGTCGGAGTTTTGGTCCAGGATGTTGTAGTTCAGCGCATAGATCACTTCGCCGGAGTCAATGCCGCCGGTGTAGTTCCAGACCATGCGGTTATAGACCGGGGCAGTCTGAACGCCAGGCAACGCCACGTCATCGCGGCCTTGCAGCAGCGCCAGCTCCTCTTCGAGCAGCGTTGGCACCTGGCCTTTGAAGGAGAAGAGCGCGGTGGCGATGTCGCCGTAAGTCTGGTCCTTGGTGCCGATGCCAATGGTCGGGTTGTCGGCGTCATCAGCGGCATCGTCGCCCACGATTTTGTAGAGGTCGCTGAGGTAGCCCGCCACCAGAAGCAGGGAGTCGTTCGCCGGCCCGTAGTTGATCCCGGCGTTGATGCTCAGGTTGCGCGCGCGGTTCAGGACCGTCTCGTAAATCTCGATCAGGCCGTAGCTGTTCAAGGCGTCCTGGTTGAGTGCGATGTCCCCTTCGTAACGCTTGCCGGCCTGCGTGAGAATGCTTGCCCCGGTGTTCACCGCGCTGCTGTTGAGATCGGAGGTGCGCTGGTTGAACGGGTTGATCCCGTCGAGCACGCGCTTGACGTAACCCTCGGCAAACTGCGGCGGGGTCCAGTCCGACCACACGTTGTAAAGCGGGTGGTTCGTGGTCGTGGGCCGATAGCGCATGACCAGCCAGTTGTCTGACAGGATCAGCACGCCGCTGGCACCGAGAGTGTAGCGCTTGATGTCCGCACCGTTGATGAGCGCCTGATAGCGGCTCATGGTCGCGTCCGTCACGGGCGGGAAGCCATCCACCGGCGGCGCGACCTTCCACTCGTATTCGTAGTTCGCCGTCTTGCCGGCGAGGTCGGCCGTGTGCTCAAACGTGATCAACTCACTGAGCGGATTGTCCGACGGGATGACTTTGACCTCGCCCTGATAGAGCTGGCCGGTAACCCGCATCACATACATGGACACCGGTTCCGCCGGCGGGGTGAAGGCGTCCCCATTGCCCACGATGACCGTGAAGTAACCCTGCCCCGGTCCAGCGGCGCTCAAAGCGTAGCTGTCCGCCGGCGTGTTCTTGTTGGTGAGGGCCACCAGTTCGCCGGCGCCCCGGGAGATCGTCCAGGCGGGGTTGACGATGAACTGCCCCGGGATTTGCGGGTTCTCGTAGAAGGTCTCGACCGTCACCGCCAGGCCCTGGACCGCCTTGTCCCAATTCGCCTTGTCCAGGTCCGCGCTGGGGCAGAGGTTTTCGACCGTTGTCCGATCCGAACCGGCCAGCACATTGAGCTGCACATATTTTTCCCCCGTCGGCTCGTCCTTGAACTCGCCCTTGAACACCAAGCTGCCCTTGGAGCCAAGATTCGGATCGAAGTAAAACCGGTTCGCCAGATGCGGCGGGAGGTTGGGGAAGTAGGTCTTACCCTGATAGCCTTGGGCATAGACGCCGGCGGGCAACTGCGTGAGGCCGTCGTTGGCATTCGTCTTCAACGCGTAGCTTTTGAGCCGGGTGGGGTCGTGCAACGTCACCGCCGCGTTGGTTGGCCTCGCCGAATTCGTCACCGCCAGGGCGATGGCCTGCTGGTAAATCACATGGGCGCTGCTCTGACCGCGAATTGCTGGACGGCCCTTGCTCGCCACGGTGAGCGTCTCTCCAAAGGCCACCGGGAACGTGGTGCCCGGCCAGACCGGCCGATAGACGATGGGTTGCGCCACTGATTCCGGAGTGTCGCCGGTGCCCGTGAAGCCCCCGCTGGAGAGCGGGCGCAGGTAAGGAACAATGGTCCCGTTCGTCGGGGGACTCGGGTCATTCGGCCACGCGAACCCCGCCTGCGTCTTGTAATAAAACCGCATCGCGAACGCGTTCGTGTTCGTCGCGGACTGGCTGAGATGGGGCGGGCGGCCGATGAAGGTGCTGGCCGTGCCGGTGAACGTGTTCGTGCTGACAATGGTCAGCGGCGCCTGCGGGCTTTGGTTGGTGCTGCTGGTGAAGGTGAACGCGACGGTGGCCTGTGAGCCATCCCCATCCGTGATGCTGAGTTGATAGGGATTGTTGGAACTGCTGTTGGCGGTCCATGTGCCATAAACTGCCAGCCCATCCTTGAGCGCCCCAAACGTGATCCCGGCGGGAAGCGGCGGGGAGACGTTGAACGTCAGCGAATCAATCCGGCGCGAGGTGTGGATGTAATTGGTGGACGGCGCGTTCAGCGGGCCTTTGCCAAACACGGTGTTCGTGAAGCCATCGTTGCTCGTGGTGCCCGGCAAATAGGTGCCCGCTCGCAAGGCGGGCAGGCCTGCGTGAACCCCGCGCATCACCCAGAAGCCGTGCTTGCGGTCGCGATAGGTGAACAAGGGATAATGTCCGAACTCACCGTTCGTTTCGCTACCGGCCCAGCCCACTGGCAGATCGCCGCCACTGCCCGAGGTCTCGGAGTTGTAGTTGGTGGTGTAGATGTTGGTGCTGGTGGCGGTCAGGTTCGTGACGGTGGCCAACGGCAGCGCGATCAAAGGCAGCGGCATCGGCGCTTGAAGCTGTTTGCCGGCCTCGACCACGTAGTCGAACACCAACCCCAGCGCGGGGTTCTCGCGCAGCACTTTGAAGGGACGCATCGCCGGGCGGCCGTCCGACTCCGTGTAGTCCAGCAGCACGTAGGGCAACGAGGAGAAGCCGCTGTCGCTGGTGACGTTCAGGTCATCGCGCAAGGCATACGCCTGGCCACCGATCATCAAAGCATGCTCCTCGTTCGGGTTGTAGCCCGCCAGTGTCGGATCGTTTTGGGTGTAGATGGTCGCCTTGGCTTGCAGGCTGGCGAGCGCGCCGCTGCCCGCATTGCCCGCCATCACGATTTGATTCGTCGCGTTGTCGGCCGGCCAGGCAAGGGAGTAACGGCCGATGACCGACGGCCAGTAAATCGGGTCGAAGCCGTTCACGGGATTCTTCACCTGGTTAGTCGCGTTCTGGCGGAACCACCAAACTTCCAAAATGCTCGCCCCGGGAACCACATTGACCGGGATGATCGCCCCGACGTTCGCCTTGGTGAAACCGTTGGCAAAGGGATCCACATACGCGCCGGGGTGGAAGGAAGTCCCGCTGCTTTGCAAGATGTAGCCCGCCGTGTAGGTCCCGGTGCTGCCCAGTTCGCCCACCGGTGCGTTGATCCGGTCGCCGACGTGGGCGGTGGCCTGCACGTAGCGCGGATAGGCGAACTGGCTAACCGCACTGGAGGCGCCGGGAGTGCCAGTGGTTACCGAGCCTGCGGCCAACGAGACAAGGTTGCGATTCGTCTTGCCGCTGGTGTCGTAGGCTAGGGTGCCAGCCTCGTTGAAGCTGTATTGCAGCTCCAAATTGCTCGTGCCCGGAGGATAGCTGAGGTTCTGCCCCGCCGATATGTCACTCGCAGCGCGGGTCACCGACCAGAGGCGAAACTCATCCAGCGCCAGCCCGGCAGACCCGATGGTGCCGGAGGTTAGCGTCCCGCTGGCGGCGGTGGCCGCCGGCAACTCGCCAGTCGCCACCCCGTTCAGATACAGCACTCTTCGCGCGGAATCCCCCGTGATCGCCACATGCGCCCACTGGTTCAACGGCACCGCCACGCCGGGCGTTCCGGCGGGCCTGGCCCGCGAGCCGCCCGCGATGGCAAACCCGGTCAGGTTGGCATTGTCCTGCGAGTTGTTGGCCACAAAGTTCACATAGTTGTTGGCATATCCACCGTTGGCTTTGGTGAACGTGTAGATCGGGGTGGCCGCATTGTTCGCGTAAACCTCGATCTTCGTGCTGCCGACGCCATCGAACGGATTGCCGTCCGTGGGGTCGCTGCAGACGATGTCAATGTGTCCGTTGGTCCGGGCGGTGGCAGTCCAAATGCCGGGGCTGGGGTTGCCTTGGGACACGCTTCCGTCAAAGGCCTGCACCGCGCCGTTCTCGCGGAAAAGGATGCCGAAGTGTTCCACTCCGCTGCTGACGCTCGAACTCTTGTTGGCCGACGACAAGCCCAAGTTAACCGCCACCCATTGGCTTGCGTCACTCGGGTCGCTCTCAAAGTCAAAGCTGATGACCATGCCGCTCTTGGACAAGGTGCCGTTGTAGTTCCGGTCCACCACTCGGGACGTGCCGTTGGGCAGCGAGATCTTCGTGATGCTGTTGGTCAGCGCCACCGGCCCGTCGCCTTGCGCGGTCAGATTCAGGGAGATGGGCTGGCCGGCCGCATCGAGGGCAAACAACTGCGCGAAGTTCGTGCGCAGATAGACCCATGACTCCACGGTGAAGGACTGGTGGTTAAAGGAAAGCCCGGCCGGCACCGGTGCACCGCCACTGGACAGATTCAGGAACGCGCCGCGTCCAGGGAGCGGGCCCGGCACGCTCAAGTCCAACCCGCCCGCCACCGCACTCGACGGCTCGATTCGGGAGTCCAGCACGGAGAACACCCGCTCGAACGCCACGGTCGTGCCGGAGCTGAAGCGCAACAACGTGCGATGCGTGGGCTGGCTGGCATCCAGGAAGGTGTAGAAACGGGCACTCTCATCCAGCGTGGCGCGCGGGTAGTCCAGTGGATCCTGATACTGGACCGCGGGCGAGTTGTTCACCGGGAGCTGGACGGCGGTCAGCGCCGCATTGGTGGCCGTCGCCACGAGGGGGCGCAGGTAGTGGCTGTATTTGGCCGGATCGTCCGGCCAAACCTGCTGATAACGGTTAAACACCAACGGCCAGCGCAGCCCCACGATGCCCGCCTCCAGCCAGTGCACGAGCACGTCATTGGGGTTCTTGGTCTCCGCCGCCGCGTAGTATTCCGTCCGGCCACTGGTGCCGGAGGAATCCGTATAGAGAAGGGTGGTATTCAGGGTTGCCTGCACCGGGGACGGCACCAAGTCCGCATCCGGTTGCCCGTTGGCGTAAGCCGCGATCTTCTCCCCCAGTTCGGCAGTCACCGCCTGGGCGACTGGCTGCTGGAACACATCCACGATCTCGTAGCCGAGAAACTCCCGTCCGCCGCTTGGGGTGGTGTCGCCCAGCAATTCCATGAACACCCGGCCCTGGGCGTTGTAGGCGAGGATGAGGCCCTGGCTGGGATCATACCAGACGGTGCGCAACTCCTGAAGCGTGGCGTTGGTGCTGCCCGCGCCCGCGCTGGAGTAGCCGTCATTGAACTCGCTGGCGACGGTCTGGGGCAGGGCCGGATTATAGGCAAAGTAAACCGCTCCCACGCTGCCGGCGGGCACGGAGACGGACTTGCCCGTTCCGGCGAAGGATTTCTCGGTCCAATACAGCTTGCGGGACGGCTTCACGGGCGCGCCGGACACAACGTAGGTCAGGTTGGTGAGCGCATAGTCCAACCCGCCGATGGTCACCTTGTTCGTGCTCGTGGTGCCGGACTCAAACTTGCGCCAAGTGATCTGGATGGGCCCGGGCACCGTGGCAAACACCTGCCGGGCATTGGGGCTGTAGTAGTAGCCAGCATCGGTCAACGTGGCGTTGGTGTAGGGCTTCGGCTCCCAGTATTGCGCGGGGGTCACATTCGTCAGCAGCACCCCGTTCTCATCGGTGCTGGGTGGCGTGATGACCGAACCGAAGTAGAAGGACACCACTTGGGAGAACGTCGCGGCCCCTGCTTGGGACGAGCGCAGCACCATCGTCACTTGGCCTCCGCTTCCCGTCCCGCGCGGCAGGTCCAGATTGCCGGCAGCGGCGTTCTGCTCGAAGTTTTTGCCGCTCTGTAACGTGGCGTTGGCCTTGGGAATGACCACCGCGCCGTAGGTGATGATGCCTTGAAACTGATTCGAAGTGCCGCCGGACGGAGCGCGACCATCGGTCGAAGGCGGCGTGGTGCTCGTGGCCTTGCCCGGCACGCCGCGGAACGAGGTGAGATTCACGCCGCGCTGGTAGTTCGTCGCGTAGAGCACGGCGTTTTGGTCAACCTGCACGACCTCCGCCATGGCCGACTGGACCAAGGCCGCGATCAGGCTCCACCCCAAGGCGAGGGTCGAAGGGAGGAATAGTTGCTTCATAGGATCAGGCCATCCGCATCGGTTGGGCAATGGTGGTCCGGGCGGCTCAGTTGCTCTTGTATTTCTTCACCACGCAGTAAGAGGGATTACGATAGGGAAACTCAATATCATCACTCCCCGACCCGCCTCCGACACCGATTTTCACTCGCACCACCCAAGTGCCAGCTGCGAGTTTGAAGTCTTGACCGGCAAACATTTGTCCCTGTCCATTTCCTCGGGTTCCCCTGCTCGCCGGGGAGTCATCAGTCAACACATCATTCACGGTCCAGACGAGACCGCCTTCATCATCTGTGCTCCATCGAGCGTTACAATT
>Ga0255188_1000761_pt1 | contig 10145 bp, 7 predicted proteins | sample Miss_Cont_RepB_8_FD_188427 | JGI IMG/M metagenome (GOLD analysis project Ga0255188, IMG submission 188427) | Freshwater microbial communities from Mississippi River, Louisiana, United States - Miss_Cont_RepB_8h | ecosystem: Environmental > Aquatic > Freshwater > River | place: USA: Louisiana... | reverse complement strand
GTGTTTGACCCGAATATCACTTGGCAGGTTGCGCCAGATGAGCTCGCGAGCAAGAGCCGCAACACGCCGTTTGTCGGCATGACGTTGCGCGGGCGGGTGCGCCACACGATCTTCGGGGGAGACTTCACGGTGCTCGACGGAGAAGCGCAGCGATGAGCGAGACAATGCGACCCGCCTTGCTCGTACTCGCCGACGGCAGTGTGTTTGAGGGTGAAGCAATTGGCGCCGATTTGCCGGTGGCGTCTGGCGAAGTGGTGTTTCACACGGGTCTGAGCGGCTATCAAGAGGTGCTCACCGACCCGAGTTATGCCGGTCAGGTCATCACATTCACCACGCCGCACATCGGCAACTACGGGGTGACGCAGCATGACAACGAGGCAGCCAAGGTGCATGCTCGCGGCGTGATCATGCGCGAGATGGCGCGTCGTCGTAGCAATTGGCGCAGCCAAGAGCCACTCGAGGTCTTCTTGCGGGCCCGCAACGTGTCGGGGATCGCCGGCATCGACACCCGTCGGCTCACCCGAATCTTGCGCGACAGCGGCGCGATGCTCGGTGCGTTCGGTTCAGCCGATGAGGCAACCCTGCGCGCCGCACTCACCAAAGAGAAAGGCACCGCGGGGCGAAACCTCGTTGCGCAGGTGTCGACCCTCGCGCCGTACGACGTAGCAAACACTGCTGTTAAAGGCGTGAAGCCATTTCAAGTGGTGGCCTATGACTACGGCATCAAGGCAACCATCTTGCGATGCCTGAGCGAGATCGCCGACGTGCACGTGGTGCCGGCAAAAACACCTGCTGCCGACGTGCTGGCACGTAAACCCGACGGCGTGTTTCTCTCGAACGGGCCGGGGGACCCCGAGATGGTGCTCGGCGCTCCTGAGAACATTCGTGCCATCGTGGCGGCGGGAGTGCCACTATTTGGCATCTGTCTCGGCCATCAACTCCTGAGCTTGGCGTTGGGCGGCAAGACGTTCAAGTTGCCGTTCGGACACCACGGCGCGAACCATCCGGTGCGCGAGATTGCAACCGGACGCGTCGAGATCACGAGCCAGAACCACAACTTCTGCGTCGACGCAGACTCACTCGGTGGCGCTGTGCGGGTAACGCACATCAATCTCAATGACCAAACCAACGAGGGAATGGTCGTCAACGATGCCCGCGCTTTCAGTGTGCAGTATCACCCCGAGGCAGGGCCTGGTCCACACGACTCGCGGTATCTCTTCGCTCGATTTGCCGAACTCATGCAAGGTGCGAGGTAGTCATGCCTCGGCGCAACGATTTGCACAGCATCTTGGTGATTGGTTCAGGGCCAATCGTCATCGGACAAGCGTGTGAGTTTGACTACTCGGGAACGCAGGCCTGTCGAGTGCTGCGGGCTGAGGGCTATCGGGTGATTCTGGCGAACTCGAACCCGGCCACAATTATGACTGACCCCGACTTCGCTGACCGCACGTACATCGAGCCGCTCACGGTTGAGGTGCTCGCAGCAATCATCGAACGCGAGCGCCCTGACGCGGTCTTGCCGACGCTCGGTGGCCAAACTGCCCTCAACCTGGCGATGGCGTTGCACGGGCGCGGACTCGTCGGCGTGCCAGGAACTCCCGAGCTCATCGGTGCCAACGCTGAAGCCATCGCAACCGCCGAAGACCGTGAGAAATTCAAAGAAGCAATGATCGAGATCGGCCTGAAAGTGCCCAAGAGCGGCATTGCCCACTCGATGAAAGAGGCAGAGGCAGTACTGAAGAAGGTGAATCTGCCCGTCATTATTCGCCCGGCCTACATCCTCGGTGGGCGCGGCACAGGTATCGCCACGACGATGAAGGAATTCAAGCAGGTGGTTTCGGCGGGTCTTGCGGCGAGTCCGATCAATGAGGTGTTGATCGAGACGTCAATCAAAGGTTGGAAAGAATACGAACTCGAGGTCATGCGCGACCGCGCCGACAACTGCGTCATCATCTGCTCGATCGAAAACGTCGATGCCATGGGTGTACACACCGGCGACTCGATCACGGTCGCGCCCGCGATGACGCTCTCTGACGTCGAATACCAAGAGATGCGAAACGCCGCGTTGGCTTGCATTCGTCGCGTGGGCGTTGAGACCGGTGGGTCGAATGTGCAGTTCGCGGTGAACCCGCGCACGGGTGAGCAGGTGGTCATTGAGATGAACCCCCGCGTCTCGCGTTCGTCGGCGTTGGCATCGAAGGCGACTGGGTTTCCCATCGCCAAAATTGCCGCCAAGCTCGCCGTCGGCTACACCCTTGACGAGATAGCTAACGACATCACCAAGAAGACCCCCGCGAGTTTCGAGCCAACCATCGACTATGTCGTCACCAAGGTGCCGCGGTGGGCTTTCGAAAAGTTCGAAGGTGTAAGTAACTCATTGGGCACGCAGATGCGCAGTGTCGGTGAGGCGATGGCCATCGGGCGCACGTTTCCCGAAAGTCTGCAAAAGGCCCTGCGCTCATTGGAAATCGGTCGGGCGGGTCTCAACTGTGATGCGGCGGAAAAGAACTTCGACGCACTTGACGACCTTGCGCTCTATGTCGCCATTGAAACCGCGACGCCTGACCGCATCTTCCAGGTCGGCGAATGCATACGCCGTGGCTTCAGCCTCGAGAAGTTGCACGACGCGACGGGTTATGACCTGTGGTTTCTCGATCAGATGAAGCTCATTTACGACGAGCGCGCAACCCTCGCGACACAGTCGCCGGCGACCCTTGATCGTCGGTCGTGGCGGCGCGCCAAGCGGCTCGGCTTCTCTGACACTCAATTGGCCTGGCTGTGGGGCAGTGATGAAGTCGAGATTCGACGCTGGCGAGAGGCGGCTGGTGTGATTCCCACCTACAAGTCGGTTGACACGTGCAGTGCGGAGTTCGCGGCTGAGACTCCGTACTTCTATTCCACCTATGAAGACGAGAGCGAGGTGAGACCCTCGACGAAAGAGCGGGTCATCATTCTCGGTAGCGGCCCGAATCGCATCGGCCAGGGCATCGAGTTCGACTACTGCTGTGTGCATGCGAGTTTCGCGCTGCGGGCCGCCGGATACGAAACGGTCATGCTCAACTGCAACCCCGAGACGGTGTCAACCGATTACGACACCTCTGATCGTCTCTACTTTGAGCCACTTACCACCGAAGACGTGTTGAACGTGATTGCCGCCGAGACCAAAGCGGCAGGCCGCTCACCGAAGGTGATCGTGTCGTTGGGCGGTCAGACCCCACTCAAGCTCGCGGGCAGCTTGCCGAGTGAACTCGTGGCGGGCACGTCGCCAGCATCGATCGACATCGCTGAAGACCGCGAACGCTGGAACGAACTTTGCACTCGTCTCGGCATCGCTCAGCCGCCGGGCGCCACCGCAACCGACTTGCAGAGCGCACGTGCCGTGACCGCACGTGTTGGTTATCCGGTGCTCGTGCGCCCGAGCTACGTGCTCGGCGGGCGAGCGATGCGCATCGTGCACGACGACGAGCAACTCGCAGCGGCGATGGCCGAGATGGAACGCTTCGGTTCGCTCGGTCGCGAAGGCGGGCTTTCATCGTCACGACCCGTACTCATCGACCGATTCCTGCAAGACGCCACTGAAGTCGATGTTGACGCCGTGCGCGATGCGAGTGGCGAGGTCTTGATTGGCGGTGTGATGGAGCACGTTGAGGAAGCCGGAATTCACTCTGGCGATTCGGCCTGTGCGTTGCCTGCCCAGAATCTTTCGGTAGCCGCGCTCGCCGCCATCGAAGCGAACGTGAAGAAGATTGCCGACGCCCTTGATGTGCGCGGACTCATCAATGTGCAGTTCGCCGTGGTCGACGACTCGGTGTTTGTCATTGAAGCCAACCCTCGCGCGAGCCGCACCGTGCCATTCGTCGCCAAGGCCACAGGTGTGCCGTTGGCAATGGTTGCCAGTCGCGTGATGCTCGGGGCGACACTCATGCAACTGCGAGATGAGGGTCTCTTGCGTGCTCCGGTGAGCGGACACGTGAGCGTGAAAGAAGCCGTGCTGCCGTTCTCGCGGTTTCCTGAAGTCGACACCACGCTCGGCCCAGAGATGCGCTCAACGGGCGAAGTGATGGGTATCGATGCCACCTTTGGTCGCGCCTTTGTCAAGGCTCAATCAGCGGCAGGCACCGAGTTGCCGGTGAGTGGTTTGGTCTTCCTTTCGCTGAACGACCGCGACAAAAGTGCAGCAGCCGAACTCGGTCAATCTTTGCGTGAAAGCGGCTGCAGCATCGTGGCGACGCAAGGTACGGCGGCGGCCCTTCGTGCAGCAGGCGTGGAAGTCGAACGAATCGTCGGCAAGGTGTCGCAGCGCGGCTCGAGCGACTCGCTAGGTGATGCAGTCGAGCTGATTGAGCGCCGCGAGATCGTGTTCGTCATCAATACTCCGCAAGACCGCGGCACGCATCGAGATGGTGAGGCGATTCGGAAGGCTGCCAACGTCAATGGCGTCGCGCTTGTAACGACGGTGCGGGCAGCTCGAGCGGCTGTGCAGGGCATGCGTGAGCGAGTCGCGTCGCCGCTCGGCATTCGCTCGTTGCAGGAGTACCACGGGAACGCAGTGTGAACGTGACTGGTGGCGTGGCGGCACCCACTGAAGCCTTTCCCGCCGTGCGTGTTGGCTCGGTGCACTTGCGCAATCCGGTGATGACGGCGTCGGGCACGGCGGGCTATTCCGACGAACTCTCGGCCTACGTTGACCTCTCATCACTCGGTGCAGTCGTCGTGAAGTCGCTCGCGCCATTCGCGTGGCAAGGTAATTCCGCACCTCGTGTGCACGCACTCGAGGCGGGCATGATCAACGCAGTCGGCTTACAGGGTGGCGGTGTTGCCGCTTGGATTTCTGATTCGCTACCGCGGCTCGTTGCCCGACGTGCGTCAGTCGTGGCCAGCGTGTGGGGTTTTCGCCCGAGTGACTATGCAGAGGCTGCGCGAATGTTGGCGCCAGTCGCCGATCAACTCGTGGCAGTCGAGGTCAATCTTTCGTGCCCGAATCTCGACCACGCGCGAGCGATGATCGCCCATGATGCGATGCTCTCTCATGAGGTCATCACTGCTGTTCGCGCTGAGCTGCCAGCCTCACTGCCGGTGTGGGCCAAGATGAGCCCGAACACCGACCGTCTCGTGACGATTGCCGAAACGGTGCTGGCGGCCGGAGCCGAAACCTTGGTGCTCGTCAACACGGTGCTCGGCATGGCAATCGACACCATGACTCGCCGACCGGTCTTGGGTAATGGTGGGGGCGGGGTAAGTGGTGCGGCGATTCACGCCGTTGCTGTGCGAAGCGTGTTTGATGTTCGCGTTGCTCTTCCACATGTTCCAATCGTCGGCGTGGGTGGAATCTCGCGCGCACACGACGCCATTGAGCTACTGATGGCGGGTGCGAATGCAGTGCAGGTCGGCACGGCAACGTTTGCCGACCCGCGTGCGGTGACCAAGGTCATGCGTGGCATGCAGAGGTGGGCGCAGCGACACGGCGTGCGTTCGTGGGAAGAAGTTAGCGGGGCCGCGCACTAGCGTCGTGTTATGGCAGTGTCGCCAGCAGTAGTCAGAAGTCGCCTCGAGACCTTGGCCCGAATCACTGCGCATCGCCAAGCCCTGCAGGCGGTAATAGATGACGTTGCAGCTGGGCGACTTTCGCTTGTCGAAGTGTTTCGTCGCGCCGCAGCCGCCGACCACGACGACGCCAGTCGCCAGGTGTATCTCGTGAAACTTGCCGAGGTGCTGCCAGCCATCGGCAAAGTGCGTGCTCGACGAGTGCTTGCCGACCATGGTCTCGGGGAGCGCACTCGCGTCGGCGATGTTCCCGTCGCCGTGCAGCAGCCAGTATGTGGGGCGCTGTCATGAAGTGCGAGGCACTCTCGTGAGCGGGCTCATCTTTGTGGTCTCCGGTCCTGGTGGTGTCGGCAAGAGCACGGTCGTTGAGCAGCTCGTACAGCGCGACCCACAGCTATGGCTCAGTCGGTCATGGACCACTCGCGAACGCCGACCCGGTGAGGCGGCCGACGCCTATTTCTTCGTTAGTCGTGCGGAGTTTGAAGCGCGTATCGATGCGGGCGGCTTCCTTGAGTGGACCAACTTTCTCGGCAACTACTACGGCACACCCATGCCCCAGCCGCCCGCGGGCAAAGACGTAGTGCTTGAAATAGAAGTCGATGGCGCAAGTCAGGTGAAGCAGCAGAATCCAACGGCGGTATTGATTTTCGTGTTGCCTCCATCGCGTGAAGAGCAGCGCGCCCGGCTCACCTCGCGTGGCGACGACGAGCGCAAAGTCGACCAGCGACTGCGCAAGGCCGAAGAAGAAGAGCCCGTTGGCGTCGCCCTTGCTGATCATGTGCTGGTCAACACCGACCTCGACCAGACGATTGCCGAGATGCTGCAGATCGTGCGCGATTCGCGACGTTCCGCTAGCATCTAAGAGCCTTTTCACCGCATCAGCGGGGTAGGGCAGCCAACCCCGAGCGACAAGACGCACCTAGGAGCCCCGTGACCAACGCCCCCGAATCCTCGATGATGACCCCGGCGATTGAAAAGCTGATGAGCCGCACCAAGTCGAAGTTTCTGCTCGTCACCCTCGCGGCGCGCCGGGCGCGGGAAATCACCCAGCAAGACGACAACATGCAAATTGGCAGTTACGTGAGCCGTCGCGTCGAGTCGGTGAGCACCAAGAATCTCTCGGTTGCCTTCGAAGAGATCAACGAAGACAAAGTGCGCCACGTGCCGAAGACTGTCGAAGAGATTCGTGCCGAAATTGCCGAGCTGCAGCGCCTTGAAGATGAGGCCAACGCCGAAGCGGCGGCCGCCGAAGAAACTCCCGCCGAGTAGTTCCCGCGCGGCCGGCGACGATGACGCGAAAGTACACCTTCACCTCGGAGAGCGTGACCGAGGGCCATCCCGACAAGATGGCCGACCAGATCAGCGACTCGGTGCTTGATGCGATTCTTGCTGAAGATCCGCACGGCCGAGTGGCGTGTGAGACGCTGCTCACCACGGGTCTCTGTGTTGTGGCTGGAGAAATTACGACGTCTGCGTACGTGGACATCCCGAAACTGGCGCGCGAGACAATCAAGAACATTGGTTATGACAATGCGGCATATGGGTTCGACGGCAACACTTGTGGCGTAATCATCAGCATCGATGAACAGTCGAGCGACATCGCAATGGGCGTCGACAAGAGCGAAGAGCTGCGCGGCGGTAAGAGCGGTGAAGACAAGTTGAACTCTCAAGGCGCCGGTGACCAGGGAATGATGTTCGGCTACGCGTGTGACGAAACGCCTGAACTCATGCCGCTGCCGATCTGGCTGGCTCATCGTCTTGCGGAACAGCTCACCGAGGTGCGCAAGTCGGGAGCGATTCCATACCTGCGACCTGACGGCAAGACGCAAGTCACCTTCGACTACGAAGACGGTGTGCCAGTGCGTTTGCGCACCGTGCTGATCAGCACGCAACATGCCGACGGCATCAACCGAGACACGGTGATTCGCCCAGATCTCATTGAGCAAGTGATTCGCCCGACGATTCCTGCCAAGTTCGCCAAAGACGACTACGCCGTCTACATCAACCCGACGGGAGAATTCGTAAAGGGCGGACCACACGCCGACACTGGTCTCACGGGCCGCAAGATCATCGTCGACACCTACGGCGGCATGGGTCGTCATGGCGGTGGCGCATTCAGTGGAAAAGATCCATCAAAGGTCGACCGATCAGCCGCCTACGCCGCGCGCTGGGTAGCTAAGCACGTGGTGGCTGCAGGAGCCGCTCGACGTTGCGAAGTGCAGGTGGCCTACGCCATCGGCATGGCGCAGCCCATCAGCATCTTGGTCGAGACCTTCGGCACCAACACCATCGACGAAACGAAGATTGAACAAGCAGTACGCGACACGTTTGACTTGCGCCCGGCAGCGATCGTTCGTGACCTTGACCTCAAGCGCCCGATCTATCGCAAGACCGCCGCCTACGGCCATTTCGGTCGAACCGCGCCCGAGTTCACGTGGGAGCAGGTGTCGCGTCTCGACGCGTTCCGCAAGGCCGCCAAGCTTTAGTTCGTCGCGTAGTAGCCGTTCTCTACGCTCGGTGATGTTGTGGTGACGGTGGCACGCGTCGTTGTCGACGTGACTGGTGTCGACAAGCCCTTCGACTATCTCGTTCCTGAAGTGCTTGCGCCGCGCATCGCGGTAGGCACTCGTGTGCGCGTGGCGTTGCATGGCCGCGAAGTTCCTGGCTGGGTGATGGCGTTGCTTGAGCCGCACGAGGCGGGGGTCGAACTCGATCGCCTGTTGCCGATTCGCAAAGTGTCGTCGGTGGGGCCGTCATCGGAAGTCGTGCAGTTGATCGAGTGGGCGAGCCATCGCTGGGCGTCGCGACGTCGGCCGTTTTTCGTTTCTGCTTCACCGAGCACCAATGTCGCGAGCCTGCATGCGTCGCGATACTCGCCACAACGCGCAGTGCCGACCGCGCAAGGTGAGTTGTCAAGCACGAGGTCTGACCAGACCCCGTTGTTCGCCGATCTCTTCGCCCGAGGCGGCGGCGTCGTGCGCGTTGGTCCACTCGTGTCAGGGGTCGATGTTGTGCTTGCGGCTGCGGCGCTTGGACCGACGCTGGTGGTGGCGCCAACGGTGGTGCGCGCTCGACGTTTGGCTGCCGAGTTTCGCCGAGCAGGTCGCACCACTGCCGTGCTGCCAGACGACTGGGCGGCGGCAGCCTCTGGCGTCGACATCGCCATCGGTGCACGTTCGGCAGTGTGGGCGAGCGTGCCGAGGTTGACTGCACTCGTGGTGATCGACGAACATGATGACACCCTGCAAGAAGAACGAGCGCCAACCTGGCACGCGCGAGACATTGCAATCGAGCGCGCCCAGCGTGCACAGGTGCCCTGCCTCTTGGTCTCGCCAGTACCGACCGTGGCAGCACGTCAGTGGGCGGGTGATCGCATCGTCGCAACTGCCGATGCCACGGTGTGGCCGCCAATGCGAATCGTCGATCGCAATAGCGACGAGCGGTGGGCATCGTCACTAGTGACATCTGAGCTCATCACTCTCTTGCGCGACCACTCGAAACGTGTCGTGTGTGTGTTGAACGTCAAGGGTCGTGCACGCGCCGTTGCCTGTGATGCCTGTCGAACCGTCGCCCGTTGTGAAGCGTGCGGGGCCGCAGTTGCGCAGCTCGATCACGACACCTTTGCGTGCTCGCGCTGCGGGGTCCACCGACCGGTCGTCTGCCTCGCGTGTGGTTCACAGAAGATGCGCGCGATTCGCATCGGCATCACTCGGCTGCGCGATGAGCTCGAAGCAGCCGCAGGTCGTCAAGTGCAAGAAGTAAAACCCACCACGACACTTGACCCTGCTGCTGCAGTGTTCGTCGGAACCGAGGCCGTTTTGCATCGCATCGACCGCGCTGACGCAGTGGTGTTTCTCGACCTTGATGCCGAACTCCTCGCCCCTCGCTTTCGGGCCAGCGAGCAAACCCTCGACCTCTTGGTGCACGGTGCGCGGCTCGTTCCGAACGGTGAAGTGGTCGTCCAGACGACCGTGCCACACCACGAAGTGTTGGTCGCAGTCGCCAGCGGCGATCTCACTGCCCATCATGCGACTGAGACCGAGCGCCGCCGTCGCCTAGGGCTGCCTCCCTTTGCGGCACTCGCCGAAGTGAGCGGTGCGGGCACCAAGAGCATCACCGACCAACTGGCATCGTCGCTGCTGGTGCAGGTGTCAGCGGGCGAAGATCGAGTGCTGGTGCGGGCTGCGAACTGGGATGACCTCGGCGAAGCGCTGCGCTCCATCGACCGACCCAAAGAGCGCGTACGCATCGCTGTCGACCCGCCTCGCGCCTAGTCGGCGAAGCGTTCACTGTCGCCCTGCGGCGAATGTCAAGAGAAGTCGGTGCCGTCATCGGCTCGCGCCATACACCACTGGCGGGTACCACCGGTACTTGACAGATTCACCAATCCGAAGGATGCTCACGATGTCCATGACCGTCGACCAACCAACTCCACATGCTGCAGGTGCAGCCGACCAATCGCTCCCTGTTGGCGACTACGCCAAGCTCGACTTCACTGCGCCTGCGACGGTCGGCGTCGTGCTGTACGAAAGTCAGCGACTGTGTAACTTCCTGCAAGGAGAGGTTCACCGCAGCGAGAAGTCACTTCGTGCTGCGGTGAA
>Ga0255188_1000756_pt1 | contig 10210 bp, 9 predicted proteins | sample Miss_Cont_RepB_8_FD_188427 | JGI IMG/M metagenome (GOLD analysis project Ga0255188, IMG submission 188427) | Freshwater microbial communities from Mississippi River, Louisiana, United States - Miss_Cont_RepB_8h | ecosystem: Environmental > Aquatic > Freshwater > River | place: USA: Louisiana... | reverse complement strand
TTAGAGACCGCGCTACCGACCAAATTTGAAGAAACAATTTTAGAGGCCCTGGGCAGGCCTGCGCCGCGGCCGAAGGGGCTGGAGCATCTGGAATCGTTACCGCAGCGGGTGGAGAAAATCGGTGCCGATGTTGAGAACCTTAAACGCATCATCGCGCAGCATGCGCTGCGTTAAGCGCTGACAGTTCAGGGTCTGGCCAACACCATCAGGTCTGCGCAATGAAATCCCTTCACCAAGCCCTCGAATTGTTGCTCAGCTCAGTAACGCCCGTACGAGAGACAGAGTCCCTGCTGGTCGCGGATTGCGCAGGCCGGGTGTTGGCCACCGACATCACTTCGCCCATTGATGTGCCCGCCTATGACAACAGCCAGATGGATGGCTATGCCGGTGTTGCGGTGGAAATGAATAATGCGCTGGGCCCTTTGCCGGTCTCGCAGCGGATTGCGGCTGGCCATCCGGGAGGCCCACTGGCACCCGGCACAGTAGCCCGAATTTTTACCGGCGCAGCCATTCCATCGGGTGCAAATGCGGTGGTGATGCAGGAGCAGACCGCGTCTGAGGGTACGCAAAGTATTCGGCTGCTGCAGCCAGTGGTGCCCGGTCAGAACATTCGTCCGAGGGCCGGTGACCTTCATCGTGGCCAAGTCATTCTGGAGAAGGGCCGACGTTTATCGGCGGCGGATATTGGTCTGTGTGCATCGGTCGGTCTGGCCCAAGTCTCAGTGATGCGCAGGCTGCGAGTAGCGGTATTTTCATCGGGTGATGAGCTGCGGCAGCCCGGCGAGCCTCTTTCCTTTGGCCAAATTTACGATAGCAACCGCAGGATGATTCTGGCTCTCGTGCAGGGGGCCGGCTGCACGCCAATCGATATGGGCTGCCTGCCCGATGAGCCGGCGATTACGCGTGATCGTTTGCAGCAGGCTGCAAGCCAGTGCGATGCTTTATTAACCTGTGGCGGTGTTTCGGTGGGCGAGGAGGACCACATTAAGTCGGCAATCTCGGCGCTGGGAACGCTTGATCTCTGGAAAGTCGCCATTAAGCCTGGCAAACCATTTGCATTTGGTCGAGTGGGTGAGGCGGTTTTTATGGGTATGCCCGGCAATCCTGTCGCGGCATGGGTCACCTTTTGCTTACTGATTCGACCGGCCTTACTGACGTTGGCGGGGGCGCGGGTGAGCCCGCCGATCGGATCAAGGCGGCCAGCGGCTTTTGATTGGCTCCAGCCCGATAGTCGCCTGGAGTATCTGCGGGGCTGGCTGGATACGCAGGGTGCTGTGCACATCCACGCACGGCAGAATTCATCGGTTCTGTCATCGGTGACCGAGTCCGCGGGCTTGGTGGAAATACCGGCTTCAACCCCGGTGCGGATGGGTGAAAGCGTTCGGTTTATTCCCTACACTGAGCTCTTCGATTAAACCGATTACTTTTTCTGGGATTGCGTGACCATGAGGATTCGCCTTCGGCTTTTTGCATCGCTGCGGGAGCAGACTGGCGTGGAAGACGAGTGGATTGATCTGCCAGAGCAGACCCAATCGCTTGCAGATCTGCGCGGCCATCTTCAGTTGCGGGGTCCGGCCTGGGCAGAGGCCTTAGATCAAAAGCGTGCTGTGCGGGGCGCGATTAATCAGCGTATGGCAGCCGAGAACGACAGAATCTCTGAGGGTGATGAGATTGCTTTTTTTCCTCCTGTCACAGGGGGCTAGGGCGTTATGACTGCTGTGTCTGATTGCCGTATCAGCGTTCAAATTCAACAAGAGGCCTTTGATGTTGGCCTGCAGACGCGGCTGTTACGATCCGGCGCGGATGGGCAGCCGGATCGCCGTGTGGGCGCTGTTGCAAGTTTTATCGGCACGGTGCGCGATTTAAACGAGGGTGATTCGGTGAAAGTGCTCAATCTCGAGCACTACCCCGGTATGACGGAATCAGCGATTATCGAAATCATCGATAACGCTCGGCAGCGCTGGCCGCTTTATGCGGTTTCGGTGATTCATCGTATTGGACCCCTTCGGCCCGCCGATGAAATCGTCTGGGTGGGTGCAGCCAGCGCCCATCGGGAGGCGGCACTTGCAGCCTGCGCCTTTGTGATGGATTTTTTAAAGTCCCGGGCGCCTTTCTGGAAAAAAGAAGAGCTGGATGCGGGAAGTCGCTGGGTCTCAGCCCGAGACGCCGATGAGGAAGCACTCAAGCGCTGGTAATGATCAGTGGATCTTGAGCTGCGGCTAAGCGGAAGTTTTAATGAAGTTGATCTGCTCCAGTGGAACGGGCTTCTTGCGGCCCAGCCCCAGCCGACGCCGTTTTTACGCTGGGAGTTTCTCAGCGCGCTCGAGCATACCGAGTGTACAAATGCGAAGAGCGGCTGGCAGCCGCTGCCTTTAACTGCCCTGGATTCCGAAGGCCGCATCGTGGCTGCGGCACCGGCCTATTTGAAAGGCCACTCTTATGGTGAATATGTTTTTGATTGGGCATGGGCCGATGCCTACAGCCGAGCAGGACTGAACTACTACCCTAAGCTTTTGGTGGCCAGTCCGTTTTCGCCAATTGTAGGATCGCGTTTGCTGGCCGCCCCGGGCCAGCCAAAACTGCGGCGGCAGCTGCTGGCTGCAATCCGCAGCCATGCGCAATCGATGGGCCTGTCGTCTGCACATGTGCTCTTTGCATCGGCCGAAGATCTTCAGGCGCTACAGGAAGAGGGCTGGCTGATTCGTGAAGGCGTGCAGTTTCATTGGCATAACCCGGGCTACACCAGTTTTGACGATTACTTGGCCGCGTTGGCACAGCCGAAGCGAAAAAAGATTCGGGCTGAGCGTCGTAAAGTGCAGCAGCAGGGTGTTCAGACGCGCATGATCGAGGGGGCCGATCTGGCAGTAGAGGAGCTCGCGTTTTTCTATCGCTGCTACGACCAGACGTATCGCGAGCATCATTCGACCCCCTACCTTTCAATGACATTTTTTGAGCACCTCTTGGACGTGCTCCCCGAGTCTGTGGTGCTGTGTATTGCCGAGCGCAATGATCGGCCAATTGCCGCATCATTTTTTATTCGTGATGCGGGGGTGCTTTATGGCCGCTACTGGGGGGCGATCGAGCGGGTGGATTGTTTGCATTTCGAGGTGGCCTATTACGCACCGATTCAGTGGGCCATCGCACAGGGCATTCAGCGGTTTGAGGGCGGCGCGCAAGGCGAACATAAACTTGCCCGCGGTTTTACTCCGGTCAGGACGTTTTCAGGCCATTGGCTCAGTGAACCGGCCTTCGGTGACGCGGTCGCGAGATTTCTGCAGCGTGAGTCGCGTGGGGTTGAGGCCTATGTGGATGAGCTAGAGGCCCGCAGCCCTTTTAAGGCCCTCTGATGCTCTTTTAGCTGGGCCCTGGCCATCTTGAATTCCGCAGCCAGCGCCCCCAACTCCTAGTCAGACGTGGCAACGGCCACACCAGAATTGGATGAAATCTGACCATGAGAACAGACAAACTGACGACCGCCTTTCAGCAGGCGTTAGCGGATGCCCAGAGCCTTGCTGTGGGCTATGACAGTCCGACGCTTGAGCCCTTACATGTTCTGGCTGCCTTATTGGGCCAGGAGGAGGCGGCGACGCGATCGTTACTGGCCCGTGCTGGCGCCAACCTGCAAAAACTCAGCCAGTCGGTGAACGCGGCCCTTGAGGGACTTCCCAAGGTCTCCAAGCCCGAGGGCCAGGTGACCGTTGGGTCAGAGCTTGTAAAGCTTTTCAATTTGACGGATCGCGAGGCGCAAAGCCGGGGCGATCAGTTCATTGCCAGCGAGTTGTTTTTGTTGCCGCTTGCAGATGACAAGGGCATTGCAGGCAGGCTGCTGCGGGACAGCGGACTGACTAGAAAAAATCTCGAGCTCGCGATCCAGGCAGTTCGTGGCGGCCAGTCGGTGGATTCGGCGGAAGCGGAAAGCCAGCGGGAGTCTTTAAAAAAATACTGTGTTGATCTTACAGAGCGGGCGGCGCGAGGAAAGTTGGATCCAGTGATTGGTCGGGATGATGAAATTCGCCGCTGCATACAGATTCTGCAGCGTCGTACCAAAAACAATCCTGTGCTGATTGGTGAGCCGGGCGTGGGCAAGACGGCGATCGTGGAGGGCCTTGCCCAGCGCATTGTCAATGGCGAAGTGCCCGAGGGCTTAAAGGGCAAAGCAGTTTTGACCCTGGATATGGCGGCCCTGTTAGCAGGCGCGAAGTATCGCGGTGAGTTTGAAGAGCGGCTAAAAGCTGTACTTAAAGATATTGCCCAGATGGCCGAGCAGCACTCCAGTGGCCACCCGATTGTGTTCATTGATGAGATTCACACCATGGTCGGGGCGGGTAAGGCCGAGGGCGCCATGGATGCTGGCAATATGCTCAAACCCGCATTATCCCGTGGCGAGCTGCATTGTATTGGTGCCACCACGCTTGATGAGTATCGTAAGTACATCGAGAAAGATGCTGCGCTTGAGCGGCGGTTCCAAAAGGTGCTGGTGGATGAGCCGAGCGTGGAGGCCACGATTGCGATCCTGCGGGGCCTGCAAGAGCGCTATGAACTTCATCACGGCGTCGACATTACGGACCCCGCGATTGTGGCGGCCGCAGAGCTGTCGCATCGTTACATCACGGATCGCTTTTTGCCGGATAAGGCAATTGACTTGATTGATGAGGCAGCCTCTCGCATCAAGATGGAAATTGATTCCAAGCCGGAGTCGATGGATAAGCTGGATCGGCGCCTGATTCAGCTGAAGATTGAGCGCGAGGCTGTTCGTAAAGAAAAAGATGAGGCCTCAAAAAGACGTTTCGATCTTATCGAGCAGGAGATCGCACGCCTAGAGCGCGAGCTCGCGGATCTGGAGGAAGTCTGGAAGGCTGAAAAGGCTGCCGTTCAGGGCGCCCAGTCGATCAAAGAAGAGATTGATCAGATTCGCCACGAGATTGAAGCGTTTACACGCAAAGGCGACTGGCAGAAGGTTTCTGAATTGCAGTACGGAAAACTGCCCGAGCTTGAGGCAAGGCTTAAGGCCGCTGATGCCAGGGCTGCGGGGCAGGCGGTGCGGCCACGATTGCTGCGGACACAGGTTGGCGCTGAAGAGATCGCAGAGGTCGTTTCGCGTGCTACCGGCATCCCCGTATCAAAAATGATGACGGGAGAGCGCGAGAAATTGATCGCCATGGAAGGCCATCTGCATCAACGCGTAGTCGGCCAAGAGGAGGCGGTGTCGTTGGTGGCCGATGCCATTCGACGCTCCCGGGCGGGGCTGTCGGACCCCAATCGGCCTTATGGATCGTTTCTGTTTCTTGGCCCCACTGGCGTCGGTAAGACTGAGCTCTGCAAGGCGCTGGCACAGTTTCTTTTTGATTCCGAAGAGCAGATGGTTCGTATTGATATGAGTGAGTTCATGGAGAAGCACTCGGTCTCGCGTTTAATTGGGGCGCCACCGGGCTATGTGGGCTACGAAGAGGGCGGCACGCTAACTGAGGCAGTCCGCCGCAAGCCTTACAGCGTGATTCTTCTTGATGAAGTGGAGAAGGCCCACCCGGATGTCTTCAATGTGTTACTGCAGGTTCTGGATGACGGCCGGCTCACAGACGGTCAGGGCCGGACAGTTGATTTTCGCAATACCGTTGTTGTGATGACTTCGAATCTTGGCTCCCCTGAAATTCAGCGCATGGCCGGTGCGCCGGCAGCGGAGATCAAAGAGGCCGTAATGGGCGAGGTCAAGGTCCACTTTCGGCCCGAATTCATCAACCGTATTGATGAGATTGTGGTCTTTCACGCACTTGACGCGCGGCATATCCGGGATATCGCAAAAATTCAGCTGCGCTATCTCGAGGGCCGGGTGGCTGAGCGTGAGATGCGACTGGAGGTCTCGGATGCCGCACTCGATGAAATTGCAAAGGTGGGATTTGATCCGTTGTTTGGTGCGCGGCCGCTGAAGCGTGCGATCCAGCAGCGGCTTGAAAATCCGATTGCGCGGCTAATCCTCGAGGGTAAATTTGGCCCCAAGGATGTGATCCCAGTCGACTACAAAAACGGCGAACTCTCGTTTGATCGGGTCGTGCACTGAGGCTTTTAAAGGATTCGATTTAAAGGAACGTGAACGAGTCGTGTGCCTGCCAGCCGATCATGCAGCGTTTGCGAGTCGCGATCAAAAATCGCCCATAGAAACCCCATCCCCAAGAGCACACTAGGAATCGCCAATAGTGCACGCATGGCGGCGGTGCGGATGCTCAGGTCATTTCCTGCTGTGGTGACCAATTTAAGCCCCAGTGTCTGCATCGGGAGTGTGCAGCGGCCATCGGCCCAGAGCCAGGCAAAGTAGAGCAGTAGCGCCCCCGCGATGATGAGTTGCAGGCCAATGCGTTTGATACTGGTCAGGCCGGGGTCTGCGCGGTCACTGAAATCAACAATGAAGGAGTACACAAAGACCAGAACCAGCAACGGCCCGACAAGTAAAAGGGCCTCATAGACCATCGCCATGAATCGCCTCCAGACGGAAGCTGATGCGGGGGTGTCCAAGCCTTACTGGGAGAGCGGCTTGGCGGGCCGAGGGGCAAGGGCGGAGCGCGCGGTTTCTGGGGGTGTTGCCGCAAGGCCCGCGGCATCAACGGGTGCACCCGCCTGAGCAACTTTTTGCTGCGCGAGTTCGATTAAGCGCTGCTTCTCCTGGGGGCTGAGCTTCTGGTATTCGTTCCACTTCATTACGCGGACATCTTCTGCGATCGCCTCGGTAACACCCCCGAACGCTGCACGGGCCTGCCGGCGATCTGAGGCGGGCAGTGAGGCCCACTCCAGCATGCGCTCCTGGGCAGTGACTTGCTGCTCTGGACTGAGCTGATGGAAGCGGTCGGCGATCTTGACCCATTTGCGGCGGCGGTGCTCTTCCATCTCGGGCCAATTGGGCTCCAACGGGGCGAGGGCCTCACGCTGCGAAGCGGTGAGTTTGTTCCAGGTCAGGCCCTGTGTGGATTGGCCGCGAAACAAGGCATTTGGGGTCCAAAATCGCCGAATCGCGGCGCCAGCCTGATGGCTGAGCGAGGCCACCGTGATACCTGAGGCGGACCCGCTCAGCGTTTCCTCTTGGAAGGCGAGAAAGCCAATATCCAGGTAGGCCTGCACCGGCAGGCGATCGAGCATGACGCGCTCATCGATTGCAGCGATTCGGCCGATGCTTTGTTCAACAGACTGCTCTTCGGCTAAGCCCAGGCCAATGACTACGGCCAGGATGCTGGCGGCAGCCGCACCCATACCCCAGATTTGGCGTGGCGCGAATCGGGGGCTGGAGGTCAGCGGGATGGCCCCATGAGTACGACGCGACTCGGCCCGGTGCACCGCCGCATGCCGGGCGCGCGCCAAGGCGTGGACGACCCTGGGCGAGAGGTCCTGATCGCCCTGTCGAAGTGCTTGCCGAATTCGATAAATCAATTGGCTCATGGTGATTAATCTTTCAACTCTGGCTTTAAAAACGCGACCGATTCGCCGAGGGCCTTGACCGCCCGAAAGCAGTGGGTTTTCACGCTACCCTCTGAGCAGCCCATGGCCTGGGCGGTCTGCGCAATGTCCAGTCCCTCCCAATAACGCAGCAAGAAGGCCTGCTGTTGACGAATTGGCAGGGCGGCAATCGCCGTTTCCAAGTGCTGCCGAAGCTTTTTTCGGGCCAGGCTCTGCTCGGGGCCGTCGGCCTGCTCATCCGGCATGAGGTCGGCCTCGTCGGGTTCAGACCCCGAATCGGAGTCCTCATCGCCCTTTGGCCGCAGGTCTCCAAAGAGCGAAACCCAGGCCCGACGGACCTTTTGGCGACGATGGTGATCCAGGATGGCATTTTGCAGGATCCGCTGAAACAGCATTGGCCACTCTTCTGGGTCCCGGCTCGCGTACTTCTCAGCGAGCCGCATCATGGCCTCCTGGACCAGATCCAGGGCGACATCTTCATTGCGAACGCCGAGCATTGCGATGCGAAACGCACGGCGTTCCACCGCTGCGAGAAAGCCCTCCAGGGCCTTGGTGTCCATAATGGGTATGTTAAATTAGAGGGCTTGACCTTGCCGGTACCGGCTCCACAAGAGTCGGCAACGGCGATCCGTCAACTCAAAGCCCTTGCTCAAGGCCTGCATCGCCGACTCCAGATGGAGCGCGGGTGGTGCCGGCGGGTAAGGATCACTGGATCTTGATAGGACCTACAACCTATGGAAATTACCGGCGCAGAAATCGTCGTGCGCTGCCTGCATGAAGAGCAGGTGGACCACATCTTCGGATACCCCGGCGGGGCCGTCCTCTACATCTACGACGAAATTTATAAGCAAGACAAATTCAAGCACATCTTGGTGCGTCATGAGCAGGCGGCTGTCCATGCTGCAGACGCCTATGCGCGGGCTACCGAGAGTGTCGGCGTTGCCCTGGTGACCAGTGGACCCGGGGTCACGAATGCGGTCACCGGAATTGCCACTGCTTTTATGGATTCCATTCCCATGGTGATCCTCTCTGGCCAGGTGCCGACTCATGCGATTGGCCTGGATGCGTTTCAGGAGTGCGACACCGTCGGCATCACGCGGCCGTGTGTGAAACACAATTTTCTTGTTAAAGATGTAAAGGATCTGGCCATCACGATTAAGAAGGCCTTTCACCTTGCCCGCACGGGCCGGCCTGGGCCGGTGCTTGTGGATATTCCAAAGGACATTACGCGCAATCGTTGTAAGTTCGAGTACCCCAAAGAAGTCACCATGCGGTCCTATAACCCCGTGGTGAAGGGCCACTCTGGCCAGATTAAAAAAGCTGTTCAGTTAATTTTGTCGGCCGAGCGGCCGATGATCTACACCGGCGGCGGCATCATCTTGGGCAATGCTTCAGCCGCGCTGCGCGAGCTCGTGGATCTGCTGGGCTATCCCTGCACCAACACGCTGATGGGCTTAGGTGCTTATCCCGCCACGAACCCGAAGTTTCTCGGCATGCCGGGCATGCATGGTACTTATGAGTGCAATATGGCCATGCAGCACTGTGACGTGTTGGTGGGCATCGGCGCTCGATTTGATGATCGCGTGATCGGCAATCCCAAGCACTTTGCACAAAATCCACGCAAGATCATTCACGTGGATATTGATCCGTCTTCCATCTCGAAGCGGGTGAAGGTGGATGTGCCGATTGTGGGTGATGTGGGCGAGGTCATGCGCGAGATGATTGCGCAAATTAAAGAAGCGATTGCCGCAGGCCACGGCCCGGATCGCAAGGCCATTGCACCCTGGTGGGCCCAGATTGAAGAGTGGCGCAAGCGCGATTGCCTTCGCTACAAACAAAATGATGATGTCATCAAGCCGCAGTATGTGGTGGAAAAACTCTGGGAAGTCACCAAAGGCGAAGCCTTTGTGACCTCGGATGTTGGCCAGCATCAGATGTTCGCTGCGCAGTATTACAAGTTTGACTATCCGCGCCGCTGGATCAACTCCGGCGGTCTGGGCACGATGGGCGTGGGCCTTCCCTATGCGATGGGCGTTAAGCTGGCCCATCCGGAGGCGGAAGTGGCTTGCATCACAGGCGAGGGCTCGATACAAATGTGCATCCAAGAGCTCTCCACCTGTCAGCAATACCGTCTTCCGGTCAAGGTCGTGAACCTGAACAACCGCTATCTGGGTATGGTGCGGCAGTGGCAGGAGATTGAGTACGAGAGCCGATATGCTGAGTCATATATGGATTCACTGCCGGATTTTGTGAAACTTGCTGAGGCCTATGGCCATGTGGGCATGCAGATTCACAAGCCGGCAGATGTCGAGCCTGCTTTACGCGAGGCATTCAAGATGAAAGATCGTCTCGTGTTCATGGACTTCATCACCGATCAGGAAGAAAACGTCTGGCCAATGGTGCAGGCTGGAAAAGGGCTGACCGAGATGCTGCTCGGCTCCGAGGACCTCTAGGAGCCCACGATGAGACACATCATTTCAATTCTTCTGGAAAACGAGCCCGGCGCCCTATCTCGTGTGGTCGATCTATTTGCGGCCCGCGCTTACAACATTGAGACCCTCACGGTGGCACCCACCGAAGACCAGTCCCTCTCGCGCATGACCATCTCGACCATCGGATCAGATGACACCATTGAGCAGATCACTAAGCACTTAAATCGTCTCGTGGAGGTGGTCAAGGTCGTCGATCTGATCGAGAACCCCTACATCGAGCGCGAGCTGATGTTGATTAAAGTGCGGGCTGTAGGTAAAGAGCGCGAAGAAATGAAGCG
>Ga0255188_1000754_pt1 | contig 10238 bp, 9 predicted proteins | sample Miss_Cont_RepB_8_FD_188427 | JGI IMG/M metagenome (GOLD analysis project Ga0255188, IMG submission 188427) | Freshwater microbial communities from Mississippi River, Louisiana, United States - Miss_Cont_RepB_8h | ecosystem: Environmental > Aquatic > Freshwater > River | place: USA: Louisiana... | reverse complement strand
GTCCGTAGTAGATCTGAACGCTCGTCACGCGGTCGTAGTCGAACACCAGCGGCGTGCCGAGTTCCGTGAAGGTCCAGATGAACACGATCGTGCCGCCGGCGAACAAGCCCGGTCGGATCAGCGGCAGCGTGATCCGCGTGAAGCGCCGCAGCCCCGTGCAACCCAGGTTCTGCGCGGCCTCCTCCAGCGCGGGATCGATGTTGGCGAGGGCCGCCACCGCGTTGAGGTAGATGATCGGGTATAGTGAAAACGCCTCGACGACCGCGATGCCCCAGAACTGGCTTCGCGCGAGCCAGTCGATTGTCTCCGCGGCATTCAGCAGGCCCACGTGATGCAACAGGGCGTTCAGCGCGCCGTACTGCCCGAAGATCTGCTTGATGCCGATCGCGCCCACGAAGGGCGGAAGAATCATCGGGATCAGGATCACCGACCCGAGCAGCGCCTTCCCGGGGAAGAGGTAACGGTCGCTCACCACGGCCAGCGGCAGCGCGATCAGGATCGCCAGCGTCGTCGCCGCGGCGGCGAGCAGGAAGGAGTTCAGCAATCCCCCGAGGTAGAGCGGGTCCCGCAGCAAGGCGCCGAGGTAAGCCAGCGTCAGGTGCCCGTCGTCGTTCACAAACCCGCCGCGCAGGATCTGCAGCACCGGCCAAAGGAAGAACGCCGCGAAGAAGAGCGCCGTGACGACGAAGACGGTGCGCGCGAGGGCCTGCGACATGCCGGCGAGTGTGCGAAGGCCCGCTTCGTGCCCGCAAGTGGGATCTCGCGCCGGCGGTTCTCTTCGAGACTTTCGGCTCGCGGCGACCGAAGCGGGAGGGAAGAACCCTCGCGTGATCCCGCCACGTCTCCATCTCGCTCTGCTCGCCGGATTTGCCGCGCTCGCGACCCCGTTGCACGCCCAGTTCGCCGAGACGCCCATCACGGTCGAGCCGGGGCGCTTCTTGGCGAGGATCGAGGGGATCCGTCTCTCGTTCGATCAACCGGACGACGGACCGAAGGTTAGGGCGCTGGCGGTGGCGGCGACCCGCCTCACGGCTGGTCTGACGTCCCGGGTCGACTTGCAATTCGGCGCTGAGTTCTACGTTCGCCGCACCATCGAGCTAAAGGGGTTCAGTGACTCGCGTTCGGGAGTAGGCGACCTGTATTTTCGCACCAAGTGGAACTTCTGGCGCCACGCCTCGACCGGTGGTGCGGCTGCGGTGATCCCGTACGTCATCGTGCCCACCGCCAACTCGCTGGTCGGCAGCAAGGCGGTGCGCGGGGGCGTGATCGTGCCTTGGGAAATCAAGCCTTCCGAGAGCTTCACCGCCGGCGCGAATTTCGCCTGGGACCTGGTACGCAATGACGCCGACGACGGTTACGATTCCCAATTCGTCCTCAACGCGGTTGCCCGGCAGGAGATCACGACGTCCCTCGCGCTCTACACCGAAGCGGCCTGCTCCGCGACTTCGGCGGGGCTTTCCCTCTGGGAGGGCCGCGCGGGCGCCGGGGTGCTCCTGCAACTCACCCGGCACGTCCAGCTCGATTACGAGATCGTGCGCGGGCTCAACCGCCGCGCGACCGACTGGGAGCACGTGCTCCGCGTGAACTGGGGCTGGTAAGGGGAAGCCGGCTACTCAGCCGCGCGGTTCGACCAGGATCTTTCCGGCCGCGGCGACGCCGAGCGCGAGGGTGCCGCCGTCGGTGCGGTTGAGGGTGACAAGTCCGGAGATCAAGTTGCGCTCGCCTACGCTCAGTTCGGTGCCAGGCCGCAGCCCGCTGTCCTCGGCGAACCGGAGAAACTCCTCCGATTGTTCCGTCACGCGCACGATGCGCAGGCGCCGGCCGGTGGCGCACGTGGCGAGCGTGGCGTAGACTTGGGAGTCGATCTTACCGGCACGGCTGGGGATGGGGTCCCCGTGCGGATCCTGGCGCGGATGTCCGAGCAGCGCGTCCAAGCGGTCGAGCACCTCGTCGGAGACAGCGTGCTCCAGCTGCTCGGCCTCGGCGTGGACCTTCGACCAGTCCATCTTGAGCGTTTCGACGAGGAACGTCTCCACGAGCCGGTGCTTGCGCAGGACATTGAGGGCGATGCGGCGCCCGCGGGTCGTGAGGCGGACGCCGAGGCGCGGCTGGTGCTCCAGCAGGCCCTCGTCGGCGAGAGCCTTCACCATCGCTGTCGCGGTGCCCGGCACCACGGCGAGCGCGCCGGCGAGGTCCCCCATCGAGACAAGTTCGTCCGCGCCCTCCGAGAGGAGCAGCACGTGCTTCAGGTAGTTCTCGACGGCCACCGTCGCCATGGCGGGCGGTGTAGGCGGACCATCAGCCGAGACAACAAAAGAGTTATTTTGACTAATCAAAATAGCTGGGTTCACGTGGGGAATGAATTTGCTCGCGCTCCTCGCCGGTGCCGGCGCGGCGGCCGCCCTGCTCTGGTGGCCGCGCCACGGGCTGCTGGCGCGTTGGCGCGGGGCGCGTGACGCGTCGGCACGCGTCCGGCGCGAGGACGCCCTGAAGCACCTGCTGAAGTGCGAGGCCAACCGCGCGCCCGCCACGGCGCTCAGTCTCGGCGGCGCCCTCGGCCTGCGCGAGGCGGAGGCGGCGGCGCTCTTGCGCGACCTCGAGGTGCGCGGGCTGGTTTCGTTCGCTGAGGGCCGACTCGCCCTGCAGCCCGACGGCCGTGAGATCGCCCTGCATGTGGTTCGCGCGCACCGCCTGTGGGAGCGCCACCTCGCCGAGGAGACCGGCGTGGCCGAGGCCCGCTGGCACCGGCTGGCCGAGCGGCATGAGCACCGGCTGACGCCGGCCGAGACTGACGCCCTCGCGGCGCGGTTGGGGCACCCGCTGAGCGATCCGCACGGCGACGCCATTCCGGCGCCCGGGGGAGAGCTTTCGGCCGACGATGGCCAGCCGCTCAACGCCATCGGCACCGGCCAGCCTTTCCTGCTGGTCCACATCGAGGACGAACCGGAGGACGTCTACGCGGCCATCCTCCGACTCGGCCTGCGTCCTGGGATGCGCGGCTATGTGATGGGGCGCTCTTCCGCAGTGCTGCGGCTCTGGGTGGAGGGAAGGGAAGTGGAGATCCGGCCCAGCATGGCCCAGCAATTGTCGGCGCGGCCCCTCGACGCCGTCTCGCGAGCGGACCTGCGGGGTGAGCGCTCGCTGGCGGACCTGTCGCCGGGCACCCGGGGAGGAGTGATCGGCCTGAGCGCTTCGTGCCGGGGTGCGGAGCGGCGGCGGTTGCTCGATCTGGGATTTGTCCCGGGGTCGGTGGTCGAGGCGCGGTTCGCCAGTCCGGCCGGCGATCCGACCGCGTACGAGGTGAGGGGCGCGCTCGTTGCTTTGCGGCGCGACCAGGCGCGCCATGTCCGAATCGCGTCCGAGGGGGAGGCCGCCGCATGAACCAGGCTCCCACCACCCCGGCTCCGGCCGAAGCGTGCGCCTCGTGCGACGTATATCGCGCCGCGCAATTGAAGAAACTCGGGCTTGCCGCCGGCGACCACGACTTCGTCGTGGCCCTCGCCGGCAACCCCAACACCGGCAAGAGCACCGTGTTCAACGCCCTCACCGGCCTGCGGCAGCACACTGGAAACTGGCCCGGCAAGACCGTGGCGCGGGCCGAGGGCGGCTTCAGCTACCGCGATCGCCGCTACAAGCTCGTCGACCTGCCCGGCACCTATTCGCTGCTGTCAACGAGCGTCGACGAGGAGATCGCGCGCGACTTCCTGCTTTTCGGCCGTCCTGATGTGACCGTGGTGGTCGCCGACGCGACCCGGCTCGAGCGCAACCTGAACCTTGTGCTGCAGGTGCTGGAGATCACCGGTCGCGCCGTGCTGTGCTTGAACCTCATGGATGAGGCGGAGCGGCATGGCGTGAAGGTCGACGACCGCCAACTCGCGCGCGATCTGGGCGTCCCCGTGGTTCCCGCTTCGGCGCGCTTCGGGCGCGGATTGCCCGAATTGCTTGGCGCGATCGAGCAGGTGGCGCTGTCGCCGGTTTCCGGCCGGGTGCATCGTCTCAGCGAGGAGCCGCCGGCCATCCGCTCAGCGCTCGGTGAACTGACCGCGCGCCTCCGCGCCGCGTATCCCGACCTGCCGAACGCGCGTTGGATCGCGATGCGGCTTCTCGGCGGCGACGACCGCGTGGCGTCGGCGCTCCGCCGGGGCGAGCTGGCGGGTCTCGCCGACCGTGCGCGAGGCGCCCGCGAGGGGCTTTTCAACGAGGCGAAGGAGGCGGCCCGATGAGCACCCCGCCTGAGGTCGGCGCCGCGGACGTTTCCGCTGGTGCGGGCGAGGAGATTTTTCAGCTCTCACGTCGTTTGCGCGGGGGAATCGAGGGCGATGTGCACGAGCACTTGGTCGAGGCGCTGTACGCGGATGCCGGCCGGATCGCCTCCCGCGCGGTCTCGCGTCCGGGTCGCGAGCGTCGGGCGACGTTCGACGCCACGCTCGATCGCATCGTCACCAGCCGCGTGTGGGGCTTTCCGGTGATGCTCGGGTTGTTCGCGCTGATATTCTGGCTGACGATCAGCGGCGCGAACGTGCCCTCCGCGCTGCTGGCCGATCTCTTGGTGGGCCAGGGGTACCCGTGGCTGCGGGACCTTGCGGTCGCGGCGGGCCTGCCGGCCTGGCTGCGCGGGCTCACGATCGACGGCATGTACCTTGCGACCGCGTGGGTGGTGAGCGTGATGCTGCCGCCGATGGCGATCTTCTTCCCGTTGTTCACGCTGCTGGAGGACTTCGGCTACCTGCCGCGCGTCGCCTTCAATCTCGACCGTCTCTTCCAGCGCGCGGGCGCGCACGGCCGGCAGGCGATGAGCACGATGATGGGATTCGGCTGCAACGCGGCCGGGGTCGTCGCCACCCGCATCATCGACAGCCCGCGCGAGCGCCTCATCGCGATCCTCACCAACAATTTCGCTCTCTGTAACGGGCGCTGGCCCACGCAGATCCTGGTCGCGACCATCTTCATCGGGGGCCTCGTGCCAGCGCATTTCGCGGGCCTCGTCTCGGCCGCGGCGGTGACGGGTGTGGCGATGCTCGGGGTCGGCTTCACGTTCGCGACGGCGTGGCTGCTCTCGCGCACGATCCTCAAGGGGCAGGTCTCGACGTTCAGCCTCGAGCTTCCGCCGTACCGGCCGCCCCGTTTCTGGCGCACGCTCTACACCTCGCTTATCGACCGCACGCTCTTCGTGCTGTGGCGTGCCGTGGTGTTCGCGCTGCCCTCCGGCGCGCTGATCTGGCTGAGCGCCAACGTGGAAGTCGGCGGCCGCAGCCTGGCGGAGCACGCGATCACCGGGCTGGATCCGCTCGGGCTGGCGCTCGGCCTGAACGGCGTGATCCTGCTCGCCTACGTCATCGCGATTCCCGCCAACGAGATCATCATCCCGACGGTGCTGATGCTCACGGTGCTGTCCGCGAAGATGACCGGGGTCGGCGGCGAGGCCGGGGTGATCTTCGAGCTCGACTCGCCGGAGGAGATCAAACGCGTCCTTACGGCCGGGGGGTGGACGGTCCTGACGGGAGTGAACCTCATGCTCTTCAGCCTGCTGCACAACCCGTGCAGCACGACAATCTACACGATCTACAAGGAAACGAGGAGCGCCCGCTGGGCCGCGCTCGCCACACTTTTACCCTTGTTCATCGGCTTCGCGGTCACCGCGCTGGTGGGCTTCCTCTGGCGCGCGCTAGCTTGAACGATGATCGTCCAGCGCCTCTCCGTGACGCTGGAAGGAACGCGGGACAGGGCTTGGTCGGTTGGGAAAAGCGCCGTGGTTGAATTTCCAATGAAGAGGCGGCCCACGAGGCTCAGGGAATACGCGGGACTAGCGAACGCTCACCGCCGTCCGGACCGGTTTGTCCGCGGATTCCGCGCGCGGAGAAAGGATAGGTTCCCTCCTCGGCCTCCCCGGTCTTCTGTTCAATATCTGCTCGGTCGTGATGCAGCCCCGAATCGCTCCGCGTGGTTTCAACCGCGGATGTACAGGATTCACGCGGATGATTCGTGCGGTTTGATGTAGCCGCGGCTGCAGCTGCGTATCCTGGCGAATGAAGGAAGGGTTCCTTCGTTGGCTCCGTTTGCTCCTGTTGATGGGTTTGGAACAGGAGGTAACTGAGGCAACGGAGGCCTAACCGCCGATAGCTCGGATTCACAAGGATGGATCGGAAGCCATGAAGCGCCGCGAAATTGCTCCGCGCGGTGGAACCAGGAATGGACACGAATCTTCACGAATGACCTCGGCGGTGTAGCCGCGGCTGCAGCCGCGTAGCCGGTTGTTGGCGAATGGCGTTAATTTTCTTTCTCCGGCCTTCCCGGTCTCCAATTCAAAACCGGCCTGGTCGTCCCCTTTCTCCGAGCCCTTCGATCACGCCGGGCAAGTTGAACATTGCCAAGGCCGTGGGCGGCGCATGGATGGGGGCATGAAGCAAAGACGGCGTGCGGGCGCGGCGGGCGAACCTTGGGGGGTGGAGCGGGCGGCACTCGAGGTGGCCCGCGATGTGGCGAAAACCCCAGCCGGCGGCTGGCTTCGAAGGGTGCGCGAGTGGCGCGGCACCCGACAGAAGGATCTTGCGGCGCAGCTCGGCACGCAGCGCCAGGCGTGGGCGCAGCTGGAACTTTCGGAACAGCGCGACGCCATCTCTCTCTACTCATTGCGCAAGGCGGCGAAGGCGCTGGGTTGCGACGTGGTTTACTATCTCGTGCCGGCCAAGGGGGAGCCGGCGGCGGCCAATATTCCTTCATCCGAAGCCTCCGCTCCGGTGTCCACTTCCACGCCTTCCGTCCCGATTGCTCCGACGGCCAAGGAGGCCCCTTCGGGCGGTTGGTTCGACAGCGAGCTGCGGACCGAGTTGCTCTGACCTGCGAGAGACGTCAGCCGCGCCGGCTGAGCACGTCGCGTTCGTGACGCTGCACCTCGGCTAGCCAGCGTTCGCCGACGGGTACTTCCTCGGCCTCGCAGTAATAGTCCCAGACCGCGGCGAACGGCAGCGTCTTCGCCTCCTCGAGCAGGGCCAGCCTCGAGGTGCGATCTCCGGCCTTTTCGGCGGTGCGGAGACGCTCCACAGGTGCCAGCAGCGCCAGCAGCAGGGCGCGCTGCATGTTGCGGGTGCCGATCACCCACGCGGCGATGCGGTTGATGCTGGCGTCGAAGTAATCGAGGCCGATGCGCACGCGATCCGTGTACCCGCCCCAGACGATCTCCTGCGCGATCGACTGCAGGTCGTCGGTCAGGGTGACGACATGGTCGCTGTCCCAGCGCACCCCGCGGCTCACGTGCAGCGCGATCTGGGGCAGGAATTGCAGCACCGCGGATATCTTGTCGGCGATGCCCTCGGTGGGGTGGTAGTGCCCGGCATCCAGGGTGAGCATTTTCCCGCGGCTCACCGCGTAGCCGAGATAGAACTCATGGGAGCCGACGACGTAACTCTCGGATCCGATGCCGAACAGCTTGGGCTCCACGGCGTCCACGTTGAGCCGCGGATCGATGCGTTTCCGGAAGATCGCATCGAGCGATTCCGCGAGCCGCTCGCGCGGACCGCGGCGATCGGCCGGAGTGTCCTTCGCGCCGTCCGGAATCCAGAGGTTGGTGAGGCAGGTGAAGCCCGTCCCACGTCCCATCGCGGCGCCGATCTCGCGGCAGCGGATACCGTGCTGGATCCAAAAGCGCCGGATAGCCGGATCGGGGTGGGAGAGGGTGCAGCCGTCTTTCACCAGCGGGTGGGAAAAGTAGGTTTGATTAAAATCCAGCCCGATCCCAAGACCGCGCGCCCAGGCGATCCAGTTGGCGAACTGCTCCGGCCCGAGGTGGTCGCGGTCGACGCGGCGGCCGCCGGATTCGGCGTAGGAGGCGTGGAGGTTCAGCCGCTGCGTGCCGGGAATGAGCGAGCGAGCTTGTTCGAAATCGGCGCGGAGTTCTTCGGACGTGCGGGCCTTGCCGGGATAATTTCCCGTGACAGCGAGGCCGTCGCCCAATGCCGCCCCGGCCCCCTCGAAACCGCCGACGTCGTCGCCCTGCCAGCAATGCATCGAGACCGGGATGCGCGCGGCGGCGCGGAGCGCACGGTCGGTGTCGACACCCATTTCCGCGTAGCGTTCACGGGCGAGTCGGTAGGCTTGATCGAGGGAACGGCGATTCATGGCGAAGGGGTTGACGGGATGGAGCGTGGGTCCGGCACGGGTGGAGGCGCGCCTTTTCCTGATCGGCCAGTCCGAGCGTCGTCAGAAGCTACGAACCCGGCGCCGGTTCAACGGTGAAAACGGCGCCGCGATTCCGCAAAAGAAGGGATCCGCTCTCGTCCGCTTCGCGTGGCTTTCGGCTTGCCGGGTTTGGGGCGAAGAGGTGCCTTCACGGCCAACCGCCTCGTGAGCTTCCGATCGCTTCCCTTCGTCTTGGCCTCCCTGGCTGCGTGGCTGCTGGCCCATCATCATGCCGTGTTCGAGCTTACCGGCGTGATGGACGTGACGATGGATCCGGCCGCGGGCGCGGAGCACCAGCGGTGGCATGATCTCGAGGACCACCTGACCTTCCATAAGGACAGCGTATCCGCGAAGGCGTCGGCTCAGGAACAAGCGGGAGCCTTCATGGACGCGGGGATGATCTTTCCTTCGTTTCCGACGCTCCTTCCTGTGTTGATGGCAGCGGTTCCGATTGTTGGTGGCGAATGGTTCGTGCCCTCCCACGTGAGGGATCGGATCGTGCCGCCGCCCGGCGCGCCCTGAATTGCGACGGCGTTGCCGCTCCGGCTGGAGCGGAGGCCCCTCGTTTCGGCCGGTTTCTCCGCGCGGGATTCCCCGTGACGGTCCGCGCCTCCCGGGCCTCCGCGGAAGACCGCCCGCTTTCTGCCTGCCTCCGATATTTCCGTTTATCTCCCATGCTTTCCCTTAATCCGTTCCAACCTCATAGCCGCCGTGCCGTCGGTGCGTGGCTTTCGCGTGCCCGCGCGATCGGAGTGTTGCTGCCGCTGGCTTTGCCCTTGGTCGCGAGTGCCGGCGGCCCGCTTTCGCGCGATCCGGCGCTCACGTTCGGGATTCTGCTGCGTCAAAGTCTCACCCGCGCTCCTGAATATGTGGCGTTAGCCGCGCGGGATGACGAGGCGAGGGCGCACCTTGAAGCGGGACGGGCATGGCTCGCGGGCCGCCCGTCGCTGGAAGCCAGTTACCTTGATGACCGCGGTCGCTCCGGGGCGGGCGTATCGGAGTTGGAATACGGCGTGCAGTTGCCCCTGTGGCGCCCCGGAGAGCGGCGCGATGCCGCCGCCTTCGGGCGGGCCTTGACCGAACAGGCAGCCGCGGCGCGCGCCCATGTAGAGTTCACGGTGGCGGGACGGCTGCGCGAGGCCCTGGCGGTGTTGGAGGCGGCGGATCGGATGCTGGAAATCGAGCGGTTGGCGACGCGCGAAGCGGAGGAACTGGTTCGCGCCGTAGAGCGGCTCTTCGAGGCGGGCGAGACCTCGGCGCTGGATTTGACCCAGGCGCGTACGGGTCTGCTGGCGCAGCGCCGTATGGAACTGGAGGCGGTATCCCGGTTGGCCGCCGCCGAAGCGGGATTCACCAGTCTCACCGGACTTTCGGCGCGGCCTGCCTCCGGACATCGCGAGGTTGATCCGGCGGAGACGCTGATCACCCCCGCGCACCCCTGGTTGCGTTTGCTGAAGGCCGACGAGGCCTTCGCCGCTGAGGCGGTCAAACGCGTGCGGGCTGAGGCGAAGGGAAATCCCGCGCTGGGTCTCGGCGCTCGGCGGCAGCGGGGAGCTGCCGGCGAGGAATACAACGACAGTCTCGTCGTCGGCCTGAGCCTGCCGTTTGGCGGCCTCGCGAAAGTCGATGCGCAGGTGGGTTCCGCGCGTCGCCAACAGGCCGAGGCTGCGGCGGCGATCCTCTCCGCCCGGCGCGAGCTGGAGCAGCGGCTCGACGAACTGCAAAGGGAGCGGGCGACGCTCGGCGAGGCACTTCGGCTCGGGGAGGAGCAAGTGGCGCTTGATCGCCGGCAGTGGGAGATGGCGAGAGCGGCTTTTGACGTCGGGGAAACGAACCTGTTCCAGGTCCTTTCCGCGCTCGGGCAACTTCGCGCGAGCACGCGGGAGCGGGAGCAGCTTCGCCTGCGCCGGGATGCCCTGCCGGCCCAGATCAATCAAACCATCGGAGTTTTACCATGAACCTGTCGCCCTATCTTGCCGCCTCGATCCTCGTCGCGCTGACCGCGCGAGGCGCGCAGCCCGCCTCGATCAAGCTCACCGCCGACGATCAGCGTCGGTTGGGCG
>Ga0255188_1000751_pt1 | contig 10265 bp, 6 predicted proteins | sample Miss_Cont_RepB_8_FD_188427 | JGI IMG/M metagenome (GOLD analysis project Ga0255188, IMG submission 188427) | Freshwater microbial communities from Mississippi River, Louisiana, United States - Miss_Cont_RepB_8h | ecosystem: Environmental > Aquatic > Freshwater > River | place: USA: Louisiana... | reverse complement strand
CTGGAACTCGGCCGCTCCTGAGCTGACCCATTGAAACCGGGTCCGCCCCGAGACGTCTAAACCAACGCAACCCAAACCGTCATGCGCTGCCCGAAATGCACCTCGGTCGAGGATAAGGTCATCGACTCGCGCATCAGCCGGGAGGGCGGCACCATCCGGCGCCGCCGGGAGTGCCTAGAGTGCGGTTACCGTTACAGCACGACCGAGACAGTGGTCCGCGACGGGTTGGTCGTCATCAAGCGCGACGGCCGGCGCGAGGATTTCGACCGCGATAAGCTCACCCGCGCCGTGCGGGCCGCCTGCCATAAGCGACCGGTCGACGCCGAGCAGATCACGATGCTGGTGGAGGACGTGATGGACGCGCTGGAGGCGCAGTTTGACAAGGAGATCCCCTCCAGCGCGATCGGCGAGGGAGTGATGCAGCGCCTCCGTGGCGTGGATCAGGTCGCGTACGTGCGTTTCGCCAGCGTTTACAAGGAGTTCCGCGACGTCGCCGAATTCGTGGACGAGATCAGCGCCCTCGGGCGCAAGCCCCCGGCCTGAGGTGCCCGCCCTCGCAAGCAAGCGCGACGAAGTCAGGCGCCTGCACTTCATCAACGCCCTTTTCGCCCACGCGACGGGGAGCGATCTGTACCTCGCCGAGCAGATCCGCTCGGCAATCGCTTGCAGCCTCACGGAACTCGAGGCGCGGCTGCAGGCCTCGCCGGAGACCGCGGCGCGCTACGACGAAGCCTTCAACGCCGCCGCGGCCGAGCTGCTCGCGCGACTGTTCGCCCGGCATCCCCGGCACGGTTTTTACCACTGGGACGCCTCCCTCACGCTGGCGGGCGGCACGCCCCTGTTCAGCCGCGCGGAGATCATGGCCGGGCTGCGAACGCTCGCCGGCTACCGCGAGGCCACGTTGCTGGTGACGAATCTGCGAAGCGCGCTCATCCCGCCGGGACGTCGGGCCACCGCGCGCCGACACGGCGAATACGCTGAGGCGCTGGCCTTCATCCGCGCCCTCGCCGCCGCGCGGACCGCGCGGGGCACCGAACTGCACCTGCTTTTCCTCTGACCGCGGCCCCTCGGGCCTTGCCCGCGGCACCGCGCCAAGATTTCCTCCAACCGCATGAAATTCCTGCCGCTCATCGCCTTCAGCCTCGCCGGACTCTCCGCCCTCTGCGCCGCGGAACGGAAGACCGGCGCCCCCGAGGTCGGTAAACTGGACCCCGCGATGGGTGCCGCAGCCGCCGCGGCCGCCAACGTCGACTGGCACGACGTCACGCAGTGGGGCGTCGAAGGCCGCGCCTGGCCGGAGATGGAACGCCTGCGCTGGTTCGACCGCTTTCCAGCGGCGGCCCAGAAGACCGTCACCTCCGCGGTCTGGAACCTGAGCCGCGACAGCACGGGCATGATGGTGCGGTTCAAGACCGACGCCACGGCCATCCACGTGCACTACAAGGTGGTAAAGACCGCGCTCGGCATGCCCCACATGCCCGCCACCGGCGTGAGCGGCGTCGATCTCTACGCGCGGGATGACGCCGGCAAATGGCGCTGGGTGCAGGTCACCCGCCCGGCGACCCAGGAGATCAAGGCCGAGATCATCAAGGACCTTGCGCCCGGATTCCGCGAATACGCCGCCTACCTGCCCCTCTACAACGGCGTCGAGTTCCTGCACGTCGGTGTGCCGAAGGGGGCCCGCTTCGAGGGGCTCACTCCGCGCCGCGAGAAACCGATCGTCTTCTACGGCACCTCCATCACCCACGGAGCTTGCGCCTCCCGCCCCGGGATGGTCCACACCGCGATCCTCGGCCGGCGCTTCGACACGCCGGTCATCAACCTCGGCTTTTCCGGCAATGGCCGCATGGACACCGCCGTCGGGGAGTTTCTGGTGAAGATCGACGCCGCCGCCTACGTCATCGACTGCCTGCCCAACATGCAGCCCGCGGCCGTGCGCGAGAAATGCGCGCCGCTGGTGCGCCTCATCCAGGCCGCCCGCCCCGATACCCCGATCATTCTCGTCGAGGATCGCCGCTTCACCAACGACTGGATCACGCCGGCGAAGAAAAAGTTCCATGACGACAACCACACGGCTCTGCGGGAAGTCTACGCGGAGCTCGTCAACGACGGGGTCAAGGGCCTCCACTACATTCCCGGCGACGCTCTTTACGGCACCGACACCGAGGGCGCGACCGACGCCTCCCACGCGAACGACCTCGGTTTCATGCGTCAGGCCAACGTGATGGAGCCGGTGATCCGCGCCGCGCTCCGCCGCTGAACCTCCGGCGCCCGCGATGAACGTCGCCGGCCGCCCCACCCGCACGATCTGGCCCGAGGCCGACGGTTTCTCCGTCGGCATCATCGACCAGACGCGCCTGCCGCACACGTTCGCGGCCGTCCGGCTTGAGACGGTCGACGACGCCGCCCGGGCGATCCGCGAAATGCTGGTGCGCGGTGCGCCGCTCATCGGGGCGACCGCCGCCTGGGGCATGTGGCTCGCCGCGCGATCCGACGCCGGCGATGCCGCTCTGGAGCGCGCGCACGCCACTCTCCTATCCACGCGCCCGACCGCGGTGAATCTCCGCTGGGCGCTCGACCGGATGCACGCGCGCCTCGCCCCGCTGACACCCGCGGAACGCCCGGCCGCGGCCCGCGCCCTCGCCGCCGCGATCTGCGAGGAGGATGTCGCGCTGAACCGAGCGATCGGCGCCGCGGGATTACCCCTGCTGGCCGAACTCGCGAATCGAAAACCACCCGGCGCGCCGCTCAACATCCTCACCCATTGCAACGCCGGCTGGCTCGCCACCGTGGACCTCGGCACGGCGACCGCTCCGATCTACGCGGCCCACGATGCCGGAGTACCGGTGCATGTCTGGGTCGACGAGACGCGCCCGCGCAACCAGGGAGCGAGCCTGACCGCCTGGGAACTCCTGAACCACGGGGTTCCGCACACGGTGATCGCGGACAACGCGGGGGGACACCTCATGCAGCACGGCCGCGTGGACATCGTGATCACCGGGACGGATCGCGTCACGGCCGCGGGAGACGTCTGCAACAAGATCGGCACCTACTTGAAGGCGCTCGCGGCGCGGGACAACGAAGTGCCCTTTTACGTCGCCGCGCCCTCACCGAGCATCGACTGGCGAATCCGCGACGGTCGTCGGGAGATTCCGATCGAGGAGCGCGCCGCCGCCGAAGTCGCGCGCATCACAGGACGCCTGCCGACCGGCGAGGTGGCGACCGTGGACCTGCTCCCCGACGGTTCACCGGCATCGAATCCGGCCTTCGACGTGACCCCGGCCCGGCTTGTGACCGGACTTATCACCGAGCGAGGCGTGTGCACCGCCACCGCATCCGGGCTGGCGGAACTTTTTCCCGACCAAGCGACCGGCTCCGCCGCCGGGTAAAAACGCGCTGCGGAGGAACGTCGAATCCAGCGTGCAAAAAAGGCGCGGCCGGCGGCCGCGCCCTTGGGAAATGATCTCCAGCCGGAGAAGGCTTACTGGCAGGCCTCGCACTCCTCGCCGCGGCGCATCGCCTCGATCGAGCAGGCCTTCTTCTCGGCCTCCGTGTACTGGCGCTTGGTCGCGGACGCCTCGGGCGCGGGAGTTTCGACGGGCTTGGCCTTCTCCGCGTCGAGACCGGCGGCGACGGCGCCACGGACCTCCTTCTTCGCCGCCACGGTGGCCTTCTCGATGTTAGAGGCGCCGAGACTGCGGAGGTAATAGGTGGTCTTCAGCCCCGAACGCCACGCGTGACGGTACATGTGGCTGAGCGTCTTCAGGTCGGGCGTCTTGATCCAAAGATTCACGGACTGCGCCTGGTCGATCCATTTCTGACGGCGGGCGGCCGCGTCGAGGATCCACTTGAAGTCGATGTCGAAGGCCGTGAGGTACTTCGCCTTGAGGTCGGCGGGAATGCGCTCGATGTCCTTGAGCTCGCCATCGAAGTACTTGAGGTCGTCGATCATGTCCTGGTCCCAGAGGCCACGGGTCTTCAGGTCCTTCACCAGGAACGGATTCAGGACGATGAACTCGCCCGAGAGGTTCGATTTGACGAACAGGTTCTTGTAGGTCGGCTCGATGCAGGGCGACGTCGCCGTGATGTTCGAGATCGTGGCGGTGGGCGCGATGGCGAGACAGTTGGAGTTGCGCATGCCCTGCGCGGCGATCTTCGCGCGGAGGGGGGTCCAATCCAGACGGCCACCCCGCGGCACCTCGACCGGCACGCCGCGTTCCTTCTCGAGGAGATCGAGCGTGTCCTGCGGCAGGAGGCCGCGGTCCCACTTCGAGCCCTTGTAGCTCGAGTAAGTGCCGCGCTCGGCGGCGAGATCGGAACTGGCCTCGTAGGCGTAGAACGCGATCGCCTCCATGGCCTCGTCGTTGAACTCCACCGCTTCGTTGGAGGCGAAGGCGTGGCCGCGCAGGTAGATGGCGTGCGCCAGCCCCATGACACCGAGGCCGATCGGCCGATGCCGGAGATTGGAGGTGCGCGCCGCGCCCGTCGGGTAGAAGTTGATGTCGATGACGTTGTCGAGGGCGCGGACCGCGGTGCGGATGGTCTCGCGCAGCTTGGCGTGGTCGAGCGAACCGTCGGGCTTGAGGTGCGTCTCGAGAATCACTGAGCCGAGATTGCAGACCGCGGTCTCCTCGTTGCTCGTGTTGAGCGTGATCTCCGTGCAGAGGTTCGAGGAGTGGATGACGCCGGCGTGGTCCTGCGGGGAACGGATGTTGCAGGCGTCCTTGAAGGTGATCCAGGGATGGCCCGTCTCGAAGAGCATCGAGAGCATCTTCTTCCACAACTCGAGGGCCTCGATCCGCTGGCCGGAGATCTTCCCCTCCTCCGCGAGGCGCTCGTACTCGAGGTAACGCCGCTCGAAGGCGGAACCGTAGAGCTCATGGAGGTCCTTCACCTCGTTGGAACGGAAAAGCGTCCAATGCTTCCGGTCCTCCATGCGCTTCATGAACAGGTCGGGTATCCAGTTCGCCGTGTTCATGTCGTGCGTGCGGCGGCGGTCGTCGCCGGTATTTTTCCGCAGCTCGAGGAACTCGAAGATGTCGTTGTGCCAGCTCTCGAGGTAGGCGCAGCCGGAGCCCTTCCGTTTGCCGCCCTGGTTGACCGCCACGAGCTGGTCGTTGTGGAGCTTGAGGAACGGGATGACGCCCTGCGACTCGCCGTTCGTCCCGTGGATATGGGCACCGGTGCCGCGCACCGCCGTCCACGAGCCACCGAGGCCGCCCGCCCACTTGGCGAGGAACGCGTTGTCGGCGATGCCGCGAAGCATGATGCTCTCGAGGGAGTCGTCGACGTAGTAAAGGTAGCAGGACGACAACTGCGAGTGCAGCGTACCGGAGTTGAAGAGCGTGGGAGTGCTGCTGCAGAAGCGGCGGCTCTTGTAGAGCTCGTAAAGACCCGTGACCCGCGCCTCGCGGTCGCCCTTCTCGTCCAGCATCAAACCCATCGAAACCCGCATCCAGAAAAACTGCGGCGTCTCGATGCGGCGCGCGGGTTTGCGCGTCTTGTCGATGATCAGGTAGCGGTCGTAGAGCGTCTGGATGCCCAGGAAGTCGAACTCGAGGTCGGAGGAAGGATCGAGGGCCGCGGACAGGCGCGACAGGTCGTAGTCGAGCAAGCGGGGGTTCAGCCGGCGGATGGCGACGCCGTGTTCGAGGTACTTGCGGAAGGCCCGCTGATGGGCGGTCTTCAGCGCGGCGATGCCGTCGCGGGAGATGTCCCAGCCGAGGACCTCCTCGTAGATATAGGTGAGCTGGATGCGACCGGCGAAACGCGCGAAGTCGGCGTCCCTCTCGATCAGCGTCTTCGAGTTGAGGATGATCGTGGCATCGAGGTCCTTCTCGCTGATCTGGTCGTAAACCGAGCGGCGCAGCTCGGCCTCGATCTCCTCGTTGGTGAGGCACAGGTCCAGGCCGATGCGGGCGAACTCGATGCGCTTGCGGAGATCGGCTCCGTCCCAGAACACATTCGAGCCGTCCGCCTTTTTGACCACGATCATCGAGGACTGGCCCGGAGCGGGGGCGGCGGGGAAAGGCGCGGCCGAACCGGTGTCCTCCTCGCCCCGATCGCGGGCGGCGGCGCGCTGCGCCCGGAACAGGATGTAGGCCTCGGCCACCTTGAAATGGCCCGCCTTCATCAGCTCCTCCTGCACGAAGTCCTGGATCTCCTCGATGTGGACAAACGATTGCTTGGAAGCGTGGACCCGCTCCGAAACGGCGCGCGTGATGGCCACGGCCGGAGCGGAATCGCGCTGCAGGGAAAGGAAGGTCTTCCGCACGGCGATCTCCACCTTGTGCTCGCTCCACGGCACCACATGGTTGTTGCGGCGGATCACGCGCAGCGTGGAGGACGCGGCGGCGTCGCGGTCGACGGCGATCTTGCGGGCCCGGTTGAGCAGGAGGCTCTTGGCCACGAAGTACGCATTGTTGTCGACCAAGGTCTTCTCGATCAGCTCATACAGCGCGTCGAGGGACAGACGCAGGGGCGACTGCTTGCGGGCCTGGACGGCGAGAGTGGCGGCAAGTTCGCCGCAGATCTTGGCGACCCAGGCGCGGTTGGCGTCGGTGAAGATCTCCTTCTCCCCGCGGGCCAGATGCACGTTGGTCAGGGCCTTGCCCAAGGTGTCGGCCACCTCGGCCAGCACGAAGCGCTCCTCGCCGTGCGGGCAAAGCAGGGTGATCGGCGGCACGGTGCCCTCCGCGCCGGCGACGACGTCGCGCCACGCGAAATGGGGCTTCTGTTCAACGGGGGCGTGGACGGTACGTTTAAGGGCGAGGTCGTGCGCGACGGTCGGCTGGCTCATGGCGTGGAATTAACAGGAATGGAACAAAACCGGGGAAAGGGAGAGGAAAGGGAAAGCCCGTGCCCGCCCGTTGCGGGGCGAGGACGGGAAGGCGAAGACGGGTTGGTAAGGGGGCGGGGTTGGCCCGGTATTCAGAGGGGGTAGATGATCAAAGCTCGTCGTCGCTGACGACGTTGAGGGATGAGGCCTTCTGGTACTCGGTGACCCGGCCCTCGAAGAAGTTCTGCTCCTTCTTGATGTCCATCATCTCGGCGAGCCAAGGCAGCGGGTTTTTGACGCCCGGGGAAAGCGGCGCGAGCCCGCAGCTCTCCAGCCGGCGGTCCGCGATGTAATCGATGTAGGCCACGAAATCGTCGGCCGCGAGGCCGATGGAGTTCACCGGCAGGCAATCACGGATGAATTCCTTCTCCAGCTGGACGGCCTCGCGCATGAGGCCGCGGAGCTCCTCCTTGAACTCGGCGGTCCAGATTTCCTGGTTCTCGTCCACCAGGTCCATGAAGAGGTTCCGGAACACCTCGATGTGGTTCGACTCGTCGCGCAGCGTGTAACGGAACATCTGGCCGATGCCCGGGAACTTGTTCTGCCGATAGAGCGAAAGCACCATGCCGAACAGGCCGTAGAACTGGGTGCCTTCCATGCACTGGCCGAAGATGAAGATGTTCTTGGCCAGCAGGCGCTTGTTCTCGGGGAGCGTGAGATCGAGATCGCGGCGCAGGGCGTGGGAGGTCTTGGTGACGAACTCGTTCTTGCGCACGATCGTCGGGATATCCTCGAACATCGCCTCGCACTCGTGCGGGTTGATCTGCAGCGAGGAGATCATGTACAGCAGCGAGTCGGCGTGGATGTTCTCCTCGTGGGCGTGGCGTCCCAGGACGAGCTTCAGTTCCGGCGCGGTGACCAACTCCCGGACGACGTGCTGGATGTTGTCACCCACGATGCCCTCGGCCGCGGAAAAGTAGCCGATGCCCATCCGGATGATCCAGCGCTCGACGTCGGAAACGGTCTTCTCGTCCCGCCATTGCTCGATGTCCTTGCCCATCGGGATGTCCTCCGGCTCCCAGTGGTTGGCCTTCATCTTGCGGTAGAGCTCGTAGGCCCACTGGTACTTCAGGGGCAGGAGGTTGAAGGTCATGGTCTCGCGACCGTTGATGACCTTCTTGGCGGAGAACGCGGCCTCGGCTTTGGCCTGGTCGAGAACGAAGGATTTGGAACCTACTTGAAATGTCTTTTGCATGACGGGCGGGCGGTGACGGAATGCGCCGGAGGGGCGCGGAAACCGTTCTGGAATAGATGATTGGCGGCGGAGCGAACGAAAGTTGTTGGGACTTATTGACGCGTTGCTGACCACAACCGGCTGTGGTCCCACACCGCGCCCACCCCAACCGATGGGGCCCTCCCCCGCTTCGTCAAATAATTTGTCGGTGAATTTTCAGCCCTCGCGGCCCGAGTTTTTTTCTTGCGCGCCTCAGCCCCGTTTTCCGCCGCCGGCACCCCGCGCTCGCCGCCCCGCCGGCCGCGCATGAAAACGTATTCAAGCTCATCGGACGCGGCGGGAGCCCGCGTCTGCGGCGCTCTCTTTCCCGGCCCGGCGTAGTTTGTATCCTTTTTTTTCTTACTTTTTTATCCCCGGTTACGAGCCGGCTGTGCGTATCTTTTTTCCGGATATTTTTCAGGTCCACCGCCCGGGCCCCGCGCCCGCTCCGGGCTCGCGCCGCGTGAATAGGAATCCATGCTGCCCGCGATGCCTGTCCCCCGCGCCTTGTCCGGCGCCCTGGCCGCCGCCGGCCTGGCGCTCGCCGCCCTCGCCGCCTACCACGCGGCGCTGCCGGCGCCGTTCACGTTCGACGACCGGCCGGCGATCGAGCGCAACGAATCGATCCGCCGGCTCTGGCCGCTATCCGGGCCGCTCTCGCCCCCGGTCACCGCGGCGGGCGCGACCGGCCGGCCGCTGGTCAACCTTAGTCTCGCGCTCAATCACGCGGCGGGAGGCCTCGAGCCGGGCGGCTACCGGCTGACGAACATCCTTCTGCACGCGGTCGCGGGCGCCCTGCTGCTCCTGCTCGTGCGCGAGACGCTCGTCCGCACCCGCTTCCGGACCTCCGCGGGTCCGCTGGCCGCGGCCACCGCGCTGATCTGGGTGCTCCACCCGCTGCAGACCGAATCCGTCGTATGCGTCGTGCAACGGAACGAGATTCTCGTCGCGATCTTCTATCTCCTCGCCCTCCTGGGGCTCGCCCGCTCCGCCGACTCACCCCGGCCGTGGCGCTGGGGCGTCACCGCAGTGGCGGCCGCGCTTTTGGGCGTCTTGAGCAAGGAAGTCATGGCGACGGCGCCGATCGTGGCGCTGCTCTACGACCGGCACTTTCTCGCCGGCTCGTGGCGCGAGGTGTGGGCGCGGCGGCGCTGGCTGCACGGGGCCCTGTTGGCGACTTGGCTGCCCCTCGCGTGGCTGATCCTCGGCCACGAGCAACGCGCCGGCACCGTGGGGTTCGGCCTCGGGGTCGGCACGTGGCAATACCTGCTCACCCAATGCGACGCGATCACCACGTACCTGCGCCTCACCTTCTGGCCGCATCCCCTTCTGGTTGACCGCGGCGTGACGCTCGCCACCGGAATCATGGAGATCTGGCCGCAGGGGATGCTGGTTCTCTCACTGCTCGCCGCGAGCGTCTTCGCCTTGGTGCGCTTTCCCCGGGTCGGCTTCGCCGCCGCGGCCTTCTTCATCATCCTGGCGCCGAGCTCCAGCTTTGTGCCCCTGACCACCCAGCCGGTGGCCGAACACCGGATGTACCTCCCGCTCGCTCCCGTGATCGCGCTCCTCGTCCTCGGCGCCGCCAAGGTTCTTCCCCGCGGCCGGGTCGCAGCCGTGGTCCTCGCCTCGATGGCCGCCGGTCTCGTCACGTACCGCCGAACCCTCGACTACCGCACTGAGGAGACGCTGTGGACCCAGACACTGCTGCACCTCCCGGAAAACCCGCGGGCGCACGCGAGTCTGGGGCACGCGCATGCCCGCGCCGGGCGCTGGGAACTCGCGGTCGACAGCTACCGCCAGGCGGTGCGTCTGCGCCCCGACTATGCCGACGCCCACAACGACCTCGGGGCCGCGCTGGGCCGCTTGGGAAAGCCGGCGGAGGCGCTCGAACACCATGCGCGAGCGGCGGAGCTCAAGCCGGAGGACCCGGAGGTGAGGTACAATCTCGCGCTCGCGCTCGACGCCGCCGGCCGTCATCCCGCGGCGATCCCCCACTTGCGATTTGTCGTCGCGGAGCGTCCCGGTCTCGCGCGGGCGCGGGCCCTGCTCGGCTTCCTTTTGCTGCGCACCGGCGCGCGCACGGAGGCGATCACCGAGCTGGAGCACGCGGCACGCCTGGAGCCGGATGATTTGGAAATCAGGGTGAATCTCGCGGATACCCTTCAGGGCACGGGCCGGACCCGCGACGCCGCGACCCATTACCAGCGGGCCGCT
>Ga0255188_1000750_pt1 | contig 10270 bp, 5 predicted proteins | sample Miss_Cont_RepB_8_FD_188427 | JGI IMG/M metagenome (GOLD analysis project Ga0255188, IMG submission 188427) | Freshwater microbial communities from Mississippi River, Louisiana, United States - Miss_Cont_RepB_8h | ecosystem: Environmental > Aquatic > Freshwater > River | place: USA: Louisiana... | reverse complement strand
GCCAGAGCGTGCTGCAGCTGCAGTTGCGCAAGCTCGGCTGCCGTTGCCGGATTGTCGGCGACGGCCACGCGGCGGTCGAGGCCGTGCAGGCCGGCGGCTACGATGTCGTGATCATGGACTGCGAGATGCCCGGGCTGGACGGCTTCGAGGCGACGCGGCGCATCCGGGCTTGGGAGCGCTCGCGTGAAGGGGCGCGGCCGGTGCCGATCATCGCGCTCACGGCGAACGCCATGCTCGGCGACCGTGAGGCATGTCTCGCGGCGGGAATGAACGAGTATCTGAGCAAGCCGGCCGGTATCCCCGATCTCCTCGAGGTCCTGTCGCGGGTTTCGGTCGACAAGGCGGGTTGATGGCCCCGGTGGCCGGCCGCGGAGGGGGTCGCTCAGTCGAGCGGTCGCGGTTCGAAGTCGGTCTTGCTGACCCAGCCGGTATTGATCCGCTCGCCGCGCATGAAGCGCTCGTAAAAGCCGGCGTGCGCGGGATTCGCGTGCGGATAGCGGTCGAAGACCTCGCCTTGGCCGAGCATCCGCGGATCGCCCTGGGCGCGCAGCCGCGCGTGCAGCTCCGCGCGGAGCTCGGAACGGCGGGCGGCGAGCGCGGTTTCCGTCGCGAGGTTTTTCACGCAGTCCGGATCGGCGCGCAGATTGTAGAGCTCGACCGGCGGCCGCTTGCCGAAGCAGAGGCTCCAGAACGGATCGGTGCCCTTTTGGCGGCGGGCTTCGAGGATGAAGGTCTTCGTGGGGCTGGCATCAACGTTCAGGTAGCCGGTCTCCGGATTACACGCCGGCCAGCGCGACGGCTCGAAATTCTCCAGGTACAGGTGCCCCGCCTTCACGAGCCCGCGGATCGGGTAGCCGACGTCGCCGGGCCGGCCGATGTCATGGCGTTCCATGCCGATCAGGACGAAGTCACGCCCGGGCACGACCTGGCCGGAGCGATCCGCGCGGAAAATCTCCCCGAGGCTGCGGCCGGCGAATTCCGCCATGCCGGCGCGCTCGCGGGAAAGGCCGGCCACTTCGAGGAAGGTGGGGGCGAGATCGACGAAACTCACGTGGTCCTCGACCACGCGGCCGCGTCCCGCGATGCCTGCCGGCCACATCGCGGCCAGCGGCACATGGTTCGAGAACTCGTAGGCGGAGCCCTTGCCGCGGGGAAAAGGCATGCCGTGATCGGAGGTGACCACGACCAGCGTGTTCGCCAGGAGCCCGCGCCGCTCGAGCGACTCGAGCATGCGGCCGAGGTGGCGGTCGAAATGCTCCACCTCAAAGGCGTAATCGAGCATGTCGTGGCGCACCGTCTCGTTGTCGGGCCAGAACGCCGGCACCCGGTCGATCTCGTCGAGGCGGCGGCCGCCCTTCGCGACTCCGGAGCCGAATTCGTAGCCCCGGTGGGGCTCGATGGCGCCGTACCAGAAGGCCCAGGGCCGGCCGGCGGGCGCGGCGGCGAGGAAGTCCTCGAAGTTGGCCGCGTAATCCGCGGGTCCGATGCCGGACGTGGGCGGGGTGGCCTTCCGTTCATTGAAGGCACGGCCGGTCATCTGCCGTGATTTTCCGTCGGCGTCCTTCGCGACGCCCGGGCCCCAGCCCTTCGTGGTGTGGCCGACGAACCAGCCGTTCTCCGCGAGCGCTTCGCCCCAGCCTTTGAACTCCGGCGGGAAGTAGCAGATGTGGTTGGCGGCCTCCTTCAGCTGCCACGAGTTGCGACCGGTGAGGATGGAGGCGCGCGAGGGCGCGCACTTGGCGTTGGGCGTGTAGGCGTGGCGGAAAAGGATGCCGTCGCGCGCGACGCGGTCGAAGTGCGGCGTGCGCACCCACTTGGTGCCGTAGGCACCGGCGTGCGCGCCCCAATCGTCGGCGATCGCGAAGAGGATGTTGGGCGGCGTGGCGGGCGCGGCGCGCAGCGCGGCGGAGGCGAGGAGGATCGAAAGCGAAACGATCAGGCGGGGTGAAGGCATGGGGTGGAAAACCAAGCGTGGGGGAAGTCAGACGTGGTGAAAAGCGCGGGATGAAGGCGACCGCATCGGATTTCGGCGCAGGTCTGGACCGGAGGAAATCACGAAACCTCTCACCACGCGAAAACGCGGTGAGGCGGTGGGCAACCACGGATGCTCACGGATCAACATGGATCAACCCAGCCGGCCTCCGCCGCAACCGAAGTATCGTTCAGGCTTCGCCGCGCAGGGAGGCACAAGTGAAAGCGAGGGGGAGCGGGGGAGCTTTGCGGAAGTAATCCCTGTGCACCCGAGGGCGCCCGCCTTCGCGGAGCCTGCGGCGGGTAGACACCCCCGGCTGCAGCGCATGCGATTTTTTTATGAAAGTAGGTCCGGCCTTTCCGAAGAAAGGCATCCCGGGTAGCCGCGGCCGCCCGCCGCGGATCAATCAGGTGACGCATGCCGCGACAGCGGTTCCGAAAGTCCCCGGCGTTTTAACCACCGATCACCCGGATGACACCGATCAGGGAGCCGAGGGATTCCGCGTCGCGTCGCCCTCAGTCAGCTCCGTGCGCTCCTGTATGAGGCGAAAGGGAAGTGCGCGGACTTCCGGATGCTTTTTCGACAGAGCCTGCCTACCAGGGTCCTACCGCTTGCCGGGCATCGAGAACTTCACGGTCGTCTCCGACGCTGACTCCGCCTTGGCCGCCGGCTTGACCGCGGTCGGCGCGGGTGGGGGTGGGGGAGTGATGTTGCGCGGCGCGGGCTCCACCGGGGAGTCCGCCGTTGCCTGAAACAGGGGCGCAGGGGGCTGTTTCGCGAAGCCGCGCTCCAGCAACTCCGCGATCTTGATGTCGCGCGTCTTGCTGTCCGGCGAACCCATCGTCACCGCGATCACGCGCCGTCCGTTGCGGAGCGCGGTCGCCGCGAGGCAGAAGCCGGCGCCGCGCGTGAAGCCGGTCTTCAATCCGTCCACCCCCGCCACTTTGCCCAGCAGGTGGTTGTGGTTGTCCATGTCGATGCGCTTGGGTCCGGGCCGGAACGTCCGGCGTTTCACCGAGGTGTACTTGATGATGTCGGTGGCCTTCAGCAGGTGCAGGCAGAGCGTCGCGAGGTCGCGCGGCGTGGTGATGTCGCCGTCCTCCGCCCGGCGGCTGGAGGGAGGCAGGCCGTGGGGAGTGCGGAAGGTCGTGCGGGTCATGCCGAGCGAGCGGGCGCGCGCGTTCATGAGATCGATGAACGCGGCGCGTGATCCGGCGCAATGGACGGCGAGCGCGGTGGCCGCGTCGTTGGCGGAGGCGATCATCAGCGCGTGCAGCAGGTCCTCGACCGGGAAGATCTCCTTCTCGGCCAGATAGACCTGGGAGCCGCCGGTCCGCGCGGCCTCGGCCGTCGCGGTCACGGGCGTGTCCAGCGCGAGCTCCCCGCGGGCGATCTTCTCGTGCACGATGAGAAAGGTCATCAGCTTGGCCACGCTGGCCGGCGGGCCGGAGTAATCGGCGCGGTCCTCGATGAGCACGGCGCCGGTGGCGGCGTCGACCACGATCGCGCCCTTGAACGCGGTGGCGTCGGGGATGCCCTCGTCGGGCCGGGTCGGCGCGGAACGTTTTCCGGAGGCGGCGAGGGCGGCGGAAACACCGGCAAGGCAGGCGAGAAGGACGAGCCGGAGGCGGCGCGGCGGGAGCATCCGCGGGAGGAAGGGGAATTCATAGCGCGCGGCGAGGACTTTTGCGGCCGCGCCGTGACCGGGCGGGGATTGACGCCAGTGAGGTCGGGCGGCACGGGTTTTCCCCGCGGCTTCCCGCTCCGGCCGTCCCGGCTAGAATCTTCTCACCCCAATCCCGCCCCGTCATGAGTTTCGCCCCGCCGCGCCTTCCGGTCGCCCTTGCCGTTCCGTTGATCCTAACGCTCGCGCCGTTGCGCGGCGCCGCTCCCGCTGTCGCACCCGTCCCTCCGGAGGAACGGCGGGATGGCGTGGTCGAGCTCAGCCCCTTCACGGTCAGCACCAGCGGTGACGTCGGCTACGCCGCCGAGAACACGCTGGCGGGGAGCCGGCTGAACACACGTCTGCGCGATACCGCGAGCTCGGTCGCGGTGTTCACCAAGGAGTTCCTCGACGACCTCGCGATCACGGACATCCGGGAGTTGATGGAGTACACGGTGAACGGCGAGATGGATACCAACTCGCAGGGCGCGAGCTCCGAGCAGAACCGCATCATCGGCGGCCACGCGCTCACGGCCGGCGTGCAGAGCCGGGGTCTCATCGCGGGGCTGGGCATGGACTATTTCCCGAGCATCACGCCGCCGGACCCGTACCGCGTCGGACGGTTCGAGGATGCGCGCGGGCCGAACAGCATCCTGTTCGGCATCGGCTCGCCGGGCGGACTGCTGAACCAGACCTCGAAGATCGCCGAGACCCACCGCGACAGCGGCGCGTTGCGGCTCGGCGCTGGCTCGTGGGATCGCCGGCGCGTGGAACTCGACCTGAACCGCGTCCTGCGGCGCGACCGCCTTGCCGTGTCGCTCGCGGCGTTGCACCAGGACAGCGGCGGTTGGCGGGCGTTCGACTTCCAGGACAAACGGCGGGTGTTCGGATCGGTCACGTGGCGGCCGGCGCGCAGCGTCACCGTCACCGCGATGGGCGAGACGGGGCGGGACACCAACGCGGTGATCCGGTCGTTTTCCGACATGGAGCAGGTGCTCGCGTGGTACGACAACCGGCAGGCGCGCGGCGTGGATGCGGTGACCTTCGCGCCGGCGCTGGTCGCGCCCACCGTGGCGATGCAGGCGCTGGGGGTGACCGCGCGCGACGGCACGCGGGGCGGCAGCAACCGACGCGCGGTATTCATCGAGAACAACGGCGCGATCTTCGACGCGATCGGGACCTTTCTCTCGGGCAGCTACAATAGCTCGGCGGTACGAGCGCCGGATGGCACCCCCGGGGTGACCGCCGGCGTGATGCGGATCCGCGACGAGAAGTTGTATCCGCTGAACGGCAACGGCGCGGGGCCCGGCATGTACCGCGACCAGACGCTGTCCAACCACACCCTCACCGTCGATTGGCAGCCGCGCCGCGACCTGATCGTGAACCTCGCGCAGAATTACCAGCGCACGCTCGCCGAGGTGAACCTGATGAACGGCAACAGCCCGCTGCTGCGCGGCGACCCGAACCGCACCCTCGGGATCGGCGGACCGGCCAACCCTTACGCGGGTCGGCTCTATTTCGACGGCAACTGGACGCGCGACATCCACTTCGGCGAGACGCGGGAGAACCGCTTGTCCGTCTCGTACACGCTGGAGACCCGCTGGAAGTGGCTCGGACGCCACCGGCTCGCGGCCGCCCGTTCCCGCACCGACGTCACCGATATCCGGGCGAACTCATGGCTCGTCCTCGCGGGCCGGCCCTACAACGCCGACGCCTCGAACGTGAACAACCGCATCACGGTGCGGCACTACCTCACGGAAGGCGACTTCGGCACCTATCGCGCGGGCGACTGGCGGCGCCTGCCCTCCAGCCTCAGCTTCGACGGGCGCACGTTCCAGACCGCGTACGCCAACGTCGCCTCGGGCGGAGCCGACAACGGCGGCATGATGCAGCGCATCGACTCCACGCTGGGCGCGGCGCAGAGCTTCTTCTGGGGCGGCCGCGTCGTCACCACCTACGGGTTCCGCGACGACCGCGTGCGGAACATCCAGCTGGGCTACCGCAACGACCCCGTGCGCGGCGACGTGGTCGACGGCGATCCCTCCCGCGGCGTCGTGAACCTGATGCGTGGCGGCACCCGCACGGCGGGCGTGGTCTGGCACGTGACCGACTGGATGTCGGCGATCGCGAACCGTTCCTCCAACGTCGGGGTGCCGCCGCTCGCCCGCACCACGTTCCCCGAGGGCAACCTCGCGCCGCTGTCGAAGGGGCGGGGGGAGGACTACGGGCTCGGCTTCGAGCTGCTGGAGGGGCGTCTCAGCGCGCGCGCGGTGCACTTCCGCGGGAGCGAACGGGGCCGGGTCACGGCTCCCGTCGCCAACACCCTGCGCGACCGGAACGTCCGCGTGATGCAGGCATTCGAGGAGGTGCTGGTCGGGCCGGGCCGTCCCTACAGCGCCGCGCAATGGGAGCCGATCCGGCGCAAGTACACGCCACCCGTGAACTCGATCTCCAACGATTTCGACGCCGAGGGCTACGAGGCGCGCCTCACCGCGAACTTCACGCGCAACTGGCGGCTGGTTGCCAATTACTCCTACACCGACTCCGGACGCGTGGGCCTGGCGCAGGAGGCGATCGATTGGTACGGCCTGAAGGCCGCCGATGCGGTCGTGCTCACGCAGGGCGTGCGCCAGGACGCCGCTGGTCGCTACCTCGTCGATCCCGCCGCCTACGCTGCCGGCGGCACGGTCGCGAAGTGGATCGAGCTCGCGCGGCAGCATCCCGCGGCCGACCTCGGTTCGCTCACAACATCGAACGGCCTCACGGTCGCGCAGGAGATCTTCGACATGGTCGACACGCTGAACGACGAGAAGGAGGCGCAGCAGAAGCGTTGGGGCGTCCGGCCGCACAAGGTGAGCCTGTTCACGGCGTACGATTTCCGCGGCGGCCGGTTGGCGGGGTTGACGGTCGGCGGGGGCTGGCGCTGGCGCAGTGCCAACGTGATCGGTTCCAACGCGGCCGGCGGCGAGATCACGGGGCGCGTCATCACCGCCGTCGATCTCATGCTGGCCTACTCGCTCAAGCTGCCGCGGTTGCCCGGCCGGTTGCGCCTCCAGCTCAACGTCGCCAACGCGCTCGACCGCGGCGGCATCATCCCCTCCCGCCTGGCGACCGGCGCGACCGCGCCCGACGGCTTCCAGGTGCCCGGCGGGCGCGGCCTTGGCTACACGCGCTTCGATCTCATCCCGCCCCGGGAGCTACGTCTCACGAGCACCTGGAATTTCTGAGGTCGCGCCCGGCGGAGTGACGCCGCCCGCGGGCGGCGTTTCCGGCAGCCAGAATTCGAACCGGGCGCCGCGGCCGGCGGTGTCGACGGCGCGGATGCCTCCGCCCATCAGCTCCACGAGGCGGCGCGAGATGCTGAGCCCAAGCCCGGTCCCGCCCTGGGATTGCACGCGGTTGTTCTCCAGCTGCACAAAGGCCTCGAAGACCGACTCCAGCTGGCCGGGCGGGATGCCCGGACCCGTGTCGGTGACAGCGAACCAGAGCCGGCGGGGCTCGTCCGTTTTCCACGAGGCGATCTCGACGCTCCCAGTGGTCGTGAACTTGACGGCGTTGCCCGCGAGATTGAGCAGGACCTGCTTGAGGCGCTGGACGTCCCCCCGCCATTCGAGTTCCGCCGGATGCCCCAGCCGCGTGCGAAGCGCGAGGCCGGAGCGCTGGACCTCCGGCTCGAGGATGCTCGCGACCGAGGTGAGCACCGCCGAGGGCTGGAAGGTTGCCGCCTCGACGCGAATCGCGCCGGCCTCGAGCCGGGAGTAATCGAGCACATCGGAGATCACCGACATCAGCGCGCGGCTCGAGTTTTCCAACGTCGCGAGCGTGCGGATCTCCGATTCCGTGCGCGCCACCGGGATCATGCGCAGGAGCTTCACCCCGGTGAGGATGGCGGTGAGGGGAGTACGGAGCTCGTGGCTCACGGTCGCCAGAAAAACGCCCTTGGTGCGCTCGGCGGCGCGAGCGAGCACCAGCGCCCGCTCCAACTCGGCCGTGCGCTCCTTCACCCGCGTCTCGAGCCGCACCAGCAGGTCCTCGCGGCCGCGCCGCTCGGATTCGAGCCGGTTCGCCATGAGCGTGAGGTTGCGGATGAGTTCGCTGAATTCCTGGGGCAGATCCAGCCGCGCGGAATCCCCGAGCAGGTCGGATTGCACGGCCGGCGCGCGGGAGAACGCGATCAGGTCCCGCCACGCTCGAAGGAAGTCACGCAGGGACCAGGTGGTGAACAAGGAGGCGACGAGCACGGTGGTGATCGCGATGAGGAGCGACCACACGTAGGCCTCGACCACCGGGCGGAGCACGTCGCTCCATTCTCGTTGCAGGGTGAGGGTCCAGCCCAGCCCGGGCAGGCGGATATGGGTGGAAAGAAACGACACGCGTTTGCCGCCGCGGTTGGCGGTCACCCGGGCGGGTGAGGAGCCGGAGCGGGTGATCGCATTGCCAAGGGACGTGCCCTTCAGGTTTTGAAGGGGAGCCTCGTCGAATCCCTGCTGTGCGATGACCTGCAAGCGTTGGTCGCTCAGCAAGGCGCGGACGTTTTTCCCGTCCACTCCACGGCGCAAAACCTCCTCGAGCGTGCCGATCAGGAGCGAGCCCTCGATGATTCCCGTCGGACGACCCTCGTCGTTCATCACGGGTGCACTGACGGCGATCAGCATGTCCCGCCCGAAGCCACGGCCGCGGAAGACGCCGGACACATGGGATTGGCCGGACGTCATCGGCTCGCGGAAGTACTCGCGGTCGGAGACCCGGCGTTCCGGAAGATCGGGCATCCGCTCCCGGCGCGGTCCGGAGGGTGCCATGCCGATGATCCGGCCGTTGGAGTCCGCGGCCAGCAGGGTGACGAAGAGTCCGGAACGGGCGTGGAGGGTGTCGAGGGCGCGTTCCAGGGCGGCCGGATCTTCTCGCCAGGCGGGGTCGCGTTGCCGGGCGGCGAATTCGTTCACGGCGCTCCTCGCCTCCGTCGTCTGGCGCTCGATCGCGCCCGCAAGATTGAGGGCCGCGATGCGCAGCGTTTCCCTGGCTGCCTCGATGGAGCGGACCTCGAAACTGCGGACGGCGACCAGCGTCGCCACGACCACCGGCAAAGTGCCGAAAGCCACATAGCGGCGAAGCAGCACCGAGCGGAAATCCCGCTCGCGGCCCGCCAGCGGGGTGGCGCTCGTGGCGGGAAACTGCTCCAGCACGAGGATCGCGAGCCAGACGGCCAGCAGGCCGTTGATCGGCTGCACCCAGAGCGCCTGCTGGGATGAGGGTTCCGGGATCGGGAAAACATCCCTGAAGATGAGCCAGGAGGCCGGCGTTCCGATGATGCCCCAAAACGCTAGGTCGGCCAGGATCGGGTTGCGGCCCCTTCGCCACGCGAATCCCACCAACAGGCCTTCGAGCGCCATGAGCAGGGGCGAGAACGGCTGGCCCCACTTTACCGCGAGCGGAACTATCGCCCCCGCCAGCACGATGAGCGCCGGTAATGGTCCGGTGAATCGGAGCGCGATCCAGTAGAACACCACTCCCAGAATCAGGGAGTGCGTCGCGAAAAGTACCGGGGCGAATACGTTCGCGCCAATCGCCAGGGCGGTCAGGCCCGCCATCCAAGCCAGTCGGCGAGCCGGCGAGCCGGTTGGCGTCAGCCCCTCACCCGGGGCCCGTGACTCGTTTCCCAAAGCCGGTGATTGAGCGGGCGTCATCGGGCGGGTGCGCCCGCGGCGCGAGACCGTTCCAGCCAGTGCCGTACGGTCTCGATGAAATGGTCCGGATCGAAAGGTTTGGTGAGGTACGCGTCCGCGCGGGCCTTGGCCGCCGTCGCCTGCTCAGTCGTGTCGGCGTGGGCGGTGAGCAGGATGACCGGCAAGTGGCGCTTGGTCGGACGCGAGCGGACTTGTTCCAGCAGCCAAGCACCGTCGCCCTCGGGCATCACCAGGTCAGTGATGAGGAGGTCGATCTCCTCGCGTTCGAGGAGCGCCCGCGCGGCCTTTCCGGTTGGCGCCGAGCGTACGCTGATCCCGCACAGGGAAAGGAGATCGGTGGTGGTTTCGCGGATGTTGCGGTCGTCCTCCGCGAGCAGGATGAGCGGCGCGTTTTCGGGCATGCGACGCGGGGAGGCTGGGCTCGTGCCGGCGGCGGGTAAAGCGTGCAGTTCCCGAAGAGTGGCGGACCTGCGCGATTTCCCGAAAAAATCTAGCAACGCGTGCGGCGCCGTGGTCGTCTGTCGCCGTGTCGCGGGTCGTCCCGCGTTCTCCGCTTCCCACTCATGGCCTCACCGTCCCCCGCGAAACGCCCCTGGATCGTCTATTCCGTCGTGCTGCTGCTGTTCGGCGGCGCCGTCTGGTATTTCGGAATACGGTCCGAGCCGCCGAAGTCGGGCGCGGGCAATCCGTTCCGTTCCCGGAGTGGCAAGCAGGCGACACCTGTGCGGGCCCTCATGGCCGAAAAGACCGCCCTTCCGGTGCACCTGCGGGCGATCGGCACGGTCACCGCCCATAACACGGTCACCGTTCGTAGTCGCGTCGAGGGCCCTCTGCTGCGCGTCCTCTTCACGGAGGGTCAGATGGTGAAACAGGGTGACCTTCTCGCGGAGGTCGACCCGTTGCCCTACCAGATCCGGCTCACCCAATCCGAGGCGCGCGAGCGTCAGAACA
>Ga0255188_1000746_pt1 | contig 10335 bp, 9 predicted proteins | sample Miss_Cont_RepB_8_FD_188427 | JGI IMG/M metagenome (GOLD analysis project Ga0255188, IMG submission 188427) | Freshwater microbial communities from Mississippi River, Louisiana, United States - Miss_Cont_RepB_8h | ecosystem: Environmental > Aquatic > Freshwater > River | place: USA: Louisiana... | reverse complement strand
GAAATCACCGAAGGCATTGCGCGCTATCAAGCCGCGGCGGTCAAACCGAAGTTTTGAACGGCGTGCGGTCGTTCAGTTCATCCAGATAGCCGCTGACAGCCTGTCCTTCGCGGTCAAGAAAACGCTGCACGGCGTCGGCAAAAGCCGGCTCTGCAAGCCAGTGAGCCGATGCAGTGGGCTGAGGCGTGAACCCGCGAGCCATCTTGTGCTCGCCCTGGGCGCCTCCCTCGATCACCTGGATGCCCAGGTCAATTGCAGCTTCAATCGCCTGGTAGTAGCAGGTTTCGAAGTGCAAACAAGGCACGTTTTCAATTGCGCCCCAGTAGCGGCCGTACATGCGCTCGGCGTCACGCATGAGAAGGCTCGAGGCGATGGGTTTTCCGGCGCGCTCGGCGATCACCATCAGCACCGACTCGGGCAAGCGCTCTCCGAGCCCGGCAAAAAACGCCCGGTTCAGATAGGGGGTGGAGTGATGCTCGAGATAGGTGTTGTCATAACACCGGCAGAAAAACGCCCAGTCGGCCTCGGAAATGTCGCGACCCGACAGACGCCGAAAGCGCACGCCGCTATCGGCCACCTTGCGCCGCTCGGCGCGGATTTTCTTTCGTTTGGGTTGAGTAAGTGAGCCCAGAAACGCCTCGAAACTGGGCCAGCCCTCGTTGGTCCAGTGGAATTGCACGCCGCGCCGGATCATCGCGCCCGCGTCCTCGAGAAGCCGTACCTCCTCGGGATCGGGAAAGAGCACATGAAGCGACGACACGCCGCTTTCGCGCGCCAATTCGATCAGCGCCTGGGCGAGCGCCTTGCGGGCGGGCGCGTCGGCTGCGAGCAGCCGCATGCCGGGGACCGGTGTAAACGGAATCGCCGAGAGCAGCTTGGGGTAGTAGTCGAGGCCGTGTCGCCGATAGGCGTCGGCCCAGGCCCAGTCGAATACATACTCGCCATAGGAATGCCCCTTGAGGTAGAGGGGCGCTGCCGCCACCAGCTGGCCGTTGCGCTCGAGCGCCAGATGGAGCGGCCGCCAGCCTGTCTCTTCGGTGACGCAGCCGCTGTCCTCGAGCAAGGCGAGCCAGGCGTGGTTCAAAAACGGCTGAGTGTCGCCATGGCGCAGCGCTTCCCACTGTTGCGGATTGATTTCAGTGATGGCGCTGCACACCCGCGTGACATAATCACCGGCTTTCCCATCGCTTCCCGTTTTGGGTAACTGAATCGTCATGCGGATCGCGGCTGCGCAACTCAATCAGATTGTCGGTGACTTCGACGGAAATGCCCGTCGCATTCTCGAGGCGGCCAGGGCGGCGGTTTCGCAGTCGGTGTCCGTACTGGTGACCCCCGAACTCTCGCTCAGCGGTTATCCGCCGGAAGACCTGCTGCTGCGGTCGGCATTCTACGAGAAGGCCAGAGCCGCTCTGGAAGCCCTTCTTGCCGACACGGCTGATCTGGCCCTTCATCTGGTGGTGGGTGTGCCGGTTCGTCATGGCCGCAAGCGCTACAACGCTGCCCTGGTGCTTCACCGCGGGCGGGTCGTCGGCGAATACCGCAAGCTCGAGCTTCCCAACTACGATGTGTTCGACGAGCAGCGCTACTTTCTGCCCGACGGTGCGCCGCTGGTGTTCGAGGCGGGCGGCGTTCGCTTCGGCGTTGTCATCTGCGAAGACTTCTGGTTTGAGCGCGCGCCCAGGCAAGCCCGTGGTGCGGGGGCACAGGTGCTGCTCGCGCTCAATGGTTCGCCCTTTCACATGGACAAGCAGTCGCAGCGGGTCGATGTCGCGCGCGAGAACGTGAGCGCGCTCGGCTTGCCGATGATCGCGGCCAATCTGGTGGGTGGCCAGGACGAGCTGGTCTTTGATGGCCTGTCATTTGCGCTCGATGCGCGCGGCGAACTGGCCGCGCAGGGCGCTTTCTGCGAACCCGACCTGCTGGTGGTCGAGCTTGCGGTGGGCGCGCAATCGGTGTCGGGCGCGGTGGTTGACCTGCAACCGGGCAAGGTGGCGCCGGTGGTCTCGATCGAGGAACAGGTCTACCGGGTGCTGGTGCTGGGCGTGCGCGACTATCTCGGCAAGAACGGGTTCCCGTCCGCAGTCATTGGTCTGTCGGGGGGCATTGACTCGGCGCTCACTCTCGCCATTGCAGTTGACGCCCTGGGCGCAGACCGGGTGCGCGCGGTGATGATGCCTTCTCCCTACACCGCCGACATCTCATGGATCGACTCGCGTGACATGGTGGCCCGTCTGGGCGTTCGCTACGACGAGCTGCCCATCAACACCTGTTTCGAGGCCTTTCGCAGCACGCTCGCCGACGAGTTCCGTGGCCGCGCGGAAGACACCACCGAGGAAAATCTCCAGGCGCGTATCCGCGGCACGCTTTTGATGGCGCTATCCAACAAATACGGTTCCATTGTGCTCACCACCGGCAACAAGTCGGAAATGGCCGTGGGTTACTGCACGCTTTATGGCGACATGGCGGGTGGGTTTGCGGTCATCAAGGATCTGGCCAAGACCCTGGTCTATCGTCTGGCCCGCTGGCGGAACACTGTCAAGCCGGTGATCCCCGAGCGCATCATCACCCGTGCGCCAAGCGCCGAGCTGCGTCCCGGTCAGACCGATCAGGATTCCCTGCCACCCTATGACACGCTTGATGCCATCATGCAGATGTACATGGAGCAGAACCACGGGATCGATGCCATCGTTGCCGCAGGCCATCCCCGTGAGGCAGTCGAGCGCGTGGTCAGGCTGATCCGCATCAGCGAGTACAAACGACGGCAGGCGCCGGTGGGTATTCGAGTTACGCATCGCGCCTTCGGACGAGACTGGCGCATGCCGATCACTTCGCGATTCCGCGACTAACAGGAGAACTTTCCATGAAGCGCATTACCGCGATCATCAAACCCTTCAAGCTCGACGAGGTTCGCGAGGCGCTCTCCGAGGTTGGCGTGTCCGGCCTGACCGTCACCGAGGTGAAGGGCTTCGGGCGTCAGAAGGGGCACACGGAGCTCTACCGGGGGGCTGAATACGTGGTCGATTTCCTGCCCAAGGTGCAGGTCGAAGTGATTGTGAGTGACGATGTGGTCGAGCGTGCCATTGACGGCATTGTGCGGGCTGCACGCACGGGCCGAATCGGCGACGGCAAGATCTTCGTCTCCAACGTCGAAGAGGTGGTGCGGATCCGCACCGGTGAAGTCGGCGACGCCGCGATCTGAGGTGCCCATGGCCGATTACGTTCTCATTCATGGCGCCTGGCACGGCGGATGGTGCTGGGCCGAGGTGGCGCGGGGTCTTGCCGGGCTCGGGCATCGGGTATTTGCGCCATCGCTCACGGGCTGCGCCGACCGCGGGCATCTGCTCTCGCCGATGGTCACGCTTGGCACGCATGTCGACGATGTGGTGCGTCTGATCGAATTTGAATCGCTCGATGGTTGCGTTCTGGTGGGACACAGCTATGGCGGTAACGTCATCAGCGGTGTGGCCGACCGGCTGCGCGAACGCGTTGGGCACTATGTGTTTCTCGATGCCGGCGTACCGCCCGATGACGCCACGTTGTGGTCGTGGTCGCAGCCACACTCGGAGGCCACCCAGGCTTCCCGGCGCGGGCAGATAGCGGGCGAGGGGCGAGGCATTTTTCTGCCGCCACCACCCGCTCAGGCGTTTGGAATTACCGATGCATCGCAGGCGGCGTGGCTTGAGGCCAGACTGTCGCCAATGCCCGCGGGGCTCTACGACAGTGTGATCGAACTCAAGCGCGGCGCATCACGCGGTTTGCGCCGCACCTATGTGGCGGCCACTGCACCGCTCTACGAGACCATGCGCTCGGTTCAGCAACGGCTGCGCCCCGATCCAGGCTGGACGTTTCTCGAAATCGCCACCTGCCACGACATGATGGTGACGGCGCCCGCCGACGTGGTGAAACTGCTTCACGACTGCCGCTGACCGCGCGGCGCCTGCAGCAACACAATCAGGGCGCCACTGCCGCCGTCGTTGGGGCGCGCCTGACAAAACGCCAGCACCTCGGCGCGTTGCGCGAGCCACTTCTTCACTTTTCCCTTCAGCACGGGTTCGCGGCTGGGTGATCCCAGCCCCTTGCCGTGAATGATGCGAAGGCAGCGCCATTCGCTGCGCACGGCGTCGGAGAGAAATTCCACCAGGGCGGTGCGGGCCTGATCGACGCGCAGGCCGTGCAGGTCGATCTGGCTGCGTACGGTCCATTCGCCGCGCCTCAGTCTGCGCACCACATCGGGGCCAATACCTTCTCGCCGCCACGACAGCGAGTCATCGGTATCAAGAAAACGCTCGATGTCGATCTCATCAGACAGCGACTGTTCGAGCACTTCCCGGTCATCCAGTTCGCGCTGGCGTGGCCGCGGCGCGGGCCGCTCGCGATCGGGGACAATCCGGCCGTGGGGCGCCAGCGGCGTGGCATCGGCAATTTCGACTCGAAAGAGTGAAGCCTCGCGGGCAATGCGTGCTGCATGTTCTGCGGCCAGGCGCGCGCGTTCACGCTCGATGCGCTGGGCCTCGCGCATCTGCGCGAGCGCAGGCGCGAGATCGTCCAGCGTGAGGCCTCGCGCGGGAGTGTGGGAACTCCCGCGAGCGGAATGCAGAGTGCGACGCTTGCCCATGCTGCAATGATGGCTTGGCGACCATTCCGGACGAAAGCGTAGGCCTTGGGGCGGTCGGGCTTTATCAGGCGCCTTCCAGCGATTCGAGATAGCGCTGTGCGTCGAGCGCGGCCATGCATCCGGTGCCTGCACTGGTGATGGCCTGGCGATAGACGTGATCCTGCACGTCGCCCGCGGCGAACACCCCGGGGACGCTGGTTGCGGTGGCAAAACCGTCCAGCCCGCCGCGGGTGCGGATATAGCCGCCCGCCATGTCGAGCTGGCCTTCGAAAATGCCGGTATTGGGGGTGTGGCCGATGGCGACAAACACCCCCTGCAGCGCGACGTCGGTTTTTTCGCCGTTTCGGCTGTCGCGCAGGCGAATGCCGGTGACGCCGCTGGCATCGCCCAGCACCTCGTCGAGTTCGTTGAACCAGCGCAATTCCACCTTTCCAGCGGCCGCCTTTTCCATCAGCTTGTCGATCATGATGGGTTCTGCACGCAGTTTGTCGCGCCGATGCACCAGGGTGACTTTGCTCGCGATATTGGTCAGATAAAGCGCCTCTTCCACGGCGGTGTTTCCACCGCCGATGACCGCTACCGGCTGATTCCGATAAAAGAAACCATCGCAGGTGGCGCAGGCCGATACGCCTTTACCCATGAATGCCTGTTCCGACGGCAATCCCAGATAACGGGCCGATGCGCCGGTGGCAATGATCAGCGAGTCGCAGGTGTATTCGCCAGAATCGCCAACCAGTCGCAGCGGCCGCTCGTCGAGTTTTACGGTGTGAATCTGGTCGAAAATCATTTCGGTACCGAACCGGGTGGCGTGTTTTTCAAATCGCGCCATCAAATCCGGCCCCATGACCCCGTCGGCATCGGCTGGCCAGTTATCAACGTCGGTGGTGGTCATGAGTTGACCGCCCTGCGCCATCCCGGTAATCAGCACCGGATTGAGGTTGGCGCGGGCGGCATAAACCGCCGCGGTATAGCCGGCGGGGCCGGAACCCAGGATCAGTACTCTGGCGTGTTTGCGTTCGGACATGATTGGAGCCTGTAGAGTGTTGCCGTAAAACCTCAGATAATCATCGGCTTACGGGGGGGTCTTCAACAAATTTTGCGGAATTGGGGGAACCTCGTGCACAATTATATTGTGAGCAGGCTCGTGAGCCGGGCGCGATCCTGCGTTTTGCCGGTTCAAATCGGCTGAAGACCGGTGGTGAGGGGACGATGTCAACCTACGATATTCGACTGTTTCTGCGGCGGGTTCCGCTTTTCTACAGCCTGTCCGAATCGCAGATCGACATGCTGGCGGTGGGCAGTGCGCGGCGCAGTTTCTCAAAAGGACGGACGATCGTTGCCGAGGGTGAACCGTCGCAATCGCTCTATATCCTCCTGTCCGGCCGTGCCAAAGTCCAGCGATCCGATTCCGAGGGCAAGGAAGTTATCCTTGCGGTGCTGGGTGCCGGTGAGTTTTTCGGTGAAATGAGCCTGATCGACGACGAACCGCGATCGGCGAGCGTTATCACGCTGGAATCCTGCGATTTTCTTGCCATTCCCAAAGATAATTTTTTGTCGGTCCTCAACCAAAGCACCGAAATCTGCCTTGGGGTGATGCGGGGGCTGGTCAAGCGCCTGCGGTCAGCCGACCGGAAGATTGAAACACTGGCCTTGCTCGATGTGTACGGACGCGTGGCCAGAGTGCTGCTCGATTCGTCTGATTTGATCGAGGGCAATCGAATCGTCCGAAATCGTCTGCCGCGTCAGCAAATCGCAAAAATGGTCGGTGCATCGCGTGAAATGGTGTCGCGGGTGATGAAAGGCCTTGAATCCGAGGGATTTATCGTTCCCATGGACGAAGGCCAGATTCTGCTGCGCGAAAAACTCAGCCTTTACCTGTGATCAATCGCTTGTCCTTTTGAACTGACCGCGACGTGGCCCGACTTTCTGCTGCAATCGGCAACACCGTTCCCCGCGCATCGCTCTTGCGTGGCTTTCGCACCGAATTGCCCGACCGGGTCATGCGGCTCATCACCGAGGTACGCTGGATCGCCTGTGGTGCGCTCGGGGCCTATCTTTTCCTGATCCTTGCAACCTACAACCGCGCCGACCCAGGCTGGTCGCACGCGGTTCACGGTGCGGTGGTGCAAAACGCGGGCGGCCGATTTGGCGCCTGGCTGTCCGATCTGCTTCTTTATTTGTTTGGCAGCAGCGCCTGGCTGCTGGTGCCCTTGATGAGTGTGGCGGTTGTGCGCGGTGTCATTCGCAGCCGCGCCCGTCTCAAGCCCGATGACCCCGAACTCACCCGCTTTGCCTGGGAACGCTGGCTGGGCTTCTGGCTCCTGTTTGGCTCGTGTGTGGTGCTGGAGGCCGCGCGCATGCACGGTCTGGGCGCTGTCTTGCCGCTTGGGCCGGGCGGAATTGTCGGTGAATCGTTTGCGCCGTTTGTTTTTGATTCGCTTGGCGCGGTCGGTGCCACCATGCTCCTGATGGTGGCGATCGGAATCGGATTCAGCCTGTGGTCGGGATGTTCATGGTTCCTGATGTGCGAGCGGGTAGGCGAATGGATTGAAACGTCGATTGAACGCGCCCGTCTGGCGATTGCCGCACGCCGCGACCGCCAGCTTGGTGAAGTCGCTGCCACCGTTCGCGAGGAGCAGGTTCAGGAATTGCGCAAGGTCATCGCCGACGACGATGACGAGCCGATTCATATCGAACAGCCGGTGGTGCAGATCGAACGTTCGAAGCGGGCCGAGTCCGAGCGCCAGCCATTATTGTTTGCCGACCTGCCGGCCGATACCAAAATGCCGGCACTTGCCTTGCTCGACGAACCGCCACCGGTGCAGGAAGGCGTGTCGCCGGAAACGCTGGAATATACGTCGCGCCTGATCGAGAAAAAGCTGGCCGATTTCAACGTCGCGGCCAACGTGGTTGCGGCTTATCCTGGTCCGGTTATCACCCGATACGAAATCGAGCCCGCCACCGGCGTCAAGGGAAGCCAGGTGGTGAATCTGTCCAAGGATCTGGCGCGCGCGCTGTCGCTTACCTCGCTGCGGGTGGTGGAAACCATTCCTGGTAAAAACCTGATGGGTCTGGAATTGCCCAACCCGCGCAGGCAGGGCGTTCGCCTGTCCGAAATTCTGGGCTCGCAGGTTTATGCGGCCAATACGTCGGCACTCACGCTTGCGCTTGGAAAAGATATTGCCGGCAATCCAATGGTTGCCGATCTGGCGAAAATGCCGCATTTGCTGGTTGCGGGCACCACGGGCTCAGGAAAATCGGTCGGGATCAATGCAATGATCCTGTCCCTGCTCTACAAGGCCGACCCATCCCAGGTTCGCCTGATCATGATCGATCCCAAGATGCTCGAAATGAGCGTCTATGAAGGCATTCCGCATCTGCTCGCGCCGGTTGTCACCGACATGCGGCAGGCGGGTAATGCGCTCAACTGGTGCGTGGCGGAAATGGAGCGCCGGTATCGGCTGATGAGCAAACTCGGGGTTCGAAACCTGTCGGGTTACAACGCGCGAATCATCGAATCTGAAAAGCGCGAGGAACTGATTCCCAATCCCTTCTCGCTCACGCCCGATGCCCCCGAGCCGCTCGGCCGCCTGCCACAAATCGTTGTGGTGATCGATGAATTGGCCGATCTCATGATGGTGGTCGGCAAGAAAGTCGAAGAACTTATTGCAAGGCTCGCGCAAAAGGCGCGTGCAGCGGGCATCCACCTCATTCTCGCCACGCAGCGCCCCTCGGTCGATGTGATCACAGGCCTGATCAAGGCCAATATTCCCACCCGGATCGCGTTCCAGGTCTCCTCGAAAATCGATTCGCGCACCATCCTCGATCAAATGGGCGCCGAGTCGCTTCTGGGGCAGGGCGACATGCTTTACATGCCGCCCGGCACCGGGGTTCCCGTGCGCATCCACGGCGCTTATGTTGCTGATGAGGAAGTGCACAAGGTGGTGGAACACTGGCGCAGTGTGGCCGAGCCCGATTATGTCGAGGGTTTGCTTGAAGGTGGTGTGCCCGAGGAGGTCGATGCCGGCAGTGCCGTGGGTTTTGGTGGCCTGTCGCAAACCCTTTCCGATGCCGGTGTCGAGGGTGAACTTGATCCCATGTACGACCAGGCGGTGGCGGTGGTGCTCAAGCACCGTCGTGCGTCCATTTCGCTCGTTCAGCGGCACCTCAGAATCGGCTATAACCGCTCGGCCCGACTGCTTGAGCAAATGGAAAAATCGGGTCTGGTCTCGGCCATGGCCACCAACGGCAACCGCGACATTCTCGTGCCGTCCCGGGCCGACGATTGAGCCGCTCATGAGTGCCGGTTGCGCACGGCCCCGTCGCCGGGCCCTGCTGGTCATGGCGGTGTTTGCCGGGGTGGGACCCGCTGCAGCAAACACCACGGCGTATGCCGAGTTTCAGGCCTTTCTGAAAAACACACTGAGCGCGCGTGGCAATTTCCGCCAGCAGGTGCTGCATGCAAGCGGCCGGGTCATTGAAACCAGCGAGGGCAGTTTTGCGTTTACCCGGCCGGGCCGTTTTCGCTGGGATGTGAAAAAGCCTTATGAACAATTGCTGGTGGCCGATGGCGAACAGCTTCATTTTTATGATCGCGACCTCAATCAGGTGACGATCAGAAAGCTCGGCGATGCCATTGCGTCCACCCCGGCCGCCATTCTGTTCGGCAACGATGCGATCGATCGCGATTTCAATTTCAGCGAAGCCGGTGAGCACGAAGGCCTTCGGTGGCTGGAGGCGCAGCCTCGCAGTCGCGAGGCAGGGGTCGAGCGCATCTTGATCGGGTTGAAGGCCGGGATTCCCGAAGCGATGGACGTGGTGGACGCCTTTAGCCGAACATCTCGGTTCAGTTTCAGGATGCTTGAGCGCAATTCTCCGATCGATGCGACACTATTCAGCTTTCGCGTACCAGCAGGCGCCGACGTGATTCGGCAGTAGGCGGCTTCGAGCAGCAGGTTGACCGCCTCGCCGCACCAATAACCAATCCTCGCTCTTGTCGATGTGAAGGGGGCCAGATGGCCGCTCAATCCTCCGCTGCTGTGGCGGACTACGCCGATCCGCCACTCAGCGCGTCCCTGCAGACCCGTGTGGTGGTGGTGGTCTCCATTGCACATGCGCTCTCGCACTTCATGCACCTCATCGTGCCCCCGGTGTTCCCGCTTCTGATGAGCGAGTTTTCGCTCAGCTATTCCGAACTCGGTTTGCTCATGACGGTGTTCTTCGTGGTGTCGGGGATCGTGCAGGCCGCGTCGGGCTTTGCGGTCGACCGATTCGGGCCGCTTCCGGTGCTGCTCGCATCCATCGGCCTGTTTGCATTCAGCACGCTGGTAATCGCAAGTGCCAACAGTTACTGGATGCTGATGCTGGGCTGTGCAATCGCCGGTGCGGCGAATGCGCCTTTTCATCCGGTTGACTACTGCATCCTGAATGCCCGCATCGAGGGCAAGCGCCTGCCGCGCTCCTACGCCGTTCACGGCGTGGCGGGCAGTCTGGGATGGGCGGTGGCGCCGCTGGTGCTGGTTGGGGTGTCGAGCGTGGCGGGCTGGCGGGTGGGCATGCTCACTGCCGGGGTGATCTGCCTTGCCATCCTGGGGCTTGTCTGGTGGGCGCGTGAGGCACTTCGCGTGTCGCCCATCCGGCGGGAAAAGCCTGCAACAGGAGCGGACGGCGGTGCGGCCGATGTCAGCCAGTCCACGCTCGGGTTCATGAAGCTGCCTGGG
>Ga0255188_1000743_pt1 | contig 10361 bp, 7 predicted proteins | sample Miss_Cont_RepB_8_FD_188427 | JGI IMG/M metagenome (GOLD analysis project Ga0255188, IMG submission 188427) | Freshwater microbial communities from Mississippi River, Louisiana, United States - Miss_Cont_RepB_8h | ecosystem: Environmental > Aquatic > Freshwater > River | place: USA: Louisiana... | reverse complement strand
GCGGGAACTCACACCCGTCCCCAAAGCCGACTGCGACTCCAGGACAAGCACCTCGCGTCCCGCGATCGCCAGGGCGCGGGCCACGGCCAGGCCGACCACACCGGCGCCGATGACCACGGCGTCAGCCTGCTCCATCAGAACCAACACCAGATGCCAAGGCACCAGCCCCAGATCCACTGCACAACGGCGTCCAGCAGCAGACCAAGGGCCAGCACCGGCAGCACAAAAACGGCCAGCACGAACAGCCATCCGGTTCGGGTGAGCCGCTCGCCGGGAAGCCGCCAGCCCATCACGGTACCCGGCGCACCGCGGGTGGCCGCAGGATCGCCGTGGGGATGCTGCCCTTTGTCGTTCCGAGCGCTCTTCATCAATTCGAGTGTAATCACGCCATGCACGCACACTGGAATTTGGACGACCACCACCGGTGGGACGCCTGGGCCGACCAGGCCTGGGCGGGGCTGCAGCAATCGTGGACCTACGGTCAGGCCCTCAAGCAATTGGGGGTCCCGTGCCTGCGGGTCGTGGTCACGGCGGATGAATCGCCGAAGTCGGCATGGATCGGTACGGCCCAACTCATCGTGCAGCGACTGCCCTGGTTCGTTCGCTTTGCGTTTTGTCAGGGCGGTCCGCTTTGGGCCCCCGATGCCGACCTGCCCACCCAGCGAGCCGCACTGGATCTGATGCGGCAGACACTGCCCCTGACAAGGCCTCGCCTGTCCCTCTTCAGTCCCGCGATCCAAGTTCAGGACGCAGCCAGCGAGTGGGCAAGCCATGTCTTCAGCGCAAGGCCCCGTTTGGCCTCCGGCCGCTCCACCGTGCTGCTGGACCTGCGAGCGCCTGAAGCACAGCGGCGCGCGGCCCTGGAAGGCCGCTGGCGCAACCGCCTGAGTGTCGCGGAGCGCGGCCCTCTGAAATGGCGGGTGTGCGGCAGCAAGGTCAGCGACTTCGACTGGCTGGTGAAGGCAGAAGCGCAGCAACGGCAGGAACGGCGCTACCTCACCCTGCCCACGGGATTCGTCGAGGCCTGGCAAGCCTCACACCGAAAGCCTTCACAGGCCTTGTTGACCGTGGCGGCCGAACTCCAGCGTCAACCCTGCGCCGGGATGATGTTCCTGCTTCATGGTCGGACAGCGACCTATCACCTGGGCTGGACCCATGACGAGGGGCGCGAGCACAGCGCCCACAACCTGCTGCTGTGGGAAGGCTGTCGATTGCTGGCCGAGCGCGGTATCGAGCAGTTGGACCTCGGTGGAGTGAACACCGTGGCCAACCCCGGCCTTGCACGCTTCAAGTTGGGCAGCGGTGGCCGGGTCGTGACCTGGGCCGGAACCTACTGTTGAAGGGCCCCGCTCACGGAACCCTCACGCGCAACCAGGGGCTGACCCGGTAGCGTTCTCCGCGGTAATGGGCATCCAAATGGTCCAGGAGCCTGACGACATCCGCCACATCCCAGGCACCCAGCCACTCGAAGGGCCCCGCGGGATAGTTCACACCCAGCTTCATCGCTGAATCAGCGCCGTCGGGCGTGCAGACGCCCTGGTGCACCGCATCGGCCGCCTCGTTGATCAACATGGCCAGCGTCCGGGCCACCACCAGCCCAGGCGTATCGGCCACTTCATGGGGTTCCACCCCCAAACTCAAAAGGTGCGCCATGGCCACCGCACGCTGCTCGGCACCCAAGCCCGGCGCCGCCGCAAACGCCAGCGCCGGAGCCCTCTGGCCTTCGGCCTCGACCCGCCGGCCGAGGGGTGGACCGAAGAGGGCGTCTTGCACCACCACCGCCGAGGTCCCCAACGCGCGCGCCCAGTCGCCTGCGGTTCGTCCATCGGTGGGAACGATGTGCACACCCTGCACCACCACCCCGGCGTGGCGGTCATCTCGGGCCGCCGGAGCGACGGCACGGGCCGCAGCGGACACCGCCACGGGGTCCACGGCGACCGAGGGCAGCGGCGGCACGCCGGATGGGTAGCGGTAGAACCCGCGGCCACTCTTGCGGCCCAGCAAGCCGCCGTCCACCATCTCGCGCTGGACCAAGGAAGGGCCATAGCGTTTGTCGTAGAAATTGGCCTCGTAGACCGAGTTGGTCACGGCGAAGTTGGTATCGTGGCCGATCAGGTCCATCAATTCGCAGGGCCCCATGCGGAAACCCACCGTCTTGAGGCAGGCGTCCAGCAACTCGGGCGTGGCCGCCTGTTCCTGCAGGAGGGCCAGCGTTTCGGCGTAGTAAGGCCGTGCAATGCGGTTGACGATGAAACCGGGCGTGCTCTTGGCGTGCACCGGTACCTTTCCCCAGACCTTGCTCAGTTCGAAGATGGCCCGCGCCACAGCCGCATCGGTATGAAGGCCCGAGACCACCTCCACCAGCTTCATCAGCGGAACGGGGTTGAAGAAGTGCATCCCCACCAGCCGCTGCGGGCGCTTGAGCCCGTTGGCGATGGCTGTCACCGAGATCGAGGAGGTGTTGGTGGCCAGCACACAGTCTTCCGCCACCAGGTCCTCCAACTCGCGGAACAAGGAGCGCTTGACCTGCAGGTCTTCCACAACGGCCTCGACCACCAGGCCCAGACCGCTGCCACCCGGAACACCCGAAAGGCAGGAGACGGGCACGATCCGCGCCAATGCGCCCTCGCAGGCTTGGGCATTGAGCTTGCCTTTGGCCACCAGGCCCTGCAGCGTGGTCGCCAGCTTGCCCTTGGCCTCGGCGGCCGCACCCTCTCGGGTGTCGTGGAGAAACACCTGCAGACCCTCCGCCTGCATGGCCAGTGCTGCCACCTGCGCGATGCCCGCGCCCATGATGCCGGCACCCACCACCAGCACGCTCTTCGAACTCAAATCCATGCTTGACTCCACTCACCAAGAAGGGGCACCGAAGTGCCCCCCTTGCATCGACAGACGGGTCAATAGGTCTCCAGGTGCAGCCGTCCCTGCTTCTTCATCTCGGCACCGAGGGCATCCCAATCCAGCCCGGCGGCCTGGGCCACATCGTGGAGCGCCAGCACCACGCCCTCCTCCATGGCCTTCAGGCCACACACGAAGAAGTAGGCATGGGGGTCCGCCAACAACTTGGCCAGGTCGGCCGAACGCTCGCGCATGACATCTTGCACATAGCGCTTGGGCTGGCCTGGTGTTCGGCTGAAAGCCAGATTGATGTCGATGAAGTCATGCGGCAGCGACTGCAGCGGACCAAAGTAAGGCAGTTCCTCCTTGGTTCGGGCGCCGAAGAACAGCATCAGCTTGCCGCCTTCGAACTTGCCAGAGGCTCGCAGCCGGCGGCGCCATTCCGTCATGGCCCGCATCGGCGCGCTGCCCGTTCCCGTGCAGATCATCACGATGTGGCTCTTGGGATGATTGGGCATCAGGAAGCTGGAGCCGAAGGGCCCGATCACCTGGACCTGATCGCCCACCGCCAGGTCGCACATGTAGTTGCTGCCAACCCCACGGACCGGCTGTCCCTGATGGTCTTCCAGCACCCGCTTGATGGTCAGCGACACATTGTTGTAACCCGGACGCTCGCCGTTGCGGGGCGAGGCAATCGAATACTGGCGCGCATGGTGCGGCTTGCCGCGCTCATCCAGACCGGGGGGAATGATGCCAATCGACTGCCCCTCCAGCACCGGAAACGGCATGGCGCCGAAGTCGAGCACGATGTGGTGGGTGTCGTAGTCTGTTCCCACCTCCGTGACGCGAACATTGCCCGTCACGGTGGCCTTCACGGTCTTCTCAGCCGCCTTGGGTCCGTACAGGTTGGTGTAGGCATGCGCTGCCGACCAAGGCGGGATGGTCGAGCCGTACTGCGCGCTGTTGAAAGGCATCTGTTGGGACGGATCGGCCTTGGGCTCGGCCGCCCTGACCTCCACCGCCGCAGCCGCGCTGTCGGCGCTCGCCCCGGCCGCCTGCAGTTCGACTTGGCTGAGCTCCCCCGGCAGGACGTCCCACCCGAGTTGCTCCTCCACGGAATAGGCCCGTACCCGCGGCATGCTGCGCCAGTTGTCGATCGAGCCCGTCGGGCACGGGGGTACGCAGGCCATGCAGAAGTTGCACTTGTCGGCATCGACCACATAGTTGCGTGAATCGTGCGTGATCGCACCCACCGGGCAGGTCGCTTCACAGGTGTTGCAGCGGATGCAGATCTCGGGATCGATCAGGTGCTGCTTGATGACGGCGGCGTCGGCCATGTCCATGTTGTGTCTCCTTGAAGAAAGGGGCCCGCAGGCCCCTCACATTCTCGACTGATCGTGTCTGCGGGCGAGATCAGTTGAAACGAACGTACTCGAAGTCCACCGGCTGGCGGTTGATGCCCATGACCGGCGGCGCGATCCAGTTGGCGAACTTGCCCGGCTCCACGCAACGCCCCATGAGGCTGGCCACGAAGGCACGGTCGTTGGCACTGGGCAGCCAGCTGTCCAGGTTGGCGTTCCATTCGGCATCGCTGACCACCTTGCCCTCGGGTGACACCTTCACGCCCGACAAAGCGCCGATGTTGCGGTGGAAGGCCTTGTGCGGCGCCTTCAGGCGGAAGGGGATGCCCGCCTTCTCGATCAGCTTGTTCCAGCGATCCACACCGGCGATAGAGTCCTTGATGTAGTCGTCGCGCAGCACTTCGTTGAGCGCGTTGAGCATCGGCACTTCCTTCTCCACCAACTGGCCGTTTTTGACTTCCAGCACCTTGTAGGTCTGGCCGCGCAGCTGGTGGTCGTCGGTGCGCTTGCCTTCCTCGTAACGGCCCTTGAGACCCGTGCTGTAAAAGGTGGCAGCGTTGGACGACTCGTCGGCACCGAACAAGTCGATGGTGACGGAGAAGTGGAAATTCAGATAACGCTGGATGGTCGGCAGGTCGATCACACCGGCCTCGCGCAGCTTCTTGGGGTCGTCGGTCTTGAGCTCGTTCATCACCTGGCAGGTTCGGTTGATGACCCGACCCACGCCCGACTCACCCACGAACATGTGGTGGGCTTCTTCCGTCAGCATGAACTTGGTGGTGCGTGCCAGCGGGTCGAATGCCGATTCAGCCAATGCGCACAACTGGAACTTGCCATCGCGGTCGGTGAAGTAAGTGAACATGAAGAAAGACAACCAGTCGGGCGTCTCTTCGTTGAACGCTTCCAGGATGCGGGGGTTGTCCTGCTGGCCCGAGCGGCGCTGCAGCAGCGCGTCGGCTTCCTCGCGGCCATCACGGCCGAAGTGCTTGTGCAGGAGGTAGACCATGGCCCAGAGGTGGCGGCCTTCCTCCACGTTGATCTGAAAGAGGTTGCGCAGGTCGTACATGCTGGGTGCGGTCAGGCCCAGATGACGCTGCTGCTCCACCGAAGCAGGCTCGGTGTCGCCCTGCGTGACGATGATGCGGCGCAGGTTGGCGCGGTACTCGCCGGGCACATCGTTCCAGGCCTTCTCGCCCAGATGGTCTCCGAAGTGGATCTTGCGGTCGGCCTCACCGGGGTTGAGGAAGATGCCCCAGCGGTAGTCACGCATCTTCACATGGCCGAATTGGGCCCAGCCCTGGGGATCCACGCTCACCGCGGTGCGCAGGTAGACGCTGGCATCCGTGGTGCCCGCCGGGCCCATGTCGTCCCACCAATTGATGAAATCGGGCTGCCAGCTCTCGAGCGCACGTTGCAGGGTGCGGTCTTCGCTGAGGTTGACGTTGTTGGGGATCTTTTCGCTGTAGTTGATGCCGGTGCTCATGTGATGCTCCTGAAAAAACGCTGGTCAGTTGGGGACAGAGCTCCTTCGCTTCGCTCAGTCGGTCTGTCCCGCAAAATCATTGGACTGGGACAGAGCTCAGTCGCTTTGCTCAGTAGGTCTGTCCCGCAAGACTCTGAGATGTTGGGGACAGAGCTCCTTCGCTTCGCTCAGTCGGTCTGTCCCGCAATGAACTTAGACTCGATTGAAATCGAAAGCCGCCTTGTCGCCCTTGCCGTAGACCTTCAAGGCGCCCTTGTCGCCCACGGCGTTGGGGCGCTGGAAAATCCAGTTCTGCCAGGCGGTGAGCCGACCGAAGACACGGGTGACCATGTTCTCCTTGCCATTGAAACGCAGATTGGCTTCCATGCCGGTCAAGGCGTCGGGGCTCATGGCCACGCGCTCCTCAATGGCGATGCGGGTTTCGTCGGCCCAGTCGATGTCGTCCGGGTTGCTGGTGTTCAAGCCCAGCTTGAAGGCCTCATCAGCGTCCAGGGGCTTGCCCACCACGGCGCGCACGGCTTCCATCGCCGGCTGCTCGTTATAGAAGCGGCGCTGCAGGCGGCTTTCGTCGGTGGCCATCGGGTAGGTGCCGAAGTTCAGCTCGCCCACGGTCAGCTTCGGCGCCGTCTCCGGCGAATCCGGCAGCGCCAAGTGGTAGATGCGGTCGCAGGCCAGGGCCAGTTCGAGGAAGGTACCGGCGAAGCACGAACCCTCTTCGACCAAGGCGAACAGGCTGCGCGAAGACACGTCCAAGCGCGACAGGGTGCGGCGCAGCAGGCCGGTGGTCTCACGCACGAACCAGTGCGACTGGTGCGCCGCCAGCACGGCGTCCATGGCCAGGACCGCTGCGGAGTCACCGGAGGTCTTGATCAGCCAAGTGCCGATGTCGAGCTCATTGGTCCGCATGTTCAGGATGGCGTCTTCCAGTTCGCGCGCCACCACCAACGGGTACCAGTTCGAACCGGCGGCCTCAATGCCGGCCACGTCCGAGGGCTGGACACCGGTAGGCGCCTTCACGGTGAAAGTGGCCACGCGCTTGCTGCGGTCGATGTCCACGATGACATTGCCGTAGACCAGACGATCGGCTTCGATCGTCCGGTTCAAGGGGGTCAGGGCCACCCCCTTGGCGCCAGCGGGGCGGTCGCTCTGCGCGGCCAGTTCCAGCGCACGCTCCTGCACCTTGGCCGCGAACACCGCGGGCTTGGCGATGTCGTCCACCAGGCGCCAGTCCTTGGCCTTCTGACCGCGTACGCCCTCATTGGTGGTGCAGAAGATGTCGGCCAGGTCGTGGCGCACCTTGCGCTTGTCGGTCACGCGGGTCAGACCACCGGTACCCGGCAGCACGCCCAACAACGGCACTTCGGGCAGGCTCACCGCGCTGCTGCGGTCGTCGATGAGGATGATCTCGTCGCAGGCCAGGGCCAGCTCGTAGCCCCCACCGGCACAGGCGCCGTTGACCGCTGCCAAAAACTTCAGACCGCTGAAGCGGCTGGAGTCCTCCAAACCATTGCGGGTCTCGTTGGTGAACTTGCAGAAATTCACCTTCCAGCCATGGCTGGACACGCCCAGCATGAAGATGTTGGCGCCCGAGCAGAACACCTTGTCCTTGCCCGAAGTCACCACCACCGTTCGCACTTCCGGATGCTCAAATCGGATGCGGTTGATGGCATCGTTGAGTTCGACGTCCACACCGAGGTCATAGCTGTTGAGCTTGAGCTTGTAGCCGGGACGCAAGCCGCCGTTTTCGTCGAAGTCGGCCACCAGTGTGGCCACCGGACCTTCGAACTTCAGCTTCCAGTGGCGGTACTGGCTGGGATGGGTCTGGTAATCGACGCGCTCGGGATGGTTCATGGTGGGTCTCCTGCCTCGTTGTGGGGTTGGGTGCTTCAGTCTCGGGTTCGTTGCTGCGATCAACTGCACCGCAGTGCATGCATTCAGCATGAAGTGAACTTTAATGCACTTTAATTCCCATGTCAATACCCGATCATGCATTTTTTTGCATGTTTGGGCGCCCCTCAGACCGGCAGACCCAAGGCACCCCTCATCAGCTCGCGCAACCGTGCGAATGTCGCGTCCAGCGGCTGACCGGAGGTGTTCAGGCTGAACTCGGCCTTGCCGTAGAACGCCGCGCGGCCTGCCAGGATGCCGCGCAGGTCCTCCATCGCCTCCTTGCTGGCCGCCATCGGCCGCATATCCCCCTGGGCAACCACGCGCTTCATGTGATCTTCAGGCTCGGCCTGCAGCCACACCGTGGTGCAGTGAGACAGCAGCAGGTTGAAGGTGGCCGCATCGCTGACCAGTCCACCGGGCGTCGCGATCACCGCCTCGGGATAGATCTGGATGGCCTCCTCCAATGCGCGCCGCTCGTAGCGTCGGTACGCGTTTTGTCCATAGAGGCCTTGGATTTCCGCGATGCTGCAGCCAGCGAACTTCTCGATCTCGCGGCTGAGTTCGACGAAGGTGAATCCCAGGTCCTCGGCCAACATCTGTCCCAGCGTGGACTTGCCCGCGCCGCGCAGGCCGATGAGTGCGATGCAGTTGCTGCGCGCGCGCGCGCCGCCCGTGCCCAACAGTTCACCCACAGCCAAGCGGACCCGGCGCAGGGTCGGCTCGTCGCGGCTGGACAACAACTGACGCAGCATCAACCACTCGGGGTTGGTCGTCGTCACGTCGCCGATCAGCTCGGCCAGGGGGCAGGACAAGGCCAGCGCCACCTGCTGCAACACCAGGATCGACGCATTGCCCACCCCATACTCCAGGTTGGCAAGGTGCCGCTCAGACACTTCGGCGGCAGAAGCCAGGGCCTTGCGGGTCATGCCGCGTCGCGCGCGCAGTGCGCGAACGCGCTCCCCGAGCGCCAACAAGAAGGGGTTCTTGTCGCCACCGGGCGAATGGTCCACAGAAGCGTCGACAGGGCCCTCCGAAGGGCTCTCATGAGGATGCACTATAGTGCTTGACATGGCGGGCGGGTGGTCGTAAAGTTCGGAAGCACAATACTGCATATTCTCGAACAATTCAAGCCCGAGGAGACATTGATGAGCGCCACCAGCCCCCAAGTGCCCGCCCCTGGCGCGCGCTTCAATTTCGCGCAGCATCTGCTGTCGCTCAACGAAGGTCGCGCCGCCCGCGCGGCATTCGTCGACGACTTCGAAACGCTGAGCTTTGCCGAACTTGACCGGCGCGTGAGGGCGGTCAGTGGAGCGCTGCGCAGCCATGGCATTCGGCGGGAGGAAAGGATCTTGCTGCTGATGCAGGACTGCACCGACTGGCCTGTGGCCTTTCTGGGCGCGCTGCATGCGGGGGTGGTACCCGTGGCGGTGAACACGCTGTTGACCGCCGAGGATTACGCCTACATGCTGGAACACAGCCGGGCGCAGGCCGTGCTCGTGTCGGCCGCATTGATGCCCACCATCGCGCAAGCGATGGCGCAGGCTTCACACGAGGTCCAACTGGTGGCGGTGTCCCGAGCCGAGCAAACCCTAGCCGAATCGCCGGTGGCCCATGTGGCATTCAACAGCTGGTTTGCGCACGCGGCGGCCGAGCCTGCGCCCACGAGTCCTGACGATCCGGGGTTTTGGCTGTACTCCAGCGGCTCCACCGGCCGGCCCAAGGGCACGGTGCACACGCACGCCAACCCCTACTACACCAGTGAGCTCTATGGACGCCACCTGCTGCAACTGAACGAAGGGGATGTGTGCTTCAGTGCGGCCAAGCTCTTCTTTGCCTATGGACTGGGCAATGGTTTGACCTTCCCGCTGTCGGTGGGCGCCACCACACTGCTGCTGGCCGAGCGGCCGACCCCAGAGGCCGTCTTCAAGCGTTGGACCCAGGGGGCCGCCGGCGGCCCGGGTATCCGCCCGACCGTCTTCTTTGGCGCGCCAACCGGCTATGCCGGCATGCTCGCCCACTCGGAACTGCCGGCCCGCGGGGCGGTGGCCCTGCGCATGGCCTCCTCCGCAGGCGAGGCCCTCCCGGCCGAAATCGGTGAGCGCTTCAAGGCGCATTTCGGTGTGGACATCGTGGACGGCATCGGCTCCACGGAGATGCTGCACATCTTCCTCTCCAACCGCCCCGGCGAGGTGCGCTACGGCACCACGGGCTGGCCGGTTCCCGGCTATGGGATCGAGTTGCGCGGTGAGAGCGGTGAGCCCGTGCCCGATGGCGAGCCCGGCGACCTCTACATCCAGGGGCCATCGGCCGCCGTGATGTACTGGGCCAACCGTGAAAAGAGCCGTGAGACCTTCCAAGGTGGATGGACCAAGAGTGGCGACAAGTACGTGCGCAATCCCGACGGCACCTACACCTACAGCGGCCGCAGTGACGACATGCTCAAGGTCAGCGGCATTTATGTCAGCCCCTTCGAGGTCGAAGCCACCCTGGTGCAGCACCCCGCCGTTCTGGAGGCCGCGGTCATCGGCAAGGAAGATGAAGAGGGCCTCACCAAGACCAAAGCCTTCATCGTGCTCAAGGCCGGCCAGCAGACCAGCGAGCCTGAACTCAAGGCATTTGTGAAGGAGCGCTTGGCCCCCTACAAATACCCGCGCTACATCGAATTCGTCGCTGAACTGCCCAAGACGGCAACCGGCAAGATCCAGCGTTTCCGGCTGCGGGATCGTGAGCGGGCCCGCGCAACGGGCTAGCGAATGCGGTTGCATCTCGCTCGGCGCGGATTCCACGTC
>Ga0255188_1000738_pt1 | contig 10417 bp, 6 predicted proteins | sample Miss_Cont_RepB_8_FD_188427 | JGI IMG/M metagenome (GOLD analysis project Ga0255188, IMG submission 188427) | Freshwater microbial communities from Mississippi River, Louisiana, United States - Miss_Cont_RepB_8h | ecosystem: Environmental > Aquatic > Freshwater > River | place: USA: Louisiana... | reverse complement strand
GTGGGAACGCATCGGGCCGGTCCATGACGGCGAGGCGATCCGCGCCATCCAGCCGAGCATCCTCTTTCTCGGCGGCGATCGCTTGCTGGCGATCGGCCGCTCGCGCCAGAACAAGGTCTTCGAGGTCGAGTCGGCCGACGGCGGTACAACGTGGAAGCCAATGACGCTGGGTTCGCTGCCGAACCCCAACTCTGGCACCGATGCCGTCACGCTCCGCGACGGCCGGCATCTCATCGTCTACAACCACGTGCCCGGTGAGCCGGGGAAATGGGGTGGGAAACGCTCGCCGCTGAACGTCGCCGTCTCACGCGACGGCCGAAACTGGCAGGCGGGCGTGGTGTTGGAGAGCGCGCCCGGGGAGTACAGTTACCCGGCGCTGATCCAGTCGAAGGACGGGCTCGTGCACATCACCTACACTTGGAAGCGCGAGCGGGTGAAGCATGTCGTGCTGGACCCGACCCGGCTGGCGCCCCGCGACTACGTCGCCGGGGCGTGGCCGGAGTAGGCCGGCATGGTCCGTTTTCCCCGCCCGTGCGTCGGGCGGGTTTGACCTCGCCGTCGATCGGGCCGCCCGTAGGCTGTTCGGTCCCGCTTCGCGGTCCGCCATCATGAACTCCCACGCTTTGCGCCCTTTGGGCGCCCTCCTCCTTCGTCGCGCCGCGCGCGCGGCGCTCCTCGCCCTGGTTGCCGCTCCGGCTTACGCGCAAGCCGCGGCGCCGGCTGCCGGTTCCCCGACCACGCAAATGGAGGCCTTCGAGGTCCTGGGTTCGCGCATCCGGCGCACCGAGGTGGATGGGCCCTCCCCCGTCTCCGTGTACAACACCGAGGATATCCGCGCCTCCGGCGCCATGAACCTCGCCGATTTCATGCGCACCCTGCCGCAGACCTACAGTGGCGTGGGCGCGGGGCGGAACAGCGCACCCGATGACCTGAATATGGCGGCGGGGCAGCGCACCGAGAACGCGCTGCCGGCGATCCCCTTCGTGGGCGCCAGCCCCATACTGGCGAACAACGCCCCGGTGCAGACGGGCGTGTCGGGGGTGAGCCTGCGCGGTCTCGGTTCCGGCTCCACGCTCGTGCTGGTCGACGGCCGGCGCGTCGCGCAGGCGGGCGAGCGCAACCGCGGTTCCACCACGGGGCAGGGCTTCGTCGATCTCAACACGATCCCGCTCGGGTTGATCGAGCGTGTGGAAATCATCACCGACGGCGCCTCGGCCATCTACGGTGCCGACGCGGTGGCGGGCGTGATCAACATTGTGCTTAAAAAATCCTGGGTGGGCACCGAGGTGAGCGGCTCGGTCAAGTTCCGCGAACACGGCGGCGCACGGGAGCGCCAGGGCACGGTGACGACCGGGTTCGCCGGCGCCGGCGGCAAGCTGCGCGGTACGCTGGCGGTGGATTATTACGACCGCGATCCTCTCTACGCCTCGCAGCGCGCGTTCTCCAAGGCGATGGACTACCGCACGCGGATCCAGGGTTACAGCCCCACCACGGGGGCGCCCGTCTACGGCTCCGACCAGCGCATCCAATGGGGCTACCCCGCCTCGGTGCAGGCCACCGCCACGACCGGGTTCGTGAGCATCCCGGGCGTGCGCGTCCTTCTTGCGCCGGCGGGCTCCGCAACCACACCGGCGGCATCGGCCTTCGAGCGGCGCACGACCAACGATCCCGGCCAGACCGGAACGGTGATCGTCGCGCAGGGGCAGCGCATCACGAATCCCGCCCAGTGGACCCAGCTCGTCTCGGCCGCCGAGCGGCGGGGCGTGACCGGCACCGCGAGCTACCAGCTCGCCGGCGGGGTCGAGATTTACGGCAACGCGAGCCGCACGCAGTCGAAGAGCAACGCGCAGACCCTGCCCGCCTACGTTTCGGGCGTCGCGGTCTCGGCGGCGAACAACCCCTTCGGCGAGAACATCTCCTTCGGCATGCTTCTGCCGCAGTGGGGTCAGGTGTGGCAGCGGACCCGGACCGACTCCACCACGGTGACGGTCGGCGCACGGGGTAGGGCTTTCGCCACCTGGCGCTGGGACGCGGGTTATCGCTGGCAGCAGCAGAAGTACTTCTCGATCAGCCGCGGTTTCAATCAGACCGCCTTCAACTTTTTCGCCAACAACAACGACGCCACGCAGCGCTTCAACCCCTTCATCGACGAGCGGGCCCCCGGCGCGCCGAACCAAAGCGCGTTGCTGGAGCAAACGGCCCTTTACCCGACCGCCGACGGACGTTCCGGCCTGGAGAGCCTCGATTTCTCCGCCAACGGCGACCTCGGCAAAATCTGGGGCGGGGTGGCGCGCATGTCTTTCGGCTTCTCCTACGACCGCGACAAGAACACGAACATCGCGGTCAGCTACAGCAACTTCCCGGTGGTGACGACGGTGACGCCCTACACCAGCAAGCGCATCACGCGCGCCGCCTTCAGCGAGCTGCAGCTGCCTCTGGTGGGCAAAGCCAACCGCATCCCGCTGGTCGAGCGGTTCGAGGCGAACCTCGCCGGCCGGGCGGAGGATATCACCGGCCAGGAGGGCAGCCGCGTGCCGAAGCTGGGCTTCACCTGGTCACCCTACCGTCCGGTGCTGCTCCGCGGGAGCCATTCCGAGGGTTACCGTTCGCCCGGTCTCACCGAGAACCGGCGGCCGACGACGACCACGAGCACCACGATCAACGACCCGCTGCGCGGCAACACCCCGACGCCGATCACGTTGGTCACGCGGCCCAATCCCGAGCTCGCCGCCGAAACCTCCAAGACCCGGTTCTTTGGGGCCGTCGTTGAGCTCCCGCAGCTGAAGGGCCTCTCGCTCTCGGCCAATTATTACCGCACCGAGCAGCGCAACGCCATCCAGTCGCTCTCGTCGACGGTGATCCTGAACAATCCGGCTCTTTTCCCAGGCTTCGTGGTGCGCAACGCGCCGACGGCGGCCGACACCGCGGCTGGCCTGCCGGGCTCGATCAACACCCTGTACTCCCAGTACGTGAACTTCGGGCTGATCCGTAACGACAGTCTCGATTACGGGGTGGACTACCGGATCCCCGGCGAGCGGCTCGGCCGCTGGCGGGTGGGGGTGAACGCGGCCAAGACCATCCGGCAGTCGCGGCAGCTGGCCGTGGGCGCCGCGCCCATCAACGACGTGGGCGACACCTACTCGAGTCCGCGGTGGAACATCGCATCCTCCCTCTCCTGGAACCGCGGCGCCTGGAGTGCCTCCGCGCAGCACAGCTATATGAGCGGATTCAGGACGAACCAGGCGGGCGTCACCCCCTCCAATTACACCACGCCGGCGATGACGCTCATCGACGTGCGCGGCACCTACGAGTTCAAGCGGCCCCTCTGGGGACGGTTCGGCAAGGGGGTGCGGATCGGCGCCGGCATCGCTAACCTCACCGACAAGGAACCGCCTTTCTTCAACAACATCTACGGCTTCAACGCGGGCCTGCACGGACGCTGGTCCTTCGGTCGCACCTTCGAGGCCTCCTTCGCCGTCCCGTTCTGACCGCTCCTCCCTCCTTCGCCACGCAACCGCTCCCCGAAACTTCTCCCATGAACCAGCGCATCCTCCTCCTCGCCGCCTGCCTTTTGCCGGCGGCCCTTCCCGCCCAGGCGCCCGTTGCCGCGGCCGCCCCGTCGGCGCCGCAGTCCACGTTGGCTGCCGGCGCCGTGGCCCCCGACTTCACGACGCTCGATGTCGCGGGGAAGGAAGTGCGCCTCTCCGATTTCAAGGGCAAGATCCTCGTCCTCGATTTCTGGGCCACGTGGTGCGGTCCGTGCATCGCCTCGTTCCCCCACACGCAGGAGGTCGCGGCGAAGTACAAGGACCAGGGGGTGATCGTGCTGGCCGCCGGCACCAGCGACACGAAGGACAAGTTCCTCCAGTGGATCCCCGCGAACCAGGGTAAGTACCCGGACATCCGTTTCACCTACGATCCGAAGGAACGCGGCGAGGACCGCGCCTCGTCGAAGCTGTACCGCGTCCGCGGTATCCCGACGCAGTTCATCATCGGCCGGGACGGGGTGATCTCCGCCGTGGTGGTCGGCAACTCTCCCGGCGACGCGCGCGCGGAGGCCGCCTTGGCCAAGCTGGGCGTGAAGGTTGACGCCGCGATCGTCGCCAAGGGGGAGGCTCAGCTGAAGGAATCCGCCGAGGAGGACAAGCGGCGCGCTGCCGAGGCCGCGCGTCTCGCCGCGAACCCGCCGCCGCCGTTCATGCCTGATCTCGGTCGTCTCAAGGCCGCGGCCGCGCTGCCTGATTTCTCGCTGGCGACGGCGGACGGCAAGCCGGCGAAGCTCTCGGATTTCCGGCGCGGGAAGCCGATGATCATCGGCCTGTGGACGGCGGGCAACGGCCCGGGCGACGCCTTTCTGTCCCGCTGGAACGGCCTGGCCAAGGCCTACGGCGACCAGGTGGATTTCCTCGGCATCGGCGGCTACGACTCCCTCGAGGCGCTGCAGGGATGGCTCGCGAAGAACAAGGATCTCTCGTTCCGTGTCGCCCACGACGGCGTGGGCAAGCTCACGCCGCCGGCGAAGGCCCGGGAGCAGATGTCGCCCGAGGAGTTGAAGGCGGAGACCGCGCGTTCCCGCGCGTTCTACGAACGCACGATCTCCATGCAGATCGGCGGGGTGCTCACCCCGGTGCCGACCACGATCGCGATGGCGGCCGACGGCACGCTCATCGGCTGGAGCGCCGGCTTCGGCCCGAATTACGGGGAGACGATCGGCAACCTGCTGCTCCGCGCCGGGGTAAAGCTGTCCGAGGCGGATCGTCCGAAAAAGGTGACCACCGACGCCGAGCTGAAGGCGTACCTGGATGAGCGGGCCGCGCGCTCGGCCGCTCCCCGGGTCAAGATGCTCGAGCCCGGTGCGGTGGCACCCGACTTCACGACCACCGACCTGGCTGGGAAGCCGGTCAAGCTGAGCGATTACCGCGGCAAGGTGGTGGTGCTCGACTTCTGGGCGACTTGGTGTGGTCCGTGCATCGCCTCCATGCCGCACTCGCAGGAAGTGGCCGCAAAGTACAAGGACCAGGGCGTCGTCGTTCTCGCGTCCTGCACCAGCGACACCCGCGACAAGTTCGAGTCGTGGGTGAAGGCCAACCAGGCCAAGTACCCCGACTTTGTCTTCTCGCATGATCCCGCCGAGCGGGGTGCCGACCGCGCCTCCGCCAAGCTCTATGGCGTCGGCGGCATCCCCCAGCAGTTCATCATCGGCCGCGACGGCAAGATCGCCGCGACGGTGACGGGCTATCTGGCGGGTGAGGTTCTCCTCGACGCCGCGCTGGCCAAGGCGGGCATCAAGGTAGCGCCCGAGATCCTCGCGAAGGCCGAGATCGACCGGAAGAAGCGCGACGCGATGCGCTGAGCCCCGCGGCGGGCTCAGCCCGCCGCTTCCCAGCGGCCGTAAATGCCGCAGGGCAGCACCTTGCCGTCGCTGCGCACGGGCAGACCCACCTCGCCGGCCGTGATGCGGCCGGCCCGGCCGGGCATGAGTTCGGCTAGCAGATTCGCCACCACGGTCGGCGATAGGCGCGCGGTGTAGGCGTTGATGAGCAGGAACAGCGGGGTGTCGCTCAGCAGCTCGCGGCATTCCTTGAGCAGCTCCCAGAGGTTGTCCTCCAGCCGCCACATCTCACCCGAGCTGCCCCGGCCGTAAGTCGGAGGATCCATGATCACGGCATCGTAACGCCGGCCGCGTTTCAGCTCCCGGCGGGCGAACTTGAGGCAGTCGTCCACAATGTACCGCACGGGTGCGTCGGCGAGGCCGCTCAGCGCCGCGTTCTCGCGGCACCACTTCACCATGCCCTCGGCGGCGTCGACGTGGCATACCGACGCCCCGGCCTTGGCCGCGGCCACGCTCGCCGCGCCGGTGTATCCGAAAAGGTTGAGCACGGCGACCTCGCGGCCCGCCTTTCGCGCCGCCGCGATTCGCGCCGAGAACCATTCCCAGTTCACCGCCTGTTCCGGAAACAGGCCGGTGTGCTTGAAGGAGGTGGGACGGATCTTGAGGGTCAGCCCGAGAGGCTCGTACGGGATCGTCCAGGATTCCGGCAGGGGACGCCGGAATTCCCAATGGCCGCCGCCCTTGTCGCTGCGGTGGTAGAAGCCATCCCATTGCTCCCAGACCGCTCCGGGCTCCCGGCCGTGCCGCGGCCAGAGGATCTGCGGATCCGGCCGCACAAGGGTGTGCGGTCCCCAGCGCTCCTGCTTCATACCGTCGCCGCAATCTAGCAGCGCGTAATCCCGCCAGCGGTCAGCGACTATCAACTCGGGTCTATCTGGCGTGGAGGCGGCCATGCGGGTGCGGGGCAGGGAAGGGGTCGTCCATGCGGGTGTCGAGCCACCCTTCGCGGTTCGACGGACCTCTGTCCGCCGTTCCGAATTCGCTTAAGGTCGGTCATTGACCTGCTTTGCGCGAAAGCGATTTGCTTATTCTTTAATCCAGAAACGTATGCCCACCTCCATCCGTATCCTCATCACCTGTCTGCTCGCTGTCTGCGGCGCGGCCCGCTTGGCCGCTGACTCCGTCGACGTGAAGGGCGGCGCCCGCATCGTCGGTAAGATCGTCAAGATCGATGACGGCGCCGTCGTGGTCGAAACCTCCTACGCCGGCACGATCTCGATCAAGCAGGCCGAGGTGGTCGCCATCAACACCGATGCCGCCATCGCGGTGCGTTTCGCCAACGGCAACCGCGTCGACGGCAAGGTCACCGGTTCCGGCGATGGTCGCGTCAAGGTCGCCAACGCCGAGGGTGAGTTCGCCTCGGAGATCGGCAAGGTCGCCGCCTCCTGGGCGGCCGGCGGCAAGGATCCCGCCCTCGTCGCCCTGGAGCGCGGCTGGGCGTACGAAGCCGCCGTGGATGTGACGGGCAAAAACGGCAACAAGAGCCAGCTCGGCACCGCCGGCAGCCTGCGCGCGACGCTCAAGGGACTGTCTGACACGTTGCAGTTCTACCTCGCCTACGACCGCCAGGTAACCGACAGCGTGAAATCGGCCGACCAGTTCAAGGCGGGCGTGGACTACACCAGCAATTTTGCCGGCAAGAACTCCTGGTACGCCCGCAATGAGGGCGGCTTCGACCGGATCAAGGACATCGAACTCTATGATGTCGCCGGCTTCGGCATGGGCTACGACTTCATCAAGCAGAAGAAGCAGACGCTCACCGGCCGCTTCGGTCTCTCGTTCCGCTACGAGGGCTACAAGAATCCGGCGACCACGGACGTGAAGAGCGCCGGTCTCGACTTCGGCTTCGCCCACCGGCTCGAGCTCTCGAACGGCCTGTTGGTGAACCGCCTGACCCTCGTTCCTGCGTTCGAGGACTTCAGTAATTACCGGGCGACCCACGAGAGTTTCTACGAGCTGCCTATGGCGAACACGAGCTGGAAGCTCCGTCTCGGTCTGGCCAACGACTACAACAGCCGTCCGGGGCGCGGGGTGGAGAAGATGGACACCACCTACTTCACCCGGCTGGTGCTCAACTGGCGCTGAGCGCCGGCTGAAAATCTCCTCTTTCCTGAGGCGCGGTTCCGTTTCGCGGACCGCGCCTTTTTCGTTTCGCCTGCAAGCCGGGACGCCAAAGGGGTCAGGGCGTTGAACGTTTGCGGACGGGTTGAGCGGGCGCGTCTAAAACGTTCAACGCCCTGACCCCATGGGGAGTCGCGGCTGCATTTCCGGACTTTTCCGGGAGGTTACCCTTTCTTTGTGCCTGGATGCCCGGTCGATCGCCCGGGAGTACGGCCGGCAAAACTATTGCTCCCTTCGGCCGGTTTGTTCGTCTGGCTTCACCATGCGCCCCCGACCCCTGCTCCGCTCTCTCGTCACCGGCCTCGTTGCCGCGCTTCCCGTCGTCCTGCCCGCCGCCGAAGTTTCCCTCCAACGCGCCGATGACCGCGTGCGCGTTGAGGTGGGCGGCAAGCTCTTCACCGAGTACGTGTTCAAGGGAGGACCCAAACCGTATTTCCACCCGGTGCTGGCGGCCGACGGGACCCAGCTTACCCGCAACTTCCCGATGAAGAAGGGGGTACCAGGCGAGGTGGAGGACCACCCGCATCACCGTTCGCTCTGGTTCACCCACGGTGACGTGAACGGAATCGATTTCTGGGCGGAGGGCAGCGACAAGAAGGGCCGGATCGTCAGCGATGCCGTCGAACATTCAGTTGCGGGCGGCGCCGGGATCATCAAGGCCCGCAACCGCTGGGTCGGTCCCGATGGCACCGTGCACCTCACGGACGAGACGGTGGTGCGCATCACCGCCGCCGGAGACAGCCGTTTCCTGGATTACCAAGTGACGCTGAAGGCGCCCGCGGGAAAGCCGGTTGTGCTCGGTGATACCAAGGAGGGATCGATGGCCATCCGCCTCCCGCTCTGGATGACGCCGCCGCACTCCTACTCCGCCAATAAGCAGCGCGTTAAGCACGCTGGCACCGGCACGATTATCAACGCCGAGGGCGTGAAAAACACCGCCGCGTGGGGCAAGCGTTCCACGTGGGTGGATTACCACGGGCCGAAGGACGGCAAGGTCTACGGCGTGGCGATCTTCGACCACCCTTCAAATCCGCGGCACCCGACGTGGTGGCACGTCCGCGACTACGCGCTCTTCGCCGCCAATCCTTTCGGCAAGCACGACTTTGAGAACCTGAAGGACCAGCCCAAGGCGGGCGAGATGACGATCCCGGCCGGCGGTTCGGTGACGTTCCGCTGGAGGTTCTACTTCCACTCCGGTGACGAGAAGGCGGCCAAGGTCGCCGAGCAGTATCGCGCCTTTGCCGTTTCCAAGTAACCCGCCGCTCCCACCACCGTTCGTTCCCCATGCACCCCGTCACCCGCCGCTCCTTCCTGCGTACTTCCTCCCTTGCCGCCGCCGGCGCGGCGCTCTCCGCCCGCACGTGGGCGCAGTCCCCCGGCGCCAACGGCGACATCCGCGTCGCGGTCGTCGGCCTCAACGGCCGCGGCCGGAACCACCTCCAGAGCCTGCAACGCGTGAAGGGCGTGCGCGTGGTCGCCTTGTGTGACGTCGATTCCGCCGTACTCGCCCGGGCAAAGAAGGCGCTCGCCGATGAGGGCTCGGACGTGCGGACCTACGTCGACCTGCGCGAGCTGCTCGCGCAGAAGGACATCGACGCCGTGTCCATCGCGTCGCCCAACCACCAGCACGCCCTGCAGGCCGTCTGGGCCTGCCAGGCGGGCAAGGACGTCTACGTCGAGAAGCCCGTCTCCCACAACGTGTGGGAGGGCCGCCAGCTGGTGCACGCGGCCACGCGGCACAACCGAGTCGTCCAGTGCGGCACGCAGATCCGCTCCGGCGAGGGCCTGCGGGAGGCGGTGGCCTGGGTGCGGTCCGGCCAGCTCGGCCGCGTCACTGCGGCGCGCGGGTTCTGCTACAAGCGTCGTGACAGCATCGGCCGCGCCGACGCGCCGCTGCAGATCCCGGCCAACATCAATTTCGACCTGTGGTGCGGTCCCGCACCGCTGGTTCCGCCGCGGCGCCTGCGGCTGCATTACGACTGGCACTGGGTGCACGTCACCGGCAACGGCGACGTCGGCAACCAGGGCATCCATCAGATGGATGTCGCCCGCTGGTTCCTCGGCGAGACCGGTTTGCCGCGCACGACGCTCAGCGTCGGCGGCCGCCTCGGCTACGTCGACGACGGCGATACCCCCAACACGCAGGTGGTGATCCACGACTACGCCAGCGCGCCGCTGATCTTCGAGGTGCGCGGGCTGCCGGCGAAGGCGGGTGCGGCCACCGGCGGGGGACGTCGCGGCGACACCATGGACAACTTCCGCGGCGTGGGCGTCGGCAATGTGATCGACTGCGAGGGCGGCAGCGTCGTCTCGACGAATTACTTCACCGCCACCGCCTACGACAAGGCCGGCAAGATCGTGCGGGAATTCAAGGGTGTGGACCGCCACATGCAGAACTTCATCGACGTCGTGCGAAGCCGGAAGACGGCCGACCTCTACGGTCCGATCGAGGACGGCCACGTCTCCAGTGCGCTCTGCCATCTCGGCAACATCTCCCATGTGCTGGGCAAGGCCGCCCAGCCGGACGCCTTGCGCGAGCGGATCCGTGGCAACGCCGGGCTTGCCGAGGCGTGCGGGCGCATGATGGAGCACCTCGGCGCCAACGCCGTCGACCTCAAGGCCACGCCGCTCGCGCTCGGTGCCCTGCTGCAGATCGCGCCCGGCACGGAGCGTTTCACGGGCGAGTTTGCCGCCGTCGCCAACCCGCTCCTCACCCGCCAATACCGCGCACCGTTCACGGTGCCCGATCTCTCTGGCAAGGCGTGAGCGTATCCGGGCAGGGGCGGGAGGCGGCGGGTGGGCGACGGTTGGCGCTCTGGCTTGCGCTGCTGGTCCTCACTCCCGGCGCCGTGCCCGCGCAGGATACGGCCGTCTCGCTGCCGCCCTTTCTCGTCGAGGAGGCTG
>Ga0255188_1000736_pt1 | contig 10441 bp, 8 predicted proteins | sample Miss_Cont_RepB_8_FD_188427 | JGI IMG/M metagenome (GOLD analysis project Ga0255188, IMG submission 188427) | Freshwater microbial communities from Mississippi River, Louisiana, United States - Miss_Cont_RepB_8h | ecosystem: Environmental > Aquatic > Freshwater > River | place: USA: Louisiana... | reverse complement strand
ATCTGACGGCGCGTGGCTTCGAGCCGCCGTGGTTCCCGCCGGCGGACCGCGTCGCGGTGCCCGCCGTCTCCGATGAGGATCCGGCGGCGGGGCGCCGCGTGCGCTACCGGTTGAACGGCGACGCGGCCGGCGGTCCCTACGCGGTCCTGCACCTGCCCGAGGACTGGCGTCCCGGCGCGAGCCTGCCGCTGATCGTCGAGTATCCCGGTAATATTTTCTTTGTGCCCGGCTGCTATTCCACCGGGCTTCCGGACCAGTGCGTGATCGGCGCGGGTATCACGCGCGGTCGCGGCGCGATCTGTCTCGCGCTGCCGTTCGTCGACCGCGCGGCGGGCGTGATCGCCGAGGGAGGCTGGGGTGTTCCGGACGACACCGCCTCCTACGCGGTCGCGATGGTGGAGCAGGTCTGCCGTGAGTTTGGCGCCGATCGCGCGAACATCGTCCTCACGGGCTTTTCGCGCGGCGCGCTCGCCTGCGGCTTCATCGGGCTGCGGAACGACCGCATCGCCGCGTTGTGGAAAGGATTCCACGCCTGCCAGCACTACGACGGTGACGGCTGGAACGGCGCCACCGAGGCGGGCGCGCTCGAGCGCGCCCGGCGTTTTCGCGGGCGCGCGGTCTTCCAGACCGACAACTCGCGCGCGAAATTCCAGACGGTGATGGACGCGATGCGGGTGCCGGTGACGTGGGCAGACTCCGGCCTGCGGGCCCACGCCACCGCGATGTTCCTCGATGATCGCCCGTCCACCGAGCAATTGCGGCGGTGGTTCCGCGAATTGGTGACCGCACCCTGAAGGCGTCGCGTCCGGAGGGGTTTAACCACGGATGGACGCGGATAAACACGGATCAATGGGCTTCTTCTGAAGCCGGGTCCGGCGACCCCGGACTAAGCGGGCGAACTTAAGGCCTAAGCCTGTCCTGAAGACGGCGAACGTAAACCGCGGATTTCGGGGACCGCGCGGATAAACGTGACCAAGGCGTCACCAAGGGAATCATCGCGGGAAAGGATGATTTCAAGGTGTAGCACCACGGTTAGGCGAGGCTTGGTGTAGCCGCGGCCGTCGGCCGCGGATCATGCCGGGAGAAGTACTGCCGCAGGCTTTCCCGAACCGCTCCGCGAGGCGTGATCACGGATGGACGCGAGGGAACGCGAACGAGTTCGGGCTGATAAAACGGCACGGCTTGCCTGCCTCAAAACTCCCGGCGCGCGGCGGCAAGCCCGCGCTCGTAGGCGGCGATCAAGCGGTCCCACTTGGCCTCGGTCTCCGGGTCGGTGACCTGGCGGGCGGGGTCGGCGTCGAACCACCGCACCGCCCGCGTGATGCCTTCGCGGAACCGCGTGGTCGCGACGAAGTCGGGGACGAAGCGCTTGATCTTGGTGGTGTCGAAGACAGCCGAATTGGCTTTGTCGCCGAGCAGCGTCCCCGTGTATTCCGGCAGACAGGCGGTGATGAAGTCCGACGCGATGTGCACGAACCTCGGCTGCGTCACGCCGGCGGCCTCGGCGACCGACTGATAGATCTGGTTCCAGGTGAGGGCCTCGTCGGAGGTGATGTGGAACGAGTGGCCGATCGCGCCCTGGTGTCCGAGCAGGCCGACGAGTCCCTTCGCGAAATCGCTGCTGTGCGTGATCGTCCACAGCGACAGACCGTCGCCCGGGATGATGAGCGGCCGGCCAGCGCGGAGGCGGGAGATGTTGGTGAAGCTCTTGCCGCGGGCGTTGATCGCGAGCGGGATGCTCGGATCGTCGTAGGTGAGCGACGGACGGACGATCGTGACGGGGAACGCCTCCTCGCGCAGGGCCCGTTGCAGACGGTCCTCGGCGGCGATCTTGAGCCGCGAGTAGTCCCAGAAAGGGTTCGCGAGGGGCGTGGACTCGGTGAGCAGGTGATGCGCGGCGGGTTTCTGGTACGCGCTCGTCGTGCTGATGAAGACATACTGCGCGGTGTGGCCCCGGAACAACTCCAGTCTCTGCTCGACGGCGGCGGGGTCGAACGCGATGAAGTCGACGACGGCATCCCACGTTTTCCCCGCTAGGGCAGCGGCCGTCTCGGCGGTCCGCGTGATATCGGCGGTGAGCTGACGCGCGCCCGGCACCGCGTCGCGGCTGGAGCGGTTGAGGAGCGTGACGTCGAGCCCGCGGGCGACGGCGAGGCGAGTGCAGGCGGTGCTGATGACGCCGGTGCCGCCGAGGAAGAGGATTTTCATGGGGAAGGGAAGGGAGGGGCCGTGTCGGGCGACATCCGCTCGGTGTGGGAGGAAAGCGGCGCGTCGATCGCAAAAATCTCCACCGGTTCGCTCCGGCCCTTCACGGTGACCGTGCCGAGCGGGCGCGCGTCGGCCGCCGCGCGGTCCGCGGCGGCGCGCGTGGCGGCGCTGAGGATGATGTTGGTGCGGTAGTCGGCGACGCGGGTGAGCGCCTGCAGGCGGGCGGCTACGTTCACGCCGTCGCCGATGACGGAATAGTTGAGGCGGCGGCTGGAGCCGATGTTGCCGGCGACGACGCGGGCGGTGTTGATCCCGATGCCGATGGCGAGGGGAGGGCGGCCCTCCGCGTCGAGTTCGGTGTTGAGCGCGGCCAGGGCCGACTCCATCGCGCGGGCCGCCGCGAGGGCGCGGGCGGCCGCGTCGCCCTGCGCGACCGGCGCACCGAACAGCGCCATGATCGCGTCGCCGATGAACTTGTCGATGACGCCGCCGTGCGCCTCGATTGCGCCGCCCATGCGGTCCAGGTAGCGGTTCAGCAATGCGAGCAGCTCGGGCGGGGTGAGACGCTCGCTGAGCGTGGTGAAGCCGCGGAGATCGGCGAAGAGGATGGTGACCTCCCGTTCCTCGCCGCCAAGCACCGCGCCGTCGCGCAACAGGCGGGCGGCCACCTCGGGCGAGACGTTCTTGTCGAGCAGGTCGCGGACACGGTCGCGCTCGGCCAGCCCCGCCGACATCGCGTTCATGGCGCCGGCAAGGCGCCCCAGCTCGTCGGCACGATCGACCGGTACGCGGGCGGAGTAGTCGCCCGCGCTGATGCGTTCGGTGTGGGCGGCGAGCCGCTCTACGGGACGGGCGAGGCCGCGGGCGAAGGCAAGGGCGAGCGCGGCGGCGACGACCAGGGCTCCGACCGCCACCACGGCAAGGTAGCGGCCGGCGAGGCGGGCGGGCGCGAGCTTCTGGTCGAGGGAGTATACGAGGGCGAGGGTGGCGGCCGGTTCCCGGCCGGTGAGCAGCGGTCGGAACGCGGCGAGCGAGGCGCCGCCATCGATCGTGATCTCGCGTAGCGCGGAGTGGCCTCCGGTGGCGCGGAGCGCGGCGGCGAGGGGCGCGTGCGCGGAGGCCGGCAACGTGCCGGCGAGAGCGGCGCCGTCGGAGCCGAGAAAGACGAGGTCGCTGCCGGTGAGGAGCTTCAGTTCCGCGGCGAATTCGCGATCGATGCGGAACCCGATGAGCAGCCACGCGATGACCTCGGAGCCGGCCTGGACGGGCACCAGCACGACGGAATGCAGCGCCCCGTCGAAGAAACCGTAACCCGCGGCGCTCGGTCGCTCCGACTCGTCGGCCTCGGCGAGCGCGATGAGCCGGGATGGCAGCGCGCTTTCCGGGGCGCCGCGTCCGGCGGACGCGACCACTTTTCCGCCCGGTTCGAGGATCGCGACCACCGAGCTGTCGGTGGTGCCGCGCAGGCTCTGGAGCGCCGAGGCGAGCGTCGCGGGATCGTCGCCCGCCACCAGTTGCCGGATCTGGTGATCGCGGGCGGCGCTGCGGGCGCCCGTGCGGAGATGCGCGTTCCGGTCGGCGACCACGCGCCGGAAGGTCTGCGCCGCCTGCTGGAGGCTGGTATCGATCTGCTGGCGCGCCTCGCGCTCGTTGAAACGCCCGACGAGATACCAGGTCGCGAGCTGGGCCAGCGCCAGTACCGGCACGAAAACCAGCAGGAGCTGGCCGCGAAAGCTGCGCAAGGGCAGCGTCACTTGTAGCCGCCACCCGCGGAGTCGGGGGCGCGACGCACCCGGCGGTCGACTCCGAGCGTCAAGGCGATGACCTGCGTGGCGGCGCCGCCCCCTGCGACGACCACCTCGCGCGTCAACGCCGACCTGGCGCGCGGATGCCAGACCTCGAGCCGGTGGCGGCCCGGCGGGATTCCGCCGATGACGGCCGCGCCGTCGGTTCCGCTGCGCGCGAAATACGGCGTGGCGAGGACGACGATATAGGCCGACATCCAGTCGTGGATGTTGCAACCGAGGCTCACCACTCCCGGCTGGTCGAAGAGCACCGGTTCCCGCGGCTCGCCGCGGTAAAGCGGCAGGTCGAATTTCTTCGCGCGCGAAACGGAGAAAACGTGGTGCTGCACGGCGTCACGGTTCGGGAAGGTCACTCTCGTACCGACAACCACCGCGGTCACATGGGGCCGGAACTCCTCGCCTTCCTGCACCACGGAAACCGGCTCCGCGGGCGGCTGGACCACCGGAGTTGCCTCAAGCGGGGTGAGCGAGGCCACCGCGTCCGCGACGGGTTCCCCCTTGGGATCGCGCACCTCGACGCGCACCTCCCGGGCGCCGACGACCGCGGGTAGCAGGACCGACAACAGCAGGAGGGTTGAAAGCGCGCGGGACATGGTCAAAGGCGCCGGTCAAGGGCGAGCGAGAGGTTGCGGTTGAGGTAGCGCACGGTGCCCCGCTCGGTTTCACGGTATTCGGCGGCGAGGAGGAGCGTCTGGCGGGCGTCGAGCGTGAAAGCCGACTCAAGTCGTCCGGTGAGGGAGCGCGCGTCGACAAGGTAGGACATCATCGGACGTTCCCGGTCAAACGTGGTCATGAGCCCCGTGGCGCGGCCCTCGCGGAGGAGGTCGGGCCGCGGTGGCGTCGCGTATGCCAGCACGTCGCCGCGGCGGCGCGCGACGGATGCGGTGAGCCGCCAGCCGGCCGCGACTTCCCAGTCGAGGGCGAGGGTGGTCTCGCGGCCGGTGCGGTCGAAAGCCGCGGCGCGGCCGTCGTGGCGGGCGAGTTCGTGGCGACCGCGGGTGACCCATGCGGGGGCGAGGCGTTGGCGGGCGGTGAGGGCGAGCAGGCCGAGGCGGCCGGCCCGGCCGGATTCGCGGGCGCCCATCCATTCGCCGGCCCCCTCCAGGGAGAGCGTCGGCGCGAACGCGCCCAGGCCGAACTTGCGCTGCCAGGCGACGCGCGCGCCCGCGCCGGCGCGGTCGAGACCGTCGAAGCGCGGCCAAGCTTCGGCGCGCGCGGAAATCGCGGTGAGCAGGGTGTCGTCGCGGCCGAGCGGCTGTCGCCGCGCGGCGCCGAACTCGGCGCCGAGGCGGAGGGCGCCGATCACATCGGCGGGCCGGTTGGCATTGGTGATGTTGCCGTGCCAGGCCGCGGCGGTGCCCGCGTAAGGCAGCCAGGCCGGCCCGGCGAGCGCGGTCGCGGCGAGGGAGGCGGTGAAAAGGACGTGGCGGATCACAGCAGCGGGCGAAGGATCTTCCAGACCGTCTCCGCCATCACGGCGTGTCCCGCCGGGTTGGGGTGGATGCGGTCTCCTTGGTTGAGTTCGGCGACCCCGCCCACCCCCTCTAGGAGAAAAGGGATCAGCGTCGCCCCGGTCTTTTTCGCCACCTCCGGGAACACGCGCGCAAACGCGGCCGCGTGCTCGGGACCGAGCTCGGGCGGCATCTGCATCCCGGCGAGCACGACCCGGGCGTCGGGCCGCCGGCGCCGCACGCGGTCGATCATCTCCTCCAGGTTGGCGCGCATGAGGGCGGGGCTGATGCCGCGCAGGCCGTCGTTGGCGCCAAGGGCGAGCACGAAAAGATCGGGGGGCGTGCGCAGCGTCCAGTCGAGCCGGCGCAGGCCGCCGGCGGTGGTTTCGCCGCTGAGGCCGGCGTTGACGACGCGCCACGCGAGGCCCGCCGCGCGGATGCGCCCCTGGATGAGCGCCGGGTAGGAATCAGCGGCCGGGTTGGTGAGCCCGTAGCCCGCGGTGAGGCTGTCGCCGAAGAAAATGATCGTGCGTTCCCCCGCCGCGCCGGCGGTCGGCGGCAGGAAGACGAAAAGAATCGCGACGAGGCCGGGAAAAAACCCGCGGAGGCGCCCGGTGGAGGATTTCTGCGTCGTTTTCGGCATTTTGGTGTATGTTCGCCCGAAATCATGAGTGCCCAGGCGATGTTGAAAGTCGAGCGGCTGACCAAGGCCTACGATGCGGCGGGACACCGGCTGACGGTGCTCCGCGACGTGACCTTCGAGTTGGAGGCCGGCGCGACGCTCGCGATCGTCGGCCCCAGCGGGAGTGGCAAGACGACGCTGCTGGGCCTGTGCGCCGGCCTGGACCAGCCCTCGGAGGGCACGGTGGAGCTCGCCGGCGAGCCGATCGGGCGGCTGAGCGAGGACGCCCGGGCGTTGGTGCGCAACGCCCATGTCGGGTTCGTATTCCAGAACTTCCAGCTGGTTCCGACGCTCACGGCGCTGGAGAACGTGCTGGTGCCGGTGGAATTGCGCGGGCAGGGCGGCGCGGCGGCCGAGGATGAGGCGTGCGGTCTGCTCGCGCGCGTGGGATTGGGCGAACGGCGCGACCATTATCCCGTGCAGCTTTCGGGCGGCGAGCAGCAGCGCGTGGCGCTGGCGCGGGCGTTCATGAACCGGCCGAAGATCCTCTTCTGCGACGAGCCGACGGGCAACCTCGACGGCGACACGGCGCACGCGATGGCCGACCTCATTTTCCGCCTCAACGAGGAGAAGGGCACGACGCTGGTGTTGGTGACGCACGACCTCGAGCTCGCCCGCCGCTGCCGCCGCATCCTGCGGCTCAAAGCCGGCGCCGTCGCAAGCGACGAGACGGTCTGAGGAGCGCCCACGGGGTGTAACCACGAAACACACCAAATCCACGAAAGGGCCGATGTCGCAGCTCGTCTACCCGGAGGAATCATACGCCATCATGGGTGCCTGCTTTGAGGTCTACCGGGACAAAGGGGCGGGATTTCTTGAGGCGGTCTTCCAGGAATGTCTCGAGATCGAGTTTTCGGAGAGAGGTGTTCCTTTCGAAGCACAACCTAAGCTTTGCCTGGTCTACAAAGGGCGGCCTTTGAAGCAGACCTATTCTCCTGATTTCGTCTGCTACGGTCGAATCATCGTCGAAATCAAAGCTGTGACCACGTTGTCCGACGAGCATCGCGCCCAACTTCATAACTACCTCCGCGCGACCCGTATGCGTCTTGGGCTGCTGGTGAACTTCGGCCATCATCCCAAGGTGGAGTACGAGCGCATCGTGATATGAACCGTAGTCTTTTAGTGTCTTTCGTGTGTTTGGTGGTGGCCCCATGACCTTCATTCTCCGACTTGCCTGGCGGGACTCGCGCGCTTCGCGGCGGCGGCTTTTCCTGTTCTCCCTCTCCGTGGTGCTCGGCATCGCCGCGCTTGTCGCCGTGGGCTCGCTCGGGGCGAACCTCGCCCGGGCCATCGACGACCAGGCGAAGGGGCTGCTCGGCGCCGATCTGGTCGTCACAAGCCGGGCCGAACTTGGCGCCGCGCCGCGGGCGCATCTTGATTCGCTCGGCGCCGAACAGGCGCGGGAGAAGAGTTTCTCGTCGATGATGACCTTTCCCAAGGCCGACGGGGCGGCGCGGCTGGTGAACGTACGCGCGATGGAGGGAGCGTTTCCGTTCCACGGCGACTTCACCACGGTGCCCGCCGACGCGCCGGCCCGGCTGCGGGCCGGAGGCGCCGTGGTGATCGTCGAGGAGACGCTGCTCCGCCAGTACGGCGCGGCGGTGGGGGATCCGGTGAAACTCGGGCGCACCACGTTCACGGTGATCGGTGCGCTGCAGCGGTTGCCCGGCGAATCGTCGGCGGTTTCCGCCACCGTCGCGCCGCGCGCGTTGATTCCTTGGGCGGAGCTCGAGGGCACGGGTCTGGCGGAGCGCTCGGTGCTCTTCCGTCACCGCACCTTCGTGCGGCTGCCCGCGGGCGTCGATCCGGCGGCGGTCGAGCGTGACATGCGGCGGCGTTTCATCGGCGAGGGCCTCGGCTTCGACACCGTGGCCGAGCGCAAGCGCAACCTCGGGCGGGTGCTGGAGAACATCGAGGCGTTCCTCGGCCTGGTCGGTTTCGTGGCCCTTTTCCTCGGGGCGATCGGCGTCGCGAGCGCGGTCCACGTGTATATCCGGCAGAAGGTGCCGACCGTCGCCGTGCTGCGCTGCCTCGGCGCGACGGCGCGGCAGGCCTTCGGGGTGTACCTGGTCCAGGGGATGGCGCTGGGATTGGTCGGGGCCGCGCTCGGGGCGACCCTCGGCGTGCTGGTGCAGCTGGCTCTGCCGGGATTGCTGCGCGATGTGCTGCCCATCGACGTCACGTTCTTCATCGCCTGGCCGGCGGTGGCCTGGGGCGTCGGGGCGGGGCTGGTCATCTCGCTGCTGTTCACGCTGCTGCCTCTCCTCGCGGTGCGGGATGTGTCACCCCTCGTCGCGCTGCGCTCGGCCTTCGCCGAGCGCGCGGGCGCGGCGACGGACCCCTGGCGCATCGCGATCCTAGGGTTCATCGTGCTCGCCGTCGCCGGTTTCGCGGTTTGGCAGACGGGTCGCCTGCGGGAGGGACTGGCCTTCACCGCGGCCCTCGCCGCCGGCTTCGGCGTGCTGGCCGGACTCGCGCAGCTGACCGCGTGGGTCGCGCGGCGGTGGTTTCCCCGGCGCGCGCCTTACGTCGTGCGACAGGGCGTCGCCAACCTCCACCGGCCTCAGAACCGCACCGTGTTGCTCCTCCTCTCCCTCGGGCTGGGGACGTTTTTGATGCTCACGCTTTTCCTCACGCGGACGACCCTCCTGCGCGAAATCCAGGTCTCCGGAGGCGCCGGGCGCGCCAACCTGCTCTTTTTCGATATCCAGGACGACCAGATCGAGGGTCTGCGGCGCACGGCGGCCGCGGAGGGGGCGCCCGTCACCGTCCACGCGCCGATCGTCACGATGAAGATCGCTTCGGTGCGGGGTAAGCCCGTCGAGGAATTGATCCGGGAGGGCGCGGGCCGGCGCCCCCCGCCGAAGTCGGCGGACTACGGCACCGGTGCGCCGAAGGACGCCGTCGGAGGTGAGCGGGGCGATCGCAAGGGCGGTCCGAATCGGGGCGGAGGTGCGCCGTCGTGGACGCTTCGCCGCGAGTATCGGTCGACGTACCGGCCGGCATTGGAGGGTTCGGAGCGCCTGGTGGCGGGAGCTTTCACGGGGCGGGTCGAACCGGGGGAAGCCGTCGTGCCGGTTTCGCTGGAGGAAGGGTTGTTCCGGGAGATGGGCTTGAAGATCGGTGATGAGATCGAGTGGGACGTGCAGGGCGTGCCGATCCGCACGCGGGTCGGGAGTGTGCGCGCGGTCGAGTGGCGGCGGATTGAACCGAACTTCTTCGTGGTTTTCCCGGAGGGCGTGCTCGAGCCGGCGCCGAAGTTCCATGTCGCCGCGATGCGCGCGACGGATCCGGACCACTCGGCGCGCGTCCAACGTGCGGTCGTGGCGGCGTACCCCAACGTCACCGCGATCGACCTCGCGCTCGTGCTGCGGACGGTCGACGAGATCTTCGGCAAGGTGGCCTTTGCGATCGAGTTCATGGCCGCGTTCACGGTCCTGACCGGCGTCATCGTGCTGGCGGGCGCGATCCTCACCGGCCGCTACCAGCGCATCCGCGAGACCGTGCTCCTCCGCACGCTCGGGGCCACCCGCCGGCAGCTGATCGGCATCCAACTCGTGGAGTACTCCATCCTCGGGGTGCTCGCGGCCGTGGTGGGCGGCGGGCTGGCCGTCGCCGGCAACACGCTGCTGGCGCGCTTCATCTTCAAAATTGAGCCGGGATTGTCGTGGCCTGTGCTGACCGGCGGCGTGGTCGCTGTGTGCGCGGTCACGGTCGTGACCGGGTTCCTCACCAACCGCGGCATCACCCGGCACCCGCCGCTCGAGGTGTTGAGGCAGGAAACCTGAGGCCGCGGCGGCCGGCCGGTTGAAGGTTTGACGGCGCGGGCCCGGGGCCGATGCTGCCGTCGCCCTCGGGTGCAGCATGCCGGACCTAAAACATCTTTTCGCGAACAACCAGACGTGGGCCGAGTCCGTCCGGCGGGATCGCCCGGGATTCTTCGAGGAACTCTCGCGGCAGCAGTCGCCCGCCTACCTCTGGATCGGCTGCGCCGACAGCCGCGTGCCGGCGAACGAGATCGTCGGCCTGTTGCCCGGTGAATTGTTCGTCCACCGCAACATCGCCAACGTGGTGGTGCACACGGATCTGAACTGTCTCTCGGTGATGCAGTTCGCGGTCGAGGTCCTGCGGGTGCGCCACATCATCGTCTGCGGGCATTACGGCTGCTCCGGCGTGAACGCCGCGCTGCACCGCGACCGGGTGGGGCTGGCCGACAACTGGCTCCAGCATGTCCAGGATGTGCGGGAAAAGCACCACCCGCGCCTCGAGTGCGTGCGGAGCGACGGGGCGGCGCG
>Ga0255188_1000735_pt1 | contig 10443 bp, 19 predicted proteins | sample Miss_Cont_RepB_8_FD_188427 | JGI IMG/M metagenome (GOLD analysis project Ga0255188, IMG submission 188427) | Freshwater microbial communities from Mississippi River, Louisiana, United States - Miss_Cont_RepB_8h | ecosystem: Environmental > Aquatic > Freshwater > River | place: USA: Louisiana... | reverse complement strand
CGGCAATCGGTTTGTTAGCGTCAGCCTCCGACGGTGGACCACCGAGCCAGTCCTTCATTTTCGCATCCCAAGCTTGGGACAGTTCTTCACGGCTGCGCCGAATATCGAAGTTACAGATCAAGTAACGGCCAGGATTCAGGCGTTTAAAGAACTCCGTTCCGGCAATACCCCCTAGCGATTCCCAGCCGCGAATTCGTTTGCTCACGGACAGCTTCCCGTCGCCATCCCTAGCCAGCTCACAGATGCCGACGCGCACCGCGTCCGATGGGGGTTCCGAGTAGTCTTGCCGGGGTAGTGTCCACGCTTCGCTGAACTTCACGGCCCCGCTGTCGTCAAAAAGGTATCCTTGCGCTGTAAGCTGCTGGCGTTTGTCGAGTTCAAGCCACGTCTGGTCGGGGTCGAATTCGGTCGTTAAGTATTTACAGCAAAGCTCGCCGACACCGCCTCTCGCTTGTTGGAAAAGGTGCATGAGCCGGAGCATTTCCTTTCCACGATTCAGGGCGTCTTTGTTGCCAAGGAACGCACCGCGTTCCCTGACGGCCTTCCGCCAAAGTGCCGGGTAGGACTGCGTGCGGCGCAAAGTTTCCCATGCGAGGGCAGCAGGGCACTTCGCCTTTTGGTGCGCAGGGTCAAGCCACCACCACCGCCGCTTTAAGTCTAGCCGCTGGGCTTCGAGTTCTTTCGCGGCTTTGCTCATTTTGGGCCTACCGTCGGTAGCCCGCTCGTTCTTCGGCAACGATACTTCCCGGCAGCACGCGGTTGCCGAAGATGCGTTTCCGCCGGGCGGCGAAGTCGGGGAGCTTGAACGGCTTTGGCTTGGCGGGCGGAATTGGCGGGGGCGAGAGGATGGCGACCACCTTGCCGCGCTTCACGATTTCAACCTGCTGGCCGTCGGCAATCCATTCGAGGACGCTGCCGAAGTCGCGGCGGAGCTGGCTGACGTTCGCGGTTTTCACGGGCGGTCACAGTTCACGCCGCCACCGCATCCGCCAGCGGGCGCAACGCGCAGGGCTTGATGCGGGCAATCTTGGCTTCCAACTCATCGGCTGCGGTGGCGAGGTCGAAGTGGTTTTGCAAATCGAGCCACCATGCCGGACGGGTGCCGAAGTAGCGGGACAGGCGCAGCGCCGTGTCTGCCGTCACCCCGCGCTGGCCGCGCACAATCTCGTTCACGCGCATCGGGGTCACGCCGATGGCCTTGGCGAGCGCGTTTTGGGTCAGGCCCAGCGGCTCCATGAAGTCGTGCAGCAGGACTTCGCCCGGATGCACGGGGGGCAGTTGGTTCGTTTTCATAGCGTTCAGTGGTAGTCCACAATTTCTACTTCGTGCGCGTCCTCGCCCTGCCAGCGGAAGCAGAGCCGCCATTGGTCATTGATGCGGATGCTGTGTCGGCCCTGCTGTGCGCCTTTCAAGGCTTCCAACCGGTTGCCCGGCGGCACCCGCAAGTCCGTCAGGGAACGGGAAACATGCAACTGGGTCAGCTTGCGCAGGGCCACGCTTTCAATCGTAGGCGGCAGGCCGTGATTGCGGACGCGCTGCCAGAGGCGTTCCGTTTTCTTGCAGGCGAAACTCGCGATCACGTCGTCACCGTATCGGTTGCCGATATAGTCGTCAAGCGGGTGTCCATCTTCATGCCGCCGCAACCTCCCGTGGCAGGGTGACGACGTTCGCGGCTTCCCCGGCGGGCTTCACGGCAAACCACCGCTCCGCGTCGGCGGGCTTCACCAACTCGCGGTAGTGCCGGTGGACGACTGCGGCGGAGTTGCCGAGCTCACCCGCCACGCGCCCGGCGTTGGTGGTCTGCGCGAAGCGGTAAGAGGCGTAGGAGTGGCGGAGGGCGTTTTGTTTCCACTTCACGGCGGGCTTGGCGGGGGTGCCGCTCTGCGCATCCGCCGGAACTGCCGTCGCTGCGGCGGTGGCTTGCTGCGCAATGTAAAAGGCTTCGTGAGTGCCTTGCCACACCGCGCCCGTCTGCGCGGCGTAAGGGGCCAGCCAGGCGGCGAGCGTGTCGGAAATCGGAACGACGCGGCGGCTGGCGGTCTTGGCCTTGCTCGCGCCGATGACGATATGCCGCTCCGCGAGGCGAATGTCCGACCATTCGAGGCGTTCAATCTCCGCGCTCCGCAGTCCGGCAAATGCACCCAAGGCGAGGCAGGGCAGAAAGTCCGGCGTGGCGGCGGCAAGCAGGCGGCGAATCTCGGCAGGGGTGAAAATCTCCACGTCACCGCCGCCCACGGTCAAGGATTCCGACCCGGTCACGGGATTGTCGGCAGCATAGCCACGCGCCACGGCGAACTCAAAGAACAGGTGAGCCACCGTGCGGAAGTTTTTGTAGGACTGTCGCGAGAGTTGCAGGCTGTCCAGCCATGCTTGCACTTCGGCAGTCGTCACGTCGCAGCAATCTTTGCGGAAGGCGTCGGCGAAGCGGGCAAGCCGCACGCGGAGGTCTTGAAGGTAGCGGGTGGACGCTTTACGGGCTGCTTTCACCGTGAGCAGTTCAGCAACAACTTCGGAAACGGGCCTGCGCGTGACGCTCTTTTGCCGGGCGGCGTAGAACTTCGCGGCGGCGAGCAGGTTGGAAAGGTCGTGGACGGTTTCAAGGCACTTGGCGAGCGTGTCAGCGGCAGAGGTCAAGGTGACGCCGTGAGGCTTCAAGGTCTGGACGGCGGCGGCATACTCGGCAGCCTGCCCGTTCGTCATGCTGGCGGCGACAACCTGCCGCTCACTCAACTGCCGGGCGAGGCGTTGCGCGGCGTCGAGTGCTTCGGCTTCGGTCGGGTAGGAGTCGAAGCGGCGTTTCCCGGCGGAGTAGTTCGCCACCATGAAGCCGAAGCCGCCGGATGGAATCTCGCGGCGATAGACGGTGACGGACTCGCGGCCAAAGGTGACTTTACGGGGCCAATTGGAGTTATTGGAGGGCTTGCGCGGGGTGCTTGTCTTCATGCGGGACACTGTTGCACAAGTGTTGCACTTCTGACAATGCCAAATCGACGCGTGTCTCAAAATTGGTCAAAAACCCCTTATTTTAACTGGAGCCAGCTGTCGGATTTGAACCGACGACCGACGGTTTACAAAACCGTTGCTCTACCACTGAGCTAAGCTGGCGTTCAGCGCGGACAGAGCCTACCGCATGAGCATTGGGACGGGCAAGCGCGCGCACCAAGGGAAGCGCTGATTAAACCACGAATGGACACGACCCCACACGAATGCGCCGGCGTGAAGCCTCACTTTCATTGGTGGCTGTTGCTGGTTAAGACCGAACTCCGAGGTTGAACTGGTGGCACGGGTTACCAGGCTGTGCCGTCGGGCCACCGGCCCGACCGAATGACGAGCCGGCAACCCGGTGGCATGGCTTCGCCACAGCGCATTTGCAGAACACACGTTTGACTTGGCCTTGCCAGTCCCCATACTCGCAAAAATTCATATGCGCGGGGCACGGGGTTTTCCGGAACCGGCACTGAAGGCACTGAAACTACTATGGCCAGAGTCAAACACATCGCACTTGTTCAGTTCAAAGCCGAGACCACTGCGGAACAGATCGACGGAGTCTTCAGCTCCCTGCTCGACCTTTCCGAGACAGTGCCCGGCGTTGAAGACTTCATCTCCGGCCCGAACAACAGCCCCGAGGGACTCAATGCCGGCCACACGCATGCGTTTGTGATGACGTTCGCCGATGCCGCCGCCCGGGATGCCTACCTCACGCATCCGGACCATCAAGCCTTCGTGGCCAGCGCGTTGCCACTCATTGAAAAGGTGACGGTCGTGGACTTCGAGCTGTAGGCGATCCAGCGGTGCGCCGCATGCAGTCCATGTCCGCGCCGCAGCGTTTTTCGACGGAAACAAGAGGCCATACCTGCTTCCGACGTCCTCGCACGCGGACACGGCTGGGTGAGCGAAGCCCACTTCACCGTGGACGTCACGCTCATTGACGCGTGGGCCAGCCTCAAGAGCTTCCAGCCCAAGACCGGAGCCAAGCCGCCCACCGGCGGTGCCGCCAGCAACCCCAGCGTGGACTTCCACGGCGAACGGCGCAGCAACGCGACACACGAAAGCATCACGGATCGCGAAGCCCGCCTGTTGCGCAAAGGCAAAGGCCAGGAAGCCAAGCTCTGCTTCGGCCTGCACGCGCTGATGGAGAATCGTCATGGCCTGTGCGTGCAGACCGAAGTGACCTCGGCCACCGGCGTGACGGAAACCGCCGCCGCGACCGAACTGCTGGCCCGGCAACTGGACGAGGCCGAGCGCCTGAAGACCGAAGCTGGCCGCAAGGAACTCGCCGCGCTCGCCGCGCTCTATTACTAGAACACGCAATCCAGCGCCACGACCCGCACCATCTGATCCCGGCGACCGCTACGAGGCCAACGCGCCCATCGCGATGGAAGTCATCAACGCCGCGCTGCCGTATGTGGCTGGAATCACGGCGGTTAGCAGGTCGTTAATTTCCTCCCGGCCGAGAAGTAAAGTCGCCCCGGTCATCCTATAGATCGCCGCCCCAAAGCATCGCAACGCGCAAGTTGCCCTAGGCTCAAGTCCGATCTTGCCAAAGCCGGAGGGGCTCGGCACTTTACGCCGCACTGCGTGGTTAGCTCAGTGGTAGAGCACTACCTTGACACGGTAGGGGTCGCAGGTTCGAACCCTGCACCGCGCACCACCTTCAAAGCCTTCTCCAGACGCCGGGACTTCTCTTGAAGAATCGCGTCGAACCTGTCTTCCAGCGCGAGGTTGATCAACTCCGACACGTTTAGCCCCAAACTCTGAGCAATCTGAATGCGTTCGAGGTTCTTGGGGGACGGGCGAAAGTTCCGCTGTTGGTATCGCTTTGAGGCTGTGGCTGGTGTGGCTGGTTTGCTCATGGGGGGACGGTAGCACAAAATGTAGATTTAGCAAGATTCGCCTTGCGTGTCTGACGTGTCATTGTATAACACCGGCCACATGCACAACGCATCCCCCACGAAACCACGACGGAAGCTGACCAACTTGGAATTGTCAGCCCCGGCGCGCGGCGCGCTTCGCCGCTTGAAACGCGAGCGAGGGATGTCCTTCACCTACGCGGTGGAGACGGCCCTTTCCCTGCTCGAACGCGCCGTCGTCCTCGACCCGCTCGACGATGCCGCCCGCGCCGGGCTGGGCCTCAAGCCCGCCGGCACCGTGAAGGCGAATCGCCGGAAAGGCGGTGCGCTGTGAGTGCGTTCCTGACTTGGCTCGTCACTGGCGAGCGGCGGCTGCCCAACGGGATGGTTATGTCGCTTACCGCTGTTTCCTTCGGTGCCACCGAGGGGCACGCGCGCAAGGCTTTTCAACGCTTGCAGGAGTTGGCCCCCAAGGCGGCTGTGACCGGCGAGCCCTACTACCAATGGGCCGACGAGGATCTGGTGTTCACTTTGCAGATCGTCCCCCCGCAGGGAGGTGCGCAATGAAAGCCGCTTTCCTCGTGGTGTTCGACATTCCGGCGAGCGCGCCGGAGCCGACGCCGAAGCAACTGGCTCGCGTGGCCGGCATCCTCTTTGAGACGGTGCGCAAGAAAACGGAAGCGGACACGGAGGTGCACGTCACGACGCACACGCTCACCCCAGCCGAGCTGGCCGCCCTGCCATGAGCCGCCACAAGCCCAAGGCCGGGGACAGGTATTGGAAGCGCTCCTTTGACGGCAGACTTTTTCAGGTGCGCGTCCTCTCGACGGCTTCCGGCCGTGTGCTGGTGAGCCGATACAGCCCCGCGCTCGGAGAGGCTGGCCGTTTATTGTATTGGTCCAAGGGCGAGTTTTTGGAGCGCCGCGAGGCTTCCCTTTTGCATGGCGTGAAGTTCGACCCTGCCCCGCGCCGCCAATGACTGGAAAGTGCCAACTGTGCGGCGCGGCGGGCGCTCCCTTGGCGGAGAGCTACAAGGGCCGGGCCTTGGGCTCGGCCCTTTGCACGTGCTGCCAAGTGAAGGTGTTCAACATGATGGAGAAACGCGGTTTCCGGGACGCGGACCCGGTGATCGCGTTCCGATTCGAGCGCATGGCGGAGGTGAGCCGGGCGCGCCGCGCAGATGCCGCGCAACGCCACGAAACCCGCCCGCTTTTCCAGACCTGGGCAGCGCACGCCCTCCCCGCTGAACGATGAAGACGCCCCCGGTGATCCTGCCTGAAGAGATGCGACCATCATTGAAGGATGATTTGGTTGATGCGCTGGAGTGTTTGACCCGCTTGCTCGCAAGAGCGCGGAGGGAGAGCGACCAGCGAACGATTTTGCGCCTCTGGTCGGCACGAAATCGCGTTCGGCTCTGCCTGGGCCTTCGCCGAGAAAAGCGATGAAGCCGCCCCCGGTGATCCTGCCTGAAGAGATGCGCGGCCTTTCGTGGACCGTGAAGGATCTGGCCCGCTACATGGGTATATCCACGCGGCAAGTGCGCAAGTGGTGGAAGGTGCTCAAGGTGCGCCCGGACGTGTGCGCGCGGCACGGTTGCCACCGCTGGAGCGCCAAGGCGGCGCAACGGCTCTTCACCAAATGGCGCGGCAAGTGGTCGGAGCGCGGCGAGGATGCGGCGGGAGCCGTCGCCAAGTTCGCGGGCGTGGTGAAGCGGTGCCGCGAGAAGCGGCAACTGCTCCTGCCCATCTACGCCAAGGAACCGCCCGCGTGGAGTGTGTTGAGCCAGCAACGATAGGACCGACCGCAGACGACCGACCGCAGACCTTAGTTTCCCCGTCTTCTTTTATGTCACAACCCAAGAAAAACTCCCGCCGTCCCCTGCCCCCGCGCAAGCCTGAGCCCGACCAGCTCCCGCCGCACTCGGTAGAAGCCGAGCAAGCCGCGCTGGGCTGTCTGCTCATCGTTTCCGGCCAGGCGGCGAAGGACATGGCGGCACAGTTGGAGGCGCAATGGTTTTTCGACCTTCGCCACCAAACGATCTTGAAGGCGATGCGCGACGCGCTGGCCAGTGTTGGCGCACTGGATTTGGTGATCCTTCGCCAGACCTTGAAGGACGCGAAGCGGTTGGAGGAAGTCGGCGGCATCGCCTACCTGACTGCGTTGGTGGACAGCGTGCCCAGCGCGGCGAACTTCCCGATCTACCGGGATACCTTGGAAGAGAAGGCCAAGCGGCGGGCCTTGCTGCGCTTCACCGAGCGAGTGCGGGAGCATGGGCTGGATGAAGGGCAGGACATTTCCGCGCTGCTCGACGACGTGCGCGCCATGCTCCCCGGCGCTGTCAGCAAGGGGGACAAGGCCCCGGCGCTCAAGATCTGGCGCGCGAGCGAGCTGCAAGCCTACCAGCCGCCGCCGCACCTACAGCTCGTCGGGGACAACGAGATCTTCATGGGGTATGACGGCGTTGTGCTGCTGGCCGGACCGGGCAGCTCGGGAAAGTCGCTGGCCGTGGATGCGTTGGCGCTGGCCGGGGCCATCGGCAAGGGCGAGTGGATGGGCAGGCGGGTGCATCGGCAGTTTCGCACGCTGATTATCCAAGCGGAGAACGGGACGCGCCGCATGAAGCGGATGGTCGAAGAGATGCAGAGGAACCACCCCGACGTGGACATCGAGAACAGCATATTCATCAGCTCGCCGCCGGAGGGGGGCATCCCCTTCCACCGCCCCGAGTTTCGGGAGGCGGTGCGCGGGGCGGTGCGGGAGTTTCAGCCGGATCTGGTGGTGGTGGACCCTTGGAGCCAAGTAGCCACGGAAGACGCGGCGAAGGAGGTGGTCGACAAGCTGGCAGAAATCCGCAGTTGCTTCCCCGAGGGCGATGCGTGCCCGTGCCTGCTCGTGGTGGCCCACACGAAGAAGCCCCGACCGGAAGACGTGCGCAAGGGCCGGGGGCTGACCTACTTGATTTCCGGCAGCGTGGCGCTGCCCAACAGCGCCCGGTGCGCTTACGTGCTCCTGCCGTGGAGTGACGACCCGGAAGACGACCGGATCTACTGGTGTTGCCCGAAGCTGAACAACGGCGAGATGTATGGGGCGAGCGTGTGGCATCGGCGGTTCGGGACGTTCTTCGACCGGGACACGAAGACGGACCCGAAGAGTTGGGGACGCGAGGAAGAGGATTACGAGGCGCGATCCATCGGGGAGACGGACGTGATCGAGGCTTTCGAGGGGCAAACGCACCTGACCAAGAGCGCGCTGGCCAAGCGGCTGGTGAAGCGGTGCCAGTGTGGCGAGGCGACGGCTTACCGGGCCTTCACGCCGGGGCCTAAGGGCTACTTGGCGCACTTGTTGGAGAAGACGGATGAGGGGTGGCTGAAGTTGAAGGAGGGGAAAGAGTGAAGGGCGAAAGAAGCTACCACCGGGGCGCGCGCGAGGGAGTAGCCTTCGCCAATGAGGGTTTGTGGGAGAACCAAGCGCAGCAAAAGGCCCCGCTCACTGATGATTTCCTGAACGGATTCATCGATGGCTGCAAAGCGGTGATTGAAGACGCGAAGGCGGATCTAGCGAGGGACAAGCGGAAGCGGAAGAGCTAAACCACCTCGACGGCGGGGTGCTTGATGCGGGTGTCCAGGGAGGCGAAGCGCAGGCCGTGGCGGTGGGCCAGCTCCGCCAGGTGCCAGTCGCCCACACTGGCGGCGGTGGCGGTATCCGGGGCGTCTGATCCATGCAGATCATCCGGGAGGAATTGGAAGGAGCGGGCATCCTTGAACAAATCGGCCAGCAAGGCCTTGGCCTGCGCCATGGTGGCCTTGAACGGTCCTGACGGCTGGGCGCTGATGCGCAGGAAGCCGACTTCCACAATCGAGCAGGTCAGCACGTCCTTTCCCTTGATCCAGCGGCACACGCGCACGTGCTCTGAGTGGGTGGACCAACCCGCCGCGAGCAGGACGGAGGTATCGAGCAGGTAGTTCACGGCCATTCCTCGATCAACTTGCGCACTTCAGCAGTGGAAGTAGGCCGCACGCCCACGCCCACGCTCCGTCCCGCCTGATGAACGACTTGCGCGCATTCTGCCTGCCCAAGCTCTCGTTCAATCATCGTGGAGACGGTCCGGCTCCGCCCGCCCGGCTGAAGCCGAAAGAGCAGCTCCGCCGCTTTGTCCGTCAGGTTCAAGGTGACACGCACGGGGGGAAGTTATGCAAGTTACGTAACCAAGCAAGCCGATTTGCCCCGGAAGCCCGCCCTGCCCTGCCCCGTCGCCCATGGTGTAAGGCTGGTGAGAGAGTGAGAGAGTGAGAGAGAGTGAGAATTATTTCTCTCTCTCTCACACGCCTAGAAAACCGGGGGTGAGGGAGAGTCTCCCTCCCTCCTCTCCCTAGTGTGAGAGGGGAGAGAGAGTGCGAGAAATGCGGGAAAACGCGGTGTTTCAGCCTCTCACCCGGCGCGGGGGGTGAGAATCCGGCAAGGGTTCCGCAAGTCACCACTACGCAGGCGGGGGGAACCTTGGCAGCATCGGCCCCGCGAACTGACTGAACTGCAAATCACACCCCGCCCATGAATGAGAATGCTCCGGCTCCCGTTGAAGCTCCAAACCCTCCGCCCGCAGACGCGCCCCCCGCAGCGCCGCCCCCCGCAGCGCCGCCCCCCGCCGCAGACCTTGTCACGCGCGGCGTTGTCCGCAGCGAACGTGAGCTTGCGCTCGAAGCCGAGCTTGAGGCCGCCCGCCGCGAAACCGCCACCGAGCGCGAAGCCCGCCGCAAGGCCGAGTTCGACGCGGCGGAGCGCGAACGCCTCGCGCAGGAGCTCTTGAACCAGACGCGCGCCAAGCCGGACGCCAAACCCGTTCCGCCCAAGGTGAGGAAGTTCGGGCCGCTGCAAATCTTGCGGGGCGAGGAAGACTGAAGGATTTCTTTAGACCACAGAGACGCGATGAACACAGAGGGGAAACGGGACAGTGTGGGGCTTGCAAGCTCACGAGGACCGCGCGCGATGCGGCACCGAACACGCCGGGACGAACCTTACCTCAGGGGGCAAATCCCCTCTCTGTGTTCATCGTGTCTCTGTGGTCAACCAACCACGACTAAATGAGTGATCCAAAAACTCCTCTCCCGCCTGTGGCGGCCGCCAAGCCCGGAACAACTGCGGGCGCGGCAAGTCCGGGCAGCGTGGCGGGCCACGGCGCGGCCAGCCCCGGCGCTGCTGGTGTTGCGGCTGGTCAATCGGTCCCGCTCTTTGGCGGCCATCGCGGCGGCGGCAAGAAACGCAAAGACGGCCTCCCGGCTGGCTCGCCGGAGGCATTGGCGGCAGATCGCGAGAAGGACAAGCTGCGCAAGCAAGCCGCTCGCGCTGCTGGCCGCGCTACGCCTGTCCCGGCTCCGCTACCATCGGCAAGTGCGGTGGCCGCTCCGGCGGCTCCTGACGCCGGTGCGCCGGTGGCTGGCGGTGCAAGCCCTGTGCCTGTGCCTGCGCCTGTTGCTGGCGTTGCTGTGGTGTTGTGGAATCCGCGCCTCCTCGAAAAGCCCGCGCGCCTGGTAACGCGCATCGTGGACCGCCTGCGCGGGGCGGCGCTGGTGGAGAAGTTGGACCATCCCAAGATCCC
>Ga0255188_1000732_pt1 | contig 10455 bp, 6 predicted proteins | sample Miss_Cont_RepB_8_FD_188427 | JGI IMG/M metagenome (GOLD analysis project Ga0255188, IMG submission 188427) | Freshwater microbial communities from Mississippi River, Louisiana, United States - Miss_Cont_RepB_8h | ecosystem: Environmental > Aquatic > Freshwater > River | place: USA: Louisiana... | reverse complement strand
GTTTGCAGGCGCTGGACCCCGACACGACCGGGGGGCCTGGCACTTCGGCAGCCGTGTCCCGCGCCGCCGGTGCAGCGGTGGCCGCGACCGATGCGGTGATCGACGGCGCAGTGACCAATGCCTTCTGCGCGGTTCGTCCGCCGGGCCATCACGCGACGCACGAACAGGTGATGGGCTTTTGCTTCTTCAACAATGTGGCGGTTGCCGCGCGGCACGCGCTGGACCAGCGGGGTCTGCAGCGAGTGGCCATCATCGATTTCGATGTGCACCATGGCAATGGGACCGAGGACATCGTGGCCGGTGATGAGCGCATCCTGATGTGCGGCTTCTTCCAGCATCCGCTGTATCCCTACAGTGGAGCCGTCCCGCGTGCGGGAAACCTGTTGAATGTTCCCGTGGCGCCCTACACCCGTGGCGCAGCGGTCAGAGAGCTGATCGACCTCCAATGGATCCCGCGCCTGGATGCGTTCCGGCCTGAGATGCTCTTCATTTCGGCCGGCTTCGACGCGCATCGGGACGACGGATTGGCGCAAATGGGGCTGGTCGAGGAGGACTATGCCTGGATCACCGAGCGTCTGATGGCGGTGGCCGAGCGGCATTGCAAGGGGCGTTTGGTTTCTTGCCTGGAGGGGGGCTACCACTTGGGCGCGCTCGCTCGGAGTGTGGCCGCCCACCTTCAGGTACTCAGCGGCATACGGGGGCACGAGGGGTGATGGGCGAAGTGATTTTCGACAGTGGCCTGTGGCTGGGACAGACCCGATGGACCTGGGACCTCGTGCATCAACCGGCGGCACTGGCCGAGGCCTTGTTGCGCTTGGCCGTGCCCATCGTGCTGGCCTTGCTCGTGGTGCAGGGTTCGGCGCGTGTTCTGCGGGCGGCGTTTCCGGAATCGTTGCTGATCAAGCGCGTTCAGCGCGTGTGGTCCTGGGTGATTTGGGGTGGCATCGTCTTGTGGCTCACGGGACTCATGCCGATGCTCCTCGACGAGATGGAGGCCATCAGTTGGCGACTGGGCGGGGTGAAGGTGACCCTGCGGACCCTGGTGGAGGGGGCGCTCAGCGTACTGGTGGTGCTGCTGATGACCTTGTGGTTGAGCTCGGCCGTGGAGCGCCAGGTGCTGACGCGGTTGCCCCCCTCGAACGACCCTTCTGCGCTGTCGCTGCGCAAGATGGCTGTCAATGTGATTCGGACGGCGCTGTTGGTGGTGGGTGTCCTGCTGGCCCTATCCGCTGCCGGCATTCCCCTGACAGCCCTGGGGGTCTTCGGCGGCGCATTGGGTGTGGGTATCGGGCTGGGGCTGCAGAAGCTTGCGGCGAACTATGTCAGTGGCTTCGTCGTATTGGCCGAGCGCAGTGTGCGCATCGGTGACATGGTCAGTGTGGATGGCTTTGAGGGGCGGATCACCGATATCAAGACACGCTACACCATCATCCGGGCGCTCAATGGACGCGAGTCCATCGTGCCCAATGAAGTCCTGCTGACGCAGCGCATCGAGAACGCTTCCCTAGCGGATGCCAAGGTGGTGATGCGCACCGCCGTGACCGTGGCCTATGGCACCGATCTGGAGATCTTGACGCCCGCGCTCGTCCAGGCCTTGGTAGCGGTGCCGCGGGTCTTGGCCGATCCGCCACCGGCCGTGCATCTGGATGCGTTTGGTGCTGACGGCTTGGAGTTGGTGCTGTCCTTTTGGATCGCCGATCCGGAAAACGGCGGCGGGAACGTGAAGTCGGATGTCAACCGCGCGGTGCTGGCGGTGCTTCATGAGCAGCGCATCAGCATTCCCTTCCCCCAGCGGGAGGTGAGGATGCTGGACGACCGAAGGCCTCCCGCCGACGGAAACTGATCGCGGGTCAGGCCACGGCGACGGGTATTTTTCCGATGCGCGCCTGCCATTCCTTGGGGCCTGTTTGGTGCACGCTGGTGCCGCTGCTGTCCACGGCAACCGTTACCGGCATGTCCTGCACATCGAACTCGTAAATGGCCTCCATGCCCAGGTCGCCGAAGCCCACCACCTTCGCACCTTTGATGGCTTTGGCCACCAGATAGGCGGCCCCGCCAACGGCCATCAAATAGGCGCTCTTGTGCTGCTTGATGGCCTCGATGGCGACCGGCCCACGCTCGGCCTTGCCGATCATGGCGATCAGTCCCGTCTGTTCCAACATCATGCCGGTGAATTTGTCCATCCGCGTCGCGGTGGTCGGGCCTGCGGGCCCCACCACCTCATCGCGTACCGGGTCCACCGGACCCACGTAGTAGATGACGCGGTTGGTGAAGTCCACCGGCAGCTTTTCGCCCTTGGCGAGCATGTCCTGGATGCGCTTGTGTGCGGCGTCCCGCCCGGTGAGCATCTTGCCGTTGAGCAGCAGCGTGTCACCCGGCTTCCAGCTGGCCACTTCCGCGGCCGTCAACGTGTTCAGGTTCACCCGCTTGCTCCTGTTGGCATCCGGCGTCCAGTTCACCTGGGGCCAAAGGTCCAGCGAGGGGGGCTCCAAGTAGGCCGGGCCGCTGCCATCCATCACCACATGCGCATGGCGGGTGGCCGCGCAGTTGGGGATCATGGCCACCGGCTTGCTGGCGGCGTGGGTGGGGTAGGTGGCGATCTTGATGTCGAGCACGGTGGTCAGGCCGCCCAAGCCCTGGGCGCCAATGCCCAATGCGTTGACCTTCTCGTAGAGCTCGATGCGCAGTTCCTCCAGCTTGTTCTGCGGGCCGCGCTCAAGCAGTTCGTACATGTCGATCGGATCCATCAGCGCTTCCTTGGCCAACAGCATGGCCTTCTCGGCCGTGCCGCCCACGCCGATCCCCAGCATGCCCGGTGGACACCAGCCCGCACCCATCGTCGGGACGGTCTTGAGCACCCAGTCCGCCAAGTTGTCGCTCGGGTTCATCATCACGAACTTGCTCTTGTTCTCTGAGCCACCCCCTTTGGCGGCCACGGTGACCTCCACCGTGCGGCCGGGGACCACGCTCATGTGCACCACCGCCGGCGTGTTGTCCTTGGTGTTCTTGCGCTCAAAAATCGGGTCGGCCAGCACCGAGGCACGCAGCTTGTTGTCGGGATTGTTGTAGCCGCGGCGCACGCCTTCGTTGATGGCGTCTTCGATGGAGCCCTTGAAACCCTCGAACCGAACGTCCATGCCGATCTTGAGGAACACGTTGACGATGCCCGTGTCCTGGCAGATCGGACGGTGGCCTTCGGCGCAAAGACGCGAATTCGTCAGGATCTGCGCGATGGCATCCTTGGCGGCTGGACTCTGCTCGCGTTCATAGGCGCGGGCCAGGTGGGTGATGTAGTCCGCCGGGTGGTAATAGCTGATGTACTGCAGCGCGGCTGCGACGGTTTCAACCAGATCGTCGTGGCGGATGGTGGTGCTCATCGGGGCTTCCTCAGCTGAAGTACGGACGGCGGGGAGATGAAGAAACGCCCGCGGCGTTCGCGGTGCGGTAGCGGCTTTAGTGATCGGCGGTGGCGTGCGACATCAGCCGATCGGCGTAGGCGATGGCCAGTGCAGACAAGAGAAAGGTCAGGTGGATGACGGTCTGCCACAGCAAGACCTTCTCCGTGTAGTTGTCGGCATTGATGAAGGTCTTGAGCAGGTGGATGCTGCTGATGCCGATGATGGCCGTGGCCAACTTCACCTTCAGCACGGACGCATTGACATGGCTGAGCCACTCCGGCTGGTCGGGGTGTCCCTCCAGGTTCATCCGGGAGACAAAGGTCTCGTAGCCGCCCACGATGACCATGATGAGCAGGTTGCTGATCATCACGACGTCGATCAGACCCAGCACCACGAGCATCAGGATGGTTTCGTTGAGCTTGGCAATCGGCTCATAGCCGATGATGGCGCCGGCCGCATCCTTGATCGGTGCCGCCTTGTAGCCGATGCCCTTGACCAGGCTTTCCAGCGCTTGCTGGCTGCCGAACGCGGCCTCCACCAGATGCACCAGTTCGGTCCAGAACTGAAACACATACACGCCCTGCGCCAGGATCAGGCCGATATACAGAGGCAGCTGTAGCCAGCGGCTGGCGAAGATCGCGCGGGGCAGGGGGCCCATGGCGGAATTGCCGCCAGGTGGCAAGCCATTGTTCGGTGTGGGCATGGACATGGGGGATTCGGGCCGCGCCCGGATATGGGAACAAACCCGAATTCTAGGGGAGGGCCCGCCGCTTCGAGGGGGTCCGGCACGCGCCACGGCCGCATTCACGGCCTAAAGTAAGGGGTTCGTCAGCACCTGAGCTGACCATCTCGGGCGGGTCGGTATACCCCCACAAGCGTGTGCGCGCTGAGCGCCCTCAACCCGTCGATCCAGGAAGCCGATTCAAAACGTCGAGGAGAACCCCGTGAGCGAGACCCAGGAACAGAAGCTGTATCTGCCCTCCGATGCTGCCGTCAAGGCGGCGCGCGTGTCCGGCATGGCGGCATATGACCAGTTGGTGGCCGAAGCGGCTGCGGATTACGAAGGCTACTGGGCGCGTCTGGCGCGCGAGTTCATCAGTTGGAAGAAGCCCTTCACCCAGGTGCTCGACGCCTCGAATGCGCCGTTCTTCAGGTGGTTTGCGGACGGCACGCTCAATGCGTCCTACAACTGCCTGGACCGCAACATCGAGCGTGGTCTGGGCGACAAGACGGCCCTGATCTTCGAGGCTGATGATGGGGCGGTCACCCGCACCTCCTATTCGGCCTTGTTGGCTCGGACCTGTCAAATCGCGAATGGCTTGAGGAATCTGGGTGTCCAGAAGGGCGATCGGGTCATCATCTACATCTCGATGTCTGTGGATGGTGTGGCCGCCATGCAGGCCTGCGCACGCATCGGTGCAACGCACTCGGTGGTGTTCGGTGGCTTTTCCGCGCAGTCCCTGCGCGATCGCATCGAAGACACGGGTGCCGTGGCGGTGATCACGGCCGACCAGCAGGTGCGTGGGGGCAAGCACCTGCCGCTCAAGGCCATCGTGGACGAAGCGCTGACCCTGGGCGGTTGCGACAGCGTGAGAAACGTCTTGGTGGTCAAGCGGACCGGCGGTGACGTGGCCATGACGGCCGGTCGTGACCGTTGGATGAGCGATGTGGCCGATGGGCAGCCCACCACTTGCGAACCCGAGTGGGTGGAGGCCGAGCACCCGCTCTTCCTGCTCTACACCTCCGGCTCGACGGGCAAGCCCAAGGGCGTGCAGCATTCCACCGGGGGTTACCTGCTGCATGCGGCGCTCACCACCGCCTGGACCTTTGACCTCAAGCCCGACGACGTGTTCTGGTGCACCGCCGATATCGGCTGGGTCACGGGACACACCTACATCGCCTACGGGCCCCTGGCGCTGGGTGGCACCGAGATCGTCTTCGAGGGCGTGCCCACCTACCCGGACGCCGGTCGGTTCTGGAAGATGATCCAGGACCACAAGGTCAGCATCTTCTACACGGCCCCCACGGCGATCCGCTCGCTGATCAAGGCCGCGGAAACCAACGAGACGGTGCACCCCAGGCGCTACAACCTGTCCAGTCTCCGACTGCTGGGGTCGGTGGGCGAGCCCATCAACCCGGCGGCCTGGGAGTGGTACCACGCCCACGTGGGCGGCGGCCGCTGCCCGATTGTCGACACCTTCTGGCAGACCGAAACCGGTGGACACATGATCACGCCGCTGCCGGGCGCCACGCCCATGGTGCCCGGTTCCTGCACGCTGCCGTTCCCCGGCATCCAGGCGGCCATTGTCGATGAGACCGGCGCGGATGTGCCCAACGGGGCCGGCGGTATTCTGGTGATCAAGAAGCCCTGGCCCTCCATGATCCGCACCATCTGGGGCGATGGCGAGCGCTTCAAGAAGAGCTACTTCCCAGCAGAGCTCAAGGGCTACTACCTGGCAGGCGATGGCGCCATCCGCGATGCCAAGACGGCGTACTTCACCATCACCGGCCGTATCGACGATGTGCTGAATGTCTCCGGTCACCGCATGGGCACGATGGAGATCGAATCGGCGCTGGTGAGCTGCACCGAACTTGTGGCGGAAGCGGCTGTCGTGGGTCGACCAGATGAGACCACTGGTGAGGCCATTTGTGCCTTCGTGGTGTTGAAGCGCCCTCGTCCCACCGGTGATGAAGCCAAGAAGATCGCCAATGAGCTGCGCAATTGGGTGGCCAAGGAGATCGGCCCGATCGCCAAGCCCAAGGACATCCGCTTCGGCGACAACCTGCCCAAGACCCGGTCGGGCAAGATCATGCGCCGATTGCTGCGCTCGATCGCCAAAGGCGAGGCCATTACGCAGGACACATCCACGCTGGAGAACCCCGCCATCCTGGAGCAGTTGGCACAGACCAACTGATGAAGCAGCGGCGCGCCGACCGCTTCGCCGCGCATCCCTGTTGAGGTCAGGGTGGGGTTTGGGGGCTCACCACCGGGTGCAGCGATCGGTTACGCTTTTCGGATGAACGATTCTTTCAGCCCCCATTTCCGAGCAGTCCGCAGCGCGGCTGCGCTGTTGAGCCTGCTCTGCCTGACCGCTGCGGCCGGCTGGACTGTCGCATTTGCTCAGGCGCAGACCACCGGGGCGTCCCCTTCGGCCAGCCCCCCACCGGCCGAAGTCTTTTTCCAGCGCCCGGCCATGCGCGGCGGGATCCTGTCCCCGTCGGGGCGTCGCTTGGCCGTGATCAGCGGCCGCGGGGCGCCCCGCGATGGACTGGTGGTGGTTGAACTGCAGCCTGCCATCAAGGTGGTGCGGGTGGCCCAGTTCAACGACGCCGATGTGGTGAGCTTCCGCTGGGTCGATGACGAGCGCCTCATCTTCAGCGTGGGCGATCAGACCCTGGGCAGCGGCGAGGACTACCGCACCGGTGGCGGGCTCTACACGGTCAAGTTTGACGGATCGGAAGCCCGCACCCTCATCAATCGCGTGGGCGGCTCCTCCGGAGAGGGCCCCAGCCGACAGGGCGCCCTGGGTTCAGACCACCTGTTGTTGAGCGTGGCGGATTCCGGCGAGGGTTCGGCCCTCCGACCCGGTGAAATCATCGTCGGTCGATTCAACTTCGCCGGCAGTGAATTGCGCTCGGTCACCCCGGTGCTGCAGAACATCGTCACCGGCCGTACCCGGGAGATGGACGTTGGAGAACCGCCCGAGCGCGTGTTGGAGTGGTTCTTTGATGCGCGGGGACTCCCGCGCGTGGTGGGCAGTCGGTCGGGCGACCGGACGCTTTACCACCGATGGAATGCAAGCGACCGCCAGTGGGTCCAGATCGCAGAAACCGATGGGGTGGATCCGGCTTTCACCATCCATTCGGTCGATGTGGACGGCACGATCCGCGTTCTGCGGCCCGAGGGTCTCCAGGGGTGGATGACGCTGACCACTTTCGATATCGCGGCCGGGCGTCCCAGTGATCAGGCCCTGGTGCGGACGCCCGGTTTCGACTTCGACGGCAGTCTGCTGCGCAACCAGGGCGGCGCTCTGCTGGGTGTGCGCACCAACACCGACGCCGAGCACACCGAGTGGCTGCATCCCCGACTCAAGGCACTGCAGGAAACCGTGGACAAGCGCTGGCCCGGACGCGTCAATCGCATCACCTGCCGGCGCTGCACGGATGACGACATGGTGGCCTTGGTCTTCTCCTATAGCGACCGGGATCCGGGCCAGTTGCTGGTGTACTTCGCCAAGGACCAGCGGTGGGTGCCGGTCTCGCCGATCATGCCGCAGGTGGATCCGCGGCAGATGGCGGCCGTGGACTTCCAGCGCTTCAAGGCCCGCGACGGCCGGGAGATTCCGGTGTGGCTCACCCTGCCCAAGGGTGTGAAGCCCGGCTCGCCGGCTCCGGCCGTGGTACTCGTTCATGGCGGGCCCTGGGTCCGTGGTGGCCGCTGGGGATGGAGCCCCTATGAACAGTTTCTGGCCTCTCGGGGCTACTTGGTCATCAGCCCCGAGTTCCGTGGCAGCACGGGTTTCGGCCGCGACCACTTCCGCGCCGGCTGGCGCCAGTGGGGCCAGGCCATGCAGGACGATGTGGCGGACGCGCTGGAATGGGCGCGCGGGCAGAAACTGGCCACCGATCAGGCTTGCATCGCCGGCGCCAGCTATGGCGGCTATGCCACCCTCATGGGACTGATCAACCACCCCGAGCTGTACCGCTGTGGGGTTGCCTGGGTGGCGGTGACGGACCTGCCGCTGCTGCTGGGCGGATCACCCTGGGTGGCCGACGACGCTTCGCGGGACGTCCGGCGGTTCGGCCTGAAGCGTCTGGTGGGCGATCTGCAGCAGGAACGCGCGTTGATCGAGCGCCAGTCACCGGTTCACCAGGCGGAGCGGATCACCAAGCCCCTGCTGTTGGCTTTCGGCGAGCAGGATCTCCGCGTGCCCCTGGCCCACGGGGTGCGCCTGCGCGAAGCCTTGGTCAAGCAGGGGCGCCCGCCGCAATGGGTGGTCTACCCCGGGGAAGCGCACTCCTGGCGCCTGCCGGCCACGCTGGTTGACTTCGCAGGCCGCATGGAGCGGTTCTTGGCCGAGCACCTCAACGCGCCCGGCGTGACCAAGCGCTGAAGCGCGCTCAGTCCTGCTTGATCTGCGGCAGGGCGATATCCGGGCCCACCTGCATCAAGCCGGCGGCACTGTAGAGGCCCAGCTTGCTGCGGGTGTCGATGATGTCGAGGTTGCGCATGGTGAGCTGGCCGATGCGGTCGGCCGGGGTGAAGGGGGCATCTTCCACCTTCTCCATCGACAGACGCTCGGGCGCATAGGTGAGGTTGGGTGATTCGGTGTTGAGCAGCGAGTAGTCGTTGCCGCGGCGCAGTTCGATCGTCACTTCACCGGTGACCGCACGGGCCACCCAGCGCTGAGCCGCTTCGCGCAGCATGATGGCCTGCGGGTCGAACCAGCGGCCCTGGTAGAGCAGGCGGCCGAGCTTGCGGCCGTTCTCGCGGTACTGCTCGATGGTGTCTTCGTTGTGAATGCCCGTGACCAAGCGCTCGTAGGCGATGTAGAGCAGGGCCAGGCCTGGGGCCTCGTAGATGCCGCGACTCTTGGCCTCGATGATGCGGTTTTCGATCTGGTCGCTCATGCCCAGGCCGTGTCGGCCGCCGATCGCATTGGCCTCCATGATCAGGTCCACCAGTGAGGCGAAGGAGCGGCCATTGAGCGCCACCGGCGTACCCTCTTCGAAACGGACCGTGACCTCTTCGGCGGGGATGTCCACCTCGGGTTTCCAGAAGGCCACCCCCATGATCGGATTGACGATGCGGATGCCGCTGTGGAGGAACTCCAGGTCCTTGGCCTCGTGGGTGGCGCCCAGCATGTTGCTGTCGGTGCTGTAGGCCTTCTCGGCGCTCATCTTGTAGCCAAAGCCCGCCTGGGTCAGGAAGGCGCTCATCTCCGCGCGGCCGCCGAGTTCGTTGATGAAGGCCTGATCCAGCCAGGGCTTGTAGATCTTGAGCGCGGGGTTGGTGAGCAGGCCGTAGCGGTAGAAGCGCTCGATGTCATTGCCCTTGAAGGTGGAGCCGTCGCCCCAAATGTTCACATCGTCTGCCTTCATTGCCGAAACCAGCATGGTGCCGGTGACCGCGCGTCCCAGCGGCGTGGTGTTGAAGTAGGTGGCGCCGGCGGTGGTGATGTGAAACGCACCCGCCTGCAGGGCCGCGATGCCTTCATGGGCCAGTTGGGCGCGGCAGTCGATCAGGCGGGCCAGCACCGCGCCGTACTCCATCGCTTTGCGGGGGATGGCCTCGTAGTCCGGCTCATCGGGTTGACCCAGGTTGGCGGTGTAGGCGTAGGGCAGGGCACCTTTGAGCTTCATCCAGTGCAGGGCCGCCGAAGTGTCCAGGCCGCCAGAAAAGGCGATGCCGACCTTCTGGCCGGCGGGGATGGATTGCAGGATGTTGGGCATGGGAGCACAGGCGCTGCGGCGCCGGAAGTGGTGGGGGCCCTGCGCACCCAGCGGTGAGAGGGCCATCGTTAACCCGCTATTGTCGCTCGGGCGGATTGGGTATACCCGGTGCCTTCCCAACCCGGGCTGTTTCTCCCATGTCCACGCCTGATCTGCCCCCTGGCGCCCCCGGGCGACCCGAATCGTCGAGCGGCGCACAGCCGCCACCGCACTGGGCCCACTGGCCCCGGCGGCTGCCCAAGTCCATCACCATTCCGCAGACCTCGCTCTGGTTCAATCTGGAGGTGGCCGCACTGCGGTATCCGGACAAGGCGGCCACTTTGTTTCTCGGGCGTGCGCTGGACTATGGAGAGCTTCGTCGGCAGGCCCTTTGCCTGGCGGCTTGGCTGGGCCGGGTCGGTGTGAAGGCGGGCGATCGGGTGGCCCTGTTCATGCAGAACTGCCCGCAGTTTCTGGTCGCCTTCTACGGGGTACAGGCGGCAGGTGCCGTCGTGGTTCCAGTCAACCCCATGAACCGGGCCGACGAGTTCGGTCACTACATCGTCGACCCCGAGACCCGCGTGGTGATCTGTGCAGCGGATCTGGCCGGCGTTGTCCAACAGTC
>Ga0255188_1000727_pt1 | contig 10489 bp, 8 predicted proteins | sample Miss_Cont_RepB_8_FD_188427 | JGI IMG/M metagenome (GOLD analysis project Ga0255188, IMG submission 188427) | Freshwater microbial communities from Mississippi River, Louisiana, United States - Miss_Cont_RepB_8h | ecosystem: Environmental > Aquatic > Freshwater > River | place: USA: Louisiana... | reverse complement strand
CCGTCGCATGATGTCGTGGGAAGGCTGCGGATGCGCGCCGACAGCCGCGTCGCGGCGACCGTGCGGCGATGCCCCTCGTCCTCCTCGCGGGCGCCGTCTGGGTCGCCGGGCTCCTCCTCGGCCTCGCCGGGCTCCCGGTGCCGTGGGTCGGCCTCGCCGCGCTGCTCGCCTGCCTGACCGCCGTCGTCACCGGTCGGGGGCGGACGGTCGTCCCCGCCGGCGTGCTCTTGCTCGCTGCGGTCTCACTCGGCGCGGGGCTGATCGGCGAGGGCGCCGACGAGAGCGACCACGAGGCGGCGCCCCCCGGTCCCTGGGCCGGCGCCCTGCAGCGCTGGCGCGCCGCGACCGCCGCGCGGCTCGAACGGCTCTTCGGCGACGATGCCGGGATGGTGCGCGCGCTGCTCATCGCCGAGACGGACGGCCTGACGCCCGCGCTGCGCGAGCGCTTCGCCGACGCGGGGCTCGTGCACATCCTCTCGATCTCCGGATTGCACGTCGCGATCGTCGGCGCCGCGCTCACGCTCGCGTTCCGGGCGTTGCGCCTCCCCGTTCGCGTGGCGGAGGTGGCCGCGGTCCTCGTGGCGGCGCTCTACGTCGCCGCCATCGGGGCACCCGCGCCCGCGGTCCGCAGCGTGGCGCTCGTCGCCGTCGTCGTCGGCGCGCGCTGTCGCCAGCGCCCCGTGCATCCGTGGGGTGCGTTCGCGCTCGGGGCGCTGGCCCCGGTGGTCCTCGATCCCCTCGTCGTCGCGGACCTCGGGTGGCAGCTCTCGGTCGCGGGGTATGCCGCGCTCGTCGCGGTCGGCGGGCGCCTGCGGCGTGAGGCCGCGCGCCGCGAACGCCCGATCTCGCCCCGGTGGCGGGAATTCGCCGCCGGCGTGGTCGCGACCGTCGTCACCGCGCCCCTCGTCGCCTGGCACTTCGGGCGCCTCAGTCTCATCGGGCCGATCGCGAACGTCGTGGTGGCGCCCATCGTCGCGATCCTGCAACCGACGCTCTTCCTCGCGATGTGTCTCCCCGAGCGGGGCGGCGCGCCGCTGGCGGCCGCGGCGGCGCGCCCCTTCCTGCATGCGCTCGACGGCCTCGCGCGCGCGGCGGGGCGCCCCGCCTGGGCCAGTCTCGCCGTGACGCCGTCGCTCGCGGTCGCCGCGCTCGCGGGGGTCGCGGGGGTGGCCGTCGTCGTCGCCGTCTGGTCGCGGCGTCCGACGCGCGCCCTCCTCGTCGGGGCCGTCGCGCTGGCCGCGATGCCCTGGTGGCCGGTGGTCGGCCCCCGGCTCGACGGCCGCCCCGCGCTCGAGGTGCACCTGCTCGACGTGGGGCAGGGGGACGCCGTCGCCATCCGGACGCCGCGCGGACGGTGGATCCTGGTGGACGCGGGGCGCGCCTGGCGTGGCGGCGACGCGGGGCGGCGGGTGGTGCTCCCGACGCTCCGCCGCCATGGGGGAGCGCTCGCCCTGCTCGTGCTCACGCATCCGCACGCCGACCACATCGGTGGCGCGGCGAGCGTCGTGCGCGCGCTCCCGCCGGCGCAGGTGCGCGATGGTGGGTTCGTCGCGTCGCAGGACGGGTATCGGGCGCTCCTCGCCACGCTGGAGGGGCAGGGCGCGCGGTGGGCGCGCGTCCGGCCCGGTGAGGTGCTGACCATCGACGGCGTGCGGTGCACTTTCCTCGCCCCCGACTCCGCGTGGACGGTGGGGCTCGCCGATCCGAACTCCGCGAGTGCCGTCGTCCGGGTCGAGTTCGGCGACGCGCGGCTCCTGCTGACCGGCGATGCGGAGGCGGACGAGGAGGCGTGGCTGCTCCGGCATCATCCCGCGGCGTCGCTGCGCGCCGATGTGCTCAAGGTGGCGCACCACGGGTCGGCGACGAGCAGCACCGAGGCGTTCCTCGACGCCGTCCGCCCGAGGATCGCCCTCGTCTCCGTCGGGCGGACGAACCGCTACGGGCACCCGACGCCGACGGTGATGCGGCGTCTCCTCGCGCGCGGCGCGACCGTGCTCCGGACCGACCAGCTCGGGGTGGTGCGGTTGCGGACCGATGGGCGGCGCTGGGTGGTGCGGGCGGCCGGACGGCGCTGGGAGATAACGCCACCATTGCCCCCACCGGTCATCCCCGGCGAGGTTTCCCGATGACGGGCCCCCTCCCCGCGCCCCACCTTCGTCACGGAGTGCCCCGTGGTCACGAACACCGCCACCTCCGTCGTCACGATCGAGCGGTACATCATCGAGCAGGAGCGGAAGCACCCGGAGGCGACGGGGGCCCTCTCCGGCATCCTCTACGACCTGGCCCTCGCGAGCAAGATGATCGCGAACAAGGTGCGGCTCGCCGGGCTCGCCGACGTGCTCGGCGCCCGCGAGACGTCGAATGTGCAGGGGGAGATCCAGCAGAAGCTCGACGTCATCGCGAACGACATCATCGTCAAGGCGATGGACCACGGCGGCCGGCTCTGTGCGATGGCGTCGGAGGAGGAGGAGGGGATCATCGAGGTCCCCGCGCGCTTCGAGCGGGGCAACTACGTGCTGCTCTTCGACCCGCTCGACGGGTCGTCCAACATCGACGTGAACATCCCCGTCGGCACGATCTTCTCGGTGTTGCGGCGCGTCACGCCCGAGGGTGGGGCGGGCACCGTCGCCGACATGCTCCAGCCCGGATATCGGCAGGTGGCGGCCGGCTACGTCATCTACGGCTCCTCGACGATGCTCGTGTACACCACGGGGCAGGGCGCGCACGGCTTCACGCTCGATCCGGCGATCGGCGAGTACCTCCTGTCACATCCGAACATCCGGATCCCGGAGCATGGGCGCTATCTCTCCGTGAACGAGGCGTATGAGCAGCATTGGACGCCGCAGGTCGCGGCGCTCATCCAGCGCTATCGCGGGATGGACGGGCGGCGCGAGGCGATGAACGTGCGGTACGTGGGATCGCTCGTCGCCGACTTCCATCGCAACCTCCTCGGCGGTGGCCTCTTCGCCTATCCGGCGAACACCAAGAGCCCCGCGGGGAAGCTGCGCCTGCTCTACGAGTGCAACCCGCTCGCCTTCATCTGCGAGCAGGCCGGCGGCGCGGCGATCGACGGGCGGCAACGGATCCTCGACGTCGCCCCCACCGCGCTCCATCAGCGCTCGCCCTACTTCGTCGGCTCCAAGGCGGACGTCGCGATCGCGGCGGAGATGCTCGCCGCCGGCTGATGCCCGGACGGGGCGCGCGTCGGCCGCCCCGGTGACAGATTTCCGTCATGCGCGACGCCTCGCCGCCGTCGGACGAACGGCTCTCCCCCTCGGGCATCCCCATCGCGCCGGTCTACGGGCCGGCGACCGGGGACGCGCCGCCCGCGCTCGGCGTCCCCGGCGCCTTCCCGTTCACCCGCGGCGTGCAGCCCACGATGTACCGCGGCCGGCTCTGGACGATGCGGCAGTACGCCGGGTTCGGCACCGCCGAGGAGACCAACGCGCGCTTCCGCCTCCTCCTGGCGGCCGGCCAGACGGGGCTGTCGACGGCCTTCGACCTCCCGACGCAGATGGGGATGGACTCCGACGCGCCGCGCGCGCTCGGCGAGGTCGGGCGCGTCGGCGTCGCGATCGACACGGTCGACGACCTCCACCGCCTCCTCGACGGGATCCCGCTCGACCGCGTCTCGACGTCGATGACGATCAACGCCACCGCGGCGATCCTGCTCGCGATGTACGTCGTCGTCGGCGAGGAGCGGGGGATCCCGCGGGCGCAGCTCAGCGGAACCATCCAGAACGACATCCTCAAGGAGTACATCGCGCGCGGGACCTACGTCTTCCCGCCGACGCCCTCGCTCGCGCTGATCGCCGAGACGATCCGGTTCTGCGCCGCGGAGGTCCCGCAGTTCAACCCGATCTCGATCTCGGGCTACCACATCCGCGAGGCGGGGGCGACGGCGGTGCAGGAACTCGCCTTCACCTTCGCGAACGCGCTCGCCTATGTGGAGCGCGCGCGGGCGGTCGGACTCGCCGTCGACGCCTTCGCGCCGCGGCTCTCGTTCTTCTTCGCCTGCCACAACGACCTCTTCGAGGAGGTCGCGAAGTTCCGCGCGGCCCGTCGGCTCTGGGCGACCCTCATGCGCGAGCGCTTCGACGCGTCCGATGCGGCGTGCAAGCTCCGCTTCCACACCCAGACGGGTGGCGTCACCCTCACGGCGCAGCAACCGCTCAACAACGTCGTGCGCGTGGCGGTCCAGACCCTCGCGGCGACCCTCGGCGGCACGCAGTCCCTGCACACCAACGGCTACGACGAGGCGCTCGCGCTCCCCAGCGCCGAGGCCGCGACCCTCGCGCTGCGGACGCAGCAGATCGTGGCGCACGAGAGCGGCGTCGCCCAGACCGCGGATCCGTTGGCGGGGAGCTACTACGTGGAGGCGTTGACCGACGCCTTGGAGGCGCGCGCCCGAGCCCTCCTCGCGCAGGTCGAGGCGCTCGGCGGCGCCGTCGCCGCCGTCGAGGCGGGCTTCTTCCAGGAGGAGATCGCGCGGTCGGCGTACGAGTACCAGCTCGGGGTCGAGGCCGGTGGCACCGTCATCGTCGGCGTGAACCGCTTCGCCGACGGCGAAGCCCCGCCGATCGTCCCGGCGCCGGACTACGGACGACTCGAGACGGCCCAGCGCGCGCGGCTCGCCGAGGTGCGCGCCGCCCGTGATGCGGCGGCCGTGGAGGCCGCGCTCGACGCGGTCCGGCGGATCGCGCCCGGCTATGCCACCGACGGGGTGCCGGCCCCCCTGATGCCGGCGCTCATCGCCGCCGTCCGGGCCCGCGCCTCGGTCGGGGAGATCTCCGATGTGCTCCGAGGGGTCTGGGGCGAGCATCGTCCCGGCTGAGCGTCGCTTGTAGGGGCCTCGGAGCACGGCTAACTTCCACGGGTTCCACGCGTTACGCCGACCCCTGCCGATGCCGACCTACGAGTACCGCTGCCCCGCGGGGCACGAGTTCGAACACTTCGTCCTGAAGATCAGCGCCGCGGCCGGTGCGCTCCCGTGCCCGACCTGCGGGGCGGAGGCGCCGCGGCGCATGTCGGCCGGGGGCGGGCTCCTCTTCAAGGGATCCGGCTTCTACATCACCGACTACGGCAAGGACGGGAAGAAGGATCAGCGCGCGGCCGCGGCGAAGGCCGACGGTGCCGGCGCCCCCGCCAAGACCGAGGCCGCGCCCGCCGCGCCGGCGGCGAGCGCGACGCCCTCCCCCTCGTCCGCGAGCGGATCCTCGAGCGGGTCGACGTCGTGACCGCCGTCGATCGGGTGCGCGCGGCGCTGGTGCAGGCCGCGCTCGCGGTCGGCGCCCCGGCGGATGTCGCGCCGGTGCTCGAGCGCCCACGGGATCCCGCGCACGGCGATTGGGCGACGAACCTCGCGATGACCCTGGCGAAGCCGCTCGGCCGCAAGCCGCGGGAGATCGCGGACGCGCTCGTCGCGGCGCTCGACCTCGCCGCCGCCGGCGTGGCGGAGGCTGCTGTCGCCGGCCCCGGATTCATCAACCTCCGTCTCGCGACGGGGGACCTCGCCGCCGGCCTCGCGCGGATCCTCGAAGCCGGGGACGGATGGGGGCGCGCCGAGGCGCCGGTCGGCCGCACCGTCGTGGTGGAGTTCGTCTCCGCGAACCCGACGGGGCCGCTGCACGTCGGGCACGGGCGGCAGGCGGCGCTGGGCGACGCGATCTCGGCGCTGCTCACCGCGCAGGGGTGGGACGTCACGCGCGAGTTCTACTACAACGACGCGGGCGTGCAGATCGCCAACCTCGCCCGGTCCGTGCAGGCGCGGTTGCGCGAGCGGGCCGGCCTCCCGCTCGAGATCCCCGAAGGGGGGTACCACGGCGAGTACATCCGGGAGATCGCCGAGCGCTATGCCGCGGAGCATCCGACCGACGCACGCGGCGACGACCTCGAGCAGGTCCGCGCCGTCGCGGTCCGCGAGCTCCGCAAGGAGCAGGACCTCGACCTCCGCGCCTTCGGCGTGCGGTTCGACGTGTACTACCTCGAGTCGTCGCTCTACACCGACGGCCGCGTCGAGCGGACGGTCGCCGACCTCGTCGCCGCGGGGCACACCTTCGAGGACGACGGCGCGCTGTACCTGCGCACCACCGCGTTCGGCGACGACAAGGACCGGGTGATGCGGAAGCGCGACGGCACCTTCACGTACTTCGTGCCCGACGTCGCGTACCACGTCACGAAGTTCGAGCGCGGCTTCACCCGCGCCATCAACGTGCAGGGCGCCGACCACCACGGGACCACGGCCCGCGTCCGCGCGGGGCTGCAGGCGCTCGGCGCGGGGATCCCCGCCGGCTATCCCGAGTACGTCCTCCACCAGATGGTGACGGTGATGCGCGGCGGCGAGGAGGTGAAGATCTCCAAGCGCGCCGGGAGCTACGTCACCGTCCGCGATCTCATCGACGAGGTCGGCCGGGACGCGGTGCGCTACTTCTTCCTGATGCGGAAGGGCGACTCGCAGCTCGTCTTCGACGTCGACCTCGCCCGGTCGCAGTCCGAGGAGAACCCCGTCTACTACATCCAGATGGCCCACGCGCGCCTCTCCGGGATCTTCCGGGTGGGCGAGGTCGACCCGTCACGCGTGACGGGGGATGGCGTCGTCTGGGCGGCGCTCGACACCCCCGAGGAGCGCGAACTCGTGAAGGCGCTCCTCGACTGGCCGGCGCTGGTCGCCGGGGCCGCGGACGCGCTCGAGCCGCATCGCGTGGCCAACTGGCTGCTCGAGACCGCCCGGCTCGTGCACACCTGGTATCACAAGCACCACGTCCTCGGCGAGGCCCCCGAGGTGATGGCGGCGCGGCTGGCCCTCGCGAAGGCCGCGCGGATCACGCTCGCCAACGGGCTCGGGCTCCTCGGCATCGCCGCGCCCGAGCGGATGTAAGCCCGCGCGGCGTCCACTTCTCACCCGTCGTCCCATGTCGCTCCTCGTCGTCGGTTCCGTCGCGCTCGATTCGGTCGAGACCCCCTTCGGCAAGGCCGACGAGGTCATCGGCGGCTCGGCCAATTATTTCTCGGCGTCAGCGTCGCACCAGACCCCGGTGCAGCTCGTCGGCGTGGTGGGGAGCGATTATCCGATCGAGAAGCTCGAGCCCCTCAAGGCCCGCGGCGTCGACTTCACGGGCCTGGAGCGCGCCGAGGGGGAATCGTTCCGGTGGCGTGGGCGCTACCGGCACGACCTCAACTCGGCCGAGACCCTCGAGACGCGTCTCGGCGTCTTCTCTCACTTCCGCCCCAAGCTGCCTGAGACGTTCCGTGACGCGGAGTTCGTCTTCCTCGCGAACATCGACCCGCGGTTGCAGCTCGACGTCCTGCGGCAGGTGCGAAAGCCGAAGCTCGTGGCCTGCGACACGATGAACTTCTGGATCGAGTCGCGCCGCGCCGATCTCCTCGAGCTGCTCGGGAAGGTCGATCTCATCACGCTCAACGATGGCGAGGCGCGTCAGCTCACGGAGCAGGCGAACCTCGTGCACGCCGCGCGCTGGATCCTCGATCGCGGCCCGCGAACGGTGCTCATCAAGAAGGGCGAGCACGGCGCCTTCATGTTCACCCGCGAGTCGGTCTTCTACGCGCCCGCCTACCCGCTCGAGTCGGTCTTCGACCCGACCGGGGCGGGGGACTCCTTCGCCGGCGGCTTCATGGGATGGCTCGCGCGCACCCGCGACCTCTCCGATGCGAACCTGCGCCGCGCCGTCGTGCTCGGCTCCGCGATGGGCTCGTTCGTGGTGGAGGGCTTCTCGATCACGCGGCTGCTCGAGATCTCCCGCGCCGACATCGAGGCGCGAGTGGCCGACTTCCACCGGCTCGTCTCCTTCGACCAGGCGCTCGACGCGTGAGCGACGACGCGCTGACCTACGCCGCCGCCGGCGTCGACATCGCCGCGGCCGAGGACTCCAAGCACCGCATCAAGCGGTTGGTGGAGTCGACGTTCACGGCGGGCGCGCGCGGCGCCTTCGGCGGCTTCGGCGGCATGTTCCGTGTCCCCGAGGGGGTGCGGCGGCCCCTCCTCGTCTCGAGCGCCGACGGCGTCGGGACGAAGATCAAGGTCGCGATCGAGGCCGATCGGCACGACACGATCGGGCATTGCCTCGTGAACCACTGTGTCAACGACATCCTCGTCCAAGGGGCGACACCCCTCTTCTTCCTCGACTACGTGGCGTTCGGGACCCTCGTGCCGTCGGTGGTGGAGGCGATCGTCGCCGGCGTCGCGGCGGGGTGCCGGGAGAACGGGGCCTCGCTCGTCGGCGGTGAGACGGCGGAGATGCCGGGCGTCTACACCGCGCCGGACTACGACCTGGCGGGCTTCATCGTCGGTGTCGTCGAGGAGGATGCCGTGATCACGTCGGCCGGCGCGCGGGAGGGGGACGTGCTCGTGGGGCTCGCCTCGACCGGTCTGCACACGAACGGCTACTCGCTCGCCCGGCGCATCGTCGCCGAGCGGCTGCGCCTCGGACCGCACGACCCGTTCCCCGACGCCGGCGGCGCCTCGGTCGCCGACGTCCTCCTCGCGGTGCACCGGTCGTATCTCCCGATCCTGCGCCCCGTGCTCGGCGCCGTGCACAGCATGGCGCACATCACCGGGGGCGGGATCCCCGGGAATCTCGATCGCGCGCTCCCCCCGCACCTCGATGCCGTCGTCGAGACCTCGGCGTGGACGGTCCCCTCCGTCTTCCGGGTGCTGCAGGAGGCGGGGCAGGTCGCGACCGACGAGATGTTCCGTGCCTTCAACATGGGGATCGGGATGATTGTGACCTGCGACACAGCCACCGCGGCCCGGATCCGTGACCTTGCCTCGCAGGCCGGCGTCGATAGTTGTATGCTCGGCCACCTCCGCCCCGGGACGGGGCGGGTCCACCTCGTCTGACCTCAGGAGCTCATCGATGCGTCGCCTCGCCGTCGCCCTCACCGCCCTCACCGTCGCCGCCTCGCCGGCCCTCGCGCAGAACGGGTGCCCCGCCGGGGCGCTCACCCAGACGCGCGACCTCCAGTGCAACGCCGCCGACCTCTTCGCCTACATGGCGCCGCAGCTCGGGACCGCCGTCGCCGGGGGCAGCCATACGCTCGGCCTCGGCACCACGGTCGGCGGGCTGCCGCACTTCGCCGTCGCGGTCCGGATGAACGCCGTCCTCGGCAGCACCCCGGAGCTCGGTCCCCTCACCTCGTCGAACACGACCCCGGGCACGAATCTCGACACCAAGAACGCGATGGTCGCCTTCCCGACGGTCGATGCGTCGGTCGGTCTGTTCAAGGGCATCGGACTCGGGGTGACCCGCGTCGGCGGGGTGGACCTGCTCGCCAGCGCCACCTACGTCCCCGAGGTCGATGCCGGTGCGGTGTCGATCGCCCCGGCGGACGGCTCGCTGAAGATCGGCTACGGCGTCCGCGTCGGGCTGCTGCAGCAGTCGCTCATCGTCCCGGGCGTCACCTTCTCGTATCTGAAGCGTGATCTGCCGACCGTCTCGCTGCAGGCGGGGGCGAGCGGCGTGAACTTCAACATGCAGGACTTCTCGCTCACCACGAGCTCCTGGCGGCTCAGCGCGCAGAAGAACCTGCTGATGCTGCAGGTGGCCGCGGGCTACGGGCAGGACTCGTATGACGCGTCGGCGAACATCGGTGTCACCGCGACCGGCCTCACCATCCCGAACGTCAACGCCTCGATCGCGACCAAGCGGACCACGATGTACGGGTCGCTCGGGCTGAACCTCCTGATCGCCCGTGTGGTGGCCGAGGTCGGGCAGGTCTCCGGCGGCGACATCACCACCTACAACACCTTCTCGACCGGTCCGAACGCGAAGCGCCTCTACGGGTCGATCGGGATCCGCGCGGGCTTCTGACCCGCGAGATACTCGCCCCGCCGCCGGGCCCGCGCGACGGGGCCCGGATGCGTCGCGCCCTTCGGGTGGCGCGGCGCGGCTGGGGATGGACGGCGCCGAACCCTCTGGTCGGCGCCGTCGTCGTTCGTGACGGGCAGGTCGTCGGCGAGGGGTGGCACGCGGCCTACGGCGGGCCGCACGCCGAGGTGATGGCGCTGGCCGCCGCGGGCGCGCGGGCGCGCGGGGCGGACCTTTACGTGACCCTCGAGCCCTGCACGCATCATGGCAAGACGCCGCCCTGCACCGATGCCATCATCGGGGCGGGGATCGCCCGCGTCATCGTGGCGGTCGAGGACCCGAACCCGCAGGCGCGCGGCGGCATCGCGGTCCTCCGCGCGGCGGGGATCGCCGTGACGGCCGGGGTGGAGCGTGAGGCGGCCGCGGAGCTCAACGCGCCCTTCCTCTTCGCCCACCGCGACCCTTCGCGCCCCTTCGTGACGCTCAAGCTCGCCGTCTCCGCGGACGGCAAACTCGCCCCGGCGGACCGCACCCGGACCCAGCTCACCGGGCCCGCGGCGATGCGCGCGGTGCACCGGCTGCGCGCCGGTGCCGATGCGATCGCCGTCGGGATGGGGACGGCGATCGCCGACGACCCGCAGCTGACGGTGCGGCATGGGCGGCGC
>Ga0255188_1000724_pt1 | contig 10499 bp, 5 predicted proteins | sample Miss_Cont_RepB_8_FD_188427 | JGI IMG/M metagenome (GOLD analysis project Ga0255188, IMG submission 188427) | Freshwater microbial communities from Mississippi River, Louisiana, United States - Miss_Cont_RepB_8h | ecosystem: Environmental > Aquatic > Freshwater > River | place: USA: Louisiana... | reverse complement strand
ACCGCCGCCATGCTGGCCGCCCTCGGCTACCCGTCACTCGAAGCGCTCGCCGAAGCGGCGGTGCCGGCCGCCATCCGCCGCGGCCCGCTCAAGCTGCCCGCCGCCGCAGGTGAGACCGCGGCCCTCGCCGAACTGCGGGCCATCGCCGCGGAAAACCGCGTGCACCGGAGTTTCATCGGGCTCGGCTACCACGACACCGCCACGCCCGGCGTCATTCAGCGCAACATCCTCGAGAATCCCGGCTGGTACACGGCCTACACGCCTTACCAGGCCGAGATCTCCCAGGGTCGGCTCGAGGCGCTGCTGAACTTCCAGACGATGGTCTGCGACCTCACGGGTCTGGAGATCGCCAACGCCTCGATGCTCGATGAGGGTACCGCCGCCGCCGAGGCCATGATGATGTGCCACCGGCTCAAGGAGGGCGCGACCGCGGAGCACCGCGTGTTCTTCGTTTCGGAAAAATGCCACCCGCAGACGATCGACATCGTCCGCACCCGCGCCCGCCCGCTTGGCATCGAGATTGTCACCGGCGACCACCGCTCGTTCCAACCGGGGTCAGACTGCTTCGGGGTCCTGGTCCAGTATCCCGACACGACCGGATCGGTCCATGACTTCGCCGCTTTCTTCGCCGCGGCCCATGCCGCGGGAGCGTTCACCATCGTCGCGACGGATCCGCTCGCCCTCACCCTGCTGCGACCGCCGGGCGAGTTTGGCGCCGATGTCGCCGTCGGCTCCGCACAGCGTTTCGGCGTGCCGATGGGTTTCGGCGGACCCCACGCCGGCTTCCTCGCCACCCGCGACGCGTTCAAGCGCCAAATGCCCGGCCGGCTCGTCGGAGTGTCCCGCGACGTGCAGGGCGACACCGCGCTCCGGCTGGCGCTCGGCACCCGCGAACAGCACATCCGCCGCGAGAAGGCCACGTCCAACATCTGCACCGCCCAGGTGCTGCTCGCGGTGATCGCCTCGATGTATGCCGTCTACCACGGACCCGACGGCCTGCGACGGATCGCCGGGCGTGTGCGCAGCCTGACGCGGTTGCTGGCCGAAGGCCTGCGCGCTGTCGGCGCCAAGGTGAACGCCGAGCCCGTGTTCGACACGCTTACGGTTTCCGGAGTCGACGCAGCCCGCGTTCACTCAGCGGCGGCGGAGCGCCGCTTCAACCTGCGGCCGGTGGATGCGCGCACCGTGGGCGTGAGCCTCGACGAGACGACCACCCTTGAAGAAGTGAACGAGTTGCTCGCCTGCTTCGGCGCGAAGGCGGCCGATCCCGCCGCGCCTGCTCCGGCGGAGACGCCCTACCCCGCGCCCCACGCGCGCGCATCGGCGTTTCTCACGCACCCGACGTTCCAACGCCACCACACCGAGCACGAGATGCTCCGCTACATCCGCCGGCTGGAATCGAAGGACCTCTCGCTGTGCCACTCGATGATCTCGCTCGGCTCGTGCACCATGAAGCTGAACGCCACGAGCGAGATGTTTCCCGTCACGTGGCCCGAGTTCGGCCGGCTCCATCCGTTTGCGCCCGCGGAGCAGACGCGCGGCTACCAGCGGCTCTTTCGCGATCTGGAGGCGTGGTTGGCCGAGTGCACTGGTTTCGCCGCCGTTTCCCTGCAGCCCAACGCCGGCTCGCAGGGCGAATACGCCGGCCTCCTGGTGATTCGTGCCTATCACGAGGCGCGCGGGGAAGGTCATCGTAACATCTGCCTCATCCCGACAAGCGCCCACGGCACCAATCCCGCCAGCGCCGCGATGTGCGGCTACCGCGTGGTGCCCGTCGCCTGCGACGCGCAGGGCAACATCGATCTCACCGACCTCCGTGCCAAGACCACCGCGCACGCGCGCGATCTCGCCGCGCTCATGGTCACCTACCCTTCGACGCACGGCGTGTTCGAGACGTCGATCCGCGAGGTGTGTGAGTTGATCCACACGCACGGCGGACAGGTGTACATGGACGGCGCCAATATGAACGCGCAGGTCGGTCTCACCTCGCCCGGCCATATCGGCGCCGATGTCTGCCATCTCAATCTCCACAAGACGTTCTGCATCCCGCACGGCGGCGGCGGTCCCGGCATGGGGCCCATCGGCGTCGCCGCGCATCTCGCGCCGTTTCTCCCCGGACATCCCGTCGCCCCCGGTGGCGCCACGGCGGCGGCGAACAGCGGCCCGCGCATCGGCGCGGTATCGGCCGCTCCCTACGGCTCGGCCTCCATCCTCGTCATCTCGTGGATGTACATCCGCATGATGGGGCCGGCGCAGTTGGCCGAGGCCACCCGCCGCGCGATCCTCAACGCCAACTATGTCGCGAAGCGCCTCGAGGGCCGCTTCCCCGTGCTCTACCGCGGCGAGAGCGGGCTCATCGCCCACGAGTGCATCATCGACCTGCGCGGGTGGAAGAAACACGGGCTTGAGGTCGAGGACGCCGCGAAGCGCCTGATGGACTACGGCTACCATGCGCCCACCATGTCGTTCCCCGTTCCCGGCACGCTCATGATCGAGCCCACCGAGAGCGAGTCCAAGGCCGAGTTGGACCGTTTCTGCGACGCGATGATCTCGATCCACGCCGAGATGCAGGCCGTCGCCGAGGGCACGGCCGACCGCGCCAACAATCCCCTCAAACACGCGCCGCACACCGCGAAGGTCGTCTGCGCCGACACTTGGGATCGCCCGTATCCGCGGGAACAGGCCGCCTTCCCCGACCGTCACACGCGCGCCACCAAATTCTGGCCGAGCGTCGGCCGCGTCGATAACGTCCACGGCGACCGCAACCTCGTCTGCTCCTGCATCGGCATGGAGGCTTACGCCGAGACGCCGAAGGCCGGTTGAATGCGGGAAGCCGGAAGCGGGGTTCCAGGCGTGAGGCGGATCCATCACCCTTTACGCTGAAAATCGCGCGCTCCGTGTCCCGGGCCTGATTCTTCCCGCTCGAAGAATACCGGGGCCGAAAAGCTTGTCGGTCCAACGATGCCGGCGTTGATTCGAGCCGGCTCCACGCCACACGCCCCATGACAACCGATCTCAGCCGACGTTCGTTCCTGCGCACCACTTCACTCGCCGCCGGCGCCACTCTCGCCGCCCGTACCATCGTCCCTGCGCAGGCCGCACCTGCCGGTGCCAATGACGCGATCCGCATCGGCATCATCGGGCTCAACAAGGGATCGGGGCACCTTAAGACTCTGCTGCAGATGTCCGACGTTCGCGTCGCCGGGCTCTGCGATCTGGATCCCGCCGTCCTCGCGCGCGTCGCGAAATCGGTGCCCGAGTCGAAGGGTAAGCCGTTCCTCACCACCGATGCCCGCAAGCTGATCGCCCGGAAGGACATCGACGCCGTCATAGTCGTCGCCTGCAACCACTGGCACGCGCTGCTCACGATCTGGGCCTGCCAGGCGGGCAAGGACGTCTACGTCGAAAAGCCCATGTCGCGCACCGTGTGGGAGGGCCGGAAGATGATCGAGGCCGCGACCAAGTACGGGCGCATCGTGCAGGTCGGCACGCATTACCGTTCCGAGACCGGCCTCGCCGAGGCCATCAAGTACCTCCACGCCGGCGAGCTTGGGAAGATCCATCATATCCGCGCCATTGTCTACAACCTGCGCCTCTCGATCGGTCGGCGGCTCCCGTGGTACCCGACCGACGTCAATTACGACGCCTTCTGCGGCCCGGCGCCGGTTCGCCCGCTCGAGCGTAACCGTATGCACTACGACTGGCACTGGAGCTGGGAGACCGGCAACGGCGAGCTCGGCAACAACGGCGTGCACGTGCTCGACATCGCGCTCCGCATCGCTCGCCACGACGTCGCGCCGCGGCGCATCATGAGCTGCGGCAACCGCTACGGTATCGATGACGTCGCCGAGACGCCCAACACGCACCTCGCCGTCTACGATTACCCCAGCATTCCGCTGATCTTCGAGCACCGCGCGCTGCCGGCGAAGCCCGGCGTTTCCTATCTCGACCAGGTCGGCGGACTCCGCACCGGCGTCATCGCGTACTGCGAGGGCGGCACCGTCGCCGGCCTCGTCGGGGCGACCGCCTTCGACAAGGACAACAAGGTCATCAAGAAATTCCCTGGCGACGGCGGTGGCACGCATGTCCGTAATTTCCTCAATGCGATGCGCTCGCGCCGGAAGCAGGATCTCGCCGCACCCGTCGAGACGGGTCACCTCTCCGCGTCGCTCTGCCACTACGGCAACATCTCTTACCGCGTCGGCGAGTCCGCGGCGCCGGCGAAGGTCGATACCGCGCTGGGCGCCTTCCCCGCGGCCCAAGGCATCCACCGGGAACTGCAGACGCACCTGGGCGTCCACGGGGTCGACCTCGCGCGCCAGCCTTTCCAGCTCGGCCCCTGGCTTGATCTCGACGCCAGCGGCGACGGCATCACTTCCGTGGGCACGCCACGCCCGGGCGCCCTCGAGCACGCGCGTTTCCTGCTGAAGGAGACGCAGCGCGCCCCGTACGCCATACCCGACGTCGTCTGAGCTCCCCGCGCGCAACCACGGCGGCGCTTTCGTCGCTGAGCGACGTCTCCCTCGCGGAGCTCGAGCGACGGCTCATCGCCAAAGGCTTCAAGGCCTCGCACGCCGCTCCCTTGCTGCGCGCGCATTACGCGGGCTTGGACCAACCGCCGGACGACACCGGGCCGCGCAGGCCACCCGCCGGACTGCGCGAATACCTCGCCGCCGAATTCCCCGGCGGCACCGCAACCCTCGCGCGGCGTCACGTCGCCGGCGACGGCACCGTGAAACTGCTGTTGCAACTCGCCGATGGACGCACCGTGGAAAGCGTGCTCATGCCGGATTTTGATCCGCAGCGCGCCGCCGGTTGCGTGTCCTCGCAGGTCGGATGCGCGATGGGCTGCGATTTCTGCGCGACCACCCGCACTGGTTTCGAACGCAACCTCACCGCCGGCGAGATGGCCGAGCAATTCATCGCGCTGCGCCGCGAGGCCGCCGCCGCCGGACGGCGCCTGCGCACCCTTGTTTTCATGGGCATGGGCGAGCCGATGCTGAACCTCGATGCCGTCCTCGCCGCGGTGGAACGTATCGCCGACAACCGGATCGGCGGGCTCGGGTGGCGGCAGGTCACGATCTCCACCGTCGGGATTGTTCCGGGCATCGACGCGCTGACCGCCACGGGGCTGAACGTGCACCTCGCGGTATCGCTCCACGCGCCCGACGACGCCACCCGCGCCAAACTGATTCCGGCGGGCAGGAGATACCCGATCGCCGAGGTGCTCGCCGCCGCGGATCGTTTCCAGGCGGCGCGCGGCCGTACGGTCATCATCCAGTACTGTCTGCTGCGTGGCGTGAACGACTCACCCGCGCAGGCCGCTCTGCTCGCCGACCTGCTGGCCTCGCGTCGCATGCATGTGAACCTGCTCACTTACAACCCGACCGGGAACGGCATGAGCGGCACCACCTATGAGCCGGCGCAGGAAACGGAGGCCGAAGCCTTCGTCGGTCTTCTGCGCGCGCGGGGCGTGGTCGCGCATTTCCGCCGGTCCCGTGGACCCGACATCGATGCTGCCTGCGGCCAACTCCGCCGCCGGACACTCGCGGAAAAGACTCCTCCCTGAAACCCCGCCGTCGCTTGGTCGGAGAATAGCGCGTAAGTCCGTCAACCGTGAGACCGCTTCACTTCCTCCTTGTTACCGCGACGTTCCTCGCCGAGTGCCACGTGGGAGCCGCGGAATTCTTTGTCGCCCCCGATGGCGACGATGAGGACGCGGGCACGCGGGCGGCGCCGTTCGCGTCGATCCAGCGCGCCCAACGCGCGGTCGCACCCGGAGACACCGTTGTGATCCGCGGCGGAATTTACCGCATGCGCCCGGATCGGATCGCCCGCGAGGAACGCATCTTTGCGTACGTCACGCTGCTGGACCGTAGCGGCGAACCCGGCCGTCCGATCCGCTACCGCGCCGCGCCAGGCGAGACGCCGGTCTTCGACTTCACCGACGTGCGGCCTCCGGGGAGGCGAGTGCACGCGTTCCGTGTCACGGGTTCCTGGCTGCATCTCGAGGGCTTTGAGGTCGTCGGTGTGCAGGTCACGATCACCGGGCACACGCAATCGATCGGTTTCGACAACCAGGGAAGCCACAACGTCTACGAGCGGCTCAGCGTGCACGACGGCAAGGCCATCGGCTTCTGGATCGGCAACGGCTCCCACAACCTCGTGTTGAATTGCGACGCGTACCGGAACCACGACGATGTCTCGGGTGATCGCCGTGGCGGCAACACCGACGGTTTCGGATTCCACGGTCCCCGCGGCAGCGTGGGGAACGTGTTCCGCGGCTGCCGCGCGTGGTTCAACAGCGATGATGGTTTCGACTTCATAAACTCGGGTGAGGCGGCGGTCGCCGAGAATTGCTGGGCGTTCTACAACGGCTTCTCACCTCACTTCGAGCCGCTGGCCGACGGCAACGGCTTCAAGGCGGGTGGCCACGCTGGAACTCCCGTCGGTCGCCTGCCTGATCCGATTCCGCGCCATGTCGTCCGTGGCTCCATCGCCGCCCGCAACAAGGCGAACGGATTTTACGCCAACCACCACATCGGCGGCGTCGACTTCATCCACAACAGCGCCGCGCGGAACCGCACCAACTTCAACCTGCTCGGGCGAGAACCGGACAACCGCACGCTGATTCCCGGAAGGGGTCACCGGTTGCTCAACAATCTCGGCTTCGCCGGCGGCACCGAAGTCGCCCAGCTCGATGCCGCGGCCTGCGAGGTGCGCGGCAACACGTGGCAGCTCAACGAGCCGGCCGTCCCCGCGGATTTTATCGGCGTTGACGAATCCGAGCTCGCACGGCCGCGGCGCGCCGACGGCGGGCTGCCCGAGATTTCCTTTCTCCACCTCGCTCCGGGCAGCCGGCTGATCGACCGCGGTATCGGAGCAGGACGGCCGTTCCGGGGCACCGCTCCCGACCCCGGCGCCTTCGAATCCTCTCCCGTCTCCCGCGATTGAGCGGGATTTCCAAACCACCTCAGTCACCTCTGCGGTGACAAAGGTGGAACGCATCAACGGGCGCCCGTCGCGGCGAGGCGCGTGACCACGTCCCACTTGAAGCGCACGAAGCGGTGGAGCGCCTCCTCGAGAATCCGCTCCTGGTCGCTGTGCGCACCGTAGCCCTTGAGCGCATCCTCGCTGTCGATCATCGGCCCGATGCCGAAGCACTGGATGCCCTTGGCGCGCAAGAACGCCATGTCCGTCGCGCCGGTGCTCATCGTCGGCAGCGTGACCACGCCGTACTCGCGGCGAATCGCGCCCTCGATCACCTCGAACGCCTCGGTGTGCAGGCTGGACGGCGGCGCCCCGGGACGGCTGTGGCCGGCGGCGCGCTCCACCGTGACCGCCGGGTCGTCGATCACACGCCGCAGCTCGTCGAGGAAACGGTTCAGGTCCTCGTCGGGCAGCGCGCGGACGTCGAGGGTCGCCTCCACCTCGGAGGGGATGACATTAACGCGGTAACCGGCGTTGATCATCGTCGGCGCGATCGAGGTGCGAAGAGTCGAGTACAGACGGGGCTCCTTCTCCGCGAGATGCTCCTGCGCGCGGCCGCTCTCGTCACCCTGCAGCACCGCGCGATAGCGGGCGGCGTCCTCCGGCGGACTGATCTCGGCGAGGCGCTCGAAAAAGGCGCGTGTGGTCTCGTTGAGACGCATGGGCGTACGCCATTCCGAGAGGCGCGCGATCGCCTTCGCGAGATGCACGACCGCGTTGGAGCGGAGCGGCACCGATCCGTGGCCCGCCACACCGCGCGCGACGAGACGGATGCGGTTGGGGATCTTTTCAGTCGTCTGCACGCTGCCGTACTGCGGTTTTCCGCCGCGGCGCAGTACGCTGCCGCCTTCGGCAAGACAGAACTCCGCGTCGATCTCGGCGAAGTGCTCGCGGACCATGAATTCGATCCCGTGCCGTACCGACCCCTCCTCGCCCGCCTCGGCGAGGAAGACCACATCGCGGTCGAGCGCCACGGCGCCGCGCTTGAGCAGCAACATCGTCATGAGCGCCGCGGCGACGTTGTCCTTGTCGTCGATCGTGCCTCGTCCGTAAACCCAGCCGCCCTCGCGCACGGCGCCGAACGGCGGGTGGCGCCATTTCTTTGGATCAACGTTCACCACGTCGGTGTGGGCCATGATGAGCAGCGGGCGCTTGGTTCCGTTGCCGCGGAGCCGCGCGACGAGGTTGGGCCGGTGCTTTTCGAGCGCGAACACTTGCACCGGGATTCCCTCCGCTTCGAGCACGCCGCGCAGGTAGTCCACCGCGGGCGCCTCGTTGCCGGGCGGGTCGCTGGTGTCGAGACGCACCAGCGCCTGGAAGTGCCGCATCGTCTCCTCCTCCAGCGCTGTCCAATCGGGGAACGGCGCCCCCGGCTGGGCGCCGCGCGTGGCCGGGGCGAGCGCGGCGAGCAGCAGGAGGTTGAGAAACGAGCGAAGGACGGCGGCGCGCATCCCGCCACCGAACCCCGTTCCGCGCGTGACGCAACCGTGACGCGGCCGGTTGACTCGGCCGACGCGGCCGCGGAGCGTGCGGCGATGAGCGTCGTGCATGCCGACACAATCTGCGCGGCCGCCACCCCGGCCGGCGAGTCGGCCCTCGCGGTCATTCGTATCAGTGGAAAAGATACGGAACGGATCGCCGCGGCGCTGGCGGGCTCCCCTCCCCCGCCCCGCCGTGCGGTCCGTCGCGCCTACCGGGCCTTCGACGGGACGACGCTCGACGAGGTGGTGCTCACTTTCCTCGCGGGACCGCGGTCGTACACCGGCGAGGACACGCTGGAGATCTCCTGCCACGGCAACCCGTTCATCGTGCGCCGGATTCTGGAGGACCTCCGGCGTCGGGGTTGCCGCCTGGCGGAACCAGGGGAGTTCACACAACGGGCGTTCCTGAACGGCCGGATGGATCTGACTCAGGCCGAGGCGGTGATGGACGTAATCCGGGCCCGTGGCGACCGCGCTCTCGCGGCCGCGCAGGAGCAGTTACGCGGCGGTCTGGGCCGAAGGCTACAGGAGCCTACGGAGCGGCTGCTGGGCGCTTTGGCCAGGATAGAGGCCTACATTGATTTCCCCGATGAGGATTTACCAGCCGAGGACCGGCGGCTTATCGAAGGAGAGATCGAACGTATACTGTTGGAGATTAATGCTTTAGCAGCAACATCCCGCTTTGGCGATCTCCTCCGTGATGGCATCAGAACCGTCATCCTCGGAGCCCCAAACGCTGGCAAGAGCAGCCTGCTAAACCGGCTGGTGGGTCATGAGCGGGCGTTGGTTAGCCCTGAAGCAGGCACGACCCGGGATTTTATCGAGGAACGGGTCATACTCGGCCCGTATTGTCTGCGACTGGTCGACACGGCGGGACTTAATCCGACTCCCTCGCCACTGGAGGGTTTGGGTATCGCCAAGACGGTCGAGCGCGGCCTGGAGGCCGACCTTTTCCTAATCGTGGTGGACGCCACCGCCCCGGAACCACCGCCCTTCCCCGCCGAGCTGATCGCACGAATGAGTGGCGCGAACACCTTGGGAGTGATTAATAAAACCGACCTCGCCCCCGGACCCACGGCTTTCAGAGGCTTACCGGAATCCGCACGAGTACAGCGAGTTTCCGCCCTGACGGGCGCTGGTTTCGAGGATCTCACCAAGGATATCGTAAAAATTTGCGATAAAATGACTTATGATCCTTCGGATCGAATTGCGATCAATGCACGGCACGCGTTTGCCCTGCAAATGGTCGCTGAGTCTCTAGGAGCAGCTCGGGCGAAACTCTCCGCCTCCGAGGGGGCGGAGTTACTCGCCAGCGATCTTCGCGCCGCCCTGGACGCGCTCGGCACCATCACGGGTCGGATCGATAACGAGCGAATGCTCGACCATCTTTTCTCCACGTTCTGCATCGGCAAATAGTCTTAAAGCGGGACGACCCTGGTTGCGCGCTCTGCTCCCCTGCCCTTTGGATCCAGCCCAGCTTATGCAGTATAACGCCGATCAACCCTTTGACGTGATTGTGTGTGGCGCCGGACACGCCGGCGTTGAAGCCGCCCTTGCCGCCGCCCGCATGGGAGCCTCCACCCTGCTCCTGACGGGAAATATCGATACCATCGCACAGATGAGCTGCAACCCAGCCATTGGTGGCCAAGCCAAAGGCCAAATGGTTCGGGAGATCGATGCCCTGGGCGGCGAAATGGCGATCAACACGGACGTAACCGGCATCCAGTTCCGTCTACTCAATGAATCCAAGGGTCCCGCCGTGCAGTCGCCGCGAGCCCAATGCGACAAAAAGGCCTACCAGTTCCGGCTGAAACATACGCTTGAGCTTCAGCCGAACCTGCAGGTGTTCCAGGCAACCGTGACCGGGCTCATCTACCAAAACGGCCACGTCACGGGATGTCACACGAATCTGGACCTGGAGTTTCTTGGCCGCACCGTTGTCGTGACGACGGGCACGTTCCTGCGCGGTCTGATGCATATCGGCACCAACAAGAACGAAGGCGGCCGGCTCGGCGACTTCAGCGCCAA
>Ga0255188_1000719_pt1 | contig 10520 bp, 8 predicted proteins | sample Miss_Cont_RepB_8_FD_188427 | JGI IMG/M metagenome (GOLD analysis project Ga0255188, IMG submission 188427) | Freshwater microbial communities from Mississippi River, Louisiana, United States - Miss_Cont_RepB_8h | ecosystem: Environmental > Aquatic > Freshwater > River | place: USA: Louisiana... | reverse complement strand
CTGGTGTTCTGTTGCATCGGCTTGTACACGCTCAACAACAACAACTTCGATGTCTACATGGCCGTCGGGTTCGGACTTCTGGGCTATGTGTTCTACAAGCTCCAGTGTGAGCCGGCACCGCTGCTGCTGGGCTTCATCTTGGGCCCGATGATGGAAGAAAACCTGCGCCGGGCCCTGCTGCTGTCTCGTGGTGACTGGTCGACCTTCATCACGCGGCCCTTGTCAGCGGGTCTGCTGCTGGCGGCCTTGCTGATGGTGGTGGTGGTGTCGCTGCCCTCGATCAAGCGCAAGCGCGCGGAGGCCTTCCAGGAGGAGTGATCGCGCATTGGGCGCGACCATTTCGGACGCAGGGGGCGCTGGTGCGCCCCTGCTTCTTTTCAGCGGAAGTCCCAGCCGAACTGGAACATCACCGCCGCATCGCCGACCGCATGCACGGTCAGCGAGAGTTCGCGGTTGAACTGCCAGCCGATCGAGGCCAGTGCGCCCGGCGAGAAGCCGTTGTAGTTGAAGGGCACCTTGCCCTGGTACTGGCCCCGGTATCCGTACATCAATCCGCCGGAGAGCTGCCCGAAGAGTTGGGGGTGACCCAGCAGCGCGGGGAAGCGTTTGCCGACATACAGGTAGGTGCTGGGCTGTCCGAAGGAATTGCTGAAGAAGGAGCCGCCCGCCAACCACTGATCGGCCCGTTGCCGCTCCAGCCCAATGGCCCACACATCGGCGTGCTCATCGCTGGGCCGAATATGCGGGGCGTAGGGCGCGGCCACCGCGCGCCAGTGGACCGGTGCCGCGGCCGCGGACGCTGCGGGCGCCGTGCCCGACGACTGGGCCACCGCCGCACCACTGCCCAACAGGATTGCGGCGCCCAATGCTGAGCGCGAGCAAGGCCGCGAGAAAATGGGGATCATCATGGGTCCGGCATTGTGCCGCTCCCCCAGACCCCGACCGGACCGATATGGAATTCGACTACTCCCCCCGCTACACCAGCCGTCGCCTGCCGGTGTTTGGCCGCGACGTGGCCGCCACATCGCATCCCTATGCGGCGCAGGCGGGACTCAAGATGCTGCAGGCAGGTGGCAGTGCGGTGGACGCCGCTGTGGCCATGGCGGCCTGTATGACGGTGGTGGAACCCTGCAGCAACGGCCTGGGCTCAGACCTCTTCGCCTTGGTCTGGGACGGGTCCCAGTTGCTGGGTCTCAATGCATCGGGTCACGCCCCCCAGGCCTGGACGCCAGCCTACTTCCGGTCGCGCCATGGCCAGCAGATGCCCCGCCGTGGCGTGGACGCCATCACCGTGCCCGGCGCGGTGTCGGGTTGGGTTGCCCTGCACCGCCGATGGGGACGCTTGTCTCTCGGCGACGTGCTGGCGCCTGCGATTGAGATCGCTGCGCGGGGGTATGGTGTGCCGGTGGTGGTGCACGAAAAGTGGACGCTCGCCGCAGGCGTGGAGGAACTGACCCGCCAACCCGGCTTCGCCGAAGTCTTCTTGCCTCACGGTCGAGTGCCCTGCGTGGGTGAGCGCTTTGCGCTGCCCGGCGCCTCCCGCGCGCTCACCGAGATCGCGCGTTCGCAGGGCGAATCCTTCTACCGTGGTGAGATCGCCCGAGCGATGGCGGCCTATGTGCAAGCGCATGGTGGCGCGCTCACGGAGGACGATCTGGCGGCCTATGAACCCGAGTGGGTCACCCCCTTGGCACAGGACTACCAGGGCCACACGCTGCATGAGATTCCGCCCAACGGCCAGGGCATCGCCGCGCAAATGGCCGCCGGCATCCTGCAGCATTTGCATGTGGCTGAGCATGCGGTCGACAGCGTGATGAGTTGCCACCTTCAGATCGAGGCCATGAAGCTGGCCTTTGCCGACGTGTACCGCCATGTCAGTGATTCGCGGACCATGAAGCTGAGCCCGGCGCAGATGCTGGACCCCGCTTACCTGGCCGAGCGTGCCCGACTGGTCGATCGGGCCAGGGCGCAGGACTTCAAGGCGGGGCCCTTGCCGCGAGGCGGCACCATCTACCTCACCGCGGCCGACCGCCAGGGGATGATGGTCAGCCTGATACAAAGCAACTACATGGGCTTCGGCTCCGGGGTGGTGCTACCCGATTGGGGTATCAGCCTTCAGAACCGGGGCAACGGGTTCACGCTCGATGAATCCAGTCCGAACGTGGTGGCGCCGCGCAAGCGACCCTTCCACACCATCATCCCGGCGTTCCTCACCAAGGCCGGCCACCCCGTCATGAGCTTTGGTGTCATGGGAGGGCACATGCAGCCACAGGGCCACCTGCAGACCCTGGTGCGGATGCTGGACTATCGGCAGAACCCGCAAATGGCCTGTGACGGTCCTCGCTGGCGGGTCAACGGCGGCCTCTCGCTGAACGTGGAGCCGCACATGCCCGCCGCCACCATCGAAGGGCTCGCGGCGCTGGGCCATCAGCTCGATGGCTTGCACGACACCTACATGGACTTCGGTGCGGGCCAGTTCATCTGGCGGATGGGCGATCCGGCTGTTGAGGGCTACGTGGCAGCCAGTGACCCGCGGCGCGATGGCGCTGCCGTGGCCTGGTGAGTGTCTTCACCGCCAGCGGGGGGGCGCTGACGCGGGTTCGCTTCTGGCAGGGCATGGTGCTGGCGGTGGTCGGTGCGCTGGGCTTTGCAGGCAAGGCGGTGTTGGCCAAACTCATGTACCGCCACGGGGTGGATCCGGTGACGGTAGTGGCCTGGCGCATGCTGCTGGCCTTGCCCTTCTTTATGGCCATGGCCGCTTGGTCGGTCTGGCGCGTGCCCGAAGCGACCGTGCGCCCGGCGCCCCTGTCGGCACGCGACTGGCGCATCATCGGTGCCTTGGGTTTCTCGGGCTACTACCTGTCCAGCATGCTCGATTTCTACGGGCTGCTGTACATCTCGGCGAGTCTGGAGCGGCTGATCCTCTACCTGGGTCCGACCTTCGTGATGGTGCTGGCCGTGGTGGTGCTCAAGAAGCGCGTGACCGCGCGGCAGTGGCTGGCGGCCGCCATCAGCTACGCGGGCGTGCTGCTGGTGTTCGGTCATGAGATGTTGACGCCGGGCGCAGGGCAGGGCGGCGCCGCAACCGGTTGGGGGGCCGCCTTGGTGCTCGGCAGTGCGCTGAGTTACTCGGCCTATCTGCTGGCCAGCGGCGAGGTCGTGGTGCGCCTGGGCGCGCTTCGGCTGACCGGCTTGGCCAGCAGCGTCGCATGTGCCTTGTGCTTGTTGCACTTTGGAGTGGTCAATCCCTGGTCCGCGCTGTGGGTGCCCGAACCGGTCTTCTGGATAAGCGTCATGAATGCGCTGCTGTGCACCGTGATGCCCGTTTGGGCGGTGATGATGGCCATCGAGCGCTTGGGGCCTGCGATGACCTCACAGGTGGGCATGATCGGCCCCTTGGCCACCATTGGCCTGGGGGTGTGGTTGCTCGGTGAAGCCTTCACCGTGTGGGTCCTGGCGGGCACCGTGCTGGTGTTGCTGGGCGTCGGGCTCTTGGCCCGTTGGCGTTGAACGAGGAGATGTGAATGGATCTGGGTATTGCAGGCCGCTGGGCCTTGGTGTGCGCGGGCAGCAAGGGCCTGGGGCGTGGCTGTGCGCAGGCCCTGGTGCGTGAAGGTGTGCACGTGGTGGTGACAGCCCGCGGTGAGGACGCCCTGCAGGTCACGGCGCAGGAACTGCGTGCCCTGAACCCCGCCGTCACGGTACACGCGGTGGCCGGTGACATCACCACCGCGCAAGGCCGCGCATCGGCCTTGGCGGCATGTCCGCAGGTGGATATCCTGGTCAACAACGCCGGTGGCCCGCCGCCTGGCGACTTCCGCGACTGGGATCGCGAAACCTGGCTCAAGGCGGTGGAAGCGAACATGCTCACCCCCATCGAGCTGATCAAGGCCACCGTGGATGGAATGGCCCAACGGGGCTTCGGGCGCATCATCAACATCACCTCAGCAGCCGTCAAGGCGCCCATCGACGTGCTTGGTCTGTCTAATGGCGCCCGCTCGGGTCTCACGGGTTTCGTGGCGGGTGTGGCGCGACAAAAGCGCCTGGCGTCACGCAACGTCACCATCAACGCGCTGCTTCCGGGGCCTTTCGACACCGATCGACTGCGCACCACCTTGGCCGGTGCGGCGCGCGCCGCCGGCAAGTCCGTGGAAGACGTTGCGGCGGCTCGCCGCGACGCCATACCGGCGCAACGGTTCGGCACGGCCGAGGAGTTCGGTGCCGTCTGCGCCTTCCTCTGCAGTGCCCACGCGGGCTACATCAACGGACAGAACATCCTGCTCGATGGTGGCGCGTTCCCGGGCACCTTCTGAATCAGCCGGCCTGTCGCCGCCAGGATGACAGGGCGATACCCCCCACGATCAGGGCAAACGCAAACAGGTGGTAGGGCTGCGGCCACTGCCCCAGCAGGGCGCCTTGCATCAATCCCGCGAACAGCGGGGTCAGATTGGCAAAAAGGGCCGCCAAGGCTGGGCCGACCCGAGCCACACCAATGCCCCAGCTTCGGTAGGCGATGATCGAGGGGCCAAGGGCCGTGAACACCACGGCCGCCACCACACCCCAAGACCATTGAACCGTCGCGGGAGCGATCGCCGCTTCGGCCCCGGCCGACAGCGCGGCCCATCCGATGCCGAATACGGTTTGGATCACGAGGAAGCCCGCCCAGTCCTGGCTCGGTTTGGGGATGCCGGTTTGAAGGGCTTGCGGTGGACGCGAGAGCATCCAACTGTAGAAGCACCAGGAGATGATGGCGCCGATCATCATCACGTCGCCGGGCACAAAGGCGATGTCGGCCAGTCGCGCGGGGTCGCCACGGGACAGCACCAACAAGACACCCACCAGTGAACAGCCTGCGCTGATCAGCTCACGCAGCCCGGGCTTTTGCCCGTAGAAAAGGGCGCCGATGGACAGCATCCACAGCGGCGAGCTGGCGGCGATCAGCGTCACGTTCAGTGGGGTGGATGTGGTCAGTGCCAGGTATTGCAGTGCGTTGTAGGCCCCCACTCCCAGCAGACCCAGGATGGCCAAAGGCACACGCCGCTCCCACAAGGCCTGTCGCTGCTCGGCCGTCTTCAGCACATGCCAGCCCAGGGGCAGCAGGATGGTCAGAGCCAGCGACCACCGCATCAGGTTCAGCAGCAGCGGCGGTACCAGCCCCACCATCAGCCGCCCCACCACGGCATTACCCGCCCACATCAGTGGGGGCAGCAGCATCAGCAGGACCAATCGCGGGCTCAGACGTTCAGACATGCCGCTGATTATGGAGGGCAGCTCCCTGCCGTGAGGCCCAAGCAGCAAGGCAGCACTCACCCAAGGACAACACGGGGTTGTCGCGCCGGTGGCACACTCGCCGCGTTCTGTTCGAAACCCAGGAGATCCCCATGCCCAGCACCGTTCGCGCCATTCAGATCGCCGAGTTCGGCGGCCCCGAGAAGATGCAGATCGTCCAGCGCGAGGTGGGCGACCCCGGACCTGGCGAGATTCGGATCCGCCACAAGGCGGTTGGCCTGAACTACATCGACATCTACATGCGCACCGGCTTGTATCCCAATGCGCTGCCGATGACCCTGGGCATGGAAGGTGCTGGCATCGTCGAAGCGGTCGGTGAGGGTGTCTCGCATCTGAAGGTGGGTGACCGAGCAGCGTACGCCAGCCAGCCCCCGGGCAGTTACTGCGAGGCCCGCGTCATGCCGGCCAAGTGCGTGGTGAAACTCCCCGATGCGATCAGCTTCGAGGAGGGCGCCGCCATGATGCTCAAGGGCCTGACGGTCCAGTACCTTCTCAAGAAGACCCAGCCCCAGGGCGGCCTGCAGGCTGGTGACCACGTCCTCTTCCATGCCGCTGCCGGCGGCGTCGGTCTCATCGCCTGCCAGTGGGCGCGCGCGATGGGCCTGCAGCTGATCGGTACCGCCGGCGGGCCCGAGAAGTGCAAGCTGGCACTGGAGCACGGTGCCAGCCATGCGATCGATTACAAGCACGAGAATTTTGTTGAGCGCGTCAAGGCGATCACCGGCGGCAAGGGCGTGAAGGTGGTGTACGACTCCATCGGAAAGGACACCTTTGAAGGCTCGCTCGATTGCCTGCGCCCCTTCGGTCTACTGGCTACCTACGGCAATGCCTCGGGCCCGGTGCCGCCGTTCAACCTGGGCCAACTCGGTCCCAAGGGTTCGCTGTATGTGACACGGCCGACCCTCTTCTCCCACCTCGCGACCCGCGAGAGCACACAGGCCATGGCCGATGACCTCTTCAGCATGGTCACCAGTGGACAGGTCAAGATCCGAATCGACCAGCGCTTCCCCTTGGAGCAGGTCGGCCAGGCCCACGCCAGCCTGGAGAGCCGCCAGACCACCGGCTCAACGATCTTGACCGTTTAAGCGGGCCCGCCTTGAAACGCCCCACCGGCCTGGTGCGGTGGGGCCGACACCCGCCTGGCCGCGACGGTTGCTGCTGAACCCGTGGGGCTAGCGTCCCCGGCGCACCCTGAGGATCTCGTCGAGGATCAGACAGCAGGCCCCCAGCGTGATCGCACTGTCGGCCAGATTGAAGGCGGGGAAGTGCCAGCCGCCGGCGTGGAAATCGAGCATGTCCACGACATAGCCGTGAACGGCCCGATCGATCACATTCCCAAGGGCGCCGCCCATGATCATGGTGATGGCAAAGCCGAACAGGCGCTGGCCGGGATGGCGGTGAAGCATCCAGATGATGAAGGCCGAAGCCACCAGGCCCAAGCCGATGAAGAACCAGCGCTGCCAGCCCGAGGCACCGGCCAGGAAGGAGAAGGCCGCGCCGGTGTTGTGCACGCGAACGATGTTGAAGAAGCCCGTCACCTCGCGCGAGTCGCCCCACTCGAAGGCGCCGAGGATCAGGACCTTGGTGAACTGGTCCAGAACGATCACCAGCAGGGCCAGCGCCAGCCAGCCGGGCAGTCCGGATCGTCCTTTCGGGGTGCTGCTCATGGTCTTGCAGGGATCAGGCGACCGTGCGGGTCTCACCCGCACCATGCAGGTTGGTGACGCAGCGCCCGCACAAGCTGGGGTGCGCCGTGTCGCGGCCCACATCGGCGCGCCAATGCCAGCAGCGCTCGCACTTGGCGTGTGCACTCGGGTGTACCGCCACCGCCAACTCAGCGCCCTCCAGGACCCGCGCGGCCGAGGTGATCATCACAAACTTCAGGTCGTCGCCCAGCGTCTTGAGCAGTTGGCAATCAGCGGCCGGCGCCTGCACCACCACTTCGGCTTGCAGTGAGGAGCCCAGTCGCCCTTGCGTGCGCACATCCTCAATGGCTTTGTTCACCGCGGCGCGAATCTCCACGATGCGGCGCCACTTGACCAAGAGCGCCTCGTCGGCCTCCGGCAGCGGCCAGTAGGTCTGTGCGAAAAGAGAGCCCGATGCCAGCGGGCCTCCATGAAGCCCCCAGGCTTCCTCCGCGGTGAAGCTCAGGAAGGGGGCCATCCAACGCAGCATCGCGTGTGTGATGTGCCACAGCGCCGTCTGCGCACTGCGCCGCGCCAGGCTCTGGGGTGCCGTGGTGTACAGGCGGTCTTTCAACACGTCCAGGTAAAAGGCGCCCAGGTCTTCTGAACAGTAGACCTGGAGCTTGGCCACCACCGGATGGAATTCATAGACCTCATAGTGCTGCAGGATTTCGGCCTGCAGTTGCGAGGCACGGGCCAGCGCATAGCGGTCCACTTCCAGCAGGTCGTGCATTGGCACCGCATCCGCTTGTGCATCGAAGTCGCTGGTGTTGGCCAGGAGGAAGCGCAGCGTGTTGCGGATGCGCCGGTAGGCGTCCACCACGCGAGCCAGGATCTTGTCGTCGATGCCCAGGTCGCCGCTGTAGTCCGTGGCGGCGCACCACAGCCTGAGGATTTCAGCGCCGTACTTTTGGTACACCTGCTGCGGCTCCACGCCATTGCCCAGGCTCTTGCTCATCTTGCGTCCCTGGCCGTCCACCACGAAGCCATGGGTGAGCAGACCGCGGTAGGGCGCACGGTCGAACAGGGCGCATCCCAAAAGCAGCGACGAATGGAACCAGCCCCGGTGCTGGTCATGGCCTTCCAGGTACAGGTCAGCCTCGGGGCCCTCGGCATGGAAGCCACCCGGGTGCTGTGCGCGCAGCACATGCCAGAAGCTCGAACCAGAATCGAACCACACCTCCAGGATGTCGGTGCTCTTGGTGTAGTGGGGTGCATCGTCTGCGCCGAGGATGTCCTGCACGCTCACGCGGCTCCAGGCCTCGATACCGCCTTTCTCGACGATATCGGCTGCCTGGTCGAGGATGTCCATCGTGCGCGGGTGCAATTCGCCACTGTCCTTGTGCAGGAAAAAGGGCAGGGGAACGCCCCAAGAACGTTGACGGCTGATGCACCAGTCGGGGCGGTTGGCGATCATGTCGCGCAGCCGCACGCGGCCGTTCTCGGGGTAGAAGCTCGTCTGGTCGATGGCGTCCAGCGCGAGCTGGCGCAAGGTTTTGGATGCCGGATCTTGGGTGAACACACCCGCGGTTGACCCATGGCCCTCATCCATGCGCACGAACCACTGGGCTGCGGCGCGGTAGATGACCGGCGTCTTGTGGCGCCAGCAATGCGGGTAGCTGTGCTGGATGTCGGTGGTGTTGAGGATGCGGCCGGCGGCGCGCAGGGTGTCGATGATCACCGGCACCGCCTTCCAAATGTGCTGCCCACCGAACAGCGGGAAGTCGGGTGCGTACACGCCGCCGCCTTGCACCGGGTTGAGGATCTCGTCGAGCTTCATCCCGTGCTGCACGCAGGAGTTGAAGTCGTCCAGCCCGTAGGCGGGTGAGGAGTGCACGATGCCCGTGCCATCGTCTGCGGTGGCGTAGTCGGCCAGGTACACCGGGCTCCAACGGTCATAGCCCGCATCCGTGTCGGCCAGCGGGTGCTTGAAACGGATGCCGCCGAGTTTTTCGCCCAGGGTGGTGGCCAAGACCGAGCCCTGCAGGCCCCAGCGCTCGAGGCATTTCTCCACCAGCGAGGTGGCCATCATCAGCAGGCCGCGCTCGGTCTGCACCAGCGCGTACTCCAGCGCCGGGTTCAGGTTCAGGGCCTGGTTGGCCGGGATGGTCCACGCCGTGGTGGTCCAGATGACGGCGAAGGCCGGCGCCGACAAGGCCGCCAATCCAAAGGCCGCAGCCAGCTTGTCGGGCTCCGCGCAGGGGAAGGCCACGTCCAGCGTCGTGCTCTTCTTGTCCGCGTATTCGATCTCGAATTCGGCCAGCGAAGAGCCGCAGTCGAAGCACCAATACACCGGCTTCAGGCCGCGGTACACAAATCCGCGCTCCATCACGCGCTTGAAGGCGCGGATCTGCGAGGCCTCGTTGGCCGGGTCCATCGTGGCGTAACGGTGGTCCCAGTCGCCCAGCACCCCCAGGCGCTTGAAGTCCACCATCTGCTGGGCAATCTGCTCCGTGGCGTAGGCCCGGCTCTTGGCCTGCATGTCGTCGCGGCTGAGGTTGCGGCCGTGCTTCTTCTCGATCGCGTTCTCGATGGGCAAACCATGGCAGTCCCAACCGGGCACGTATTGCGCATCAAAGCCGGCGAGCTGCCGTGCCTTGACGATCATGTCCTTGAGGATCTTGTTGGCCGCATGGCCCATGTGGATCTGGCCGTTCGCATAAGGAGGGCCGTCGTGCAGCACGAAGAGGGGCTGTCCGCAACGGGCATCGCGCAGGCGCGTGTAGCGGCCTTCCTGTTCCCACTGGGCGATCCAGCCGGGCTCTCGCTTGGGCAGGTCGCCCCGCATCGGGAACGGTGTGTCGGGCAGGTTCAGCGTGTGGCGGTAGTCGCCGCCTTCAGCGGCTGTGTTCGTGGTCGGGCCGTTCGAACCGCTTCGCGTCTGTTCATTCATGGTGCTGGAGTCGCGCGCCGCGCAAGGCGCCTGACGGTGGGGTGGGGCCGCAAGGGCCGGTCGTTCGGAACAAATGGGGCCAAGGGGAGCACGCTCAAGGGCGATATCCTGGCCCGCGGCAGCATCGGGCTGGAGGGCGTGAGGGCGGGGCTTGCGTCAGAGGATGCGAACCGGCGGCCCTGCCGCAGCAAGGGTCAAGACCGAATTCGGTCTCGCGTGGTTTGGCGCCGCGTGCTGGGACCGTGGGGCTCTAGGCTCCACCCTGCCGGTCGCTTGGAATCCCCATTAGGATGCATCTGGTGAGTGTACCTTCTGGCCCTACGGCCCGGTTCGGAGCGGCGACCATGGTCTTCGTCGCCAGCCTTGCACCATACGCCCGCGCGGCCGATTCGTCGGGCCCTGCGAGCGGATCTTGGACTGTTCCTGGGCCGCGGCTCGTGGCTTGGGGACTTTCGGTCAACCACCGACCCAGTGATCCCGGCTCGCCGGCGATGCGGTGGGGAGCCACACCGCATGTGGTGGTGCAGTGGGGCCGCTTGACCCTGAGCAACGGTGGTACGCTGGCCAGCCGTTCCGGCGAGCCCGCCGAGAGCGGCGTGACCACCGAATTGTTTTCTCAGGATCGGATTCGGGTGCGGGCGGCTTTGCGATTG
>Ga0255188_1000716_pt1 | contig 10537 bp, 10 predicted proteins | sample Miss_Cont_RepB_8_FD_188427 | JGI IMG/M metagenome (GOLD analysis project Ga0255188, IMG submission 188427) | Freshwater microbial communities from Mississippi River, Louisiana, United States - Miss_Cont_RepB_8h | ecosystem: Environmental > Aquatic > Freshwater > River | place: USA: Louisiana... | reverse complement strand
CAGCGCGAGCGGACCGGACCTGGCCGCGCAGGGAGCGAGCCTGCTCGCACCCATGGCCGTGCCGGGACTGGCCACCAACGCCGCCGGGGTTTCCCGCCGCTTCACCGCAGGCGACCGGGGCGAGCCCATCGAATACCTGGTGGATGCTGATTTCCTCCCGAACGGCGTGACGCAGGCGCAGGCGTTGACCGTCGTGAGCAACGCGTTCCAAGCCTGGGCAAACGTGACCGGCCTGCGCTTCAAATTCATCGGGGTGACGAGCTTTGGCGTCACCGCCGCCAATGTGAACACCAACGACGGGCGCATTCGCCTTCAACTCCACGACCAATACGGAAGCATCGGCGGCTCCAGCACCTTGGGAGTGGGTGGCAATTCCTTCTCCATTTCCGGCACCTTCCCGAACGGGGGCATGGGCGGCAACGTGAACGGCAACGAGTTTTTCCCGATCCTCAAGGGCAACGTGGTGATGAAGCACACCCGTTCATCGCTCGAGAACCTGAAGACCCTGGAGGAAGTCCTGTGCCACGAGATCGGCCATGTGTTGAGCCTGGAGCATTCCAGCGAGAGCAGTTCCGAGCCGGAGGGCCCGCTTCGAGAAGCCATCATGTTCTTTCAAGCCCACGCCGATGACCGTGGCGCGACGCTCGGCAGCTACGATCCGCCCGTCGTGCAGCAGGCGTATCCGACGAACAACACACCGCCATGGAGCTATGACCGGGTCATGGATATTGTCACGCAGCTCAACGGAGCCCCCAACCTCACGGGCATCAATCAAGTCGAAATGCGCGGCTACGATCTGCAGAGCAACAACCTGACCATCAGCCTGGTCAGTAGCACCACGAGTGCCGGGGCGTTCTCGCTCCAAGGAAACACGCTGCGGTTCACGCCCTCCGGTTTTTTTGGCGCGCCTCGGGTGGATCTGGGCTCCGGCTCCGCCTACGACCGGGCCACCATCCGGTTCTCCGATGGCACCCACGGTTCGCCTTACATCGAAGTGCGCGTGGTTTCGCTTCTGGATGATCAAAACCCCGGCGGAGCCAGCGATGGCCTGCCGGATGACTGGGTGGCCCAGTATTTCGGCAGCGCCAGTTTCAGCATCAACCCCAACGCGGATGCCGATGGCGACGGCGTGAGCAACCTGAACGAGTTCCGCCTGGGCACCAACCCGACCAACGCAGCCTCCGTGCTGCGGTTCACGTCCATTTCCCCCACCAACGTGAGCTGGCTCGCGACGCCGTATGAACTCTACGAAGTCGAGGCCTCCACCAACCTCACGAACTGGTTCCGCGCCGGCAACCCGGTCCTGCCCACGACGACCAACGGCAGCTTCACCAACTTTTCCGCGTCCACGAACCGCCTCTTCTTCCGCGTGCTGCGCGTGCCGTGAGCGGGCCGCTGCTCCCGGGCATCCAACCGGCAAATCCACTGGTGGGAGGCCGAGGCGGGTGAAGTTCGGGGCTAATGAGAGGGTGCAAGTAACTGAGCTGCGCCCGGGAGCCGCGACCCGCATCAACCAAGGCTTGCTCCGCGAGCACGGGCGGAGAAGAGTGGACCCAATGAAAAGCACGGCTCGTAACGGTTCTGGTGCTGCCTTCACGCTGATCGAACTGCTCGTAGTCATCGCGATCATCGCCATTCTGGCAGGCATGCTCCTGCCGGCCCTTTCCAGCGCGAAGGAGAAGGCGAAGCGCGCCGCCTGCAAAAACAACATGCGGCAGTTTTCGCTGACGGCGCATCTGTATGCGGATGACTACACCCAGAAGCTGTTTGGCGGACGGCGGCTCGGGGACAATTACTCCCACACGATCTGGCTGTCCCAGGCGGCCGGGCAGGGCTTGCTGGATTACGCAGGTTCACAGCGAATGGCCGTCTGCCCCAATCTGCCTTACCCGTTCGGGAACGGAACCTTCGGAGCCCTGAGCACTCCTTCGAACACCGAGCTGGCCTACAACGCCGGCCTCCGGTGCTATCTCAGCGGCTATGGCTATCTCGGCGGCTTCGTCGTGCCGGCAGCCATCACCAACTGGGTGGCCCCGTTTCGCCTGAGTGACGATTCCAGCCTGGTGCTCATCTACGATCTCAACGACTGGACTTACACCGGCGTCAACAACTGGGCGGTCGTGCCGCACACCCGCGCCGGCACCCGAGGCAACACCACCGGCTGGATACAGCCGAGCAACGGCCAGTCCTCCAAGGCTTGGGGCGCCACTGGTGGAAACGTGGCCCTGCTGGACGGCTCGGTGAGCTGGAAGGACATCGGCAGCATGACCGACCACACCAATGCGTGGAGCTCCACCGGCGTGCCAGCCGGTTACATTGGCACTTGGTGAGCATTAAATCCGAAGCTGGGTGGCGTCAGGCATCCCTGCCGCCCGGGAGAAACGCCGCCCTGCGCCAGCCGGCCGGGGATTTTCTGTGCGCCTCAGTCATGCGTGCGGTTGCTTCCGCCGGGCTGGGAAGCCCGGCTCTACGGCAGGCAAGGATGCCTGCCACTACGGTTCGGCTCCCGCTTCGGACTCAAGGCTTCTTCACCGCACCAAAAACTTGTTTGAGCAGGTCAGTGGTCCGCGCGGCCGGATTCTCGCGGATGCGCTTCTCCTCCTCCGCTACGATCTTGAACAGGCCGTCCATGGCCTTGCCCGTCACGTAGGCGTCCACGTCCAGCGTGGCGGCGTCGAGGCCCAGATTCTTGCCAAAGACTCCTCCAAAACTCTGCGCGAGCCCAGCAGCGGGACCGGCCTTCGCCAGCATCGCCTTGTAGGCGCTGGTCACGCCGGCGGCGTCCGTCGCCTGTTTCACGATGGGCAGGAACTGCGCGTGGAGCGCGTTCGTGCTGGTGCGGCGGAAGTATTGCGTGGCCGCGTCGTTGGGGCCGGTGAGGATGGCCTTGGCGTCCGCCACCGTCATCTGGCGGATGGCCTCGCCAAAGACGGTTGCCGCGGCGGGCACGGCTTTTTCCGCCGCGCGGTTCATCGTGGTGACGAACTCGTCGGCCAGCGCCTCCTGCTTCAGCTTGCGAAGCGTCTGGTCCACCTTTTGCAGGCTCGCCGGCATTGGAATCTTCACGTTGAGATTGGTGAGGAAGCCGCCGTTGGTGCCGAGCTGTTTCACCGCGCGCTCCGCGCCCTTGGCCAGCGCCTCCTTGAGGGCCTTCGCTGTCTGATCCTCGGTCAGGCTGCCCAGTGAAGGCAAGGCGTTGGTGGCGCCGGCCTTCTTCTTCAACTCGTCGAGTAGGTTGAACTGCGCCTGGGCCGGTCGGTGCAGCAGCGTGATGAGGAAAAGGGCGAGGAGAATTTTCATGTGAGTGTGGTGTGGGCTTGAACCGCCGCAGCTTTCGGGGTGAGCCTAGTCCGACAACGGCATGGCGGCAACCCAGTCCATCCTCATCGTCGGCGCGGGCGTCTTTGGCCTCACTGCGGCGCTGGCCCTGCGCGAGCGGGGCTGGCGGGTCACCCTGCTGGACCCCGGCCCGGTGCCCACGCCCACGGCGGCGTCCACGGACATCAGCAAGGTGGTGCGGATGGACTACGGGGCGGATGAGTTGTGGACCGAACTGGGCCGCAAGTCACTGGAGCGTTGGCCGGGTTGGAATCGTGAGTCAGGCCAGCCGCTCTTTCACAACGATGGTTTTCTCGTCTTGTCCCGCGCGCCGATGCAGCCGGGTGGTTTCGAGTTTGAGAGCTTCAAGCTGCTCACTGCGCAGGGCGACAAACTGGCGCGGCTGAACTCGAGCTTGATTGCCGCTCGTTTCCGCGCGTGGGCGGCGGAGAGGTATCCCGACGGCTACCTCAATCCGACTGGCGGTTGGGCGGAGAGCGGCAGGGTCATTGCATGGCTGGCGCAGAAGGCCCGGCGCGAGGGCGTGCCAGTCGTCGAGCGCTGCGCCTTCGCCCGGTTGCTGGAGAACGGCTCGCAAGTGGTCGGTGTGCAGGCGCAGGACGGGCGCGAGTTCCGCGCCGATCTGACGCTGCTCGCGACCGGCGCGTGGACGCCGACACTGCTGCCCGAACTGGCCGACGTGATGTGGGCAACCGGCCAGCCGGTGCTGCACTTCCGCGTCGCACATCCAGCGGAGTGGCAGGCACCGCGCTTCCCGGTGTGGGCGGCGGACATCGGGCGCACGGGCTGGTATGGGTTCCCCGCGCTTGCGGACGGCACGCTCAAGGTCGCGAATCACGGCCCCGGACGTCGCGTGCATCCCGACGCTCCGCGCGAAGTCTCCCCCGCCGACGAGCCGCGCTTCCGCGCCTTCCTGCGCGACACCTTTCCAAGCCTTGCCGACGCCCCGCTCATCGGCACGCGCCTTTGCCTCTACTGCGACACGTTCGACGGCAACTTCTGGCTGGATCACCACCCGCAGCGACCGGGGCTTTTTGTGGCGGCAGGCGACAGCGGTCACGCCTTCAAGTTCGCGCCTGTGCTCGGCGATCTCATCGCGGATGCTGTCGAGCGCCAGCAGCAAGGCGCAACGAGGCGCTTCTCCTGGCGGGAGCGAAAGGCGCTTGCTGGCGAAGGCGCGCGAGCGCGGTGAACCCGTGCCGGCGGCTTCCCGTCGCCGCGTTGCGGGTTGGCAGGTTCAACCGTTTTGGGTTGTCCGCACCCCGCAGACGGCGACTGGAAGTCGCCGGCACGACATCATGGTTGAAGCCACTTCTCCCGCCCGCGTCCAAGCCAGCCGATGAATTCCTCTCCTTCCCGCCGTGACCTGCTCTCCGCCGGTGCCCTTGCCGCCGGCCTGGCGTTGCTCAACGACGCCGTCGGCGCGGACAATCCCGCCGCCAACGTCGCGGACCGCACCAGCACCATCAAACTATCCGCCCTGCGCGCCTTCCGCGTGGGCACCAAGGCCTACCTCAAGCTGGAGACCAACCACAAAATCTTTGGCTGGGGGGAAATCACCGGCTTGGATCCTAATGTCGCCTGCGATGTCGCGCGGTCCGTCTTCGAACTGCTCGACGGGCAGAACCCCACGCGCATCGAGCACCTGTGGCAGAAGGTCTATCGCTCCCACCGCAACATTCGCGGCGGCTCCTTCCTCACCCATGTGCTCTCGGCCATCGACATGGCTCTGTGGGACATCACCGGCAAGCTCTGGGGCGTCCCCGTTTACCGGCTGCTGGGTGGACCGGTGCGCGACTATGTCCGCCTTTATCCGACGCCCAAGGCCTTCAAGACCGGCACCGGCGGGCCGCATCCTTTCAGCGGCAGCCCCAAGGACGTGGAAGAACTCGTGCGCCGCATCACCGAGACCCGCAAGCGCGTCGGTCCGGATGGAGCCGTGATGTTCGATGCTCACTGCGCCGTGCCGCCGCCCATGCTGATCCAGCTTGCCGCCGCGATTCAGCCTTACGACGTGCTCTTCATCGAGGAGCCCGCCGTGCCCGGCAACATCGAGGTCTTCAAGCGGCTCAAGCAGGCCATCCATGTCCCGCTGGCCACGGGCGAGCGCGACCGCACCATCTGGGGCATGATTCCGTATTTGCAGGAGCGCTGCATTGACATCCTCCAGCCCGACTGCGCGCACACCGGCGGCATTTCGCAGATGCGGAAAATCGCCACGCTGGCGGAGACTTACTTCGTGCCGCTGGCCCCGCATTGCACCTGTTCGGAACTCGGCCTCAGCGCCAGCCTGCACGCCACTTTTGCCACGCCACTCTTCCTGATTCACGAAGCCTATCTCGACGGCCATCTCATGCCCCCCGGTGTCACCCGGCCGAGTTTTGAAATCAACAAGGACGGCAACGCGCTGCCACCGCAAGGCGTGGGCCTGGGCGTGGAGGTGGATGAGACCATGTTTGCGAAGGTGAACGCCGATCCCAAGCGCCAATACAAGTGGCCGCACCCGACGCAGAAGGATGGGTCAGTGACGGATTACTAACCACTCGCGGTAAGAGCCCGCATCACTGATGCCACTCGCCGGTGAACGGCTGGTAGAGCGGCCGTGGCGGGGACACTCTTGTCCCCGAGGCCACGCTCCCTGACCCCATGACTACGGGGACAGGAGTGTCCCCATCACGGTGCCAATCCGCTCTGCGGGGGCCGAAGCGGTGTCGCCGCTGCGCTCTGCCACCGCAGTCCAAGATGCCGCAGATTTTCCGGCCCGCGCTTTGGCGTTCGTGTCGTTTCGCGTGTTTCGCGGGCAATCATTTGGCCTCCTTCCACTTGCGGTATTCCTCCAGCACCTCGTCGCGCGAGCAGCGCGCGCGCAGGACGGTGCGGACCTTGAAGCCGTATTCCTTCATCACCTCCGGCTTGGGCACGATGAACTGGAAATCCCACGCCGGATTGGTTGTCTTGAGCGCCGCGTTCCCGCCGCCGCCGCTGGGCGAGTGCGTGAGCCGAATGCCTTCCGTGCGGTCGAACATGACCAGCCACACCAGGTCGTCGAAGTGCCCGTAGAACAACGGCGTGTCGAAGCGGAAGGTGGAGAGGCTTTTGTAAAGGGCGTCGCGGCCGGGCGCGAAGGCGAGGTCCAGCTTGTCGTGGCGATGGCGCACCGTGCTGTCGCGATTGTGGAACTGCGTGCAGAGCTGCGACCACAGCGGCTGCGGCTGGTTCTCCAGACCGCCAAGAAAATACATGGACTTGTCCACCGGCGCATTCATGTAGCTTGCCCAGAACAGCGCCAGATAGCCGTGCGGGAAGACGTGCTGGCGGGCCACGCAGCGGAAGCTCATGTCAAGGTAGTGTGGTGCAACGAGCTGGAACCTCGTCCAACTCTCGACGTGATACGTGGGCGTGGGCGGCTGGTGCAGCTCCCCCTCCGAGTTGGAGAGCTGCTTGAAGATCATCGGCGCGTTGCGCGGCTCGAAGAAGACCTTCGAGTCCGGCGGCTCCTCACCGTTGACGATGTGTTCGTAGTTCAGCCCCGCCACCTCGGGCACGAAGATGCTGCGCGTGCCGGCGGTGTTGTGCTGGAGGCTCCAGACGCCGTTGTAACCGGCGCGATGCTTCTCATGCGCCGCGTTGTCGCCGATGACGGCCGTGAGGTCGCCGACTTTGAAGGTGGAGTGGGCCATATCATCAATTTTCCTGCCCGCCCGACAACTGGCCGGGCACGAGAAAAGTCTTCACCGGTTCGCCTTTGTAACGCCCGTTTCCCTGCAGAGCCCGCGGACAATCGCGCACTTAAATTCTTCGCCCCCCGGGGCATCTGACTCCACGCGGCTGCGGGCGAGACTGGTGAGTTGGGCCGACGTCAACGCCCGCTCCCTGCCCAGCCGCAACGTGAACTGGATGACCTCCGCCCGCGCCGCCGGAGGCAGATTGCAACTCTTGTCAATCACAGCGGCCGAGCTCATGGGGGGCGAGGATAGTTGAGTTGAGCCTGTGCAACAAGCATGCCCTGCCGCCCGCTGGCAGCCAGATTACCAGTCGTGTATGGCTGCCCCTGGCCGCGCCTGCTTTACACGGATTGTGTCCCTCCTGACGCTGGCGACCGCTTGCCTCGGCTGAGGATCTGCCAACCAGAGCGTGCGAAACCACCAGGAGGAGGCCCGGACGTTCAAAAAGTTACGCGCTCGTATTTTGATAATGGTGTCACGGTGCGCTCGTGTGCCGGGCCAGCCAGGCATGATCCGCCGGCAGCATGTTCCAGTTGCCCAACGTCGCCGTGCTGGGCTGGTAATCAATGTTCAGCCGCAGGGTCAGATCGTTCCACCGATACGCCTCCACGTGGCCGTCGGCGAAGCTGAACATGCCGCCTCCGTGGAAGTTGCCCGGCGTGTCGATGATGTGGCCGGGATCACCCTGGCCCATGCAGATCGTGATGGACCCGTCGTTGATGCTGTGCGGATGCTCGTCCGTGAAGACAAACAAGTCCCCGGGTGAAGGGGAGACGATGCTCATCTCGCGCGGATAAAGCTGGAAGGAGCCCCCGCCGTGGCCCAGCCGCCGGCCCGTGGCGTTGAAGCCCACCGCCGAGTTCATCGCCACGCTGCGCACGCGCGCGAGGCCGCTGGGCCGGTCCGTGCTGCGGTCGCCGGGACACTTGAAGACGCCGGCGCTCCCGCCCGTATAGCTCCCCAGCACCACATTCGAGCCCATTGTGCCAAAGCCCATCAACGTGGGCACCGTGGTTTGCACCCACGTCGTGTCCAGGAGGTTTTGCACATTCGTGTTCCCAATCCGGTGCGCGGCCGACTGGACGGCTCGGAGCGGACGCAGGGCCTGCTGCAAATCAAAATCAAACACTACCTCCAGCAACGCAACAGCATCGCGTTCAACGCCGAGTTCCAGCACCCGCCGGCGGACAAGGTCCACATCGTCCTGGAGTGTGACCGCCCTCCGGCGCCCGCCATCCGTTCGCTGATCCGCCAACTGGAACCCATGGTCCAGGCCCGGCAGGCCCAGTTGGTGATTCGCTGTCAGTCGGCCCAGTTGCGGTATCTCAGCCGACACTTAAACCAACAATATCCGCTGCTCCAGCCTCGCCTCGGTCACGGCCCGGACCACCAATCTCAAACCCCTTATGTCTGAATCCCTCGAATTCGTCCTGCAACGCGCCCAAGGCACCCGCGCCGCCCAAGCCGCCATTCTCCTCGCCTGGGTCTGGGAGGAAAAAACCCTTGTCCAATGGGACAGCAGCATCGCCGCCTTCGTCCTCCAGATGGAGGCCGTGGAAGACGCCGACGCCGACGTGCTCGGCAAGCGCGGGGAACTGGACGCCGCCATTGAAGCCTTGCGCTCCCTCACGCGCCGTTGCCTGAACATCGCCAAGAACAAATACCGCAACACGCCCGCCAAGCTCGAAGTCCTCGCGCATCTCAAGGTCGAGGCCGGCAGCCGCAGCGGGAAGTTACAGGAAGCCCTTGAGTGGGAATCCGCCTGGGAGGAGGTTGACGCCGCGTGGGTTCCGCTCACCGGCGTCACCCTTGCCAGCTTCAAGACCCAGCGGCTCGCCACCCAAACCCTGCTGGAGAGCTTCACCAACGTGCAGGCCAGCGCCAAAGGCGAGGCCACCAAGCTCGCCCAGCTCAAGGACCAGCTCTCCGCCGACTGCCATGCGTGGTATGAAGCCGCCACCAACGTCTTCCTCGAAGGCACTCCCGAAGGCGACCTCATCCGCAGCACCGTCCCCACCACCTACACGGCCCCGAGCAACCCGCCCACGGCGTTGGAAATCAACACCGCCACCCCGCAAGTCGGCGGCAACATCGCCACCACCTACGTCCCCGGCGGCGGCGCGGGCGCGACCAGCACCCGCCTCGAATGGAAGGTCGTGGGCGTGGACGCCGACTTCGACCACTCCGTCGCCGTGAACCTCGCGGGCCAGACCGTGAGCGGCTTCACCGCCGGCCAGACCGTGAACCTCCGCGTAAAGACCGCCAACGCCGCCGGCAACACCTACAGCGCGGTCAAAACGACGACTCTCCCTTAGCCGCAGCATATTTCTCACCACAAATCGCCCATGAAAACTTCCGCTCGCATCCCGGACATCCACCCGTTCCCAATGTCCGCCCCGCGCTGGTTCGCCTTGCTTGCCCTGCTGGGCCTGCTGCACGCAGGCGTTCTACTGGCGAGTGCCCAGGCCCCCACCTCCATCGCCGGCAGTCGGGTGACCTTGGCCGCCAACATAGGCACCATCGTCATCCAGCACGGGGCGTCCACCTACAGCTCCACTTTCAACGGCACGCCCGATTCCGGGGGTAACTATTCCTATACGAAGAGTTCCGCCACGGTCGGAGTGGTGAATTATCTGACGGCAAACAACCCGGCCGGGAACTTGCAGCCGGATGCCATGACGTTGACCTTCAGCACGTCCTACTCGGGCACGTTCATCAACGCCGCGATGGATGTATCTGGCACCTTCACCGTCGCGTTGGCTCCCGAGGTCGCCACCACCGCCGCCACGAGCGTCACCACCAGCGGGGCCACGCTGAACGCCGGCATCAACCCCAACAACGCTGCGACCACCGCGCAGTTCCAGTATGGCCTCACCACGAGCTACGGTTCCACGGCCACCATCACGCTCTCCCCCAACAACGGCACCGCCAGCCAGAACGTCAGCGGGACCATCACCGGCCTGACGCCGAACACCACCTACCATTTCCGTGCCGTGGCGACGAACGGCGTCGGCGGGACCGTGGGCAGTGACCTGACCTTCACGACGGCAGCGCTCGCCCCGCCCGTCATCACGCAACAGCCGCAGGACCAGTCCGCAAGTGAGGGGGAACCGGGGCTGTTCCTGCCCGGGGTCACGGCGACCGGCGACGGCCCGTTCACCTACCAGTGGCGCAAGGACGGCACCAACATCAGCGACGGCCCGGGATTCTTCGGCACGACGACCCGCTTCTTCGACATTGTCAATGCCACGACCAACTTGTCGGGCAGCTACTCCGTCGTCGTCACCGGAGCTGGCGGCAGCGTGACGAACACGCCCTTCACCATCACCATTCGTCCCCGCCAGACACTGATACCAAGTCTTTATAACAATCGGTAAGTAAAGCTGGTCAAAACCTAGGCGGCAATGCAAGCTCGGGGATGGCAAGAAAACGAACCAAGGTGGCGATGAGCGAGGCCGAAGCGACCCAGCTCA
>Ga0255188_1000715_pt1 | contig 10553 bp, 7 predicted proteins | sample Miss_Cont_RepB_8_FD_188427 | JGI IMG/M metagenome (GOLD analysis project Ga0255188, IMG submission 188427) | Freshwater microbial communities from Mississippi River, Louisiana, United States - Miss_Cont_RepB_8h | ecosystem: Environmental > Aquatic > Freshwater > River | place: USA: Louisiana... | reverse complement strand
CAGTCGCCGCGTTGTGGGTGGATTGCTCGAAGCGCCCTCGAACTACAGTTGCCCACGGACGGCGGCTGGAAGCCGCCGGCACAGGTTCATGGAGAGGGGGCAAGTCAGCCAGCGCTCGCAGTGCTGTGGCGTCCCTGTTGACAGAAGACGGAATGCGTTCCCCCCTCTCCCGCTGGGAGAGGGCCGGGGTGAGGGGGAACGGCTGCGACCACAACCCAACCGCGCAGGAAACTGAAATGCCCCAGTGTTGCCGGGGCGCAGCGTTCACGCCGCAGTCGCATGGGTGGCGCAAGAGCCGCTCGTAGTTGCTGGGGCGCTTTTTCACTCGTGGCCTTCTGCGGCGTGAACGCCGCGCCCCACCAGTTCCATCAGCATGGGAGCGATCTCCTCCAACGGCAGGATGAAATCCACATCGCCGGTCTTGATCGAGGTCTCCGGCATCGAGAAATCCTGCGACGTGGGCCGGTCCTGAGCGATGACCCTGCCGCCCTGATCCTTGATGATTTGCACGCCGAAGGAACCATCGCCGTCGCCACCCGTGAGGACCACGGCGATGGCCCGCCGTTGGTAAACCGCCGCCACCGAGGCAAACAGCGGCTCGGCCGACGGACGGGCATGGTGAACTTTTTCCGCCGAGGAGGAGGAAAGCTTCAGACATCCGTCCTTGGCCACCGACAGGTGCTGGTTGGGCGGGGCGACAAACACGCACGATGGGCAAAGGAAGTCGCCGGTCTTCGCCTGCCGGACTTCCAAGGCCGAGCGGCTGTCCAAGATCTCGGCCAGGATGCTCTTACGATCAGGAGCGAGGTGCATCACGATGGCGATGGCGGCCGGAAAATCTGCGGGCAAGCCGCTCAGAATGACGGACAACGCCTTCAAGCCGCCGACCGAGGCCGCCATGGCAATGACGGGGAACGAACGACTCACGGTAGCGGCGGGCATGGTCGCGCAAGCCTTGAGGGCTGGCTCGTTCGCCCGGCGTGATGGTGCGTTCAGTTCACGCCTCCTGATGGATGTCGAGTTCGCGCGCAAAGCGGTTGATGGACTGGACGGACTCCGCGACCAGCCGTTGCGTGCCGGCGATTTCCTTCGCCAGCGTGGCCGGGCTGCTCCTGGCCGCCGTCTTCAAGGTCAGCAGCCGCACCTGGATGCCCAGCAGCATCTGGGCGATTTCATCCTGAAGCTGGTGGCTGAGAGTGTGCCGTTCCTTTTCCTGGGCGAGCAGAATCTTGTGCGTCAGATGCCGCAGGCCCTCGGGCAGTTGGAGCGAGTCCTTGAGCAGCCTGGTGTAATGCTCGCCGCTCTTCTTGAGGGCGGTCTCCACGCCCTTGCGGCGAAGGATGCCGCGCTGCAACTGCTGGTTCGTGGCGGCCAGCTCCGCCGTGCGCCGGTCCAACGTCGCATTCACCCGGCTCAAGGCGCTGCGGCCCTGCCGCGCGGCGCGATGCGTGTCCACGATCGGAGTGATGGCCTCGGCGAAGAAAACCTCCGCCCGCCTGATCAACGCGATCTGGCTGGCGGCGATGTCCAGGGCCGCCAGCGCGCGTTCGTGAATCCCTGCCATGGCCAGCGTCTCGATTCCGAGGACGACGGCCCGATGCCCCAGGCCCACCGCAGGCAGCAGGCCGGCACGCCCTCCCTGTTTGAGATGGGTTCGCAGCGCAGACACATATCGTTGCGACAATCCGCTGAGTTTTCGCTTCATGCTGTCATGCTGGGTCGGGCGGGCGCGCCGGAGTGCCGGGCCCTCGATGGTTGGCCACCAAGCCGGTGACACCCTCGGTGAATCGGCTTCTGCTTACCATGGGGTGAACGCCCCATGGTTGCCGGGCGGGCCAAAGCCCAGGCTCGGGCGGAAGAACCCGTGCCTGATTCCTCTGCCATCAAGAAAATCGCCTTCATCGGCAATTACCTGCCGCGCAAATGCGGCCTCGCCACGTTCACGACCGACGTGCTCTCCGCCGTGGCGGCGGAGCATCCGGGAATCAAATGCTTCGCCGTGCCGGTGAACGACCTCAAGGGCGGCTACGAGTATCCGGACGAGGTCCGGTTCGAAATTGAGGAGCAGGACTTGTCCTCTTATCAGCGGGCGGCGGACTTCCTCAACATCGGCAATGCGGACATCGTGTGCGTGCAGCACGAGTTTGGGATCTACGGCGGTCCAGCCGGCGGGCATCTGCTGGCGTTGCTGCGGGAACTGAAGATGCCCATCGTCACCACGCTGCACACCGTCCTGCGCGATCCGAACGATGACCAGCGGCGCGTGATGGAGGAGCTGCTCCTGCGCTCGACCCGCCTCGTGGTCATGTCCGAGCGCGGCCAGCAGATGCTCCGGGAGCTTTACCAGGTGCCGGCGGCGAAGATTGACCTCATCCCGCACGGCATCCCCGACATCCCGTTCGTGGACCCCAACTACTACAAGTACCAGTTCGGCGTGGAGGGCCGCACGGTGCTGCTCACGTTCGGCCTGCTCTCGCCGAACAAGGGCATCGAGCACGTGCTCAACGCGCTGCCGGCGATCTTGGCGGAGTTTCCCGACGTGGTTTACATCGTCCTCGGCGCGACGCATCCCAACGAGGTGCGCGAGCAAGGTGAGGCTTATCGCGTCGGCCTTGAGCGGCTGGCCAAGAAAAACAAGATTGAGAAGAACGTCATCTTCTACAACCGCTTCGTGGAACTCGACGAGCTGAAGGAGTTCATCGGCGCGGCGGACCTCTACGTCACCCCGTATCTCAACGAGGCGCAGATCACCTCGGGCACGCTGGCCTACACGTTTGGCGCGGGCAAAGTCGTGGTCTCGACGCCTTACTGGCACGCGACCGAACTGCTGGCCGACGGACGCGGCGTGCTGGTGCCGTTCGCGGACGCGGGGGCGATTGCGCGGGAAGTGATTGCCCTGCTGCGCGACGAGACTCGCCGCACCGCGATGCGCAAGCACGCCTACAAGCTCGGGCGCGAGATGATTTGGAGCAACACCGCGCGGCTCTACCGGCAGTCGTTCGAGCTGGCGCGGCTGGAGGGCGCGGTGCAGTCGCGCAAATCCTTCGCCACTAAAACGCTGGACCAGGCGCCCCGGCAGTTGCCCGCGCTGCGGCTGGATCATCTGTCGCGCATGACCGATTCAACCGGCATGTTCCAGCACGCCATCTTCACCGTGCCGAACTTCTCCGAGGGCTACTGCACGGACGACAACGCCCGCGCCCTCATCCTCACCGTGCTGCTCGACGAGCTCAATGAGGAGCCTGACCGGGCCCGGACCCTGGCCACCACTTATGCAGCCTTCCTGCATCACGCGTTCGACGCGAAGGCAAAGCGCTTCCACAACCACCTGAGCTTCGACCGGCACTGGCTGGACGACCCGGGGTCAGAGGATTGCCATGCGCGGGCGCTGTGGGCGCTGGGGCTGTGCGTGGGCCGCTCGCCGCACCGGAGCTTTCAAGTCATGGCCGGGCAACTGTTCGCGCGGGCGCTGCCGGTGGTGACGGAGTTCACCTCGCCGCGCGCGTGGGCTTTCAGCCTGCTGGGCATCCACGAATACCTGGGCCGGTTGAGCGGGGATCGCGCGGTCAGCCAGGTCCGGGAAACTCTCCTGAACCGGCTCATGGGCTTGTTTGACCGGACCGCGCAGCCGGACTGGCCGTGGTTTGAGGAAGAGCTCGCCTACGACAACGCCAAGCTCGCCCACGCGCTGATCGTGAGCGGACGCGCCGCCGGACAGCCGGCGGTCTTCGAGCGCGGATTGGCCGCGCTGCGCTGGCTGACCGAAGTGCAGGCCTCGGAGAACGGTCATCTGCGGCCCATCGGCAGCAATGGCTTTCACCGGCGCGGCGGCGTGCGCGCGCACTTCGACCAGCAGCCCATCGAGGCGCACTCGATGGTGTCCGCGTGCCTTGCCGCGTATCGCGCCACGGGGGACGGGCATTGGTTGGAGCAAGCCCAGCGCGCCTTCGACTGGTTCCTCGGCTGGAACGATCTTGGGCTGGAACTCTACTCGCCCACCACCGGCGGCTGCCGCGACGCGTTGCATGTGGACCGGGTCAACGGAAACCAGGGTGCCGAGTCCACGCTGGCCTTCCTGCTGGCACTGGCCGAAATGCAGCTCATGCAGAACGCCGGGCCGGTGTTCCGCCCGCCCGCCACCTGAGCATCCCCATTCTGAAAACCACTCCTCTCCACGCGATCCGCATCGGGCCATCGCTGACCCCGGATCGTTCGCGGGTGCTGCTGCGTCCGTTTCGCCCCGCCACCGATGACATCGCGCGGCGAATCTTTGCGCGGGTCATGGCGCTATCAGAGGAGGAGGTCGTCCGGCTGCTGGGCCAGGTGCTCGGCGAGTTCGCGGACCGGCACGAGCAGGTGGAGTCGTTCTTTCGCCGAAGCTTCTCCCGGGTGAACATCTATCTCGAAGCCGGCGCCACCCCATCACCCGAACGGCAGGTGCTCATCGGTGCTTACTTCACCCACGAGTATTCGCCCGAGTCGGCGGCGCTGTTCAATCCGTCCATTGTGCCGCATCCCGACCAGGCCGGCGTGCCGAAGGGCGCGCTGCGTTTCATCCTGAGCCTGCGGGCCACGGGGGAAGGCCACATCTCCTCCATCACCTTCCGCACGGGCCAGATCAGCGCGCAGCATCGCATCACGCTCGTGCCGCCCGTGCCCTTCGTGATGGAGCCGGAGCGCGTGGCCAATGCCGCGTATGTGAAGGCGTTGTTCGCGCACAAGCTCCAGGAGGCGGGGGTGCAGAACGAATTCTGCCGGCGGGTGCTGGACCGGTTGCACGAGGGTTTCACGCTGAAGGAACTGCACGCCGTGCTCCTCGCCTCGGGGCTGACGGAGGACACCTCGGACGCCACGGCGACCCGCGCCGCGCGCGGCATCCTGCTGCTGGCGGAATCCAACTACGAAGTGAACTTCGCGCCGGAGAGCAAGGTTTCGCAGCGCGTGCTCTTCCCCTCCGCGCCGAGCCAGAGCAACGGCATCGAGGACGCGCGGTTCGTCCGGTTCCAGAACGACGACGGCACCTTCACCTACTACGCGACCTACACGGCTTACGACGGCAAAATCATCCTACCGCAATTGCTGGAGACGCCGGACTTTGTGCATTTCAAGTTCAGCACGCTCAACGGTCCCGGCGTGCAGAACAAGGGCATGGCGCTCTTCCCGCGCAAAATTGCCGGGCGCTACGCGATGCTCTCGCGTCAGGACGACGAGAACATCCTGCTGATGTTCTCGGACAACATCCATTTCTGGCAGACGCCCGAAGTGCTGCTCGCCCCGGCGCAGCCGTGGGAGTTCATCAAGCTGGGCAACTGTGGTTCGCCCATCGAGACGGCAGCGGGCTGGCTGGTCTTAAGCCACGGTGTCGGTGCGATGCGGAAGTATTGCCTCGGCGCGTTCCTGCTGGACTTGAACGACCCCACCCGCGTCATCGGCCGCCTGCGCCAACCGCTGCTCTGCCCGAACGAAGCCGAGCGCGAAGGCTACGTGCCCAACGTGGTCTATTCGTGCGGCAGCCTCCTGCACCACGGGCAGCTTATCATCCCCTACGCCACGTCCGACTCGGCCAGCACGTTCGCCACCGTGGCGCTCGAAGACCTGCTGAACGCGATGGTGTAACCGCCGTGACTCCGGCTCGGTGGCAGGGCGTGGCGTCCTCACCGCGTCAACGAGTCTGGTGGCGTGCGGGGGTTCCGACGGCGGGCTGGGGACAGCCCGCCCTACCCACGCCAAGTCCATAGGAGCGCGGTCGTGCTTCTCCACAACCGCCCACTTGGGTGAAGGCCTCCTGGTCTCATGAGCACCCGGCTTCAGCCGGGTGTGGCAGGGCGGACAGGGCAGAAACCGCTTCAACGGTTGGGGCCCGGACGGCGAGGGCCGACCGGCCGGCAGAAAGCGGTGGAAACCGCTCGTGCCTCACCGGGCCCAAGCCCGGTGCTGATGCAAGGGTGCTAGAAAGTGAGATGCGTCCCAGCCCGCCCTGCCAGCCCTTCCGAACTCGACATCGGAATGTCGAGCTACCTTGCGGCACCCTGGACATTGACGCGCCGTTCCCCGGGGAACCGGTGGGCACAACGGCAGCAGCGAAGTATTGAGTGGCTGAGTCCGCTGCTCCCATTGGGCAGAACACCCCATACCCATTCCGCCACAAGCTCCTAGCCTGATGACGTGAAGCGAGCGCCAGAATCCCAAAGGAGGTTTGCGGTCGTGGCCTGCCTTTTGCAGCCCTCGCTCAGGGCTTGCCTGCCTTCAACCATTGGCGGCGACCTATGAACCCCCACGCGGACAGCCACCAGTAAACCAAGAACCGTTCCTATCATGAGTGCCACCACCAAGAGCAACGCACCCGCCAAAATGAACCGCATCCCCACCCCTCCTGCTTCCTTGCCAAGCCACGCGGCCATTGCGCTGTGCGCCCAAGGCATCTGGGAGGCCGAAGGCCGGCCGGAAGGCCGCGCCCTAGAACACTGGCTCCTGGCCGAGGCCCAACTCACAGAGCACCCCCCGATCACAGCCGGGAGCCAGAGGGGCGAGCAGCCCCGGCGTTCCAAACAGGCCGGCCCCTTGCGCTAGGCGGGAGCGCCTTCCCTCCCTGAACCGCGCGTAGTGGGGCGAGCGTCTCCGCGAGCCGGGCTGGAGAGCAGCTCGACATTCCGATGTCGAGTTTGGGCGGGGCGAGGGCACGAGCGGCGCTCGACATCGGAATGTCGAGCTGCTTGGCGCGGCTTTCGTCCGGGCCACGTCGTAAGCCGGCTGGCAGCCGGCGCACCGTCATCAGCCTCGTCCCCGGTTCACTTCGGATGCAGCGCGGCGTCCAGCGCCAGCAGCAGGCTCGCGGCGGTGAAGGGCTTCACGATGAACGCCTGCACGTTGATCCCCACGGCCTTCAGCGCGGCCTCGTGCGTGCTCAGGCCGGAAGCGGCGATCACCCGCAGGCCCGGCTGGATGTTGCGCAGCGCGCGGATGAGCGCCATGCCATCCATGTGCGGCATCTGGATGTCCGTGAGCAGGAGCTGGACTTCCTTCAGATGCTCCACGAACCGCGCCACGCCCTGGGTGCCATCATCCGCTGTCACCACGCGGTAGCCGTAGTTTTCCAGCGTCGCCTTGACGATCTCGCGCACCGCCGCCTCGTCGTCCACCACCAGCACCAGCTCGCCGTGGCCGCCGGGCAAGGCCAGGAACGTCGTCTCCTCGGTGGCCTCCTCGCCTTGCGCAACGGGCAGGTAAATCTTGAACTGCGTGCCCACGCCAACCTCGCTGTAGAGGTGGATGAAGCCGCCGTGCCCGGTGACGATGTCCTTCACCGTGGCCAGGCCGAGGCCCGTGCCCTTGCCCGGCTGCTTCGTCGTGAAGAAAGGATCAAAGACCTTCCCCTGAATCTCCGTGGGGATGCCGCTGCCCGTGTCGGCCACGGTGAGGACGACGTAGTGGCCGGGCGGCGCTTCGTGGCTCAGGCGCGCGTAAGTCTCGTCCAGCACGATGTTCTCCGCACCGAGTGTGATGGTGCCGCCCTTGGGCATCGCATCCCGCGCGTTGACGCAGAGGTTCAGCAGCACCTGATACAACTCCGTGGTCTCGCCCAGCACCAGCTCCAGCCCGCTGGCGACGCGCAGCTCGCACCGGATGTTGGGCGGGAAGGTCTGCTGCATCAGCTTGAAAATCTCCTTCAGCAGGTGGCTCACCTGCATCGCGATCTTCTCGCCGACCGAGCCGCGCGCGAAGGCGAGGATCTGCCGGATCATGCCGGCCCCGCGCTCGGAGTTGGTCTGGATCATGTCCAGCAGCTTGCTCGTCTGCGGATCGTTGGACTGTGCCTTCAACAGCTCCGACGCCATGAGGATGGGCGCGAGCACGTTGTTCAAATCATGCGCCACGCCGCCGGCCAGCGCGCCCAACCCTTCGAGCCGCTGCGCGCGGAGGAACTTTGCCTCCAGCAGCTTCTTCTCCGTGATGTCCTGCTTGATGGCGATGAAGTTCGTGATCGTGCCCTGCTGGTCCTTCACCGGCGTGATGATGGTCTCCTCGGGATAGAGGCTCCCGTCCTTCCGCTGGTTGACGATTTCCCCGTGCCACACCTCGCCGCTCAGGAGGGTATCCCAAAGTTTTTTGTAGAACGCGCGGTCGTGTTTGCCGGACTTGAGGAGGCGCGGGTTCTGTCCGACTGCCTCTTCGAACGTGTAGCCGGTGGTCTTGGTGAAAGCCGGGTTGACCCACTGAATGATGCCCTCGCGGTCGGTGATCACGACCTCGTTGGCGGCGGCGGCGAGCGCGGCGGCTTGCAGCCGCAAGTCATCTTCCGCCCGCTTGCGTTCAGTGATGTCCAGATGGCAACCCAGCATTCGCACGGGCTTCTGCGTCGCGTCCCGAAAGAGTTGGGCCTGGGTGAAAATCCACCGATACGAGCCGTCCTTGTGGCGCAGCCGGAAATCCGCCGCGTAGCCGGCACCGGGATCGGCGACGTAGGCCCGCAGCTTGGCCATGATTGATGGGAGATCGTCGGGATGGACACGGCTTTCCCACTCCTCGAAGCGGTTGGAGATCTCATCATCCGCGTGACCGATCTGGGCCTTCCATTCGGGGGAGAAATACACCTCGTTGGTCGGCAAGTTCCAATCCCACAGGCCGATTTGCGATGCGGCGACGGAGAGGCGCAGGCGGGTCTCACTCTCCCGCAGCGAAAGCTCCGCCTGCCTCCGCTCCGTGATGTCCACCAGCACCGCCCGGCATTCCCGCCGGTCCGGGGAAGACAAGCCCTCCACCAGCGACACGCGCAACACGGTCGCCGCGCGCACCAGCCGCACTTCGCAGCTCTGCGTGCTGTCGCCAGCCAGCACCCGCGCGAGAAAATCACGGAAAACCTGCCGATCCGCCTCGGCCACGAACTCGCGGAAGTTCCGGCCCACCAATCGCCCGCGCTCCAGGCCCACGAGGCTCGCGCCGAGGAGATTCACCGCGCGGACAGTTCCGTCGGTGGTGAAGGTGAAGTAACCCACCGGCGCGAAATCGTAGAGTTCCGTGTAGCGCTCCAAGTCCTCGGCGGTCTTATCCCGCGCCGCGCGGAGCTCCTCGTTCCGCATCTCCAGCTCGATCTGATGGACTTCGAGCTCGTGCTGGAGCCGCCGCAGGTCCGTCTCTGACTTTGCCGGGTGGGAGGCCGGCTGCTCCTTCAACCGCGCTTCCGCCGCGTGACGCAATGAGGCAGGAGCAGTGGAGAGTTTATGTTTCATTGGCTAGCGGACAATAGCTCACACCAACAGGAACCACACACTTAATAGAGAAGATTGGGGTTAAGAGAAAGAATGGGATTAAGACTAAGAATCTGCCGGTTTTCCCTCATAATCTTACTCGTAATCCTACTCATATTCTTAATCCCAATCATCTCTAATAAACGACACTGGGTAAAGAACCGGAGGCAGGCCGCACGCGACCGACAGCACGGGACGGTGACGAAGCACCTCCCCCAGCGGGAGAGGGCCAGGGTGAGGGAGAAGATGTGGGAGTCTGGTGAGATGCGAATGCAACAGAAGGCAGCAGCCTTTCTCCCTCTCCTCGTTCCTCTCCCGCTGGGAGAGGAGGCCACGCTGTCCGCGCCTCTGCCACCGCTCATGGGGCCACCCCGGCTTGGCGGAGCAGGGCGTTCAGCTCGGGCTGCACGATCTTCCGCTCGCACTCGGGGCAGATGCTGTGGCTGAACTTCGCGTTGGTGTGGGTGGCGATGTAGCTCTCGACGCTGTGCCAGTAATTCTGGTCGTCGCGGATTTTCTTGCAGTAACCGCAGATGGGCAGCAGGCCGCCCAGTTCCTTCACTTCGGAAAGCGAACGTGTCAGTTGCTCAATCAGGCGGATGCGCTCGGCCTCGGCCCGGTGGCGCTCGGAGACATCCAACAGAACTGCACGGCATTCGTGCCCACCTTCCGAGGCCACGGCCTCGAAACGCACCATGAGCGGAGCCGCCCGCTCCCGCGCGATCGCCACCTCGCACGCCTCGCGCAGGCCGCTCGTGAAGGTCCGCTCCAGCCAGTCGAGGAAGGCGCGGCGGTCATCGTCGTTGATGATCTGCCCGGCCAGCCGCCGGTGCAGCAGCGTGGCGCGCTCCAGGCCAAGGAGACGGGTGGCCATGAGATTGGCAGCAAGCACTTTGCCGTCCCGGTCCAGCGTGAGGTAGCCCACGGGCGCGAAGTCGTAGAGATCGATGTAGCGCTCCAGCCCGGCGGCCAGCTCGTCGCGGGTCGCGCGCAGCTCCTCGTTCTGCATTTCCAGCTCGATCTGGTGGACTTCCAGCTCGTGCTGCAGCCGGCGGAGGTCGGCCATGGTCTGGGGCACTCCGGCGGGGCTGCGTTCGTTCATCCGCGCTTCCGCCGCGCGGCGCAAGGCGGCGGGATCACTGGCAGACGGGGATTTCATGGTTGCGCCAGACAGGCCTCGGCCCGGTGGAGGCGCAGGGCGGTTTTCACTCATTGTCCCCCGGCAGGGTTTGGCCCTTGGAGGAAGGCCGATACATGTCGCCGAAGGAATGCTGGCGGCGGTCCCGGCGCGCCTTCAATTGCCTGGCG
>Ga0255188_1000713_pt1 | contig 10563 bp, 9 predicted proteins | sample Miss_Cont_RepB_8_FD_188427 | JGI IMG/M metagenome (GOLD analysis project Ga0255188, IMG submission 188427) | Freshwater microbial communities from Mississippi River, Louisiana, United States - Miss_Cont_RepB_8h | ecosystem: Environmental > Aquatic > Freshwater > River | place: USA: Louisiana... | reverse complement strand
CCACACCGCATGTGGTGGTGCAATGGGGCCGCTTGACCCTGAGCAACGGTGGTACGCTGGCCAGCCGTTCCGGCGAGCCCGCCGAGAGCGGCGTGACCACCGAATTGTTTTCTCAGGATCGGATTCGGGTGCGGGCGGCTTTGCGATTGGATGAAGGCCGCAACAGCGATGAAATCCCGCGTCTGAAGGGACTGCACGACGTGCCGCCGCACCTGCAGGGGCGTCTGCAGGTCTCGTGGCGCCTGCATGACCGGTGGGAGGCGCTGGGCGCCTGGCGCACCGATCTCGCGGGCCGCGGAGCAGGCGACAACCTGGAAGCCGTGTTGCTCCATGATTGGCGCCCTGACTTTCTCGACCCGCGGCGCTGGCGCGTTTCTGCGGGGGTGTCCGGGCTGTGGCGCGGTTCGCGGCAGGCCAACCTGGTCCATGGCGTTGACGCAGCCGATGCGCAGCGCACGCCCTATCCGGTCTACCGACTGGGCGCCGGCTGGACGGATGCCCGCCTCTTTGCCAACTGGCGCCGAAACCTCGACGGGCCATGGGTGGCATACGGCAGCGTCACGGCAGAAACCCTGCTGGGTCAGGCGGCGGACAGCCCCCTGACGGTCAAGCCCAGGACCCTGTCCTTCAGCGTCGGTTTGGGCCGGCGGTTCTGAGCGGCTTCAGGCCCGGTCTGCGGCCCACCACTGCCGCGCGTCGGCGAGGTCTTGCGCGATGCCGGCCTCCAGCGCAGCCAAGGAGGCGTAGTGGCGCTCATCGTGGAGTTTGTGAAGCAGGTCCACCCCCACCAGCCGTCCGTAGCCGGCTTCTGGGCCGAGCGGCCACTCCAGACAATGCACTTCCAGCAGAACGCGACCGGCCTCCTCCACCGTGGGCCGCACACCCAGGCTGGCCACGCCCGGCAGCGGCTGTGCAGCAAGACCGTGCACCTGCACCACGAAGATGCCCATGGCTGCTGGTTTGTGATGCGCCACCCGCAGGTTGAGCGTTCGAAAACCATCGTCGCCATCGATGGAGGACGCGCCCAGGCGGCGCCCCAGCTTGCGTCCGTGCACGACATGACCGGTGATCCGATAGGGCCTGCCCAGCAGAGCGGCCGCTTGGTCCATGCGGCCCTCCTGCAGAGCCTGGCGAACCGCGGAGCTGGAAACCCGCAGGCCATGCACCTCGTAGCTCATCATGCGGGCCACATCCATCCCCCGCGCGCCGCCATGGGCGTCGAGCAGCGCGTAGTCACCGGCCCGTTGCGCGCCGAACCGAAAGTCGTCGCCGACCAGCAGGTAGCGGGTGTTGAGCTTTTGAAGGAGCACCTGCTCGATGAAAGCGTGAGGCGGCAGGGCCGCCATCGAGGCATCGAAACGCGCCACCACGACTTCATCGACACCGCAACGCTGCAGCTCGATGAGTTTGTCTCGCAGCGAACCGATGCGGGCCGGGGCCCGTTCGGGTTGCCCGGCTCGGCGTGCAAAGAAGTCCCGGGGATTGGGCTCGAAGGTCATCACGCAGGCCGGCATGTTCCGGTGGCGTGCTTCGTTGCACAGCAGTGCCAGCATGGCCTGGTGGCCGCGGTGCACGCCGTCAAAGTTGCCAACGGTCAGGGCGCACGGCGAACTGTCCTTGGGGCGTCGAGCGCGAAAAACCTTCATCGCCCAATTATCGGTTCAAGCACTCCGGCGCACGCGGGGTTTGGGGTGACGGCTAGACTCAGGCTCTTTGCTTCAGCTGCCATCGGCCACTTCGGCCTTCAGCCGCATCTGCGCTTTCGACCATGTCCTCACCTCCCCTGATCGTCGGCATTGGTGGCACGCCACGCGCGGGTTCGGCCACCGAGTTGTGCCTTCGCCTTGCCTTGGATCGGGCGCAGCACCTGGGATGCCGCACGCAGCTGCTGGCCGGTCCCGATCTGCCGGCCCTGATCTATGGCTCACACGCGGTGCAGGAAGACCCGAGGGCCCAAGGGCTGGTGCAGGCCCTTCGAGAGGCCGACGGTTTGATACTCGCGACACCGTCCTACCACGGCTCTCTCTCCGGGCTCATGAAGAACGCCTTGGACTACGCCGAAGAGCTGCGCAACGACGAGCGCGCCTACCTGCAGGACCGCGCGGTGGGTTGCATCGTCTGCGCCGAAGGTGCCCAGGCCCTGGGCTCCACGCTTCTGGCGCTGCGCTCCGTTGTGCATGCCCTTCGCGCTTGGCCCACGCCCTTTGGTGCGGCCATCCACACCGCGGTGCGGCCCTTCGATGCCCTGGGTCAGGTCACCGACGAAAACGTCCGGCGCGCCTGCGAGACGGTGGCCGATGAAGTGGTGACTTTCGCGCAGCGCTGGGCTGCACCCGCCTGATCGCGCAAGGCCCGGGCTGGTTCAGCCCAGCCGCACCGAGGCGCGCAGCGCCGCTTCTTCCTCAGGCGTGAGCCAACGCCAGTGGCCCACGGCCAATTGAGGATCCAGCGCCAGACCACCCATGTGCGTGCGGTGCAGCGTTTCGACCCGGTTGCCGACCGCCGCGATCATGCGTTTGACCTGGTGGTAACGGCCCTCGCCGATGGTGAGGTTCATCCGGTACCCGCCGATGCCGCCCTCTGGCCGCATCTCGCCGTGCGCGGTGTCGCGCGCCAGCAATTCCACGGCCAGCGCTCGAACGGGCTGCGGATCGTCGTCGAGGATCACCCCATTGCACAGCCGCTCGGGTGCATCATCGGCCAAGGGATGCCGGCAGCCCACTTGGTACACCTTCGGCGCATGCCACTTCGGGGACGTCAGGCGATGGTTGAGTTCCCCATCATCGGTCAGCAGCAGCAGCCCAGTGGTGTCCTCGTCCAGACGGCCCACCGGTTGGACGCCACGCCATCGCAATGGGGTCGGTAACAGACTCATCACACTCGGATGATGGCGCGGCTTGAGGGAGCACTCGTAGCCCCGGGGCTTGTGGAGCATCACCAGCGCCTGTTCCCGCAAGGGCCAGCGACAGCCGTCCACCACCACGCTCCACTCGGCCTCATCGGCGGCGACGAGGTCGCCCAGCGCTGACTGCGGATCGTCCTGCACCACGCCGTCGACCTGCACGCGACCGCCGTAGACGAGGCTGCGGCATTCCCGTCGGCTGCCGAAACCTTGACGGTGCAGCGCATCTTCCAGGGTGAGGGCGGCCAGGCCCGCACCACGCGAACGCCGCTTCAGGCGAACACCCCAGCGGTATCGAGCATGCGTGCACTCACCTCGCCCAGGTGATGGGGCGTGTCGCCCCAGGCCATCTCGATCATGGTCAGGCGCTTGAAGTCATGGCTGGCGCTGTATTCATCGGTGACACCGATGCCGCCATGCAGCTGTATGCATTGCTGTCCCACGAATCGAACACTGTGGTTGAGCTGCACCTTGGCCTGACTCAAGGCCCGACGCCGCTGCGCCGCGGGTTCGCTCAACTTGAGGGTGGCGTAGTAGCTCATGGACCGCGCCAGTTCGAGTTGCATCTTCACATCGGCCACGCGGTGCCGAAGGGATTGGAAGGTCGACAAGGCCACGCCGAACTGTTTGCGGGTGTTGAGGTAGTCCACCGTGGTGGCCACGAGCCGGTCCATCACGCCCACAGCCTCCGCGGCCAGCGCTGCGATGCCGATGTCTTGCGCCAAGGCCAGGGCGCTCAGTCCATCTCGCGTGATCAGGGCTGCCGGGCTTGCGCTGAGCACGACATCGGCCGCACGAGCACCGTCCTGTGTGGGGTAGCCGCGAACAGCCAGTCCCTGGGCATCGCGGCCCACCAGGAACAGCGCCAGCTGCCCCTCGACCTGCGCGGGCACGATGAAGCCGTCTGCTTCGTCGCCGGCCGGCACCACGCTCTTGTGTCCCGTGAGCCGCCAGGCAGCCGAATCCCATCGGGCCGTGGTGGTGCAGCGATCCAGGGCGTACCGGGCACCCCGCTCCTGATGCGCCAGCACCAGCAGTTGGGAGCCGTCGGCCACACCGGACAGCCAAGCCGAGGCCTTGTCCGCAAACGCCGCGTCCACTGCGAATCCCAAGAGGGCGGGCGCGATGAGCGCGCCCTGCGCGTAGGGCGCGCAGACCAGGCCGCGGCCCAACTCCTCCATCACCACCATCGCCTCCACCGCACCGAATCCCATGCCGCCATGAGCCTCGGGCACGGCCAGTGCGCACAGGCCCAGTTCGGCCAATTCGCCATACACCGCGCGGCTGGCGCCGCCGGCTTTGGCCAGCCCGTGGCGCCGTTCGAAGCCGTGGTCCTTGGCCACCCAACGGGCCACCGCCTCGCGCAGCGAGACCTGTTCGTCCGTGAAATCGAAATCCATGTGCCTGTTCCCCTGTGGTCCTGCCCCTGCTGTCGCCTTCAGCCCAGCACGGTCTGCGCCACGATATTGCGCTGCACCTCGTTGCTGCCACCGTAGATCGTGGTCTTGCGCATGTTGAAGTAGGTGCCCGCCAGGGGCGCGCAGTGGGCCGCGCCCACATGCTCGCCTTGCCAGCCCGCCTCCATGGCTTCGCTGATGAAGGGTGTGGCGAAGGGCCCTGCAGCCAGCATCATCAGTTCGGCGTAGCGCTGTTGAATCTCGCTGCCCCGGATCTTGAGCAAACCCGCCACGTCCAGCGACTGCCTGCCGCTCTTTTCCGCGCTCAGCACCCGCAGCACCATCATTTCCAGCGCCACGATATCGACCTCCAGCAAGGCGATCTGGTCGCGAAAGCGAAGGTCCTCCCACACGCCTTCGGCCTTGGCAATCCGCTTGACGCGCTCCAACTCGCGTTTGGCGCGGTTCACATCGGCGATGTTCGTGCGCTCGTGGGCCAAGAGGTACTTGGCGTAGGTCCAGCCCTTGTTCTCCTCGCCCACCAGGTTCTCCGCCGGCACCTTTACGTTGTCGAACCACACCTCGTTCACTTCGGGCTCGCCGTCGAGCAACACGATGGGGCGAACCGTCACGCCCGGGCTCTTCATGTCGATGAGCAGGAAGGAGATGCCGGTCTGGGGTTTGCCTTCGTTGCTGGTGCGCACGAGGCAAAAGATCCAATCGCCGTGCTGCGCCAGGGTGGTCCAGGTCTTTTGGCCGTTGACGATGTAGTGGTCACCCACCCGTTCGGCCCGCGTCTTCAACGAGGCCAGGTCGGAGCCGGATCCCGGCTCGCTGTAGCCTTGGCTCCACCACACTTCGCCGCTGGCAATGCCCGGCAAGAACCGCCGCTGCTGTTCGGCAGAACCGAAGGCCATGATCACGGGAGCCACCATCACGGGTCCGAAGGGGATGACCCGGGGCGCGCCTGCCAGTGCCAACTCTTCTTCGAAGAGATGGCGCTCGATCGCATTCCAACCGGGCCCGCCAAAGGCCTTGGGCCAATTCCAGCCCAGCCATCCCTGGGCGCCCAGGATCTTGGCCCAGCGCTGGTGGTCCTCGCGCGTCAGGCGCAAGGCATTGAGCACCTTGTGGCTGATGTCCTGGGGCAGGTGGCGGGCCACCCATTCGCGAATGGTGGCCCTGAAGGCCAATTCTTCGGTGGTGAAGTTCAGGTCCATGGTCAGGATGAGGGCTCTCAACAAGCAACGACCGGGTTTTAGCACGGCCGCTTGTCCTATGAACAACCCTGCATAACAGGGCACACCACCACCTCGGGCCACAATCTCGCCGACTGCAACTGCCTGGGCTCATCCACTGCCCGGTGTCGACAACCATGGGATCCTTCACCGACAGTCTGCTGCTGGCCTGGGAAATGGCCACTCGCTGGGACCCTGTCCTGTGGCAGGTGGTGGGCCTGTCCCTGCAGGTCAGCGGCACGGCCACGCTGATCGGCGCGATGCTGGGCTTGGTGGCCGGGGCCGGCCTGGCGGTGGTCCAGTTTCCCGGTCACCGGCTGGTCGTGGCCTTGCTCAACACCATGCTGGCCCTGCCCTCGGTGGTGGTGGGCCTGGTGGTGTACCTGCTGCTCTCTCGCACGGGGCCACTGGGTTCCTGGGGCATCCTTTTCACGCCCACGGCCATGGTGGTGGCGCAGAGTGTGTTGGTGGTGCCGGTGGTCACTGCACTGACGCGCCAACTGGTGGCCGATGCAGCGCAGGGCAACGGTGAACAGCTGCGCTCCTTGGGTGCCGGACGGCCGGCTGTAGCGGCGCTGCTCCTGGTGCACGAGCGGTGGGCCCTGCTGACCATCCTGCTGACGGCCTTTGGCCGTGCGGTCAGTGAGGTAGGGGCGGTGATGGTGGTGGGCGGCAACATCGCAGGGGTCACCCGTGTCATGACCACCACGATTGCCCTTGAAACCAGCAAGGGCGACTTGCCCCTGGCTTTGGCGCTGGGCATCGTGCTGCTGGGCGTGGTCGCCCTGATCAATCTGGCGATCGCGGGTTTGCAGTGGCTGCAGCGTGAGCAGGAGTCCGGCCGCAGTCAGCCGCAGGACACCGCCCGGGCCGCCGAAGGGGGGGCTGCATCGTGAATTCGGCCACGGACCAAGCGCCCCTGATCAGCCTGCGAGGCGCCACCGTGCGCTTTGGCGTTCACACCGTGCTGCATGGGCTGGACTTCGATGTACATCGCGGCGAGCGCATCGCCCTGCTGGGTGCCAACGGTTCGGGTAAGACCACGCTGCTGCGCCTGCTTCACGGCCAGCTGTCCCATGCGGGCAGCCGCCGGGTGCTGTTGGATGGACAGGGCCGCGAGCCCAGTCAGGCCATGTTGTTTCAGCGGCCCTTTCTGCTGCGACTGTCGGTGTGGTGGAACCTGATGTTGGCCCTTTGGCTGGCTGGTGTTCCGTCGGCACAGCGGGCACCGCGCGCCCGATTGGCACTCGAGCGCGTGAACCTGAGCGCCCATGCGCAGCGTCCGGCGCGGGTCCTCTCGGGTGGGCAGCAGCAGCGGCTGGCGCTGGCGCGCGCATGGGCGGTTCGCCCGCAACTGCTGTTCCTCGATGAGCCAACGGCCAGTCTGGATCCATCGGCCAAGCGGGATGTGGAGGCGCTCATCGCAGAGTTCGCCGAAGAGGGCATGACCGTGTTGATGAGCACGCACAACCTCGGACAGGCCAAGCGACTGGCATCCCGCGTCGTGTATCTCGAGGCAGGGCGACTGATCGTGGACCGTCCCACACAGGCTTTCTTCACCGAACGATTGCCGGAGCCGGCCGCCCAATTCCTCAGCGGCGAACGGGCCTGAGTGAAGATCCTTCGCACCGGGGCACTGGCGGCATGCTGCGCGCTGGCAGACCAGGCAGCGGCCGATGCGGTGGTGATCAGTGGCTCACTCACCGAGCGTGCCGTGCGGGACGCGCCCTACGCCGTCGGCGTGGTTGACCGTGAACAGATCCGCCAGTCGGGCCCGATGATCAATCTCAGCGAAGCGTTGACGGGTGTGCCGGGCATCCTGGTGCAAAGCCGCTCCAACTTCGCGCAGGACCTGCAGATCAGTTCGCGCGGTTTTGGTGCGCGCGCGGGCTTTGGCGTGCGCGGTCTGCGCATCGTCAGCGATGGTCTGCCGGCCACTGGCCCCGATGGTCAGGGTCAGGTGTCGCAGTTTGATCTGGCCGGTGCACAGCGGATCGAAGTGTTGCGCGGGCCGTTTTCGGCGCTCTACGGCAACAGCTCCGGTGGCGTGATTGCGCTGGTGTCCGCGCCGGTGGATGAGAACGCGATTCGATTCGACACCGATGCGGGCGGTTTCGGTTTGCGGCAGAACCGGCTGAGCCTGCAGGCACGTGACCCGTCGTCCGGTGTGGAGGGCACGGCGTCCTGGTCGCAGGCCGAAATCGATGGTTTTCGTCCGCACAGTGGAGCGGTGAAGCAACAGGGCTTTGCCCGGGCCGTCTGGCGCGGTCGGCGTGATGAAGTCACCCTGCTGGCCGGCTACTTGAACCAGCCGGCCGATGACCCCCTGGGCTTGTCGCGCGCGCAGTGGACGCTGGGGCCGAAGCAGACCGCCGCGCAGGCCTTGCAGTTCGACACCCGCAAGACCTTGGAACAGGCGCAATTGGGGTTCACCTGGCGCCACCGATTCGATGACGGCGCCTTGCGCGAGACGCGCCTGAGCGCCTATGGCGGCCAGCGAGACGTTGCGCAGTGGCTGGCGATAGCGGCCGCCGCCCAGGCGCCGGCTCGACATGGGGGCGGTGTGATCGACTTCGCCCGTCGGGTGGAAGGCTTCGAATGGCGTGCCCGCTGGGCTTGGTCGGATGTGGGCCTTGTGGCGGGCCTGGCCCTGGACCGCCAGCGTGATGACCGTCGCGGCTATGAAAATTTCACTGGTTCGGGCAGCACCGCGTCGGTGGGTGTGGTGGGCCGCCTGCGCCGCGACGAGCGCAACGATGCCGATGCCCGCGACGCCTATGCCCAAGCCGAGTGGCGCTTCCAACCCCGGTGGATGGCCACAGCCGGCCTGCGTGTGGGTGAGGTGAGCCTGCGCACCCGTGACGCCTATCTCAGCAATGGCGACGACTCCGGTCGATGGCCATTCACCTATGCCAACCCGGTTCTCGGCCTGCGCTGGGAGGCCTCGCCGCGGCTGAACCTTCATTGGAGCGCCGGGCGCGGCTTCGAGTCGCCCACTTTGAGTGAACTGGCCTACCGGGCAGACGGGCTGGGGGGGTTCAACACCGCACTGCAGGCGCAGATCAGCACCCAAGCCGAAATCGGTGCCAAGTGGCGCGGCGAACTCGGGTCGCTGGACCTGGCCCTGTTTGAAGCCCGCACGGCAAACGAAATCGGGGTGGCCAGCAATGCCGGTGGCCGATCCGCATTCCAAAACGTCGGCCGTACCCTGCGCCGTGGTTTGGAGTGGGGTGCCACATGGCGCATGGACCCACAGTGGCAGGCCCGGCTGGCGGCAACCTTCCTGTGGGCCACCTATCAGGACCGCTTCCTCACCTGCGAGGGTGTCCCCTGCACCCTGCCCACCGCGGTGGTGGATGCCGGCAACCGGATTGCCGGTGTGCCACGCCATGTGGGCCACGCGGAAGTGTTGCGTCGCGACCCCCGCTGGGGCGATGTCGCACTGGAATGGCGCGCCGTCGGTGCGGTCGCCGTCAACGACCGGAACAGCGACTTCGCCAGCGGCCACGGCCTGCTGGCCCTGCGTTGGCACCGGCGCTGGCCGGCGGGCGCGGGCTGGCGACTGGAGTCCCTCCTTCGGCTGGAGAACGCCCTGGATCGTGCGCATGCCGCCAGCGTCATCGTCAACGAGGCCAACGGCCGCTTCTTTGAGCCCGGCGTTCCCCGTCACCTTCTGCTGAGCCTGCGCCTGTCGCGCCCACTGTGAACCCGGGGGCTGTTCCCCGCAAATTAAGGGTAAGCCCCAGGTCGGGGGGCATGGGGTTGTCAGCAACATACGTTGTTGACTTCATAACCGCAGACCCGAGAGGATGACCATGCAAAAGACGCTGCACATCAACCCCGAGAAGTGCACCGGTTGTCTCCAGTGCGAGATGGCTTGCTCATTTGAGAACTACGCCACCTACGCGCCCGCCAAATCTCGCATCAAGGTTTTCGATTTCCACCACACCGGGCGCAAGGTGCCCTACACCTGCACCCAGTGCGATGAGGCCTGGTGCCTGCATGCCTGTCCGGTGGAGGCCATCACGGTGGACAAGGCCACCGGTGCCAAGGTGGTCAACGAGTCCACCTGCGTGGGGTGCAAGGTCTGCACGATCTCCTGTCCCTTTGGCACCATCAACTACGTGCAGGAAACCGGCAAGGTTCAGAAGTGCGACCTCTGCGGTGGCGACCCGGCCTGCGCCACGGCCTGCCCCACCGGTGCCATCACCTACATCGACGCGAACTGGACCGGTCTGAACAAGATGCAGGCCTGGGCCGACAAGCTGGGCAACCAGCCGGCCGCCTGACCCGTCCGCCGAACTTCCAAAACGCACAACCGATTCATTTCGCAGGAGTCTCCTATGAGCTGGGCAGGCAAAATTCTCCGAGTCAACCTCACCGCTGGCACCGTCAAGACGGAGCCGACCAACATGACCTGGGCCAAGCAGTACCTGGGTTCTCGCGGACTGGCGACCAAGTACATCGTCGAGGAAGTCGATCCCAAGGTCGATCCGCTGGCGGCCGACAACAAGATCATCTGGGCCACCGGCCCCTTGACCGGCACCATGGCCTCCACCGGCGGGCGCTACACCGTGGTCACCAAGGGACCCCTCACCGGCGCCATCGCCTGCTCGAACTCGGGCGGCTACTGGGGTGCGGAGTTGAAGATGGCCGGCTACGACATGGTGATCTTCGAGGGCAAGTCGCCCAAGCCGGTGTACCTCTTCATCGAAGACGACCACGTCGAGCTCAGGGACGCAGCTCACCTGTGGGGCACGAGCGTGTGGAACACCGAGGAAGTGATCAAGAAGCAGCACCAGGATCCGCTCATCCGCGTGTCCTCCATCGGCCTGGCCGGTGAGAACCAGGTCCTGTATGCATCCGTCGTGAACGACCTGCACCGGGCGGCCGGCCGCTCGGGCGTCGGGGCGGTGATGGGCAGCAAGAACCTCAAGGCCATTGCCGTGCGCGGCACCAAGGGCGTGGGCAACATCGCCGATCCCAAGGCCTTCATGCAGGTCACTTTCGAGAAGAAGAAGATCCT